>JACDJC010001231.1_pt1 | contig 23333 bp, 17 predicted proteins | sample 7454191 | NCBI WGS metagenome assembly JACDJC01 (sample SAMN14253291, study PRJNA609438) | sludge metagenome | isolation source: sludge after 25d culture with pyrite and EDTA | collected 2018-12-20 | reverse complement strand
TCGTTCTTCGTATCGGTAGAACGGTTGCAGAACAGTCGTCTTAACGGCGTGCCGGTAATCGTGGGCGGGCAGTCCGACCGGGGTGTGGTGGCGGCCTGTAGCTATGAGGCGCGGCGTTACGGCGTGCACTCGGCCATGGCCATGAAGATGGCGCGCCGACTCTGCCCCGATGCTTTCTTCATAAGAGGCGATATGGACAATTACAGTCGCTATTCGCGGACGGTGACCCAAATTATAGCCGAAGCAGCTCCACTTTACGAAAAAGCTTCCATTGATGAGCACTATCTGGATATAACAGGTATGGACCGTTTTTTTGGATGCCTGAGGTGGAGCCACGAACTGCGGCAAAAAATAGTGCGCGAAACGGGCCTTCCCATCTCTTTTGGCCTGTCGGTAAACAAAACCGTTTCCAAAATCGCCACAGGCGAAGCCAAGCCCAATGGCGAGAAACAGGTACCGGAACCTGAAGTGAAACCTTTTTTAGGACCACTCTCCATCCGGAAAATACCCATGATTGGCCCTGCCACCTATAAGCTGCTTCGGTCGATGGGCATTGCCCGCATCGAGACGCTCCGTCAAATGCCACCGGAGATGATGCTGCACGCCATGGGCAAAAATGGCATTGAAATCTGGCGGCGTGCCAATGGCATTGACCCTTCACCCGTGGAAACTTTTTCGGAGCAAAAATCCATCGGCACCGAGCAAACCTTTGAAAGCGACAGGGGCGATATGAAATTCCTGATGAGTTTGATGGTTAAGATGACCGAAAAGCTGGCCTTCGAGTTGCGCGTAAAAGGAAAACTTACAGGTTGTATCACCGTGAAGATAAAGTATGCCGATTTTCAAACTTACACGCTTCAAAAGAAGATTGGCTACACCTCGTTCGACCATGTGCTGATTCCCATAGCCAAAGAGTTGTTAGCGCGCCTTTACACCCGGCGGGTGATGGTACGGCTGGTGGGTGTAAAGTTAAGTGCACTGGTGAGCGGGGCGCCCCAGCTCGACCTCTTTGAGGATGCCGTTGAACAGGTGGCGCTTTACCGGGCCCTCGATCATGTGCGTGCACGTTTTGGGGCACATGCGGTGGGCAGAGCCGTGTGAGAATACCGGACATCATTGAACTTTCTGAAATTATGTATCTTAATACGCATTCATATTACAGTTTACGTTACGGCACGCTCCCGCCCGATGTTCTGGCTTCGATGGCGGCAGAGCGGGGCATTGATACACTGGTGCTCACCGACATCAACAATACTTCAGGTACTTTTGATTTTGTAAAAGCATGTCGTCAAAAAAATATTACACCGCTGACGGGGATTGAGTTTCGTGAAGACAACCGCTTGCTTTACACCGGTATCGCCTTGAACGTAAAAGGGTTTGGTGAGCTGAATCGTTTCCTGAGCTATTACCGCTTGCTGCGGCAACCCCTGCCGCCTTCACCGCCTGCGTTTCATCATGCGGTCATCGTATGGCCCTTCGGCATTAAAAACCCGTCGCAACTGGCACCCAACGAGTATGTGGGTGTTCGTCATCATCAACTCCCGCAATTGGTAACCTCTTCGTTCAGACGTTACACCGATCGGTTGTTAATATGGCAGCCGGTGACTTTTGCCAACAGGCAGGGGGCTGAGCTACATCGCCATTTGCGCGCCATCGACCGCAATATCTTGCTCAACAGGGTGGGTGCCGGCGATGTGGGCACGCCTTACGACTGGATGGTACCGCCCGGTAAATTGATGGGCGCCTACAAAGATTGGCCGGGCATTGTAAAAGCCACCGAAAAGCTGATTGCCGGTTGCTCCTTCGACTTTGATTTTAATGAGAACCGGAACAAAAGCACCTACACGGGAAGCCGGCGCGATGATGAAACGCTTCTCAAACAACTGGCGTTAGATGGTGTGAAGCACCGTTATGGGGCCGGTGATACCGAAGCTTTAAAACGGGTAGAGAACGAACTGACCATCATCAACAACATGGGTTTCGCGGCCTATTTTTTAATTGCCTGGGACATTATTCGTTACTCCATGTCGCGCGGCTTTTATCATGTGGGGCGGGGCAGCGGGGCCAACAGTGTGGTGGCCTATTGTTTAAAAATTACCGATGTGGATCCCATTGAGCTGAACCTCTATTTCGAGCGGTTTCTCAATCCCAAACGCTCTTCCCCGCCCGATTTTGATATTGATTACTCATGGAGAGAGCGCGATGAGGTGCAGCAATACATCTTTAAACGTTACGGGCAGGCCCATACGGCTTTTTTGGGCGCCACCTCTACCTTTCAGGCACGGGCTGCCATACGTGAGCTGGGCAAAGTGTATGGCCTGCCAAAGGAGGATATCGATCGTCTGGCTGTTCAGCGGGCTGCATCTGATTCCCATTCGCTTGAGTATAAAATTGTTCAAATGGGACAGGCTATGGAGGGGATGCCCAATTTGCGCACCATTCATGCCGGCGGCATTCTTATTTCGCAGGCGCCCATCACCGATTATACGGCGCTGGACCTTCCGCCCAAAGGACTGCCCACCACGCAGTGGGACATGTACGTGGCCGAAGAGATAGGCTTCGAGAAGTTCGACATCCTTTCGCAGCGAGGCATTGGACACATCCGCGAATGCGTGGATTTGGTGTATCAAAACCGGAGTGAAAAAGTGGATATACACCGGGTACAGGATTTTAAGAACGATGAGCAGGTGAAGGAGCTGCTGCGGCGCGGCGAAACCAATGGTTGCTTTTATGTGGAGAGCCCGGCCATGCGCGGTTTGTTGAAAAAATTGAAGTGCGACAACTACATTACCCTGGTGGCTGCCAGCTCTATCATTCGTCCCGGTGTGGCACGCTCGGGTATGATGCGCGAATACATACAGCGGTTTCATAATCCCGCCGGGGTGCACTATCTGCATCCGGTGATGAAGCAGCAGCTCGAGGAGACCTACGGGGTGATGGTGTATCAGGAAGATGTGATAAAGGTGTGTCACCATTTTGCAGGACTCGACCTGGCCGAATCCGACGTGCTGAGACGCGCCATGAGCGGTAAGTTCCGATCGAAAAATGGGTTTCAGGTTATTGTGGATAAATTTTTTGAAAACTGTCGCCGGCGCGGCTATTCCGAAACACTGATTGCCGAAGTGTGGCGACAGATCGAATCCTTCGCGGGTTACTCCTTTTCAAAGGCACACTCCGCCTCCTATGCCGTGGAGAGTTTTCAGAGCCTCTATCTTAAAGCCAGATACCCGCTTGAATTTATGGTAGCAGTGATCAATAATTTCGGCGGGTTTTATGCCACGTGGGTCTATGTGAATGAAGCCTGCCGATGGGGGGCCAACATTCATCTGCCTTGTGTAAACCACAGCGGGGTAAACACCTCTATTAAAGAGCGTGATATTTATTTGGGTTTCATTCATCTGCAGGGGCTTGAACAACAGATGATGGTACAGGTAGAAACCGAAAGGAAGAGCAGCGGGGCTTTTCGTTCTTTAGAAGATTTTTATAACCGTTTGAAGCCGGGCAAGAGTCAGATGGTGCTGTTGGTGCGCGTAGGGGCTTTTAGGTTTACCGGCAAAAGTAAGGCCGAATTGTTGTGGCAGGTGCACCTATTCGGGCATAAGGAGCGGGGCAGGGGTGCGGTGCAAAAACCCCTGCTGCAAACAGAAGCCAAAAGCTATAAGATGCCGGCGTTTGAGTTTAATAAGTTAGAGGATGCCTATGATGAGATAGAGTTGCTGGGCTTTCCATTATCCCTGTCGCTGTTCGATATGTTGCAATCGCGTTTCAGGGGTGAGGTGATGGCCCGCGACATGGTGCGCAATACGGGCAGAGTGGTGCGTATGCTGGGGCGTTTGGTGACCATTAAACCCGTAAAAACCGTCAATGGAAAGCTGATGCAACTGGCTACTTTTGTGGATGTGGAGGGCGAATTTTTCGATACGGTGCATTTTCCAGATGTGGCCCGTCATTACCCGTTTCGAGGTGCGGCCATTTACCTGATTTTGGGGAAAATTACCGAAGATTTTGGTTACCCTTCCCTGGAGGTTCAAAAAATGGCCCCGATGCCCATCCGGCCCGACCCGCGGTGCGTTTACAACCCAAACATCACCCCAATCCTGACTCCTCCCTCCAATATTTTTTGATGATTTTTTTCCAGGGCAAAGGGGAGAAGCGCATGTACCCTCTGGTAGGGGTTCACAAAGAGGGAGAAGCCCGGTAAAAAATCGTATTCAATGCCAATCCCCAAATAAAGCCCTATGCCATTCTGGCTGTCGATGGGGCTCGAAGCATCTGCGCCAATGTCGATGAGAAAACCCGCATTGGCGAACAGATATTGCAGGAAACGGGCACGGGCGCCAATGGGCAGAGAAATCATTGAGGAATTAACATTGTAGGGCGTGATAGGCTCACCTGTGCCGCCAATTCCACTCACCGCAAAGGTATGATGTGTATATTCCAGTGCTGTTTCAATATCCAGCCAGCCGCTGTAAACCGGGTGCAGATAATGAACGCCCAGGGCGTAGAACTTATCCCCGTTGTAGCTTAGTTCCCCATCCAAAGCATCGGCCCTTACCACATCGTTCTTGCCAAAGGAGGCATAGGTAATGCCCAGCCGGTTGCGTTGGGGGTTCGCTTCTAATTCCTGCGCGAGGGTGCCGGTTAAGCTGGTAAACACAACCAGCATGAAAAGGATAGTTTTTGTCATTCGGTTTTCATAAAAAATAAGGTGATGAGGTTGGACTTTTGCATCACACACATCCTCGCTACTAAGATACAAAAAGGAAATAAGATTCTTGCCATGCACTTATAATCTCTCATTAAAAAAAAGATAAATGATATGGCTAAAGAGTGCATCAAGGCGCAAAGCAATTTCAGGAGTCATTGAATCCCTGGCCTGCCTGACTATAGACAGGCGACTTTTAAACACTTTAAAAGTTTTTCTTTGTACGTCGCAACACTCTCTATGTCAGGTGATTGTATCTTGAGCGGTATTGACTTTCAGGGGGTTGCGGCTTCCATGACGGGTTGCATCATGGCATTAAATTTTCGTACCTTTGTTATCCTTTTTCGCTTCACGCTATGGCGACAGCTCTCTAATTTAAAAATGCAATCTTTTTATGGCCGAGAAGAAGTACACCAACAGTAACAACAGGAAAAAAACGGACCTTTCGCAGGTCAGCATAGGTGGTAAAATGCCGCCTCAGGCGCTCGAAATCGAAGAGGCTGTTTTGGGGGCTTTATTGCTGGAGAAGGACGCTTTTATTGCCGTATCGGAGATTCTCAAGCCCGAATCGTTTTACCGGGATGCGCATCAACACATCTATCAGGCTGTTTCTAATCTGTTTTTTCACGAGCAACCGGTGGATATTCTCACGGTTACCGAAGAGCTTAAAAAGATGAGTAAGCTTGAAGAGGTGGGCGGTGCTTTTTATATTACTCAACTCACCGGTCGTGTGGCATCTGCCGCTCACATCGAGTACCACGCCCGCATCATCTGGCAAAAGTTTCTGCAGCGCGAGATGATTCGCATCTCCAGCGAACTTCAAACCCAGTCGTATGACGAATCCATTGATGTAAACGACCTGTTGGATGAAGCGGAGAACAGCTTTTATTTGCTCTCACAGGGTTCGATGAAGAAGGAGGTAACCCAGATCAATCCAATCATCAAGGAGGCCATCGACAAAATACGTGAAGCGGGTAAACGCACCGATGGCTTAAGCGGGATTCCATCGGGCTTCACAGTGCTGGATAGGATGACCTCGGGCTGGCAGGATTCGGATCTGGTGATTATTGCCGCACGCCCGGCCATGGGAAAAACAGCTTTCGTGCTTTCTATGGCTCGCAATATGGCCATTGAGCATAAACAGCCCGTGGCCATATTCTCTCTGGAGATGGCCAACGTGCAACTGGTGAATCGTTTGATTGTGTCGGAGACCGAGATCCCGGGCGAAAAAATCAGGAACGGCAACCTGGCCCCCTTTGAGTGGGAGCAACTCGACCATAAGATACAAACGCTCATGGGCGCCCCAATTTACGTGGATGATACACCGGGGCTTTCCATTTTTGAGCTGAGAGCCAAGTGTCGCCGCTTAAAGAAACAACACGATATTAAGGTGGTGATTATCGACTATCTGCAACTGATGAGTGCCTCGGGTATGAATCCTGGAAGCCGCGAGCAGGAGGTGAGTATGATTTCCAGATCGCTTAAGGGATTGGCCAAAGAACTTAACGTGCCCATCATAGCGCTTTCGCAGCTCAACCGGGGTGTGGAAAACCGCTCGGGCATCGACGGCAAAAGACCTCAGTTGGCCGACCTGCGTGAGTCGGGCGCCATTGAGCAGGATGCCGACATGGTGCTTTTTATTCACCGTCCCGAGTATTACCGCATTACCGAAGATGAGAACGGTTATTCACTGATTGGGCTGGCCGAAATAATTATTGCCAAGCACCGCAACGGGGCCACCGGCGATGTGCGACTGCGCTTCCGCCAGGAGCTGGTGCGTTTTGAGGATATGGAACCCCACGGTTTTGGTGGCAGCAGCGGCTTCGATTCAGGCAACAGCACTTCAACCCCTATGACGCTGAGCTCAAAGATGAATCAGCAGGAGGAGGATAGCAATGCATTGCCTGCCGGTTCGCCGGCCGCCGGTTTTGATTTTAACCGGGAAGCTCCTTTTTAATTCCGGTTTTCAAAGCCAGCCTATCAGCTCTTTCAGTGAGGTTATCTCTTTAAAAACCAATTCATTGTGGGGTTCTCCCAGTGAGTTTAAATAAACCTGGTCAAGCCCAAAATCACGGGCTCCTTTCACGTCATTTACAAGACTGTCACCAATTACCAGGCTGTCAGCTTTTCGTGCGTTGCTGCTCTTTATGGCATGCTCGAAAAAGCGCTGGTGAGGTTTCGACACACCTATCTCCTCCGATATAAACATCTTGCGAAAGTAAGGATTCAGCCCGCTGCTCTTCATCTTAACGTGCTGAGTCTCTGTAAACCCGTTGGTGATGATGTACATTTGGTACCCACGTTGTTTCAGATAATCCAACAGCTCGAAGGTATAAGGTATCACATTGGGCTTCAGGGGATTGATGTTGATAAAGTCCCTGGCAAATTTTTCAGCAATGGTGTAATCGTCGAACCCGGCATCCACAAAGGTGTAGTAAAACCGGTTGATTTTGAGCGTACTTTTTGGAATCTTTCTCAACTGATATTGCGACCACAGCTCAAGATTTATGGGGGTGTAGCGTTCCATAAAGTGGCTGAAATCGGTGAAATACCGGTTTAGCGTATAGGTCTCAAAAAGTTGCTCAAGCGTTAACCTTGCATTGGTTTCAAAGTCCCAAAGGGTGTGGTCCAAATCGAAAAAAAGATGGGTGTAACGCATTTTAATCGGGGGTTTATCCAGGTTAGTTTACCTGCAAAACCAGGTATTTAGACACACTCCAGAACAATTCCTTATTTTTAATGATGACCTGCTGAAAACCATTCTCGTCTTTTTCAAGGATATATGAGCCATCGGGATGTGTGCTCAGCACTTTGGCACGGGTTTGATACGTGGGAATGGTGTCGGTGGTGAGAATGTTCACAGGTGTAAAATAACTCTTATCAAAATCTTCTTCCAGTACCAGCGTTCTGCCAAAAAAGAGAAATCCTTCGCGGGAGATAATATTTTTGTCTTTGAGTTCGCTGCGGGTGCCAATGGCATAATAAGCCGTATAAAGGTCGTCTTTTGTGGAACTAAGAGCCTCCAGGGTCGCCTGATTAGCGGTTTTAAGCGAGTCCAATGCAATTTCCATATCGGCCATGGCATAAGTCATGTCATCAATTTCCATGTCCTTGTTTTTAAGCAACTCATTCAACTTCATCAGCTCCATGTCCTTTTCACGAAGCTTCTCGTTCATGCTGTTTACCAGGCGATTCAAACGTGACGACTCAATGCCCGCTTTACGAAGCTGTTCGTCCAGCGATTGGATGCGTTCTTTGTTTTGCACCATCAGGTCGTATATCAGCCGTATGTCTTTGTTGATTTCGTCGGCGGATGTTCCCTGTGTGTCTCCTTCGCCAGCTTTAAGGGCAATAAGCTTTTCCTTCTCTTTAATAATGCGCAAATTGGCCTCTATCTCTCCCAGAGTGCTGACCATTTCGTTCATCTGGCTCTCTTTTTCGGCTGCAACAACCATCAACGAATCGTTCTGTTGTTCCAGCTCGGTACGACTGGGTCTGTTTTGGCAATGCCAAAGCAGTGGGAGCAAAGCAAAAATAATGACAATACGTTTCATAAGTCTAATTTTTAAAGGGTTAATTGTCGTATTACATGGAACTTATACAAGCAAAGTTAGTTTTATTTTTTGCCATCCACAAGTAAAACAATCTCTCCCCGGGGGTTATTTGTGTTAAAAAATGCAGCCAATGCCCCCAATGTATCCCGGTGGGTCTCTTCGTGCAACTTGCTGATTTCCCTGCATACGGCGGCCTGCCTCTCTTTACCCAGCACCCCGGCCAATTGTGTAAGGGTTTTTACCAGCCGGTGAGGCGATTCGTAAAATACCATGGTGCGGTTTTCTTCTTTCAAAAAATTCAACCGGGTTTGTCTTCCTTTTTTTACCGGCAGAAACCCTTCAAAGCAAAACCTATCGTTGGGCAGACCCGATGTCACCAACGCCGGCACAAACGCAGTAGGGCCGGGCAGACACTCTACTCTTATGTGTGCATCAATACAGCGGCGCACCACCAGATAACCGGGGTCGGAGATGCCCGGAGTGCCTGCATCGGAGATGAGTGCGGCGTGTTCACCCGCTTTTATTCGTTCAATCACCTTTTCAACGGACTTATGTTCGTTGAACTTATGATGCGCGTACATCCGGGTGGATATCTGATAATGTTTTAGTAAGATGCCCGAAGTACGGGTATCCTCGGCCAGGATAAAATCCACCTCTTTCAACAGGCGCACCGCTCTGAAGGTCATGTCTTCAAGGTTGCCAATGGGGGTGGGAACCACGGTTAACAGGCTCATGTAAAACGCCTTTCCACGAGTTCCAGAAAGCCGGCGACCGCTTCATGGTCGTCATCCCAATTGAAATTGGTCTTTAAAAAGCTTCTCGCATCTGTCAATGTCTGCATTTGGTTGAGCTGATCCACCGTTTGGTTCAGCAGGTTGGCATTACCACCAAACAACTCTCTCTGGTAAAAGAAGCGGTCGTTGATGCCCATGGCTTTATGCAGGTCCGATACGGGTGCGGCGGTAAGATGGCGCGGTGGGACTATACCGGTTGTTTTTTTGGCAATAAGGTCGTTAAAAGACGATTTGTTTTTGCCCAAAGTCTCTCCCAATACCCCCCCCTCGGGTTTGGTGTCGTCATCTTTTTTCGTGCCAAATTGAAAGCTGTTCTCACTCACGGGTTCATCGGTTTTCTCTGCCTCTACGGTCTCTTCTTTGGAGATTGGAGACTTCTCTTCCACAGCCGGTTCTTCCTGACCCGCCGGCTTTTCATGAACCGTTTGCGTTTCCTCTACCGCCGCCGTTTTCTCCATTGCCCGGGCTTCATTTGCCTCCGATGTTTCCTGAATGGCAGGTGCTGTGTATGACTTTGCAGATGTTTGACCATTATCCGGGTGGCCCGTTGAAACCTCTTTGGAACTTGCCGCTGTTTCCTTTTCTTTTTTCGAGTCCGATTCTGTTAACTCTTCCAGTAAATCGAGTTCCTCCAGTACGTTGCGAACTTTGATTCGTGCAAGGTTTATAAAGGGTTTGGAGATGGTCTCTTTTCCCTTAAACGTTTCAATCAGCCTTTCAATCTCACTGATTTCATGAATCATTAACTCAAGAAGTGTGTCCTTTTCCATAATAACTTGTTAACCCCATTTTTAGTTATCTTTGCAAAGGTAACGATTACAGTCTGAAAAATATTATTCATGACGCCATATTCACCCCGGGAAATTGCGAAACTTTGTGCGGGTCGTCTCACCTTTAATGTGCCCGGCCACATTACCCGTTTGTCCATTGACAGCCGGTCGGTGTTCGAGGCATCCGAAAGTCTTTTCTTTGCACTCAGAGGTTTGCGACATGATGGTCATCAATTTTTGCACGATTTGGTTCAAAAAGGGGTTCGTAATTTTGTGGTGGAAGAAGGTCGTGTGCCTGCCTCTATAAAGGAGCAGGCCAACTGGATTGAGACCTCCGGGCCGCTGGAGGCGCTACAAAAACTGGCCGGTGCACATCGCGCACGCTTTAAGGTGCCGGTGCTGGCCATTACCGGCAGCAATGGTAAAACCATTGTTAAAGAGTGGTTGGCTCAGATGGCGGGAGACGAGCTGCGGCTTACGCGTTCTCCACGGAGCTACAACAGTCAGGCCGGGGTGCCCCTGTCGCTTTGGCAAATGGATGATCACACCAACCTGGCCATTATTGAGGCCGGCATATCCAGGCCCGGTGAGATGGCTCGCCTGGCAGGTTGCATCAAACCCACGCTGGGTCTTTTCACGATGCTGGGACAGGCCCATCAGGAGAATTTTACCTCCCTGCCACATAAACTGAATGAAAAGTTGTTGCTTTTTCAGGAAGTGAAGACCCTCTTTTATTGTCGCGATCTGCCGCTGGTGCACCAAACCATCGGACGTCTTTTTCCCGGAAAGGAAACCGTTACCTGGAGCCGAACACCGGGTGGAGACCTGCAGTTGCTTGAGACCTCCGGTGATAATAACGATACCACGCTCAGCCTTCGATGGAGAGGGAGTGATTTTTCTGTGAAAATTCCCTTTACCGATCGTGTTTCGGTGGATAACATAATGCATGTGTTGCTTTTCATGCTTCATCAGGGCTCTGAACCTAAAATTTTGGCAGAGCGGGCACAGCATTTGCAGCCTGTGGCCATGCGCCTGGAACAGAAGTCCGGCATCCGTAACAATCTGCTTATCAACGACTCTTATAACTCTGATATTACTTCTCTGGAAGTTGCGCTCGATTTTTTGGCGCAGCAAAGTCGAAGTAAGGGGGTCTCGCGCACGGTAATTCTCTCCGACCTTTTGCAGACCGGGTTGCCCAACCGGGAGCTCTATCCATTGGTGGCCCGTCTGATACGGGAGAAACACATTGATCGTTTCATTGGCATAGGCCCCGCTTTAATGGAACATGCCTCATTGTTCGGGGATAAGGCACAATTTTTTTATTCCACCCGGGAGTTCCTGTCAGCGCTTCCCTCTTTTCAGTTCAGGGAGGAGGCCATCCTGTTAAAAGGTTCGCGGATATTTGCTTTTGAGCAGATTGCCGAACGATTGGAATTGAAAAAACATGCCACCTTGATGGAGATAAATCTCAACGCGCTGGTGCACAACCTGAACGCTTACCGCTCTCTGCTAAAACCCGAAACCCGTGTGCTGGCTATGGTTAAAGCCTTTTCGTACGGAAGTGGCTCTTATGAAATTGCCTCTGCCCTGCAACACCAAAAAGTGGATTATTTGGGCGTGGCTTATGCCGACGAAGGCATGGAGCTTCGAAAATCGGGCATTGCCTTGCCCATCATAGTAATGAATCCCGATGAAAAAAGTTTTGCCCAGATGCTTGAGCACAACCTGGAGCCGGAAATATATAACTTCAGGGTATTGGACGCCTTTTATAACCGCGTTCAGATGGAAGGTGCAGATGGTATGCCCTTTCATTTAAAGATAGATACCGGCATGAATCGAATGGGGTTTTTAGAACAGGAAACCGATGTTTTAGTCCAAAGGCTGAATAAGATGCCGCGCATACGGGTGCAATCGGTGTTTACTCATTTAGTGGGCAGCGACGATGAGTCACATGATGCCTTTACCCGGCACCAGATTAAACAATATACCGACATTTGTTTAAAGTTACAGGATGCTCTGGGGGGCTCCTTTTTGAGGCATGTATTAAACAGCTCCGGAATAGAGCGGTTTCCCGAAGCCCGCTTCGATATGGTTCGTTTGGGAATTGGCCTTTACGGCTTCGGTGCCGGAGTGCTCACCGATTTGCAAAATGTGGTGACCCTTAAAACTTATATATCTCAGATTAAACCTGTTGCCGCCTACGAAACCATTGGTTACAACCGCTCCGGCTGGCTGAAAAATGATGGTACCATTGCTGTGTTACCCATTGGCTATGCCGATGGTTTAAACCGGCATTTGAGCAATGGCAACGGCAAAGTGATGATCAACGGACGGTTGGCGCCTGTGGTGGGCAACATCTGCATGGATACCTGCATGGTGGATATAAGCGATATTCAGGCCGAAGAGGGCGATGAAGTGCTGATATTCGGCGATGATTATCCGTTGACCAATCTGGCCCGCCAATTGGACACCATCCCCTACGAAATCCTTACCGGCATTTCGCGACGGGTAAACAGAGTGTATTTTAAGGAGTAAAGGGGGCAGGCCGCAGTGAGCCCATTCAAATCCTGAATTTTAATGTAATTTTTAAGAAACTTCATAAAAGAGCTATTGCTCTTTTTATTTTTCCGTCGTAACTTTCATTCCGTTGCTTACTGGTTATTTCTGCCTTTTTTGTTTTTAGCAGCCTCTCAGTAAGTGCCTTAATTCATTTTCCGTAAAGGTTGATGTTGATTGTTATTGTTAAACTAAATGGATTTTACAATGAAAAGATTTACTATGGTTGTCGCTTTGTCAGTAATAACCTTGCTGGCTTACACACAGAACAGAACTGATTTTCATCAGAAAATGCTTAAGATGAAAGCTAAAACAGACCAGATTGTGCAACAAGCCGGTTTGTTATCTAAAACCATCCGCTTTGCACCGCCCCGTTCCTCTTCCCTTTTAAAGAGTGCGCCCACCCAAAAGTTAGACAGCATTGTTTCGTGGACTTACGATAAGCCTGGCGAAACCTTTATATACGACTGGAGGGACGTGTACCGGTATCAGTATGATCAAATTAAGCCAATGAGGATTGTAGGTGTGTCTGAACAGGAATGGGACACCGATGCCAAAGCATGGAAAACTGTTGACGTTACTGATTTTGAATATGGAACCGACGACAAGATCAGCACCCTGCTCGAATTTGAACTTGATGTAATAAACGACATACTGGGTCTGGTTAGCAAAATGGAGATTAATTACAATGCAGATGGAAAACTGGAATCTATGTTGGTTTCTTCCTACGAAACCGGGGGCGAATGGAAATTAGATGGTGAAAATTACTTTTTTTACGATGCTTCGGGTAGGCTATCACAATGGGATATATGGGCATTGGATGATGATGAGGTGATGACTAAAAGTGTGATTATAAGATATGCGTATAACCCCTCAGGACAACTGATAACCCAAAGCACTTATGGCTTTATAGGGGATGTGGAAATGCTATTTTCAAAGTCGGATCACAGCTATAATGCTTCCGGGCAACTTGTCACCACCATTGTTTCGGGACTCAATTTTGTTTCGCAGGAGATGGAGAATCAAAGGCGTACGGTGTACCAGTACAACACTGTGGGTGATGTGACCATTGAAACAGATTCGAAGTGGAACGGCACTGCCGGAACGTGGGAAGATGATGAAAAATATGAATACCAGTACGGCGCCCTGGATTTTTCGGAGGTGGCATTTCTCTCTTTTGGCAGTGAAATTTTTGGCATAGGTGATCCTACCTTTATGCCCACGAAGGCTATTTCGGGCGACAAAAGCTTTGATATGGAAGACGGCCTGTGGGTGCAAACCGACAAATCTACTTACTATTATTCAGCCGGGACTTCCACCGGCATTGAAGGACCTGAAACCTCTTCAACAGGGTTTTATCCCAATCCTGCCTTCGATGAGATAACCCTGACATTGAATGACAGCTCCAATGATCTGAAACTTCAGGTTTTCCAAATCACCGGTGCAATGGTTCTGGAACAAATGGTTTCCTCGGGCGAACGGGTGTCGGTGGCACATCTGGCCAGGGGCATTTACCTGATTAAGTTACTGAATGGGCAACAGACAGTTTATACAGGTAAAATGTTGAAAAACTAAATTTTATCCCAACCTCGAAATCCGCTCTAATTTTTGCTCATCAATAATTTTAATGATGCGCCCATCCACAATCACCACCTTCTCTTTTACGAAGGTGGTGAGGGTGCGTATGGCATTGGAGGTGGTCATATTGGAGAAGTTGGCCAGGTCTTCGCGGGAGAGGTAAATGCTTAGGGTGGAGCCATCCTCTTCGTAGCCGTAGGTGTCGCGCAACACGATAAGACTTTCGGCCAGGCGCCCGCGTATGTGCTTCTGGGTGAGGGTGATGGTGCGATAGCGGGCAAAGCCAAGCTCGGAGGCAAACGACTTTATGATGCTCATGCACAAGTCGTTGTTCGACTTCATGAGGTTTAAAATCACCTCGCGGCTGATGTGAAAGATCACGCAAGGCTCGAATACCACTGCCGAAGCTACGTGATTTTCCTCGGCAAAAAAAGCACGGTAGCCAATATAGCCGGGACCGCTGGCCATGCGTACAATCTGGTCGCGACCCATCAAACCCTCCTTGAAAATCTTTACCTTTCCCGAACCTATGCACAAAAAAGCAGACGGTGCTTCACCCTCCTGATAGATGATCTGGTTTTTACGATATTTTACAGTGGTGTGGTTGGCCAGTAAATAAGCCTGTTCCTCAGGGGTTAGAACATCGAACAGTTGGGGTATGTCGCGTATGGTTGTCTCCTTTAGGGTGCCTTTTTTTATGCCTGCCATGATTGTAAGCCTGTGTTCTAAAACAATGTTGTATAACATGCAAAGGTATAAAAAAAACAATAGGGGGGTTACGAAATCATACTCCAGTTCATTTTTTGGCGCGCCAGTTTGGTGAGTTGTTTTTGAAGTATCCGGTTTTCCTCTTTTTCCAGGAGGGGATCGTCGTGGAGCACTTCCCGGGCTGCATCGCGCGCCAATTGTAGAATTTTCCCGTCCTGAGCAAGGTTGGCAATGCGCAAATCAAAGGGGAGACCCGATTGCTGGGTGCCCTCCATGTCACCGGGGCCGCGCAATTTCAGGTCGGCCTCGGCAATCTCAAAACCATCGGTGGTACGGGTCATGATCTCCATGCGTTTGCGGGTTTCGTTGCCCAGTTTGTAGCCGGTCATCAGGATGCAATAGCTTTGATCGGCGCCGCGGCCCACGCGACCTCTGAGCTGATGGAGCTGGGAGAGCCCAAAGCGCTCAGCGCTTTCGATGATCATAACAGAAGCATTGGGCACATTCACGCCCACTTCAATAACGGTGGTGGAAACCAGAATATGGGCCTTGCCGGTCACAAATTTTTGCATGGCGGCCTCCTTTTCGGCGGGTTTCATGCGCCCGTGCACCATGCTCACCTTATATTGCGGAAATACACGCGTCATGTATTCATAGCCGTCGGTAAGATTTTTAAAATCCATCTTCTCCGACTCTTCGATGAGCGGATATACCAGATATATTTGTCGCCCCTCTTCTATCTGTTTGATGATGAACTTGTTGAGTTCATTTCGGCGATTGTGGAAGAGATGAGAGGTTTGTACCGGTTTTCGGCCGGGCGGCAGTTCATCAATCACCGATACATCCAGATCGCCATATATGGTCATGGCCAGTGTACGCGGGATGGGGGTGGCGGTCATAACCAGCACATGCGGCGGGGTAAGGTTTTTTCTCCAGAGCCGGGCCCGTTGTGCCACGCCAAAGCGATGCTGCTCGTCGATGACTACAATACCCAGATTGTGAAATTTAACGGTATCTTCTATCAACGCGTGGGTACCAATTAAAATGTGGAGCGTGCCTTCCTGAAGAGCGGTGTGCAGCACTTCGCGCTCAGGCTTTTTGGTAGAGCCGGTGAGCAATCCCACATTTACATCCATGCCCTTCAGCATTTGCGAGAGGGTGTCGAAATGCTGGGTGGCCAGAATCTCGGTGGGCGCCATCAGGCAGGCCTGGAATTGGTTGTCGATGGCGATAAGCATCACCATGAGGGCCACCAGGGTTTTACCGCTGCCCACATCTCCCTGCAACAGACGGTTCATTTGCCGGCTGCTGCCCAGGTCTTTACGTATTTCCCGGATCACTCTTTTTTGGGCGTTGGTAAGTTCGAAGGGCAGATGTTGCCGGTAAAAGTGATTGAATTGAGTACCCACCTTTTCAAAAACGTGACCTTTCAAATTAAAAGTGCGCTGGTTGCGTAGGCGCAGGATGTTTAACTGTACGTAAAAGAGCTCCTCGAATTTAAGCCGGAAGGTGGCATTTTGCAGAACTCGTGCGTCGGGAGGCAGATGTACCTGGCGCAGTGCCTCATTTAGATTCATCAGCTTGTATCTTTCAATGATTACCGCTGGAAGTGTTTCGGGTATCTTACCTGTATAGGTGGTGAAAAGATTTTGAACCAGTTTGAACATTGCCCGGGAGTTCAAAAAGTGGCTCTTCATCCTTTCGGTGGTGTTGTAAAATGGCTGAAGACCACCCAAAGGCCGGGCCTGCGCTTCCTCCAGTTTTTCAAGTTCGGGATGTACAATGTTTATAACGCCATTAAAGAGCGTAGGTCTGCCAAACACAATAAATGTGTGGTTGGGGTTGATGTGTTCCCGGATGTATTTGTGCCCTTTAAACCAAACCAGTTCAATGGTTCCGGTGGAGTCGGTAAGCTTTGCCACCAGCCTTTGCCCACGCTTTTCACCCATCGTCTTCAGCGAGGTAATCTTTCCCTTTACCTGTATGTAGGGCATTTGGGACGACACCTCGTTAATGGCATAAATGCGACTCCGGTCGACGTATTTGTAGGGAAAATGATACAACAAATCTTCAAAAGAGGCTATTTTTAGCTCCTTTTTCAGGAGTTCGGCTCTTTTGGGCCCTACTCCGGGCAGGTACATGATGTTATGTGTGGCGAGATCGGACATAATTAGCGACTTCAAAAATAGAGCAAACCTTTTGTTGAAACAAATGGACAGGGATGATTGCTGCCAATAAATGGTTTTATAATGTATCTTTGCTTTCCGAAAGATTACTCACACCAAGGAATAAAAATTTTGAAGCTTTGAACTGGTTCCAGTTTTTTCGTTTTTTTCGTTATCTGGCTACCGCCCTGCATTACAAAGGGTTTGGGATTCACTCCCCGTTCGTTTTTCACCTGGTTAGTGAGCTTATTTACGGGCGATACAGTTATTATGCTTTTACTAAGATAGAGGCAATCAGGAGCGCGCTGTTGCGCGAGCGCCATAAGATTGACGCCGGCACATTTGGAGCGCCCTCTAAAACAGGCAAATCAAAGCAACAGCAGGTTAAACAGGTGGTTAAGGGGGGCAGTTTGCCTCCTAAGTACGGGCGCCTGTTGTTCAGGTTGATCAACCATTTTGGATTGAAAAATATTCTTGAATTGGGTACCGGGGTAGGGATGAGCACCATTTATTTTGCCATGCCCTCGGCGCAGTCGCGGGTTTGGAGTATCGAAGGAAACCACGAAAAAGCAAAAGTGGCAAAAGAGCTGTTTGGGTATCATAAAATCAACCATATAAATGTGATAGAAGGCCGGTTTAACGAAGTGTTGCCCGGTGTTCTTGCCCGTATGGCCTCGGTAGATTTTGTTTTTTTCGATGGCGATCACCGGAGAGAACCAACCATTGAATATTTTAATGCCTGTGTTAAAAGAGCGCATAACAATACACTGTTTGTTTTCGACGACATTCATTGGTCACGTGAAATGGAGTCGGCCTGGGGAGAGATCATCCGGCATCCATCGGTCACCGTTTCCATCGATCTGTTTCGTTTGGGGCTGGTATTTTTTCGCAAGGAGTGTTTGAAACAACACCATAAGGTTTGGTTTTAAACCTAACACGGGTTTAGAGGTCTAAAGTTGGGAGACGTAAAAAAAGGTTGTCCACGATTTTCTGGTGAAAAACCAAGAAATTCGTGGATAAATTATATCATACTGCAAAAAACACGAAATGAACAACAATATCATCCGCATAGAGAATCTGGAGAAACATTACCAGGTGGGCACTCAATTGGTAAAAGCACTGAGGGGTGTTTCAATATCCATTCAAAAAGGGGAGTATGTGGCCATAATGGGCCCCTCGGGTTCGGGAAAATCTACGCTGATGAATCTGATAGGTGCTCTGGATACGCCTACCAAAGGCACTTATGTGCTCAACGGCACCGATGTGAGTCATCTTTCCGATGATAATCTGGCAGAGATTCGCAACCGGGAGATTGGTTTCGTGTTTCAAACCTTTAATCTACTGGCGCGTTACACTGCGCTCGAAAATGTGATATTGCCTCTGATATACCGGGGCATCTCAAAAGATGAAAGACAGCGAAGAGCCAGGGAAGCGCTGGCAAGCGTGGGTCTTGAAGACCGCATGACGCATAAGCCCAATGAGTTATCGGGTGGTCAGCGCCAGCGGGTGGCGGTTGCCCGGGCCTTGGTAAACAACCCGTCGTTGATACTGGCCGATGAGCCCACCGGGAATCTGGACTCCAAGACCACGGTGGATATCATGCGGCTGTTCGATCGCATTCATGCAGAGGGAAATACCATTGTGGTGGTCACCCACGAAGAGGTTATTGCCCGTCATGCACACCGTATTGTGCGTTTGTTGGATGGGGAGGTGGAGAGTGATACCGTAAACGCCGAGCCGGCCAGGGCCTAATTTACAGAAACTCCAGTATAAAAGGCACCAACACCGGCACCAACACCGTTAAAACAATACCGCTAAAGATGGCGACGATGGCATACTCCCGGCCTGTTGCTTTTACGATTACCGGCAGAGTGGTATCCATAGCTGTGGCCCCGGCCGAAACTATGGCACCCAGCTTTCCGAAATATTTCACCATAGAAGGCGCTGCCACAAGAGTAGTTACTTCCCTGAAAATGTTGGCCAATAAAGCAATCACACCCATCTCCTCACCGCTTAATTGCCCGATAAAGATACTGGAAAGGGAGTAGTAGCCGAACCCGGCACCTACAGCTACCGCGTTGACCAACGAAACTTTATGCAGCAACAGCGAAAACAGGGCGCTCCCACCCAGGCTTCCAATCACTACAATAAGCGGGACCAGCAACACCCTGAACCGGATATGCCGCAACACGCTCAACGCTCTTTGGTCACCGCCGATGCCGATGCCTACCAGCATCATTAGAAGATAGAGAATGAGGGTGGTGAAACGGTCACTTCCAAAAACAGCCGGTATCATCTGGTGGAGGGCCCCTAATACACCCAGGGCGAAAAAGAGAAGTATCCAGAAGCTCTGATTGCTAAAGATCTTCAGGAGGTGGGTTTTTGTTCTTTTTGTTTCCAATTTTGAGGTAGGCGGGTGCGCCGTCGGCGTCGGTTCGTCGGATTGAAGTTGGGAATGGTTCTTTTGGAAGAAATTGGTTACCAGCCAGGCCAGTATAAGACTGCCTAACATTGCTCCCGTCCCGAGGCAAAAGGCCTGCCATCCCAACCCCGGGAAATTGCGCACAACCTGCGGATTGCTGCCCACGGATACACCCAGAGCAAAGAGAAGGGCAAAGATGACCAGGCTGATAAGCCGGTCTGTTATCGTAAAAACAGCGGTCTGTTTCCTGATGAGATAGCCCAGAGGAATGCCTGCAGCAAACAGACCGATGACCGTGAAAGATATCATGACTCTTTAAGCGACAGTTGGATGCGTTTGCGGGAAATATCCACATCCAAAACACGAACGGTCACATGCTGATGCAATTTCACCACTTCTGCAGGATTTGAGATATAGCGGTCGGCCATCTGTGAGATGTGCACCAGCCCGTCCTGTTTTACGCCTACATCCACAAAAGCACCAAAATTGGTGATGTTGGTCACAATGCCGGGCAACACCATGCCTTCCACCAAATCGTTGATGGAAAATACATCTTTTGAGAATTCAAATACTTTAATGGGCTGGCGCGGGTCGCGGCCCGGTTTTTCAAGCTCGGCCAGGATGTCTTTAAGGGTGGGCAACCCCGTTTCGGCGGTTACATAGTTCTCGGGTTTTATTTTTTCCCGTAACTCTTTTTGCTCAATCAAATCGGTCACTTTGGCGCTGAGGTCAGCGGCCATCTGTTTTACAACGGCGTACGTTTCGGGGTGGACGGCTGTATTGTCCAATGGATTTTTAGCGTGGGTAATCCTGAGGAAGCCGGCCGACTGCTCAAAGGCTCTTGCCCCTAAGCGCGGCACCTTTTTCAGTTCACTGCGGGAGGTAAATGGGCCATTTTCTTCGCGGTGTTTCACAATGTTTTTAGCCAGTTGCGGCCCCAATCCCGAAATGTAGGTCAACAGGTGATGACTGGCCGTATTCAGGTTTACCCCCACCTGGTTTACGCACGATTCCACCACCTGGTCGAGGGAGGCTCTGAGTTTGGGTTGGTCCACATCGTGTTGGTATTGACCCACGCCAATGGACTTGGGGTCAATCTTCACCAGTTCGGCCAGAGGGTCCATCAGCCGGCGGCCAATGGAAACGGCGCCGCGTACCGTTACATCGTACTCGGGAAACTCGTCGCGGGCCACCTTGCTGGCGCTGTAAACCGATGCGCCGTCTTCACTCACCACGAACACCTGTAAGTCGCGACTGAATCGCATTTTGCGCACAAAAGTCTCCGTTTCGCGCGAAGCCGTCCCATTCCCGATGGCGATGGCATCAATTTTATAGGCATCCACCAGCGAGTCCAGCTTTTTCATGGCTGGCGTCGTCTGTTTTTGGGGCGGATGCGGGTAGATGGTCTCGTTGTGCAGCAGCGTTCCCTGAGCATCGAGGCAAACCACCTTACAGCCGCTTTTGAAACCCGGGTCAATGGCCAACACCCGTTTTTGTCCCAGAGGCGGGGCCAGCAGCAGTTGTCGCAGGTTGTCGGCAAAAACCCGGATGGCTTCGGTATCGGCTTTTTCCTTGTACAGGGCAGCCGTCTCGTTTTCGATGGAGGGAGCCAACAGACGTTTATAGGCATCCTCCAGCGCCTCCTTCACCTGAAGGGCAGCAGCTGTTTCCGATTTCACCCACAACCGGCTCAGGCGATCCAATATCTCCTCAGGGTCGGGGGCAATGGATACTTTCAGGAAACCCTCCTTTTCTCCTCTTTGCATGGCTAAGAACCGGTGCGAAGGGCACTTTTTCAGCGGTTCGCTGAGGTCGAAATAGTCGCGGTATTTTATGCCTTCTTCCTCTTTGCCTTTTACCACCTTCACAGATATAAGGGCGTTGCGCCGGAACCCGCCTCTTACAATTTCGCGTGCCGTTTGGTTCTCATTGATCCACTCGGCAATGATGTCACGGGCACCCTGCAGGGCCGATTCAACATCAGGTACATCATCGGTGATGAAAACTTCGGCTTGTGCCTCCACGTCCTGCGCCTGTTGTTTCATCAGGAGTTGAGCCAGGGGTTCCAGCCCCAGTTCACGGGCTTTTACAGCACGCGTTTTACGTTTGGGTTTGTAGGGGAGGTAGAGGTCTTCCAGCTCGCTGAGATCGTACGACGCTGTTATCTTTTCTTTGAGTTCATCGGTGAGGGCGCCCTGTTCTTCGATGGTGTTGAGGATGGTGGTTTTTCGTTTTTCAATTTCCTGCAACTTGTCGTAGGCATCCTTTATGGAGCCTATGGCTACCTCGTCGAGGCTGCCGGTGCGCTCCTTGCGGTAACGGCTGATAAACGGAATGGTGGCACCCTGGTTGAGCAGCTCAATAGTATTGTCGACCTGATGAGACGAAATGCCGGTTTGGCCTGAGATGAGGCTGGTGATGGTGTGCATATTTTTATCTTTTTCCTTTTCTCCCTTTGTGAAAGCCTCCTTTGTGTTTGTGGTGCTTATGTTTCTTTGGGTTGTATTCGGGCGTGGGGCCCAGTTCTTCGGGAAGAGGTATTTTGTACACTTCTGTTTCAATCAATTTTTCAATCTGTGCAAAGTCGCGCTGGTCTTTGTCTGTGATAAACGTGAGCGCCACTCCTGTTGATTCGGCCCTGGCAGTACGGCCCACGCGGTGCACGTAATCCTCCGCATCGTTGGGCACATCGAAGTTGATTACCAGGTCGATGCCTTCCACGTCAATTCCCCGGGCTATGATGTCGGTGGCTACCAGTATCTGAATGTTACGGTTTCGGAACTCCCGCATGACTTCGGCGCGATCCTTTTGTTCCAGATCGGAATGAATGGCGGCGGCATTGAAGCCCTGTGATTTTAGAGCCCGATGGATTTCTTTTACTTTTATTTTTGTAGAGGAGAAAACAAGAATGCTCTGTAACTCCTTGCCCCGGAGCAGATGTTTCACCAGGGGAAGCTTTTGCCTTTCGTATACCACATAGGCTCCCTGAAGGATGCCTTCGGCGGGTTTGGACATGGCAATGTTTACCTCTTCGGGCTTTACCAGTAGTTTGCGGGCCAAATCGCGAATGTTGTGAGGCATGGTGGCCGAAAACATGAGTGTTTGCCGTTTTTTGGGGAGGTGCGACACAATCTGCATGATGTCGTCGTGAAAGCCCATGTCCAGCATCCGGTCGGCTTCATCCAACACCAGGTGTTTCAGGTTCTCCATGTTTACATAGCCCATGCTCAGATGTTGGAGCAGGCGGCCGGGCGTGGCAACTACCACCTGGGCGCCGGTAATGAGCGCATTTTTTTGGCGGGACCACAGGTCGGCATCATTTCCGCCATAAACGGCAATGGAGGTGACCGGCAAAAAATAACTAAAGCCCTCCACGTGTTGGTCTATCTGCATGGCCAGTTCCCGGGTGGGCACCAGCACCAGGGTATCTACTCCTTTTTGCGGATTTCGTACCTGGCGGTCGAGCAATGGAAGCAGATAGGCTGCTGTTTTTCCGGTGCCGGTTTGTGCGCAGCCAATCAAATCTTTCCCCTCCAAAATTATGGGGATGGTCTGTTCCTGAACAGGGGTTGCCTTTTCAAATCGCATGGCATCCAGTCCTTCAAGAACTTCTGGTGTAAAACCGAATTTAGTAAATTTCATAAGTTAAAAAATGGGATGGAAGAGGGAAGACCGAAGACCGAAGTGCCGGTTGAGTGTTTGTCCATCTTCCTTTGTTGGTTTAAAAATTACCTTGCCTACCGGCAGGCAGGTTTGATATTTGTGGTTTGTATTTTGTTATTTCTGCCTGCTCCCTGCCTACCCTGGCTACCGGCAGGCAGGTTATTCCAATAGGAAGTTCTTCCAGGTTCAGGCAGCTTACTCCACATACAACACCAGCCCCTTTAAATATTCTCCCTCGGGATGATAAATATTTAGGGGATGGTCGGCGGGTTGCTCCATCTGGTGAAGGATGCGCACGGCCCGGCCTGTTTTGGCTGCTGCCGAAAAAATGGTTTTTCTAAAGGCTTCGCGGCTCACTACCTGTGAACTGGAAAAGGTGAAAATTATTCCTCCGGGCTGGATAGCTTCTATGGCTTTT
>JACDJC010001227.1_pt1 | contig 23395 bp, 18 predicted proteins | sample 7454191 | NCBI WGS metagenome assembly JACDJC01 (sample SAMN14253291, study PRJNA609438) | sludge metagenome | isolation source: sludge after 25d culture with pyrite and EDTA | collected 2018-12-20 | reverse complement strand
CGGGCCCCGCTCCTGGCGCACAAGGCGATGAAGGAGGGCGTAGTGGCGGCCGAGCACGCCGCCGGCCAGCCCAGCGCCTACGACACGGTCGTTCCCAGCGTCATCTACACCTCCCCGGAGCTCGCCAGCGTGGGCATGACCGAGGAGGAGGCCAAGGCGGCGGGGTTCGAGGTCCGCATCGGCCGGTTCCCGCTGGCCGCCTCCGGGCGCGCAGCCACGCTCGGCGTCGACAGCGGCCTGATCAAGCTCGTGGGAGACGCCAAGACGGACCTGCTCCTGGGCTTTCACATGGTTGGGCCGAACGCCGGCGACATCGTGGCCGAGGCGACGCTCGCCATCGAGATGGGCGCCACGCTCGAGGACATCGCCCTCACGCAGCACCCGCACCCCACCATCTCGGAGGGCGTGATGGAAGCCGCCGAGCACGCTCACGGCAAGGCCATCCACATCGCCAACAGGCGGCGCTGAGGCCGGGCTGCCCGCGGAGTGACGGGGCCAGGGGCGAGCACCCCTTGCCCCGCGACTTCCTCAGGTCCTGTAGTCGGCGTTGATCCTGACGTAACCCTCGCTGAGGTCGCAGCCCCACGCCTCGCCCTGCGCGCTGCCCACGCCGAGGTCGGCCTCGAGCAGCACGTCGTCGGAACCCAGGGCCTGCGAGACCTGCTTCTCGTCGAAGGGTTGCGGCTCGCCGTAGTACAGCTCGAAGCCCTGCGCCAGAACGCGCACGTGCGCCTCGTTCAGCGCGACCTGCGCGCGGCCCACCGCCGCCAGGATGCGGCCCCAGTTGGGGTCGGCGCCGTGGACGGCCGCCTTGACGAGGCTGCTCCCGGCGACGGTACGGGCGGCGCGGCGCGCCTCGCCCGCATCCCTGGCGCCCGTAACGCGCACGGTGATCAGCTTGGTGGCGCCCTCGCCGTCGCGCGCCACCTGTTTGGCCAGCGAGACGGCGACCTCCAGGAGCGCCGCCTCGAGGTCGCCGGCGTCCGCTGCCACCAGGTTGGAGGAGAGCGCGATGGCCATGTCGTTGGTGCTCGTGTCGCCGTCGACCGTCAACTGGTTGAACGAGCGCTCGACGACCCGCTGCCACATCTCCCGTAACGCGGGCTGCTCGACGCGGGCGTCGGTCATGACGAACGCCAGCATGGTGGCCATGTTCGGGTGGATCATCCCCGAGCCCTTGGTCACCCCCACCACCCGTGCGCCCCCGGGCAGCATGGCCGAGGCTTCCTTGGCCACCAGGTCGGTCGTCAGGATGGCCCGAGAGAACGCCTCGCTGTCGTCGCTGCGCTGCGCCGCCGCACTGGGCAGCGCGGCCACGAGTTGGCGCAGGGGCATGGCCTGCCCGATGATGCCCGTGCTGGCGCTGAGCACCACTTCGGGGCCCGCGAGGCCCAGGGCGTTCGCGGCTTCCCTGGCGAACTCGAGATCGTCGCGCCCCCCTTGTTCGCCGTTGGCGCAGTTGGCGTTGCCGCTGTTCACCACCAGGGCCCTCACGGCGCCGCCGGCGGCGGCGAGCGCGCGGTTCCGCGTGACGCAGGGTGCTAGAACTGCGTTCGTGGTGGCGCTGTAAGCCCAGCGCAGCGGAGCGTCGGCGTAGATGATGCCCAGGTCGGGCCTCCCCGAGCGCTTCACGCCGGCCGAGATGCCGGCGAGTTGGAAGCCTTGTGGAACCTTCACTGCCGTCCTCCTTCGGGCAAGAACCTCACGGCCACACGCCGGCGAGGGAGAGGGCCGTCGTCTCCTCGAAGCCGAAGGCCACGTTGAAGCCCTGCACGGCCTGGCCCGAGGCGCCCTTGCCGAGGTTGTCGATGGCGCAGAACACGAGCGCGTGGCCGGTGCGATCGTCGTAGTGGGCGCTCAGTTGCGCCCTGTCGCTGCCGCTCACGGCCTTGGTCTCTGGCAGCGTGTGGCTCACGCCGATAAGCGGGTCGCCCGCGTAGTAGGTGGAAACGAGCTCGAGGAGCGCGCCGGTCGAAGGTTCCAGCGCGCCCCACTCACGTGGCCTGGTCGAGACGGTGGCCAAGATCCCGCGGGTGAGCGGCACGATGTGCGGCGTGAACGACACGGGCACGGCGTCGTAACGCGCGTGAGTCACGAGGCGCTTGCCGTCGCCCCGCGCCGCGGCGGCCACGGCCCTGCCGCCAACGGCCTCGATCTCGGCCGTGTGCCTATGGGTGCCGCTCGGCTTGTAGGGCCGGGCGTTCTCGTTCATCTCACTGAAGTGCAGCGCAGGCGAGGTCGCGCGGCCCGCGCCCGACACGCCGGCCAGAACGTTCACGACCACGGAGTCGCCCAGCAGCCCGGACGCGGCCAGCGGCGCGAGGGCTAGCGAGGCCGCCGTCGCGTTGCAGCCGGGGCTGGCCACGATGGTGGCGCCCGGAAGCTCGTGGCGGTGAAGTTCGACCAGCCCGTACACGGCGCTGCCGAGCAGTTCGGGGTGCGGGTGGGGGCCGCCGTACCAGCGTTCGTAATCGGCGGCGCCGAGGCGGAAGTCGGCCGAGAGGTCCACGACCCGCTTTCCCGCCGCCACGGCCCGCGCCACGATGGGCGCCGTGGCCGCGTGCGGCGTGGCGCAGAAGACCACGTCGGAGAGTGCCAGCACCTCGTCCGTGTCGACGAAGCGCAGCGGGCTGCCTGTGCCGGCGAGGTGCGGCCAGGCGTCCGCCAGCGGCTTGCCGAGGTAGTTGCGCGAGCCGAGCGCCACGAGCTCCACGTGCGGGTGGCGCGACAGGCGCTCGATGAGCCCGGCGCCGCCGTAGCCGCTGGCCCCGAGCACCCCGACCCTCAACCGGCCGGCCTCAAGCGTTGCGGCCACGTCGCCTCACTCGCCGGCCATGAACTGGAAGATCACGGCCTTGTGGGCATGCAGCCGGTTCTCGGCCTGGTCGAACACGACGCTGCGGTCGTGGTAGACGGCGTCTTCGGTGCACTCCTCGCCGTAATGGGCGGGCAGGTCGTGCATGAAAACGCCGCGCGGGGCGAGGTCGTCGAACCACTCCGGCGTGATGGTGTAGCCGGCGAAGGCCTTCTTGCGGTGCTCCGACTCCTCCTCCATGCCCATCGAGATCCACACGTCGGTGTAGAGGGCGTCGGCGCCGCTGATGGCTTCTCGCGGCTCATGCGATACGTGGATGACGCCGCCGGCGCTGCGGCCGGAGGCCAGGATGCCCGGCTCGGGCTCGTACCCCGGCGGGCAGGCGATGGTCAGCTCGACGCCCGCCAGGGCGGCGGCGTTCACGTGCGAGTTGGCCACGTTGTTGCCGTCGCCCACGAACGTCAGCTTGAGGCCCGCCAGTTGCCCGAACGTCTCCTTGAGGGTCACGTAGTCGGCGAGGAGCTGGCACGGGTGCAGGAGGTCCGAAAGCCCGTTGATGACGGGTACCTTGGCGTGCCGCGCGAGCTCGACGAGCGTGCCATGACCGTAGGTGCGGGCCATGATGCCGTCCACCCAGCGGTCCAGGTTGCCGGCGACGTCGCGCACCGTCTCGCGCACGCCCCAGCCGATGTAGTTCTGGCTGAGGAGGATGGCGTGACCGCCCAACTGGGCCATGGCGATGTCGAACGTGGAGCGCGTCCTGAGCGACTGCTTCTCGAAGATCATGGCGAGGGTCTTGTGCTGCATGAGCGCCGGCCTCGTCCCGTTCTTCCAGGCCGTCTTGAGCTCTATGGCGCTGTCGATCAGGCCCGCGAACTCGTCCCTGCTCAGGTCGGACAGGGACAGGAAGTCGCGACCGGCAAGACTCGGGATGCGTGATGGCTTCACCTGAGCTCCAGACTACGGATGCGTGATGGCTTCACTCGGGCTCCAATCCTACGGGAGGTTCGGCGCGGCCGGGGGCCGCGAGGGCCCGGCCATGACGAACGGGCAACATGCTAGCACCCGTCAGTCCCGGCCCACGCCGCGGGGCGGCGGTTCAGGTGACGCCCAGCAGTCCCAGGTACCAGGTGATGACGGCGTCGCCGAAGAAGAGCGCGGCCAGGCCGCCTGCCAGCAGGTAGGGTCCGAAGGGGATGAGACGTTTGCCGCCCGCCAGGCGGCCGACGATGCCGAACAGGGCGCCCAGAAAGACGGCGAACAGCACGGCCACGAGGAGCTTCTCCCAGCCGAGGAGGGCGCCTATCGCCGCGGCGAGCTTCACGTCGCCGAAGCCCATGGCCACCGGTTCGGGGTGCTGGTCCTCGGCCTCCTTCTTGCGCGCCTCCTCGGCGGCCTTCGGCCTGAAGGCGTCGTGGAGCCACCAGTAGGAGGCGCCGATCAGCGCCCAGGCGCCCGCTGCCAGCACGCTGCCGCTCAGCGCGGTCACCGTCGGCACCGTGAAGGAGGTGCTCGACAGGACCAGCGCGACCAGCCACAACCCGTACATGAGGGGCTCGCCCAGGCGGAGGGTGCGGCGCGCGGCGAGGTTGACGATGACGCTCACCGCCCCGGCGGCCAGGCCCCACCAGACGCCGGCCAAGGCGCCCACCACGGCCGCGATGTTCACCTGGTCGAGGCTGATGGGGAAGAGGCGCTCCGTGGTGTCCGCGAAACGCCTGAGGACGAGCGCCCCCACGCGGTTGATGAGCACGAGCACGCCGGCGCCGGCGAGGGCCCCCGTGAGCGCCGCCAGTGGGCCGGGCAGGTCGGTCGCCTCGCCCGTCAGGAACGCCCCGAGCACGCCAAGCGCCACGGCCGGGAGCGTGAGGACGTCGGGGAGGATGTAGTGGTCGACGTCGATGAGGGCCGCCATCACGAGCATGGCCAGCACGGCCCAGAGGGGCAGGAACGCGAGGCCGGTCGTGACCGGCGGCCAGCGCAGCGCGACCGCCACGAACACGGCGGCCATGAGCGCCTCCACGAGGGGGTAACGGGGCGATATCCGCGCGCCGCAGTGGCGGCACTTGCCCCTGAGGGCGAGCCACGAGAAGATCGGCACGAGCTCGAGTGGCCCCAAGCGGTGGTTACACGTAGGGCAGTGGCTGCCCGGGAAGACGATCGATTCGCCGCGCGGAAGGCGCCAGATGACGACGTTGCCGAACGACCCGATGAGGCTGCCGAGGATGCCCGAGAAGACCGCGAAGATGACGGTCACTGGTGCGGGCCGACGGTTCCGCGGCGGGTTAGGGGGGTTCTCGTGTCGAACACGGGTCAGGGCCTCACAAGGCTTCTCATCATTCCGGTGGTAAGCTTCCGGGCGCTATGAGAAGACTCACCCTCCTAGGACTTGCCGCGGCCGTAGTGGTCGCCCTCTTCGCGTCGTCGCTGAGCGCCCAGTCGCGCCAGACCAAGCTAGTCTTCGTGGACGCGCAGGCCGTCCTGAGGGCGCACCCCGCCGGTCAGGCGGTCGAGGACCTGAGGGCCCAGGCCGCAACCGAGATCAAGGGCCTCACCGACAGCATCTCGGCGCTCGAGAACAAGCTCAGCAGCGGCCAGACGCTCACCCCCGAGGAGAGCGAGCGCTACTCCACGTTGCGCTCCACGCTGCAGGCGGTGCAGGCGCGCTACCTGGACGAGATCAACAAGGCTGCGGCGCCCGCCGTGCAGGCCACCAACGAGGCCATCGCGGAACTCGCGAAGGAGAACGGTTACACGGTGGTGATGGACCGCGTCGAGGCCGCCAACCAGCACCTCGTGGTCTATGCCGACGACGACCTCGACATCACCCAGCTGGTGATAGACAAGGTCAACCAGACCCCGTAAGGGCCGAACATCGCCGGGAACTGGAGGACCGCGACCGAGCAGAGGCCGCGGTCCTTCCGTTAGGGCATGACGCGGCTGCTGCGCTGCCTTTACGGTGCCTAACGAATGCCAACGGTCCGGGGTGAGGCTACGAGACTAGGGTGTTGGACCGCGCTCCGCGCGCCAGCGCGCCACTAACGCGCGCTCCTCGTCACTGAGCGGCGCGCTTTCCAGCAGCTCGGGCCGGCGCTCGAAGGTGCGCCTGAGGGCCTGGAGGCGGCGCCACGCCTCGACGTTGCCGTGGTGCCCCGAGAGCAGCACCTCCGGCACGTCGTGGCCCTGGTAGCTGGGCGGCCGCGTGTACTCGGGGTAGTCGAGAAGGCCCGAGCTGAACGACTCCTGCCGGTGGCTGTCGGCGTCGCCGAGCACGCCCGGCAGGAGCCGCGCCGTTGCCTCGAGCACGACGAGTGCGGGCAGCTCGCCGCCCATGAGCACGTAATCGCCGATCGACACCTCCCGGGTGACGAGCCGCTCCACGCGCGCGTCGAAGCCCTCGTAACGTCCGGAGATCATGGCGAGGTGGGGCAGGGTGGCGAAGTGCTCCACGAGGCGCTGCGTGAGCGGCTCACCCGCGGGGCTCAAGAGGATGGTCTCCGTCGGTGGGGGCGTGTCTTGCGCCAGCTCGGCCACGGCCTGGCCCGCGACGTCCACGCGCATGACCATGCCCGCACCGCCGCCGTACGGCGCGTCGTCCACTCGATTGGTGCGGTTGCCCGCGAAGCGCCGCAGGTCGCGCAGCTCCACGCTGAGAAGTTCGTTGCGAAGGGCCTTGCCGAGCAGTCCCTCCTGGAGGTAAGGCTCGATGAGGCTGCTGAAGAGGGTGTAGACGGTGAAGCGCATGTTCAGCGCGCGTCCAGGAGGCCCAGCGGTGGGTCGGTGAGCTCGATGGCCGGCTCCCGGGTCACCTCGACGTAAGGCGCCGCCAGGGGCAGCAAACAGGTGCCGCCGGCCGCCAGGGCGACCACGACGATGGCGTTTGGGCCCGAGAGGTCGGCGTCTTCGACGGTCCCGACGAGCGTGCCCGCCAGGCGCACCTCGAGGCCGACCAGCGCCTCCTCCTCGCTCGGCTCGGCCAGCGCCTCCTCGAGCTCGGTCGCCAGCTCGCTCGGCAGCAGGGCGGGGTTCAACCAGACCTCGGCGTTCACGAGCCGTTGGGCGGTGGTGCGGTCGCGTACGCCCTCCAGCAAGAGGAGCGGGGCGCCGGTCTTCTGGTAGCGCAGGTCGCGCACGCGCGCGTCACCCAGGCCGGTGACGAACAGGCTGCCGGCGGCGGCCACGACTCGCGCCGCCAGCGACCGCGGCCCGGGAACGCCCTCGGACTCGAGCGCGGCCGGCACGTGCCAGCGCAACGCACCCTCCAGCTGGAAGGTGCGTCCCAGGTCACCCAGGGGAAGGTAATCGCCGGGTTGTTCCTTGGCGGTGGGGTTAGGCAGCATCCGGAGGCGCCCGGCGCTACTCCAGTAGCTGGACTTCGACGCGTTGGCGCCCGTCGGCCGCCGCTCGCGCCAGGGTCCTGACGGCGTTGATCACGCGCCCGCCCCGGCCGATGATGCGGCCCACGTCCTCGGGTGCGCACGTGATGTCGATATGCACGTTGCGCCCGTCCGAGGTGGAGGTGACCTCCAGGTGCTCGGGATCGGCTACGAGGTTCTGTAGGACGAACGTGACCAGGTCGAGGGGCATGCCGCCTCCGTTCGCGGGGTGCCGGGGCTAAGCCCTCAGGCCTTCGCCTCTTGCCGCTTGACGTACGAGCTGCGGCGCTTGGCCAGCAGGGACTGCGGGAGTTCGACGCCCGTCTTCTCGAGGAGACGGAGTGCCGTGTCGGTCGGTTGGGCGCCGAGCGCCATCCAGTGAGCGGCGCGCTCGGCGTCGACGCGCAGGTGCTCCGGCGTAGTCTCACGCGGATCGTAGTAACCGATCTGCTCGATGTAATCGCCGCTCCGCTTGGTGCGGCCGTCGACCACGACGAGGCGATAGTGCGGGTTCTTGGTGGAACCCATGCGCATCAGACGAATCTTGACCATATCTCCAATATCCTCCAAGAGCCTCGGAAGGCTGCGTACTGCCTGTCAGGCGGGCCCAGCGTCGACGATACGACGAGTGGCCTCTAGAAGCCACCTAGTGTACACGGCGAGACCCGGTCGTTCCAGCCCACCCCGGCACGAACTAGTTCTTAGTTGACACGGCCCGGCGTGCACAAGGCCGTCGGCCCCTGCCGCCGGCGTCAGCCTCGCAGGCCGCGGCGGCCGCCGCGCCGGGGCGGCCGCTTGCCCATGCGCTTCATGAGCTTGCGCATCTCCTCGTAGTTGTTGATGACCCGGTTGACGTCCTGCACGGTCGTGCCGGAGCCGCGCGCTATGCGCTTGCGGCGCGACGCGTTGAGGATGCGAGGCGTGTGGCGCTCGCCCTCCGTCATGCTGGAGATGATGGCTTCCACCCGCAGAATCTCGCGCTCGTCGATGTTGGTGCCGGCCGGCACGATCTTGTTGGCGCCCGGGATCATGCTGAGCACGTCGGTGAAAGAGCCCATCTGCATGATGCGCCGCATCTGCGTGAGCATGTCCTGGAGCGAGAAGTCGCCCAGGTTGCGCATCTCCGTCTCGTCGTCCTCGCCCTCGAGCGCGCGCGCCTTCTCGATCAGGGTGAGGACGTCGCCCATGCCCAGGATGCGGCCCGCCACGCGGTCGGGGTGGAACGGCTCCAAGCCGTCGATCTTCTCGCTGATGCCGGCGAAGTAGATGGGCTTGCCGGTCACGTGCTTGGCGGAGAGCGCGGCGCCGCCGCGCGCGTCGCCGTCGAGCTTGGTCATGATCAGCCCCGTGACGCCCACCTGCGCGTCGAACGCGTTGGCGACGGGTAGCGACTGTTGGCCCGTCATGGCGTCGACCACCAGGATCTTCTCCGAGGGAGCCAACCTTTGGCCCAGGTCCGCGAGCTCGTCCATGAGCGCCTCGTCCACCTGTAAACGGCCGGCGGTGTCGACGATCACCAGGTCGCGGAAGTCCTTCTGCAGGTGCTGTTTGAGGCGCGCGCTCGAGGCCGCGGGCTTCTCGCCGTCTTGCACCTCGAACACCGGCACGCCGATCTGCGCGCCGAGCACCTTGAGCTGGTCGCGGGCGGCGGGGCGCTGCGTGTCGGCGGCGACGAGCAGCACGCGCCGGCCCTGTGACTTGTAGCGGTATGCCAGCTTGCCCGCGGTGGTCGTCTTGCCGGCGCCCTGGAGCCCCATGAGGAGCCAGACGTTGCCCTCTGACTTGAGCGTCGGCAACACGGCCTTACCGCCCAACACGGCCACCAGTTCCTCTTGAACGAGGGCGATGACGCGCTGGTCGGGTTGCAACGACATGAGAACGTCGGAACCGACGGCCTTCTCTTGCACGCGGTTGGTGAACTCGCGGGCCACCTCGAGGTTCACGTCGGCCTCGAGGAGCGCCACGCGCACCTCGCGCAGGGCGGCCTTGACGTCGGCCTCGGTCAGGCGGCCGCGGCCGCGCAGGCCGTCGAAAACGGATTGGAGTCTGTCACCTAAAGACTGGAACATCGTCACTGCCAAAGGGCGCTATGGCGCGGGGTCTGTGCCGTCCGCTGCGAGCGAGGGCGGGGTGCGGCGGCAACCTAGAGGGTAGCGGCTGGGAGGGGGCAGGGTCAACCGAGGCCGGGCGGAAGTCCCTGGCGGGCGGTGCTAGACTCTGCGCATGTCAACGGCCACCCGTCAAGCGCCTGGGCCCCGCGGCTCGCGTTACCGGACCCTCTGGTTGGCTGCCCTCCTCACCTTCGCCATCGCCCCGGCGGCCCACGCCCAGCTCCTCGCAGACGTCCTCATGACCACTGCCATCTCGGCGCAGTTCGACGCGGGAGTCAGCTTCCCCCGCGGCACCATGCGAGCGGTCGGCAAGGGGGTCGACGCGCTGGTGGCGCGCATACCGGATTCCGGCGCCTGGACGGACTGGGAGGCCTACGCCCTCGGGGGAGTCGTCGTGGCCCTCGCGGGTGCCAAGGTCCACGAGATCTCGACCGCCTACGCCGTCGCCGGCTACTTCGAGCAGGAGCGGACGGAGCGCGCGGTCTCGGGTCCGCAGGGCCCTGAAACGCATACGCGGATCGTCTTCGTCGGGGAGGACGGGTCGCAGCGCTTGCTGTACCTGATCCGCGCCGGCCAGGAGGTCGTATGGCTCACCGCGAAGGCGCGCTGAGCCCCCGCTTCTCGTTGCTACTTCGCAGGTGGGCGGCGGGCGCTGGGCGCCTCGCCGCCGCCTCCTTGTTGAGCCTCGCCGCCTTCTCGATGTCCCAACAGGGCCTCCAGGTGTCCGCGGTGAACGTCGAGGCGGCAGACGCCGCTTACCACGCGGCGGAGGACGCGCTGGCCTTGGCGCTGGGCGTGGACCTCGGGCGCACGCCCAGTCCGGACGATCCGGCCTGGCACGCTGCGCTCGCCGCGGCCTCCCACGCCTCCGCTCTGGCCGCCGACGCCTTGGAGGCGTCCTCGACCGAAGAGCAAGCTGCCGCACTCGAGCTGGCGCGGCGCGCCTACCGCCTCGAAGCGCACGCCTACGGCCTCACCAACTGGTATAGCCGCGCGTTCGCCGCCTGGGACGCCTTCCTCGCCGCCGGCGGCGAGCTGACCGATTCGACGCCCACCCTGCCGTCCGGGGCCGGCGCGCACCTGAACACCGACCTCGCGGAGTTCCACCGGGTGGTCAGCCAGCTCGCCTTCTCCCGCTACGAGGCCGGCGACTATGCGGGCGCCCAAGCTTGGTACCTCACGCTCTTGGATCAGGAGCCCGACGACCCCGAGGCGCTCCGGTGGCTCGCACGCATGGCCTACGAGCGTGGAGATACGGCCGCCGCAGTGGTCATCTGGCAGCGCCTGGTGGAGGTGGCGCCCGACGACGAGGGCGCCCGCTTCTTCCTCGAGCTCAGCCGCGAGCGTGAGAAGTACGGTGTTGCGGCCAGCGAGGCGTACCGCCAAGGCCTCAGGGCCTACGACGCGGGCCGCCTGGACACGGCCTTCGAGGCGTTCCAGGCGGCCGTGGCTGCCAACCCCGGCTTCACGAACGCCGCCGTTTGGGCGGGCCGGACCGCCCTCGAGACGGAGCGGCCGGACGCCGCGGTGAAGTACTGGGAGCTGGCGGTCGCGCTGGCCCCGGAAGACTCCCGGTCGGCATGGTTCCTCGACTACGCCCGCGTCCAGCAACGCTGGGGCGTCGCGGCCGGTCGCGCCTACTACGATGGTCTGGCGCTCTACGAGGACGGTGACGTGGCCGAGGCCCAGAAGCGCTTCCTGGCGGCAGTAGAGGCGGCGCCCGACTTCAAGGAGGCGAACGTCTGGGCCGCGAGGACCACGCAGGAGTTGGGCAGGCCCGACGAGGCCATCGCCTACTGGCAGGCCGTGTTGCGGCTGGACCCGAACGACGACCGCGCGCGCTACTTCATACATAATGCTCGGCAGGCCGCTCAGTACGGTACCGAGGCCAGCGAGGCCTTCGCGCGGGGGCTGGCCGCCTACCAGGCTGGTGACGGCGATACGGCAGAGGCGGAGTTCAAGGCCGCCACGGCGGCATCCCCGGTCTTCGTCCAGGCTTGGGCGTACCTCGGGCGCGTAGCCTTTCAGAAGCGGGACTACGCCGTGGCCGCCGAGGCCTACGGCCGGGCGCTCGAACTGCAACCGGATGACGAGGACTACGCCTACTTCGCGGGCGAGGCCGCGCGACTGGCCGAAAGCGAGCAGGGCGCGCCGGTCGGCGTGCCCTGAGGCTCGAGGCAACGGCCGGGCCCGGCCGCCGAGGTTCGAGAGTGCAACCCAAAGTTCAAGCGCCCCTTGGCGCAGCGGGAGTGGATAGCATGCGGCAATTCGAGAAGCGTTTCGACGACGACGGCAACCCCTACCTGGCGACCTCGCTCTCCGGGTACCTCCTGACGCGTTTGCCGCTACTTAACAAGAGCACGGCTTTCTCGCGAGAGGAGCGCCGCGAGCTGGGCCTGGAGGGGCTCGTCCCACCGCACCGCTCCAGCATCGAGGAGCAGGTCGAACGCACCTTCGCGAACTACTCGCGCTTCTCTTCGGCGCTCGACAAGCACATCTACCTGCGCGTGCTGCAGGACCGCAACGAGGTCCTGTTCTACGCGCTGCTCGAGGCGCATCTCGAGGAGATGCTGCCCATCATCTACACGCCGACCGTCGCCGAGGCCGTCCAGAAGTTCAGCCTCATCTACCGCTTCCCCAGGGGGCTGGTCATCAGCACCGACAACATCGACGTCGTCGACCGGGTACTGGCCGACGCCCCCGTGCCGGACGTGCGGCTCGTGGTGGCCACCGATTCCGAGGGCATCCTGGGCATCGGCGACCAGGGCTTCGGGGGCATGGCCATCTGCATCGGCAAGCTCTCCATCTACACGGCCGCGGCGGGCATCGACCCGGCCACCACGCTGCCCATCGAGCTCGACGTGGGCACCAACCGGGCCGACCTGCTCGACGACCCCCTCTACCTGGGAGTGCGCCACGAGCGCCTGACGGGCAGCGCCTACGAGGAGTTCATAGAACGCTTCGTCACGGCGTTCAAGGGCCGGTTCCCGAACGCGTTGCTGCAGTGGGAGGACTTCAGCAAGCAGAAGGCCGTGGACGTCATGAACCGTTACCGCGACGTGCTGCCCTCGTTCAACGACGACATCCAGGGCACGGGCGCCGTCGTGCTGGCGGGGCTGCTCGCGGCGGCCCGCAAGACGCACCGTCCCATGACCGACGAGATCTTCGTGGTTCATGGCGCCGGTGCCGGTGGCATAGGCGTGGGGCGGCAGATCCTAGTGGGCCTGCAGCGCCAAGGCATGAGCCGCGCCGACGCGCTCGCGCGCGTGCTCATGGTCGACTCCAAGGGCCTCATACTCTCGGACCGGAGCGGCCTGGAACCTTACAAGCTCGAGCTTGCCCAGGACCCGTCCCGCGTGGCCGGGTGGCAGTTCGCCGGCAGCGTGCCCACGCTCCTCGAGACGGCGGTGAACGCCAAGGCGACGGGCCTCATCGGACTCTCGGGCCAGGCCGGGGCCTTCGACCAGGCAGTCGTCGGCGCCGTCATGGCGAACTCCCCGACGCCCATCGTCTTTCCACTGTCCAACCCCACCGTGAACGGCGAGGCCGTGCCAGAGGACCTATATGCGTGGTCGGGCGGCCGCGCGATCGTGGCCACGGGGAGCCCGTTCCCCAACGTCGAACATGGCGGTCATTCCTACGCCGTAGGCCAGGGCAACAACGCGTTCATCTTCCCCGGGTTGGGCCTGGGCACGCTCGTCGCCGGAGCGAGCAAGGTGACGGACAACATGCTCACCGCCGCCGCCGAGGCGCTTTCGGAGTACACGGATCCAGCGCGCCTGTTGGAGGGCGCCGTCTATCCACGGATAAGCAAGCTGGGCCGCGCGAGTAAGCAGGTGGCCGCGGCGGTCGTCAAGCAGGCGTTGGAGGACGGCGTGGCGCGCAACGAGCCGGACGACCCGGTCGAGGCGGTCGACGAGGCCATGTGGCAGCCGCGTTACCTGCCGATCCGGAAGGCGTAGGCGCACGTGCGCACCGTGGTGCTTCGGGTCGCCGCGCTGGCGCTTCTGCTGCTGCTCACGCTCGTCGCCGTCATCACTCTGCGCACCTTGCAACGCGTGCCGGACACCGTCGTCTACTTCGTGCGCGATGCCGGCATGACGTTCACGCTCGAGCCGGTGAACCGTCGCCTGGGGCGGACGACGGCGGAGGAACGGGCGGCCCTTCAGGTGGGGGCGCTTACGAGGGGACCCACCGCCGACGAGGCGGCGCGTGGGTTGGCAACGGCGGTGCCGCCAGACACGGCGGTGCTGGGCGCCTCCCTCTCCGGGGGCGTCCTCAGCGTCGACCTGTCGGCCGCCTTCGAACGCGGCGGCGGGACCTCGGCCATGCTGGCGCGCCTCAACCAGCTCTACTACACCCTCACCCAGCCCACGGACGTCGACGCCGTACGGCTCCTGGTCGAGGGCGAGCCGGTAGTCGTGTTCTCCGGCGAGGGCCTGATGGTGCAGCAGCCGTGGGTTAGGGGGGAGCAGCCCGAGCATCCGACGTGGTGAGCGCGGCTCGGGGTCGTCCCTAGCTGGTCAACCTCGCCGCCGCCCAGTAGGCTAGCGCCGCGGCGGCGACGCACAAGACGACGGACAGCAGCGCGTTGGCGAGCGCCCGACCCACGAACCCGGCCCGCAGCAGGTCGACGGTCTGCAGGCTGAACGAGGAGAACGTCGTGAACCCGCCGCAAACGCCGACGAGCGCGGCCAGGCGCCAAGCTTGCGTGGCGGGTTGGCCGGCGCCGCCTACCGTGAGCTCGCCGAAGAAGACGATAGCGAACGAGCCGAGCACGTTGACGACGAGCATGCTGAAGGGGAAGCCCCGGCTGATCGGCTCCAGCCAGAGCGCGAAACCGTAGCGCAGCGCGCTGCCCACGCCGCCGCCCGCCGCCACGCTCAAGAAGGCCGTCAGGGGGTTGAGCGTTGGCGCTTGGTTCACGTGGACTTCCTGGGCCGCCGGCCATTGGGCTCGCGGCTAGTGGGGTGGGAGTTGGTGCGCCCGACAGGATTCGAACCTGTGGCCTTTCGCTCCGGAGGCGAACGCTCTATCCGACTGAGCTACGGGCGCCCGTAGCGACACTGCGCCGCTGAGGCAAAGAGCAATAGAGCACCCGCCGCGCACGCGGCTCTCACTCGCCGTTCTGGTACACTTCGGGGCGTGCTCCGAGATGTTCACCGCCCGCATGCCGGTCGATAGTTGGGCCGCACGGGGCAGGTCGTGGTTCGAACGAGTCACCTTTACAGGCGCATCCGCGAAACGGCGCGGGTGGAAAGCGCGCCGGGAGGAAGTCAACTAGATGAAGCTTAGCAAACGCACGAACACCATCATCTTGTGGGGCGTGTCCATCGGCCTCTTGGCGGGCATGGTGGTCATGTTCACGCCGGGGCTCGGCGGCTCTGTCGGTGGCGCCAGCAAGGGCGCGGCTCAGATCGTCGTCAACGGGCAGACCCTATACGACGCCGACCTTCAGCAGATCCGCAGCAATCCGCTCTTCAACACCGTGACCGAGGGCGAGGTCGGCAAGGACCTGCAGCGGCTCATGGTCGACGAGATCGTGCGTAACACGGTCCTCGATCAGGCCGCCGCCCGTGTTGCCATCGGCAACGGTCAGGTGCGTGCCGCCGTCAACGACTTCCGCGCCGAGCGCGGTGTCGACGGGGCCCGCAACGACCAGGCGTACCTCCGGCTCATCGGCAGCTCGGGCTTCAACGACCAGAGCTTCCGCGAGTACATGAAGGGCCAGCTCAAGCTGCAGGAGTGGGAGTCCCGCCTCGTCAAGGACGTTACGGTCTCCGACGCCGAGGTCCAGGCCTACTACGAATCGCACCTTTCCTCCTACCAGTCCGAGGAACGCATTCTGGCGCGCGAGATCGTCGTGGCCGACAAGGACCTGGCGGAGCGTCTGCGCCGTGAGGCGCTAGCGGGCGCGGACTTCGCCACGCTGGCGCGCGAGAACAGCCTGGAGCTGGCCGATCGCGACGGCGCCATCGGCGCAGCCGGCGGCGAGACCGAGCCCAAGCCGGTGGGTCGCCCTGCACTGCCGACGGTCGTCGCGAACGCGGCCTTCTCGCTTCGGGGCGCGGGCGTGACCGATGTGATCACCTACAACGACCGCTACTACGTCATCGAGGTCGAGGGCTACGAGCCCGCCGCCGACCGGCCGTTCGACGACGTCAAGGAGACGGTCGCCGCAGACGCCCTGAACGCCAAGAAGTCGGGCGTGGTCGAGGCCGAGCTCGAGAGGCTGCGTAAGGCCGCTCAGGTCTCGTTCCCACCCACCAGCACGCTTTCCTTCGACAACCCGGTGGTCGCCACCGTGGGAGATCACGAGATCCACGCGGCCGAGCTCGACCGGGCCCTCTACACCAACACGCAGATCCAGCAGGCCCTCTCGCCGCAGACGGCGGACCTCATCGTCGGACTCTTCAAGCCGACGGTCCTCAACCAGTTGATCGATACCGAGGTCGCGTACCAGAGCGCCGGTTCGCTGGGCCAACCGTTCGTGGGTACGCGTAACGGCATCGCCCAGGCGGCACTCAATTTCGTTGCCCGGGACGCCACGGCGAGCGAGGCCGACATCGAGAAGTACTACTCCGAGAACCAGTCGCAGTTCACCATCTCGGCAGAGGCCACCGTCACCAAGGCGGAGTTCGCCGAGGAGGCTGCAGCCGAGGCGTTCCGTGAGGCCCTGCTCGCCGGCGACGACGTCACCGCCGCCAACGAGACCCTGGGCGGCACGGTCACCGAGCTCGGCCGCGTGAAGCCGGGCGACCTGCCCACGGAACTCGACACGGCGCTGTTCGGGACCGACGCCTTCGACGACCTCCCGGGCGGCTCTCTGGCGGTCAGCGACGTGCTGGTGCTAGAGGAACCCGTCGAGGCTGCCGCTGGTGACGATGAGGCCGACGCGGCGGCTGCCGATGACACCGCTTCCACTTCCGCCGCCTCGGCTGCCGGCGACCAGGCGTCCGCCGGAGGCGAGGCCACCGACGCCGGCGCGACGGGTGACGACACAACTGCTGCCGACGCGACTGCCGCAGACGCGACGGGCACCGACGCTACAGGCGCCGACGCTACGGCCGACGCCGACGCCGCCGGCGACGGTGAGCCCGACGCGGCGCCTGTCACCACGAAGGACACGTACGTGGTCCTGGTGGCCGATAGGCTGCCCGCCCGTGTGCGGCCACTCGCGGACGTCCGGGCCCAGGTCGAGCAGGCCGTCCTTGCTCAGAAACGCCAGGCCGAGCGCAGCGCCTGGCTCGACGAACAGCGCGCCAAGATCGAGATCGTCGAGACCAGCAAGCCCGATCTCGTGCTGCCCACCGACACGGCCCCCGGTACCGGTGACGTAGGCGGAGGCGGCGAGACCCCTGCAGAGCAGGCGCCGGCCGCCGCGCCCTCCGGGGATTCGGCGCCCCAAGACGAGGCCGCTCCCGGCGCAGCGAACTGAAACAGGTTCGGTGCAACGTGAGGGCGGCCACTTCGCACGAAGTGGCCGCCCTCACCGTTTCATGAGAAGGAGACGACATGCCGCCTACGAGTGAAGGAAAGCGCCCCCGAGCACTGCTCAGCGTGTCGGACAAGACGGGACTGGAGGGCTTCGCCCGCGGATTGGTCGAGCTGGGCTACGAGCTCGTGAGCACGGGCGGAACCCTGGCGGCCCTCGAGCGCTGGGGGCTGCCGGCCCTGGGGGTGTCCGACGTCACCGGCTTCCCCGAGATCCTGGATGGGCGCGTGAAGACGCTGCATCCGAAGGTCCATGGCGGCATCCTCGCGCGGCGGGACGACGCCCACCTCGCCGAGCTGGCGCGCCACGAGATAACGCCCATAGACGTCGTGGTGGCCAACCTCTACCCGTTCAGGGAGACGGTCGCGCGGCCGAACGTGACCGAGGCCGAGGCGCTGGAGCAGATCGACATCGGTGGCCCCGCCATGCTGCGCGCCGCCGCCAAGAACCACCCCGGCGTGGTGGTGGTCGTGAACCCGGGCGATTACCCCGACGTGCTCGAGGCCCTGGAGCGCGGACCGACGCCCGAAGAGCGCCGCCGGCTGGCCCTTGCCGCGTTCGCGCACACGGCCGCCTACGACGCCGCCATCGTCGCCTACCTGAGCAAGGGGGAGGAACTGCCGCAGAACCTCGACGTCGCCTTGGAGCGCGCCGAAGTCCTGCGCTACGGCGAGAACCCGCACCAAGCGGGCGCCCGCTACCGCGAAGTCGGCGCCGACTCAGTGTGGGACGAGGCCAAGGTTCATTCCGGCCTCGCGCTGTCTTACCTGAACCTCTTCGACGCGGAGGCGGCCTGGCGCCTCGCGCACGCCCTGGCGGCCAGCGCGCCCGCTTGCGTCATCGTCAAGCATGCCAACCCCTGCGGTGCTGCCTGGGGGGCCGACCTCGAGGAGGCTTACGCCAAGGCGTTCGCCGCCGACTCGAAGTCGGCGTTCGGCGGCGTCGTCGCGCTTCCCGGCTTCGTCGACCTTGCTTTGGCCGAGCGCATGGTGGCCAACCCCAAGGCCGACGTGCTCCTGGCACGCGGCTACGCGCCGGAGGCGCTGGCGCTCCTCGCGAGGAAGCGCAAGAACACGCGCGTCATCGAGCTGCCGGCCCCGCGGCCCGCCGGCTTCGAACTGCGACGCGTGGACGGGGGCTTCTTGGTGCAGCGCCCGGACGTCGTGAGCCTGGACCGGTCGGCCTGGCAGGTCGTCACCAGCAGGCAACCGACCGAGGCTCAGTGGCGCGACGTCGAGTTGGCCCAGCTCGTGTGCGCGGCCACCTCCTCCAACGCCATCGTCCTGGTGGCCGGCGGGAGCGCCGTGGGCATCGGCGCGGGACAGCAGAGCCGCGTAGACGCGGCCGAGATCGCCGTGCGCAAGGCGACCGGCCGCGCGCAGGGCGGAGTGGGCGCGTCGGACGCCTTCTTCCCCTTCAGGGACGGCTTGGAAGCGGTGGCGGCCTCGGGCGTGACCGTGGTGGTGCAGCCCGGGGGCTCGATCGCGGACCAGGCGATCACGGAGGCGGCGGAGGAACTGGGCCTCGCCATGGTGTTCACGGGCGAGAGGCACTTCAGGCACTGATGGAGTCGAGGCCGCCTTCCAGGGCAGCGTCATCACCGTCGCGCCCGCTACTTCTGCACGGCCCGTTCGGTACCACATCTAGTAGGTGAGGCCCGCCGGCTCTCCCTTACTGGTAGCCGGATGGTACTTGGCTGCTTGCCAGGACTCGGCGGTGGGTGGTAGCCTGCCACTCGTCTTCGACGCCTGATTCACGGGGCCAGGGCCCCTGGCATTGGCGCCGCCCAGCAGAAGGTTTTCGCGTCTTGCCGGGGTGAGATATTTTGCTCAAGATGACAGCGGTGGTATGCGCTAGGGTGATCGATACAAGTGCTGGTATCTGACTAGCCGTTTACCAGGGCACGCGTCCGCGTGCAGACGCTCGAGCGAACGGGCGGCAGCGAAAAACGGGCGGGTGGCGCCGGCTACTCGCCCTTCGGGAGGAACGCAATGGTGGACAACTCGTCATCGAACCCAGGGGCCTCGAACGTGGGCTTCGACCCGCACGCCGTAAGCATCGCGAAGCGGCAGTACTTTCAACCGGGTGAGGAGTCGGTCGAGGCCATGTTCCACCGCGTGGCCGCCTGGGTGGCGCAGCCCGAACGCCCAGAGCTTCGCGACGAGCAGGCCGACCGCTTCTACCGGCTGATGGCCAGCAAGAGCTTCTGCCCCGGAGGCCGTGTGCTGGCCGGCGCCAACACGCTTCACGGCAACGTCCTCAACTGCTTCGTGCAAGATGGAAGCCCCGAGCAGCCGGGTACGGACGCGTGGGTACTCAACCTGGCCCGCAAGCTCGCGCTCGTCACGAAAGTGGGTGGCGGCAACGGCGTCAACCTCGATCCCATCGCGCCCAAACGCCACTTCACCGGCACCACCGGACGGCTCTACCTCACCGCCGGCCGCTCGCACGCCGACTACCAGAAGATCAGGAGCGGGACGTTCTTCGACGTCGCCAAGGGCGAGATGGTCACCCGCGGTTACCGCGCCGGCACGTTCGTGGAGCGCGACCACCTCCCGGCGGGCGTGAGCGTCCGCCTGGTAGGCGACTCCGTGGACGACATCTGGCAGGCTGCGGCCGACGCCGTCACGGCGATGCTCGCGGGCCGCGACATAGTCGTCGACCTCTCCGACCTCAGGGCCGAGGGCACGCCGGTGGCCGGCTCCGGAGGCACCTCCAGCGGCCCCTCGTCCTTCGCGGTCGAGGTGTACGACAACTTCGCGGTGTGGGCCGGCCTGGGCGGGGCGCGCTTCGCGGGTCCGGTGGCCACGTTGCGGCACCTGTTCGCACCCACCTTGAGGGCCATCAGGCAGGGCGGCTGCCTCCACCCCGACACACTGGTGAACACCAGCAAGGGCACCCTGCGCCTTTCCGAACTCGTGGACGCCCACCAGACCGGCTGGCAGGATCACTACCTCAAGGTCGCTACGGACGAGGGGTGGAAAGCGAGCCCCCGCGGCTTCAACAACGGCGTGGTAGAGACGCTGCGCGTGACGCTGGCAAACGGCCAGTCGCTCCGCGGGACGCGCAACCACAAACTGAAGGTGATCCGCGAGAACGGGCGCCGCGAGTGGGTCGAGTTCGACGACCTGACAACCAGCGACCGCGTCATCCAGGTCCTCGACCAGCACACCGGCGCGCCGGTCACCCTGCAGCCGGTCGACCCGCCAGAAGGAGGGGCCAAGCTCGGCCTTATGCCGGGGCGCCTAACGGAGCGCATGGCGTTCTTCCTCGGGTACCTCTGGGGCGACGGCTTCGTCGCTTCGGGGCGCGTCGGCATCTCCGTGGCCCACGGGTCACCCATGCAGACGGAGGCGCCGCGCCTGTTCGAGGAGCTCTTCGGGCTGTCGGCATCCGTGGAGCAGGGCCCCGATGCAGGCACAGTGTCGTACGTGGCCGACTGCCCGCACCTCGGCGCCTGGCTCGAGGCCAACGGCCTCGACAAGCCCGGCACGCGTGAAGCGGCCATCCCGAGGGCCGTGCGCATGTCATCTCGGCCCGTGGTCGGCGCCTTCCTACGCGGGCTCTTCGAGGCCAGCGGCTCGCTCAGCCGCGGCGTGCCCCAGGTGAGCACCGCCTCGCCGCTCCTCGCCGAGGATGTGGCCACCATGCTGGCAGGCCTCGGCATCCCAAGCAAGCTGACCGCCTCGAGCGGGACGCATGACCGTAACGCGAGTGGCAAGGTTCACCGTCTCAGCGTGGTGAGCCATAAGGGGCTGAAGCGCTTCGTCGAGCGCGTCGGCTTCCTCGAGGGCTCCCGGTTGGAGGCGGCAGAGGGAGCCGTGCCGGAAAGCGTGGAGCAGTCGTGGCAGCTCCCACACCCTGCAGCGGCGCCTGCCGAGAGCTTCAGGTCCGTGCCGGTGGGAACCACGGGCCGGCCAGCGGTTTTCAGCGCGACGCGCCAGGCCACGCCAGGCGCTACACCCGGCGAACTCCGCATCAGTGTCACGTGCCACGGGCTGCGCACCTTCTCCCACGAGGCCGACCAGCCGGAGTTCGGCCACGACGAGTACTACGTGGGTGTGGCCAGCGTGAAGCCGGCTGGGCGGGCCCTCACGCTCGACCTATCGGTGGACGAGAACAAGACCTACCTGGCCGGCGGCTTCGTCACTCACAACACGCGCCGCGGCGCCGGCATGGCCACCCTCGCCATCACCCACCCCGACCTGCAGGACTTCGTGACGGCCAAAGACCTCGACCGCGAACGCGCCGAGGGCGACATCAGCACCTTCAACATCTCGGTCCTCGTTTCCAACGAGTTCATGGACCAAGGGAGCGGCGAGCATGGCCGCGGCACGCTCTGGGAGATCGCCCAGCATGCCTGGGCGACGGGCGAGCCCGGGCTCATCTACGTCGACCGCATCAACGAGCACAACCCCATGCGCAGCGCGATGGGCGACATCCGCAGCACCAACCCGTGCGGCGAGATCCCGCTCTACCCGGGCGAGCCGTGCGACCTGGGCGCCATCAACCTGGCCGCCTACGTGGCCCAGCGCGACGTCGGGCTCGCCGGCTACGACTTCGACCGCTACACGGCGGACGTGACGACCTGCGTGCGCTTCCTCGACAACGTCCTCGACGTCAACAAGTTCGCGCTCGAGGACAACCGCGAGATGAGCATGAAGCTGCGCCGCCTGGGCTTGGGCGTCATGGGCCTCGCCGACGCCCTCATCCTGATGGGTTACGGCTACGACTCCGACGAGGGCCGCGACGCCGTGGCGGCCATCATCGGCGCGCTGCGCAACGCCGCCACCCAGGCCTCGCAGGCGCTCGCCGCCGAGCGCGGCGCGTTCCCCCTGTACGACGTCAGCGACCTGACCACGCCGCGCCGCAACGTCGCCATCCTCACGGTCGCCCCCACGGGTACGACCAGCATGCTGATGGGCGTGTCTTCGGGCGTGGAGCCGGTGTTCGCGCCGTTCATCTACCGGAAGATCGGCACCGGCTACCATGCGCTCATCCACCCCTTGTTCCAGGAACTGCTCGAGGAGCACGCGCCGCACCCCGATTACGAGCTGGATGGGCGTTGGGACTGGGAGAAGGTCGTCGCCGCAGTGCAGGGCAACCACGGCTCCGTCCAGGGGCTGCACTTCATACCCGAGAAGGTGCGTGCCGTGCTGGTCTGCGCCCACGACATCAGCCCGGCGGGCCACGTGCGCATGCAGGGGGTGGTGCAGCGCGCGTTCGACGACGGCGACCGTGCGGCCAACTCCATCTCCAAGACGATCAACCTCCCCAACCAGGCCACCACGGCCGACGTTTTCGACGCCTACCGCTTGGCCTTCGCCACCGGGTGCAAGGGGATCACGGTCTACCGCGACGGCTCCCGTGACTTCCAGGTGCTCTCGACCTCCAAGGACGCCCAGAAGGAACCGAGCAAGGAGCCGACCATGGAGCCGACCCGGCAGGCCGCGGCTCCCGCCCCAACGACCGACCTCGGCGGCGCCTCCGCCAACGTGATCTCGACCGCCGCCGCGGGCGTATCACAACCGGCCCCGCACGCCATGGCCGCCAGCGCCGACGGCTCCAGGACGGTAACCGCCGCCCAGGACCCGACCCCGCAGGGCCGGCCGGCCACACCGGCACCGAGCGAGGATCGCCTCCCCGGCGAACCCCTGTTCAACCGCCCCACGCGCTTGTCGGGCTTCACCGACTCGGTGAAGCTCATGCTGCCGAGCGGCGAGAAGCGCGGTTTCTTCGTGACCGTCAACATGCAAGACGGGCTGCCTGCCGAGGTGTTCATCGTCTCGGGCAAGGCCGGTGACGAGGCGAACGCCGACAGCGAGGCGCTTGGACGCGTCGTCTCGATCGCGCTGCAGTACGGCGTGCCGGCGGAGGCGCTGGTCAAGACGCTGCGCGGCATCAACGGTGGCATGTTCGGGACTTACCAGGGCCGAATGGTGGCGTCGAAGGCCGACCTGCTGGCGGTCGCGCTGGAGACCGTGGGCGTCAAGAACGTCCTCAACAACGGCAAGGCCTGTCCGGACTGCGGCGCGCCGCTGCGGTTCGAGGAGGGCTGCCAGAAGTGCGAGAGCTGCGGCTACAGCAAGTGCGGTTGACACGCTGGCGCGGTTGACGGCGCGGGCCCACGCCGAGTAACCCCCCGGAGAGTCCGTGACGAACGGACTCTCCTCTCTATGGCCTCGGGGCCGCCCAGCTTCGCTCGGCGCGTTGACGGGGGTACGGACCTCACGACCCCCGGGGCGAAACGGGCTTAACCTCACCACGTGGCGCTCGGTCGTCACGCGGCCGCTCCGGGGGGCGGCAGCAGAGGGAGGTCGAGTCATGAACGCCAAGGTAGCGGTCCTGGTGGGCAGCCTACGAACGGACTCACTCAACCGGCGGCTCGCGTTCGCACTCGAGCGCCATGCACCGGGGGACTGGGAGTTCGAGCATGCCAACCTCGCCGGCCTGCCGCTCTACGACGACGACCTGCTGGCCAACAGCCCACAGAGCGTGAGGGACTTCAAGGGCGTGATCGCCGGGGCCGACGCCGTCATGATCGTGTCGCCCGAATACAACCGCTCGATGCCGGGCGTGCTCAAGAACGCCATCGACT
>JACDJC010001223.1_pt1 | contig 23462 bp, 17 predicted proteins | sample 7454191 | NCBI WGS metagenome assembly JACDJC01 (sample SAMN14253291, study PRJNA609438) | sludge metagenome | isolation source: sludge after 25d culture with pyrite and EDTA | collected 2018-12-20 | reverse complement strand
TTACTTGATGATTTTGGCGACGACGCCGGCACCGACGGTGCGGCCGCCCTCGCGGATGGCAAAGCGCAGGCCTTCTTCCATGGCGATCGGTGCAATCAGGCTGACCTGCATCGACACGTTGTCACCAGGCAACACCATTTCCTTGTCCTGCGGCAGCTCGATCGTGCCGGTCACGTCCGTCGTGCGAAAGTAGAACTGCGGCCGGTAACCCTTGAAAAACGGCGTGTGACGCCCGCCTTCTTCCTTGGACAGAATGTACACCTCGGCCGTGAAGTCCGTGTGCGGCTTGATCGAACCGGGCTTGGCCAGCACCTGGCCGCGCTCCACGTCCTCGCGCTTGGTGCCACGCAGCAAAATCCCCACGTTGTCACCCGCCTGCCCCTGATCGAGCAGCTTGCGGAACATCTCCACACCCGTGCAGGTCGTCTTCACCGTGTCGTGAATCCCCACGATCTCGATTTCCTCGCCCACCTTCACCACGCCACGCTCGATGCGACCCGTCACCACCGTGCCGCGACCCGAAATCGAGAACACGTCCTCCACAGGCATCAGGAACGTGCCGTCCACCGCGCGCTCGGGCGTCGGAATGTACGAATCCAGCGCCTGCGCCAGCTGCAGAATCGCCTGCTCGCCCAGCGGACCCGTGTCGCCTTCGAGCGCCAGCTTGGCCGAGCCCTTGATGATCGGCGTATCGTCGCCCGGAAAGTCGTACTTCGACAGCAGCTCGCGCACCTCCATCTCGACGAGCTCCAGCAGCTCCTCGTCGTCGACCATGTCGCACTTGTTCAAAAACACGATGATGTACGGCACCCCCACCTGGCGGGCCAGCAAAATGTGCTCGCGCGTCTGCGGCATCGGACCGTCCGCGGCCGAAACCACCAGAATCGCTCCGTCCATCTGCGCCGCGCCCGTGATCATGTTCTTCACATAGTCCGCGTGCCCCGGGCAGTCCACGTGCGCGTAGTGACGCTGCGCCGTCTCGTACTCCACGTGCGAGGTGTTGATCGTGATGCCGCGCGCCTTTTCCTCGGGCGCATTGTCGATCTGGTCGTAGCCGCGCGCCTCGCCACCGCCCGTCTTGGACAGCACCGTCGTGATCGCCGCCGTCAGCGTCGTCTTGCCGTGGTCCACGTGCCCGATCGTACCCACGTTCACGTGCGGTTTGGTCCGTTCAAACTTGCCTTTTGCCATGATTGATCCTGTGATTTCCTGGGAAATGAATGAGTGCAGCGTCCGGTCGGGTGACCGGAGCCCATGTTATTTGCCGCGTGCGGCAATGACCTCGTCGGCGACGTTGCGCGGCGCCTCGGCGTACTGCTTGAATTCCATCGTGTAGGTGGCACGACCCTGGGTCTGCGACCGCAGGCTGGTCGAATAGCCGAACATTTCGGCCAGCGGAACCTCGGCCCTGATGCTCTTGCCCCCGCCCGGGATGTCGTCCATGCCCTGCACCATGCCGCGACGCGAGGACAAGTCGCCCATCACGTTGCCCGCGTAGTCCTCGGGGGTTTCCACCTCGACGGCCATCATGGGTTCCAGCAGCACCGGATTGGCCTTGCGCATGCCGTCCTTGAAGGCCATCGACGCCGCCATGCGGAACGCGTTTTCGTTCGAATCCACATCGTGGTAGGAACCGAAGAACAGCGTGACCTTGACATCGACGACGGGGTAACCGGCCACGACGCCGGAGGGCAGGGTTTCCTGGATGCCCTTGTCCACCGCGGGAATGTATTCGCGCGGCACCACACCGCCCTTGATGGCGTCCACGAATTCGTAGCCGCCGCCCGCGGGCAGAGGTTCGAGCTTGAGCACGACGTGGCCGTACTGGCCGCGGCCGCCGGACTGCTTGACGAATTTGCCTTCGATTTCCTCGCAGGTCTTGCGGATGGTTTCGCGATAGGCCACCTGGGGCTTGCCGACGTTGGCCTCGACGCCGAATTCACGGCGCATGCGGTCCACCAGCACTTCCAGATGCAGTTCGCCCATGCCCGAGATGATGGTCTGGCCGGATTCCTCGTCGCTGTGCACGCGGAACGACGGGTCTTCCTGAGCCAGGCGCTGCAGGGCGATGCCCATTTTTTCCTGGTCCGTCTTGGTTTTCGGTTCCACCGCCTGCGAAATCACGGGCTCGGGGAAGACCATGCGTTCCAGTTCGATGTGATCGCCCACGTCGCACAGGGTTTCACCCGTGGTGACTTCCTTCAGGCCCACGACGGCGGCGATGTCACCCGCCACCACTTCCTTGATCTCGGCACGGTTGTTGGCGTGCATCTGCAGGATGCGGCCGATGCGCTCTTTTTTGTGCTTGATCGGGTTGTATACGGTGTCACCCGAGCGCAGCACGCCCGAATACACGCGGATGAAGGTCAGCTGGCCCACAAAGGGGTCCGTCATCAGCTTGAAGGCCAGGGCGGACAGCTTTTCGGTGTCATCGGCCTTGCGGCTGACGTCCTTGCCCTCGTCATCCAGCCCCTTGACCGGGGGAATGTCCACCGGGGAAGGCAGATAGTCGATGACGGCGTCCAGCATGCGCTGCACGCCCTTGTTCTTGAAGGCCGTGCCGCAGAGCATGGGCTGGATTTCACCGGCAATGGTACGGATGCGGATGCCGCGATCGATTTCCTGTTCGGTCAACTCACCCGTTTCCAGGTACTTGTTCATCAGCTCTTCGTTGGCCTCGGCTGCGGATTCCATCAGCTTTTCGCGCCATTCATTCGCCTGACCAACGAGTTCGGCCGGGATGTCGATGTATTCGAACTTCGTGCCTTGCGAGGCCTCGTCCCAGACGATGCCCTTCATCTTGGTCAGGTCGACGACGCCGCGGACGTTGTCCTCGGCGCCGCTGGGGATGACGATGGGCACGGGATGGGCCTTCAGGCGCAGCTTCAACTGATCGTAGACCTTGAAGAAGTTGGCGCCGGTGCGGTCCATCTTGTTGACGAAGGCCAGGCGGGGCACGCCGTATTTGTTGGCCTGACGCCAGACGGTTTCCGACTGCGGCTGCACGCCGCCCACGGCGCAATACACCATGCAGGCGCCATCGAGCACGCGCATGGAGCGTTCGACTTCGATGGTGAAGTCCACGTGTCCCGGGGTGTCGATGATGTTGATGCGGTGTTCCTGGTACTGATGTTCCATCCCGCGCCAGAATGCGGTGGTGGCCGCTGACGTGATGGTGATGCCGCGTTCCTGTTCCTGTTCCATCCAGTCCATGGTGGCCGAGCCTTCATGGGTTTCGCCAATCTTGTGGTTGACGCCGGTGTAGAACAGGATGCGCTCTGTGGTCGTGGTCTTTCCTGCGTCGATGTGCGCGGAAATGCCGATGTTGCGATAGCGCTCGATAGGAGTCTTGCGGGCCATGATGTGTGTCCTAATGAATGACCGGCTGGTTTACCAGCGGAAGTGGCTGAAGGCCTTGTTGGCTTCGGCCATCTTGTGGGTGTCCTCGCGCTTTTTCATGGCGCCGCCGCGGCCTTCGGCGGCGTCCATGAGTTCGCCCGCGAGACGCAGGTCCATCGATTTTTCACCGCGCTTCTTGGCGGCTTCGCGCAGCCAGCGCATGGCCAGGGCCAGACGGCGCACGGGTCGCACTTCAACAGGCACCTGGTAGTTGGCACCCCCGACGCGACGGGACTTGACCTCGACGACGGGCTTGATGTTGTTGATCGCGGTATTGAAGACTTCGATGGGCTCCTTGCCCGTTTTGGCCTGGATCTGGTCAAAGGCGCCGTACACGATGCGTTCTGCCACGGCCTTTTTGCCGGACAGCATGACGACGTTCATGAATTTGGCCAGTTCGACACTGCCGAACTTGGGATCAGGGAGAATTTCACGTTTGGGTACTTCGCGACGACGAGGCATTTCTATTTCCTTGTGACGATTCAGTTGAGCCGCTTGCGCGGCCACGGCTTTCCATCAGGAGAGCCACTTACATGCCACAGCCGGATGGCTGCGGCTGCACGTTTCCGATCGGCGAACGATCGGGCGGGATACTGCAATGAAAAGGGAACAGGCGTTATTTCTTTGGCCGCTTGGCGCCGTATTTGGAACGGGCCTGTTTGCGATCCTTGACGCCCTGCAGGTCGAGGGAACCGCGCACGATGTGGTAGCGCACGCCCGGCAGGTCCTTCACGCGGCCGCCGCGCACGAGAACGACGGAGTGTTCCTGCAGGTTGTGGCCTTCACCGCCGATGTAGGAGATGACCTCGTAGCCGTTGGTCAGGCGCACTTTGGCGACCTTGCGCAGGGCGGAGTTCGGCTTTTTCGGGGTGGTGGTGTAGACACGGGTGCAGACGCCGCGACGCTGGGGGCAGTTTTCCAGCGCCGGGCTCTTGCTGCTCTCGCGGCTGACCTGGCGCGGTTTGCGCAGCAATTGAGCAATGGTAGGCATGACCTTTACGCATCCTTTGTACTTGCGTACGTTTTTACGTCGATGTTCAGGTTGTGTGCACAAAATCCGCCTGACACGATTACGACGTAAAAGAGCGGGTCTTGCACGAAAAAGAAGGCTGCTGAGCGTGCCCTTGCAAGGCAATGCACGGCTCCATCTGGCCATCCTGTTTACCGGGACAAGGGGCCACGACAACGCATGACATGACCCATGACCTTTATTCGATAAGCTCGCAAGTTTAGCATGACGCAGGTTTCGTGCGCAAGGACGAGTTGACAGGACGAGTTGATGCGGTGTTGGCGCGACCTGGCAAGGCGTGTCGCCGGATGGCGACGTGGCAGTAGAATGGACGACAGACCGCTGCGTCCAGAACCTGGCCGGCTGACGCAAGCTCTTGCGTGCATACGTCGGCCAAGGAGACCTGCATCATGTCGGCTGCGCTCCGCTTCCTGCTGAAGGCCATGCAAGAGGATCTGGCCGCCCTTCACGCGCCGGAAGACGCACCCGTTGCGCCTGATCTGGAAATTGTCGGCCAGGGCGCCCTGGCCTCCAGGTTCCCGGTCACGGATCTGGCCACGGCCAGCATCGCCACAGCCGCCCAGGCACTGAGGGCATGGACCACGCTGCAGACCCGCCTCCAGGTCGAGCCCCCCACCAGGGTCGATCAACGGATGGCGTCCTTGTGGTTCGGGCGCAGCCTGCGGCCCCTCGGCTGGCAACTTCCCCCGATCCGTCACCCGGTCACCGGCGATTATCAGGGCCGCGATGGCTGGATCCGCCTGCACGCCAACGCACCGCACCATCGGCAGCGGGCCCTGACGGTCCTGGGCGCCCGAGCCGATCCGCTGGAACTCGCAAGCAAAATTGCAACGCTTTCCGTCTGGGCACTGGAAGAGGACCTGGCCGCCGCCGGCGCGTGCGCAGCCGCCATGCGCACGCGCGCACAATGGATGGCGCACCCGCAGGGTCAGGCAGTCGCAGGCACGCCGCTTTTCATCGTGCGCCCCGGGAGCCCGGGCGAACCGGCCTTTGACAATCCACCGGACCCGGCCCGGCCGCTCGCGGGCATACATGTGCTGGACTTGACGCGCGTCCTGGCCGGGCCGGTGGCAACGCGTTTTCTGGCTGGTTATGGCGCCCAGGTCTTGCGCATCGACCCACCCTCCTGGACGGAGCCCGGCCTGGTGCCCGAGGTGACGCCCGGCAAACACTGCGCCGGCCTGAATCTGACTTTGCCCGGCGACCGCGCAGTCTTCAAACGTCTGCTGGCCCAGGCAGACATACTGGTTCATGGCTATCGACCCGAGGTCCTGTCGAACCTGGGCTTTGATGATGACGAGCGCCAGCGCATTCGGCCCGGGTTGATCGACATCAGCCTCAATGCCTGGGGCTGGGCGGGCCCCTGGTCGACACGACGCGGCTTTGACAGCCTGGTACAGATGAGCTGCGGCATCGCAGACGCCGGCATGCACTGGTGCGGCGCAGACCGGCCAACCCCCTTGCCGGTCCAGGGCCTGGATCAGGCCACGGGCTACCTGATGGCTGCGGCAGCCCTGCACGCGCTGGTCCACCTGCACCGCACCGGCACGGGCCACATCGTCCGGCTGGCGCTGGCACGCACCGCCGAATTGCTGCTGGCCGCACCTGCGCACGCCGCGGCCGATCTGGCGCCCGCCGAAGACAGGGACTTCGAGGCCCGCAGGGAAATGACGGCGTGGGGACCGGCGCTGCGTTTGCTGCCGCCGTGCCAGGCAGGCGCGTCAGCGCTGTACTGGACGCGCCCTGCCTGTGATCTGCGCAGCGAATCTGCTGCGAATTTTTCCTGGGATGCTCCCGGGTGCAACCGTCAGCCGGCGGCCCCCTGATGACTGGCCTGGGCTGCGGCATGGCTTCCGGCAATCCGTCCGAACACGGCACCGTTGGTGAGCCCGCTGCCACCGGGATAATTGAACCAGAAGATGCCGCCCACCAGTTCGCCCGCGGCATACAGGCCGACGATCGGCCTGCCATCCGTGTCCATGACCTGGCCGTGGGTATTGATGCGTAATCCGCCGAAGGTGAACGTGATGCCGCACGTCACGGCGTAGGCTTCAAACGGCGCAGTGTCGATGGTGTTGGCCCAGTTTGACTTCGCAATGGCCAGGCCACTGGTGCATCGGCCATCCAGAACATTGGGATTGAAGGGAATGTCCGTACGGACCGCCGCATTGTAGGCCTGGATTTCCGCAAGGGCCGCCGCACCGTCCGTATCCTCCAGCTGGGCAAGCAGCCCCTCGAGCGTGTCCGACGTGTGCCGTGTCACCTGCCGGATGCGATATTCATCACGCAGCTGGGGCTGAACCTTGGCATCGAAGATCTGCCAGGCAAACTGATGCGGCTGCTGCAGGATCAGACGGCCATATTTCGCATAGGTGTAATTGCGGAAATCGGCCCCCTCGTCCACAAACCGCCGGCCCAGTGCATTGATGTAGATCCCCCATGGGTAGGAATGCTTCTGGAATCCGTCACCGACGGCAAGGTCGCCAAATTCTGGCGCATTGCGATCCCAGGCCACTGCATGACAGCCAGACCAGTTGCCAACCGGAGATGCGCCAATATCCAGGGCCATGCGGATGCCATCTCCCGTATTGAATCGGGACCCCCGGTTCTTGGCCAGATCCCAGCCGGGCCCCAGGTAGCGCGTGCGCCATTCCACATTCGCCTGGAAGCCCCCCGCCGCCAGAACGACGGCTGCGCTCGAGACAGCCAGCGTCCTGCCGCGATGGCGCACGTTCACGCCGTGCACCCCATCATCATCGGCCAGCAGCGAGACGGCGCGAGCGTCATACCAGATATCGATTCCATTTTTTCGGGCAAGCTCAGTCAGCGACTGGACCAGCCCAGGGCCGCCGCCGACAGCCTCCAGTGTGAGGCCACCCCAGAATTTGAAGCCGTTATTGATCCTGAAGGCCTGTCGGCCCCAGGCGGCGGTGAAACGCACGCCCTTCTGGCGCATCCAGCGAACGGTATCGAAGCTGTTGCGCACCAGCAGCTCGGTCAGGTCCGGATCACAGCGATATTCCGTCAGCCGTCCCAAGTCGTCAAAAAAATCGGCTTCGGTATAGCGCCCGAAATCGGTGGTTTCAATTTCCTGTTCCGTCAGATCCGGGATGAGCTGCCTGAGCTCATCCACCCCCTGGTACGCGATCCGGAACAGGCCCGCCGTAAATCGTGAATTGCCGCCCGACTCGTCCTCGTTGGCGCGTTCGAGTACCAGGACGCTTTTGCACTTTTCGCGAGCGGCCAGCGCCGCGCAAAGGGCTGCATTGCCTGCACCCACCACGATGACGTCATATTTCACTGCGGATTGCGAAACCTTTCGATCGTCCGGCATATGCATATTCCTCACCCGTCCACCCGCATGTCCACTGTGGCATGCGGCAAAAAATCGGTTTAAGCTTGATCCAAGAGAGCCGCAGCACAAGTACAGCACAATGACGCCAAGCTTCCAATAAAAGAGTACCTCGCATGCCACAGGGGGGCATGCAGCGGGCCAGTCGCCAAGCAGCCCGGATGTGCGGGCTCTCAGTCAATGGAGCCGACTGAAGGAGCCAAAATGAAAGCCATCATCCGTAACGTTTTGCTGTTTTGTGGCACCAGCGCCATGTGCCTGCTGGGTGCCACCCTCGCCCGCGCCAGCGATCTGACTGTTCGCCTGGCCTGGTACATGCCCCCGCACACCGCAACCGCCGAGCAGGGAACCGCGCTGGCAAAGGCCATCACCGATCTGAGCCATGGCCAGATCACGGTGGAATCCTACCCCTCGGGTTCGCTGCTGAAAGAATCCAATATCGCACAGGGGCTTTCCAACAACACCACCAACATGGCCATTTTCGGCATGCACTGGTGGTCCAAGTACGAGCCGGCCCTGGAATGGGACACCATCCCGTTTCTGGTCGATGATGCCGGCTCGCTGTTGACGGCCCTGCATGGCAAGCTCGGCCAGGATGTCAACGCGCACCTGAACAAGCACGGGGTACAGGTCATCGGCTGGGGGTTCTACGGCTACGCCGAGAGCTATGTCAACAGCAAGCATGCATTGAAAGTGCCCGCCGATCTGAAAGGCCTGAAAATGCGCTCCGAGGGCAAGCTGTCCGCCAAGTTCCTGCTTTCACAGGGCGCCACTCCGGTGGCGGTTGATTCCAGCGAGGTCTACACGGCGTTGCAGCGCGGCAGTCTCGATGGCGCCACATCGGGGCTGTCCAGCATCGTGTCGCGCAAATGGTACGAGGTGGGCCACTACATCACGGCCATCCACTATGTGCCCCTGGTTTATCCGGTACAGGTCAACCTGAAATGGTGGCAAGGCCTGACCCAGGACCAGCGTGACATCATCTCGAAGGCAGCGGTCGGCACCGAGCAAATGGCGGTGGCCAACATTGAAAAGGAATTCACGGACGACATCGCGCTGGCCAGAAAGCACGGGAATGCGGTCTACCAGCCCAACGCGGCGGAGCTTCAGCAATGGAAGGACGCGGCGGGCACACTGGCACGCAAGGACTACGTCGCGGCGGTGGGCGCAAGCGGCCAACAGATACTGGACGACGTGGCGGCTGCGCTGAAGCCCTAGTGTGCCGTTTGGCCAATTCGAATACACGAGCCAAGCAAACGGGACACTGGCCATCCGGCCGAACAACAGGCGAAAGGCCCCGCACCGACCAAGGAAAGACAGGGCATGGCGCAACGCAGCACACCCAAGGCACATGGCCTGCACACCCTCCTGGACGCGGGGCAGCGCTTGACCGGACACATCGGCGAAGGAGTCGGATACGTATCCGCGGCCTTGCTCGTGGTGCTGACGCTGTCCGTGCTGCTGGGCATCGCCATGCGCAGCGCCCACATCGATAATTCCTGGACTTACGACGTCGATCTGTTCGCCCTGGTGTGGGTCGCCTTTGTGGGTGCGGCCTATACGGCAATGCGCGGGGAGCATGTCACTTCGGGTGTGGCCATCGAAAACGTGCTCCCCCGCTGGCACAACATCCTGCAGATCCTGCGCTTCGTGATCGTCGCGGTGTTTCTGGTCGTGTTCATGGTTTCCGGCTATGTCCAGTTCCTTGACAGCGTGCAGGCGCACGAAACCACGCTGGATGTGATGAGCTGGCCCGTCTGGGTGGCCACACTGGCACTGCCCACGGGCGCGCTCTTGTGGCTTGTCGCAGAGATCCATCACGCCCTGCTTCGCCTGGCGGCACGGCGGAACTGACATGCACTTCGCACTCACGCTGCTGGCCCTGGGTGTTCTGCTGCTTCTTGGTATTCCCATTGCGATTGCGCTGCTCATCAGCGGCACGCTGGGTTACATGCTCACCATCGGCTTCGAACCGGGCCTGAATGCGCTGGCTCAGATCGCCTACAGCGATCTGAGCTCATTCGTCATCATCGCCATTCCGCTCTACATCCTGATGGGCCAGATCATGCTGAAGGGGGAATCGGGGCGTGACCTCTTCGATTTTGCACAGCGCATGGTCGGTCGGCTGCCGGGCGGTCTGGCCGTTGCCGCCACGGTGGCCAGCGCCATCTTCGCCGCCATTTCAGGATCATCCACCGCCACTGCGGCGACCATCGGCGCGATCAGCATTCCCGAGATGCTGGCGCGCGGCTACGATCGGCGCATGTCTGCCGGGGTGGTGGCGGTGGCAGGCACGCTGGGCATCCTGATTCCGCCCAGCATCTCTTTCATCCTGTATTCCCTGGTCACGGACACCTCGGTCGGGCAGCTGTTCATGGCCGGTGTGCTTCCGGGCATCATGCTGGCATTCATGTTCTGCCTTTATTCCATCTACTGGGTCTGGCACAAGGACCGGCGCAACCCGGCAAAGCGCGCGGTACGATCCGGGCACATCCCGCTGACCTGGGGCATGTTGGGCAGCCTGCTGATGATCCCGCTGGTCCTGGGCGGCATCTATGCCGGATGGTTCACACCCACCGAAGCCGCCGGAATCGGCGTGATCTACGCCTTTGTGCTGACGGCTTTTTTCAAGCGCACGCTCACCTGGGGACGGTTCCTGGATGCCGTGCGCGACAGCGTGGTGACCAGTTGCATGATTCTGATGCTGATTGCGGGCGCCGCGGTCTTCGGCAACACGCTCTCGCTCTTGCGCGTACCGCAGGATTTCGCCCTGTGGCTCGAGGGCATGAACCTGAGCTCGTGGCAATTCATGATCGCCATCAACCTGCTGTACCTGGTGCTGGGCATGTTCATGGATGCCTCCGCCGCGATCCTGGTGACGGTACCCATCCTGCTGCCGGGACTGGTTGCACTGAACATCGACCTGATCTGGTTTGGCGTGATACTGGTCATCAACATGGAGATCGGCGCGGTCACGCCGCCCGTGGGCATGAACCTGTTCGTGGTACGCGGACTGCGCAGTGACTACACCATCCGTGATGTCCTGGTGGGCTCGCTGCCTTATGCTGCCCTGGGACTGATCGGTCTGGCACTGGTGGTCATCTTCCCGCAGATTGCGCTGCTGCTGCCTGAACTTCTGGGGCCATAGGCACCACCGGCCCGAGAACCTGAAATAGAATGGCACACGGCCATTGCATTCGTCACCGGTGCGCACGGCCGGCCATCGACCTGTTTTTTTACGCCTGCCCCGGGGCATTCCACACGAGACCTCAGCCATGAAAATCCTCGCTCTGCACGGGATCAATCTTGACATGCTCGGCAAACGCGACCCGACACAGTACGGCACCCTCACGCTGGCCGAGATCGACGCACAGCTGGGCAGACTGGCCAGGGAGCTGGGCGTCACCCTCGAGACCTGCCAGACCAACCACGAGGGCATCCTGTGCGAACGCATCCATCAGGCCTGTGCCGACGGCACCGACGGCGTGTTGATCAACGCGGGCGCGTGGACACACTACAGCTATGGCATCCGCGACGCGTTGGCGATTCTGACCGTGCCGGTCGTCGAAGTCCACCTGTCGAACATCCACGCACGCGAGGCATTCCGCCACCAATCGGTTCTGGCCGAGGTCTGCCTGGGCCAGATTGCCGGGTTCGGGGCCGACAGCTATCTGCTGGCGCTGCGGGCGGCCGTATCCGCCGCAGAATCCAGGCAGGCCGCCGGCTGAGTGAGTCCCTGCGACCGGCAATGCAGTCGGAATGGTGCCGGGTTCAAGCGGCACTGCCCTGGTGAAGTTCCCGCCATACCGCGGCCACATCGGGCATCACGCCACGCCAGATAAAAAATGACTCGGCTGCCTGCGCCACCAGCATGCCCAGACCATCGGCCATGCGGGCGGCCCCCTGAGCACGAGCATCCTGCAGGAACGGGGTATCGCCCTTGCCATAGACCATGTCGTAGGCCAATGCGCCGGGCGCATACAGGCCGCCGCCCAGGTTCAGGGGCTGGCCGGACAGGCCGGCGGAGGTCGCATTGATCACCACGTCGAAGCCACCGTCCTGCGCGGCCTGCAGGCTGGCGGCCCTGACCGGATGATGGGCAACCCAGGGGGCGATCAGCGCCAGGGCCCTGTCTTCATGGCGATTGACGACCAGCAGACTGGCGGGCCCCGTCTGCAGCAGCGGCAGCAAGACGCCCCGGGCCGCGCCGCCTGCGCCGACCAGCAAAATGCGGCGTCCGGCCAGCGGCACCCCCAGGCGGACCTGGATGTCGTGCACCAGTCCGACGCCATCCGTGTTGTCGCCCAAGATGCCTGCATCGGTGAAGCTCAGGGTGTTGACGGCCTGCGCCGCACTGGCGCGACGGCTCAGCTGATCCGACAGTTGCAGCGCCGCCAGCTTGAAGGGTGCGGTGACGTTCATGCCTTTGCCACCGGCCGCGGCAAAGGCGCGCACGGTGGCCTCGAAGGTCTCATGCGTGGCCAGAATGGCCTCGTAGCTCAGATCATGACCCAGCTGCCGCGCAAAGCAGGCATGCAGCAGAGGGGATTTCGACTGGGCGATGGGGCGACCGATGACGGCATAGCGGTCTGTCATGCAATCTCCTTGAAAATCGGCAGAAAAAAGCGGCCCCACACGGGCAACCGTGTGAGGCCTGCTGTTCGTGCTGCGATGCCAGGGATTTATTCCCCCGGCGAAACGCCCGGCTCCGCTGAGATGCCGCCCGGGGCCTCGTCATGAACAGCGTGTGCCACCTCGGGCGAATCCGCGAACGGATTGGCCAGTTCACGCGCGGTGACACGCTCGGCCGCCTCGAAGATCTCCCGCTCGCGGCGGGCGATATGGTAGGACATGCCGGTGCCGGCCGGGATGAGCCGACCCACGATGACGTTTTCCTTCAGGCCCCGCAGGTCGTCGCGCTTGCCCATGATGGCGGCTTCGGTCAGCACCCGCGTGGTTTCCTGGAAGGACGCGGCCGAAATGAACGAGTCCGTCGACAGGGAGGCCTTGGTGATGCCCAGCAGCACGTTGTCATACGTGGCGGGGATCTTGCCATCGGCCTCGATGCGGTCGTTTTCGTTCAGCAGTTCCGAGCGTTCCACCTGCTCGCCCGTGATGAAGCTCGTGTCGCCCGAGTTGGAGATGTTCACGCGGCGCAGCATCTGCCGCACGATGACCTCGATGTGCTTGTCGTTGATCTTCACGCCCTGCAGACGATAGACGTCCTGGACCTCGTTGACGATATAGGAGGCCAGCGATTCGATCCCCTGCAGGCGCAGGATGTCATGCGGATCGGCCGGCCCATCGACGATGAGTTCGCCCTTGTTCACCACCTGGCCGTCGTGCACCAGCACCTGCTTTTCCTTGGAAATCAGGAATTCGTGGCTGACGCCGTCCATGTCGGTGATGACCAGGCGCTGCTTGCCCTTGGTGTCCTTGCCGAAGGACACCGTCCCGGTGACTTCGGCCAGCATGCCGGCGTCCTTCGGGGAGCGGGCTTCGAACAGTTCGGCGACACGCGGCAGGCCCCCCGTGATGTCACGGGTTTTCTGCGATTCCTGCGGAATCCGTGCCAGGAAGTCGCCCACGCCCACCATCTGTCCATCGCGCACGGTGATCAGCGCCCCTACGGGCATCGAGATCGCCACCGCGTGGTCGGTGCCAGCCACCTTGATTTCCTGGCCCGCTTCGTCGAGCAGCAGGATTTGCGGGCGCAGCGTGCCCTTGGTGCCACGCGTCTTGGGTGTGATCACGACGAGCGTGGACAGTCCGGTGATGTCGTCCATCTGGCGCGCCACCGTGACGCCTTCCTCGATGTTGGCAAAGCGTACGGTACCGTTGTATTCGGACACGATGGGCCGCGTGAGCGGATCCCAGGTGGCCAGCTTGGCGCCCGCCTTGACGGCATCGCCGTCGCCCACGGCGATGGCGGCCCCGTAGGGGACTTTATGGCGTTCACGCTCGCGGCGGTTGTCATCGTAGACGACGATCTCGCCCGAACGAGACACGGCGATGCGGTCGCCGCGGGCATTGGTCAGGTAGCGCAGGCCGATGGCAAAGCCCACCGAGCCGCTGGATTTGGTCTCGACCGAGCTCGCCATGGCCGAGCGTGACGCCGCGCCGCCGATGTGGAAGGTGCGCATGGTCAGCTGCGTGCCCGGTTCGCCGATGGACTGGGCGGCGATCACGCCGACCGCTTCGCCCTTGTTCACCAGCGAACCCCGACCGAGGTCGCGGCCGTAGCAGTGGGCGCACAGGCCATGACGCGTCTCGCAGGTGAGCGGCGTGCGGATCTTGACCTCGTCGACGCCCACCTCGTCGAGCAGTTCGACCAGGTTCTCGTCCAGCAGCGTGCCGGCCGCGACCACGGTTTCCTGCGTGTCGGGATGGACGATGTCCACGGCGGCCACACGCCCCAGCACGCGATCGCGCAGCGGCTCGATGACCTCACCGCCCTCGACCAGCGCCTTCATCAGGTAGCCGTTGGTGGTGCCGCAGTCGTCCTCGGTGATGACCAGGTCCTGGGTGACGTCCACCAGGCGGCGCGTCAGGTAACCCGAGTTGGCGGTCTTCAGAGCGGTATCCGCCAGGCCTTTGCGGGCGCCGTGCGTCGAGATGAAGTACTGCAGCACGTTCAGGCCTTCACGGAAGTTCGCCGTGATGGGTGTCTCGATGATGGAGCCATCGGGCTTGGCCATCAGGCCGCGCATCCCCGCCAGCTGGCGGATCTGGGCGGCGGAACCGCGCGCACCGGAATCGGCCATCATGTAGATGGAGTTGAAGGATTCCTGACGCACTTCCTTGCCGTGGCGATCCAGGACCGGTTCGGTGGCCAGCTGTTCCATCATGGCCTTGCCGACGCGGTCGCCCGCCTTGCCCCAGATGTCGACCACGTTGTTGTAGCGCTCCTGGGAGGTCACGAGACCCGAGGAATACTGCTTGTCGATTTCCTTCACCTCGCGCGACGCCTCGGCCAGGATTTCACCCTTGACGTCGGGCACGATCATGTCGCCCATGGCGATGGACACGCCACCGCGCGTGGCCAGGCGGAACCCGGACTGCATCAGCTTGTCGGCAAAGATCACCGTGGCCCGCAGGCCGCAGCGCCGGTAAGACATATTGATCAGGCGCGAGATTTCCTTTTTCTTCAGCGGCTTGTTCAGCACGCTGAAGGGCAGGCCCTGCGGCAGGATCTCGGACAGCAGCGCGCGCCCGACGGTCGTCTCGAAGCGATGGATTTCAGGCTGCCAGTTGCCGTCGGCGTCCTTGACGTATTCGGGCAGACGGGTCGTGATGCGGGTCTGCAGTTCGACCTCGTGGTTGTCGTAGGCGCGCTGCACCTCGGCCAGATCCGCCAGGAACATGCCTTCGCCCTTGCCGTTGACGCGCTCGCGGCTGGCATAGTACAGCCCCAGCACAATGTCCTGCGACGGCACGATGGCCGGTTCCCCGTTGGCCGGGAACAGGACGTTGTTCGAGGCCAGCATCAGCGTGCGGGCCTCCAGCTGGGCTTCCAGCGACAGCGGCACGTGCACGGCCATCTGGTCGCCGTCGAAGTCGGCGTTGAAGGCGGCGCAGACCAGCGGATGCAGCTGGATGGCCTTGCCTTCGATCAGCTGCGGCTCGAACGCCTGGATTCCCAGACGGTGCAGGGTCGGTGCCCGGTTGAGCATCACCGGATGTTCACGGATGACTTCTTCCAGGATGTCCCACACGACGGGTTCCTGGCTTTCAACCAGCTTCTTGGCCGCCTTGATGGTCGTGGCCAGACCCATCATTTCCAGGCGGTTGAAGATGAAGGGCTTGAACAGTTCCAGCGCCATCAGCTTGGGCAGGCCGCACTGATGCAGGCGCAGCTGCGGGCCCACCACGATGACGGAGCGCCCGGAGTAGTCCACGCGCTTGCCCAGCAGGTTCTGGCGGAAGCGCCCGCTCTTGCCCTTGATCATGTCGGCCAGGGACTTCAGCTGGCGCTTGTTGGCGCCCGTCATGGCCTTGCCACGGCGACCGTTGTCCAGCAGGGAATCCACGGCTTCCTGCAGCATGCGCTTTTCGTTGCGCAGGATGATGTCCGGCGCCTTCAGTTCCAGCAGGCGCTTCAGGCGGTTGTTGCGGTTGATGACGCGCCGGTACAGGTCGTTCAGGTCGGACGTCGCGAAGCGCCCGCCATCGAGCGGCACCAGCGGGCGCAGATCGGGCGGCAGCACCGGCAGGACTTCCATGATCATCCAGTCGGGCTTGATGCCGGACTTCTGGAAGCCTTCCAGGACCTTCAGGCGCTTGGAGATCTTCTTGATCTTGGCGTCCGAACCGGTGGCCTTGAGCTCTGCGCGCAGTTTTTCGACTTCGGCATCGATGTCGATGTTGCGCAGCAGCTCGCGCACGGCCTCGGCCCCCATCAGGGCGTGGAAGTCGTCGCCGTATTCCTCGGTCTTGGCCAGGTAATCGTCATCGGACATGATCTGGCCGCGCTTGAGCGGCGTCATGCCGGGCTCGATCACGCACCAGGCTTCGAAATACAGCACGCGCTCGATGTCACGCAGCGTCATGTCGAGCACCATGCCCAGCCGCGAGGGCAGGGATTTCAGGAACCAGATGTGCGCCACCGGACTGGCCAGCTCGATGTGACCCATGCGTTCGCGTCGCACCTTGGCCACCGTGACTTCGACACCGCACTTTTCACAGATGACGCCACGGTGCTTCAGGCGCTTGTACTTGCCGCACAGACATTCGTAGTCCTTGACCGGACCGAAGATCTTGGCGCAGAACAGGCCATCGCGTTCCGGCTTGAACGTGCGGTAGTTGATGGTTTCAGGCTTGCGGACCTCGCCAAAGGACCACGAACGGATCTTCTCTGGCGAGGCAATCCCGATGCGGATGGCGTCGAACTGCTCGTCCTGCGAGACTTGCTTGAAGAGATCGAGTAGCGCTTTCATTATTTACGCTCCAGATCCATGTCCAGGGACAGGGATCGAATTTCCTTGACCAGCACATTGAAGGATTCGGGCATGCCCGCATCGATCACGTGATCGCCCTTGACGATGTTCTCGTAGACCTTGGTACGGCCGGCGATGTCGTCGGATTTGACCGTCAGCATTTCCTGCAGGGTATAGGCCGCGCCATAGGCTTCCAGCGCCCAGACTTCCATTTCCCCGAAACGCTGGCCACCGAACTGCGCCTTGCCACCCAGCGGCTGCTGGGTCACCAGGGAGTAGGGCCCCGTGGAACGCGCATGCATCTTGTCGTCGACCAGGTGGTGCAGCTTCAGGAAGTGCATGTAGCCCACCGTCACCGGGCGTTCGAACGGTTCGCCGGTACGCCCGTCCGTCAGCCAGGCCTGGGTACGGCCGCTGGTCAGCCTGAGCTGCTCGGCGACCTCGTCCGGATAGGCGATCTCGAGCATGCGGGTGATGTCTTCCTCGGTGGCGCCGTCGAACACCGGCGTGGCCAGGGGTACCCCGCCACGCAGGTTCTCGGCCAGAGTCAGAACGTCCTCGTCCGAGAGCTGGTCGAGATTGACGCTGCCACCGCAGGCGTTGTAGATCGTGTCGAGCGTCTTGCGCACGGTCTTGATCTGCATGCCGCGCTCCGCGTCGAGCATTTCGGCAATGCGATGACCCAGGCCCTTGGCAGCCCAGCCCAGATGCACTTCCAGCACCTGGCCGATGTTCATCCGCGAGGGAACACCCAGCGGATTGAGCACGATGTCCACGGGTGTGCCATCGGCCATGTGGGGCATGTCCTCGACCGGCGTGATGCGCGAGACGACACCCTTGTTGCCGTGACGACCCGCCATCTTGTCACCCGGCTGCAGGCGGCGCTTGACGGCCAGATAGACCTTGATCATCTTCAGCACGCCCGGCGGAAGCTCGTCACCCTGGGTGAGCTTCTTGCGCTTTTCCTCGAAGGCCAGATCGAACTGATGGCGCTTCTGTTCGAGGGCGTCCTTGACCTGTTCGAGTGAGACCGCGGCGTCTTCATCGGCGAGGCGGATGTCGAACCACTGCCAGCGATCCAGATCCTGCAGATAGTCTGCCGTGAGGGCGGTGCCCTTGGCCAGCTTGCGCGGACCGCCATTGACGATCTTTCCGATCAGGGTCTTGCGCAGGCGATCGAAGGCGTCGTTTTCCACGATGCGCAGCTGATCGTTCAGGTCCTGGCGGTAGCGGCGCAGTTCATCGTCGATGATGGACTGGGCGCGCTTGTCGCGTTCGATGCCTTCGCGGGTGAAGACCTGCACATCGATGACGGTGCCCACCATGCCCGAGGGCACGCGCAGGGAGGTGTCCTTCACGTCGGCCGCCTTTTCGCCGAAGATGGCCCGCAGGAGCTTTTCTTCGGGTGTCAGCTGGGTCTCGCCCTTGGGCGTGACCTTGCCCACCAGCACGTCATCGGCCCGCACTTCCGCGCCGATGTGCACGATGCCGGAATCATCCAGCCGGTTCAGCTGGACTTCCGCCAGGTTGGAGATGTCGCGGGTGATTTCCTCGGCCCCGAGCTTGGTGTCGCGCGCCACCACGGTCAGTTCCTCGATGTGGATCGAGGTGTAGCGATCGTCGGCCACGATGCGCTCGGAAATCAGCACCGAGTCTTCGAAGTTGTAGCCATTCCACGGCATGAAGGCGATCAGCATGTTCTGACCCAGGGCCAGTTCGCCCAGATCGCTGGACGCGCCATCGGCCAGCACGTCGCCCCGCGCCACCAGGTCACCCCGCGCCACGATGGGCCGCTGGTTGATGTTCGTGTTCTGGTTCGAACGCGTGTATTTTTTCAGGTTGTAGATGTCGACGCCGACTTCACCGGCAACGTTTTCATCGTCGTTGACGCGGATCACCACCCGTTCGGCATCGACGAAATCGACCAGTCCGCCGCGGACCGCCTGCACCGTAGTGCCCGAGTCCACCGCCACGGTGCGCTCGATGCCGGTGCCGACCAGCGGCTTTTCCGGGCGCAGACACGGCACGGCCTGGCGCTGCATGTTGGCGCCCATCAGGGCCCGGTTGGCGTCGTCATGTTCCAGGAACGGGATGAGCGAGGCCGCCACCGATACGATCTGCGACGGGGCCACGTCCATGTAGTGGACATTGCCCGGTGCCGTCAGCATGGTTTCGCCGGCTTCACGGCAAGCCACCAGGTCGTCTTCGAAACGACCCTCGTCGTCCAGGTGCGCGTTGGCCTGGGCAATGACGTATTTGCTTTCCTCGATGGCCGACAGATACTCGATCTGGTCGGACACGCGCCCGTCGATGATCTTGCGATACGGGGTTTCCAGGAAGCCGTATTCGTTCAGGCGTGCATACAGCGCCAGCGAATTGATCAGGCCGATGTTCGGGCCTTCCGGCGTTTCGATCGGGCAGACGCGACCGTAATGCGTGGGATGCACGTCGCGCACCTCGAAACCGGCGCGCTCGCGGGTCAGACCGCCTGGTCCCAGGGCGGACACACGCCGCTTGTGCGTGATTTCCGACAGCGGGTTGGTCTGGTCCATGAACTGGGACAGCTGGCTGGAGCCGAAGAATTCCTTGATCGCCGCAGAAATCGGCTTGGAATTGATCAGGTCGTGCGGCATCAGGTTTTCGGTTTCCGCTTGCCCCAGACGTTCCTTGACCGCACGCTCGACGCGCACCAGACCGGCACGGAACTGGTTCTCGGCCAGTTCACCCACGCAGCGCACGCGCCGGTTGCCCAGGTGATCGATGTCATCGATCTGGCCACGGCCATTGCGCAACTCGACCAGGATCTTGATGGTGTCCAGGATATCCTGATCCGTCAGGGTCAGCGGGCCGGCGTTGCCCTCGTTGCGACCGAGGCGGCTGTTGACCTTCATCCGGCCCACACGCGACAGATCGTAGGTTTCCTCGGAATAAAAGAGTCGCTGGAACAGGGCCTCGACGGCTTCCTCGGTGGGTGGCTCGCCCGGGCGCATCATGCGATAGATGGCCACACGCGCCGCCATCTGATCGGCGGTCTCGTCGGTGCGCAGGGTGTGCGAGATATAGGCGCCCTCGCTCAGCTCGTTGATGTAGAGCGTTTCGATGTCGCGAATGCCGGCGACACGAAAATCGGCCAGCAGGCTTTCGGTGATCTCGTCGTTGGCCTGGGCCAGCACCTCGCCGGTTTCCGGGTTGACGATGTTCTTTGCCAGGATGTGCCCCAGCAGGTAGTCCTCGGGGACGGAGATGTGCTCGACACCGGCGGCCGTCAGATCGCGCAGGTGCTTGGCGTTGATGCGCTTGTCCTTTTCGACGATGACTTTGCCCTGCCGGTCGCTGATGTCAAAGCGCGCAATTTCACCCTTCCAGCGTTCCGGCACGAATTCCAGCATGCCGCCCTCGTTGTGCAGGGCAATGTGGTCGAAGCTGGAAAAATAGGCCAGAATGCCTTCGACCGTCATGCCGATGGCCTTCAGCAGAATCGTCACCGGCATCTTGCGACGGCGGTCGATCCGGAAGAACAGGATGTCCTTGGGGTCGAATTCAAAATCCAGCCAGGACCCACGATAGGGGATGACCCGGGCCGAGAACAGCAGCTTGCCCGAGCTGTGCGTCTTGCCACGGTCATGCTCGAAGAACACGCCGGGGGAACGGTGCAGCTGGGACACGATGACCCGTTCGGTGCCATTGATGACGAAGGAACCCGTGTCCGTCATGAGCGGCATTTCGCCCATGTAGACTTCCTGTTCCTTGATTTCCTTCACGGTGGGCTTGCTGACCTCGCGATCCATCAGCACCAGGCGGACCTTGGCGCGCAGGGGCGAAGCATAGGTCAGGCCGCGCAGCTGGCATTCCTTGACATCGAACACGGGAGTGCCCAGCACATAGCTGACAAATTCCAGCCGGGCCATCTGATTGTGGCTGACGATTGGAAATATCGAATTGAAAGCCGCCTGAAGACCTTCTTCCTTGCGCTTCGCGGGTGTAGTATCCGACTGCAGGAAGGTCTTGAACGATTGCAATTGCGTTGCCAGCAGAAACGGGACGTCCTGGACGTCCTCGCGCTTGGCGAAGCTTTTGCGTATGCGCTTCTTTTCGGTGTACGAATAAGGCATGAGCACTCCGACTCGAGGGTGGCTTAGGCCGTCAACCACGGCCAGGGTTTACGACTCCGGAAAACCTGGCTCGAATGGCGCCGGCAGGGCGTCGAACGCAGGTTTTCTGGAAACGCAAAAGCCCGGGAAGGCAGGCTCCCCGGGCGCGACACGCAGGGTCTTACTTGATTTCGACCTTGGCGCCGGCGTCTTCCAGCTTTTTCTTGGCTTCTTCGGCAGCCGCCTTGTCCACGCCTTCCTTGACGGGCTTCGGTGCGCCATCGACCAGGTCCTTGGCTTCCTTCAGGCCCAGGCCGGTGATTTCGCGCACCGCCTTGATGACGCTGACCTTGTTGGCACCGAATTCGGCCAGAACGACGGTGAACTCGGTCTGCTCTTCGGCAGCCGCAGCCGCAGCACCACCCGCCGGGGCAGCCGCCACGGCGACAGCGGCCGCAGCAGCGGACACACCGAATTTGTCTTCCATTTCCTTGATCAGTTCGGACAGGTCGAGCACGCTCATGGCGGCGATCGAGTCCAGGATTTCAGCTTTAGTTGCCATTTTTAGAACTCCAGATAATTGAATGAGCCAGGTTTGGTTGTCGCTTGTGACAACGATTCACGCCGGCAAGCGGCATCAGGCGGCTTGCTTCTGATCGCGAACGGCCGCCAGGCCGCGCACGAACTTCGTGGGCACTTCGTTGAGCGTACGCACAAACTGCGCGATGGGGGCCTGCATGGTACCCATCAGCTTCGACAGCAATTCCTCGCGAGACGGCATGGTGGCCAGGGCCTTCACGCCGTCCTGGCTCAGCAGGCTGTTGGGCAATGCCCCGCCTGTGATGACCAGTTTGTCGTTTGTCTTTGCGAAATCGGCCAGGATCTTGGCAGCCGCCACCGGGTCTGTGCTGATCCCATAGATCAGCGGACCGGTGAGCTGAGCGGACAACCCCTCGAAAGAGGTGCCGGCCAGCGCGCGACGCACCAGCGTGTTTTTCAACACGCGCAGATACACGCCCGATTCACGCGCAGTCTTGCGCAATACGGTTGCAGAGGCGACGTCCAGACCACGGTACTCGGCGACGACGATCGACTGGGCGCGGCCGACTTCAGCTGCGATTTCCTCGATGACCACCGCCTTTTCTTGGCGATTGAGACTCATGGTTGAACACTCCATCTAACGATGCCGGGGAAATCCCCGACATCAACCGAATGCGGCGCACCTGGTCGAGTTCATGAATGAATTCTTCCTGGGCGCCGTCTGCGCTGGATCCGACCCTGTGGTCGGGATTAAGCCCCATGCCCCTGACTGCGGGCGGTGGCTCCAGCGGTCTTTGACAGCGGCGTCCGGCCTTGAGGTGACCGGGCGCAGCCCAAAGTTCTGTGTGCTGGCCTTATCCGGCCAGCGATGTCAATTCGACGCGGGCACCACCCCCCATGGTGGAGGACACCGCGACCTTGCGCAGATAAACGCCCTTGGCCGCCGCCGGGCGGGCCTTGTTCAGGGCTTCGATGAGCGCGGAGAGGTTGGTTTGCAATTTTTCGACTTCGAACGATGCACGTCCGATGGTGGCGTGGATGATGCCCGCCTTGTCGGTGCGGTACTGGACCTGGCCGGCCTTGGCGTTCTTCACCGCGGTGACCACATCCGGCGTCACGGTGCCGACCTTGGGGTTCGGCATCAGGCCACGCGGACCGAGGATCTGCCCCAGGGCACCCACCACACGCATGGTGTCGGGCGAGGCGATGACCACGTCAAAATCGATCGTGCCACCCTTGATGCTGTCGGCGAGATCGTCCAGGCCGACGATGTCGGCACCGGCGGCGCGTGCCGCCTCGGCCTTCTCGCCCTGGGCGAAGACGGCGACGCGCACGGACTTGCCGGTCCCGGCGGGCAGGACGACCGAGCCGCGCACGAGCTGATCGGATTTCTTTGGATCGATGCCAAGCTGCACGGCGACGTCGATGGATTCATCGAATTTCGCCGTGGCGGTTTCCTTTATCAGGGCCAGTGCATCGGCGACCGGATACAGTTTCGTGCGATCGATCTTGGCGGCGATGGCGGCCGCGCGTTTGCTGAGCTTTGCCATGATCAAACGACTCCTTCCACGTCGATGCCCATGCTGCGGGCGCTGCCGGCGATGGTGCGCACGGCGGCATCCAGATCGGCAGCCGTCAGATCGGGCTGCTTGGTCTTGGCGATTTCCTCGGCCTGGGCCCGCGTGAGCGAGCCGACCTTGTCGGAGTTCGGGCGTGCCGAGCCCTTCTGGATGCTGGCCGCCTTCTTGATCAGAATCGTGGCCGGCGGCGTCTTCATGATGAACGTGAAGCTCTTGTCGGCAAAGGCCGTGATCACCACCGGAATCGGCAGACCGGGCTCCATGCCCTGCGTCCTGGCGTTGAACGCCTTGCAGAATTCCATGATGTTCAGGCCGCGCTGACCCAGCGCCGGTCCGATCGGGGGCGACGGCGTCGCCGAGCCCGCTGGCACCTGCAATTTCAGGTAGCCGGTAATCTTCTTTGCCATGCTTCGTCCTTTCGATGGCCCCTCGCGAGGCCGGGTTTCAAGTGCCGGAAGTCACTCCGGCAGTCGTGACGCCGTGGTCCGGAAGGTGTTCCGCAACTGGCTGTTGCGGCTTCCTCCCACGGATTTC
>JACDJC010001219.1_pt1 | contig 23517 bp, 23 predicted proteins | sample 7454191 | NCBI WGS metagenome assembly JACDJC01 (sample SAMN14253291, study PRJNA609438) | sludge metagenome | isolation source: sludge after 25d culture with pyrite and EDTA | collected 2018-12-20 | reverse complement strand
TGGCGGTTCCGCTGGAAGACGGCCACATTCTGTGGCAGCACTGAGTCCACCCGCTGATGAACAACGCTGAACGCCCGCTGCCCGATTACGCCGCGGACGTCTGCGAACAGAGCGATGTCCGCAGCGGGCTGCCCTTGCCGCTGGGCGCCCACGCAGCCGAGGGCGGCGTGAACTTCGCCCTGTTCAGCCGCCATGCCAGCCGCGTCCGGCTGGAGCTGTTCGACCAGGCCGACGCCGCCGTGCCGGTCCGGGCCATCGATCTGGATCCGGCACGCAACCGCACCGGCGACGTCTGGCACGTCTGGGTGCAGGGGCTGCGGAGCGGCCAGCTGTATGCCTACCGCGTCGACGGTCCGTACCAGCCGCGGGACGGCCATCGCTTCAATTTCAGCAAGCTGCTGCTCGATCCGTTTGCCACCGCGATCTCGCAACGGCCCCGCTGGGATTTCGGGCCGGCGCGCGGCTACGATCCGTTGGCGCCCGAGCCGGACCCGGAACGCTCGCCGGTGGACGACGCCGGCGCCATGCCGAAATGCGTGTTCGTCCACGAGTCGTTCCACTGGCATGACGACCTGCCACCCCGGCATCGCTGGTCGGAGACCGTGATCTACGAAACCCACGTGCGCGGCTTCACCGTTCATGCCTCGTCCGGCGTTGCCCAACCCGGCACCTATCGCGGCCTGATGGAAAAGATTCCCTACCTGCAGGAACTGGGGGTGACGGCGGTGGAACTGATGCCGGTGCACGAATTCAACGAATTCCAGTTGTCGGGCAGCAATCCTGAAACGGGCCAGCCGCTCAGCAATTACTGGGGCTACGATTCCGTGGGTTTCTTCGCGCCGAAGGCCGCGTACAGCAGCGCGGGCGGTCAGGGCCAGCAGACGCTGGAGTTCAAGGAGATGGTGCGGGCGCTGCATCAGGCCGGGATCGAAGTGATTCTGGACGTGGTGTTCAACCACACCGCGGAAGGCAACGAACTCGGGCCGACCCTGAGCTTTCGCGGGATCGACAACGTGATTTATTACATGCTGGCAGCGGACCGTCGTCATTATCTGAACTACGCGGGGACCGGCAACACCGTCAATGTCAACCATCCCGTGGTACAGGACCACATCCTGGCGGCGTTGCGCCACTGGGTGGTGGAAATGCACGTGGACGGGTTCCGCTTCGATCTGGCGTCGATACTTGGCCGTGACGAAACCGGCACGCTGCTGGCCGATGCGCCGCTGCTCGAACGGATCGCCGAGGACCCGATCCTGCGCGATGTGAAACTGATCGCCGAGGCGTGGGACGCCGCCGGCGCCTACGAAGTGGGCAGTTTCTCGGAGCGGCGCTGGGCGGAGTGGAACGGCCGCTACCGCGACGACGTGCGGCGTTTCTGGCGGGGCGACGACGGCATGCTCGGGCTGTTTGCCAGCCGCATCGGCGGCAGCGCCGACATCTATACCGCGTCGGGCAAAGGCCCCGAGGGCAGCATCAATTTCGTCACCTGCCACGACGGCTTCACCCTCAACGACCTGGTGAGCTATCGCGTCAAGCACAACACGGCGAACGGTGAGGACAACCGCGACGGGACCGACGCCAACTACAGCGACCATTACGGTGTTGAAGGTGCGTCGACGGATCCCGTGATCGAGGCGCTGCGCACTCGCCAGATCAAGAACTTCCTGCTGACGCTGCTGATCTCGCGCGGGGTGCCGATGCTGCTCGGCGGCGACGAGTTCCGCCGCACCCAGGGCGGCAACAACAACGCCTGGTGCCAGGACAACGCGACCAGCTGGGTTGACTGGCGCCTGCTCGAACAGCATCGGAAGATTCACCGCTTCGTGCGTGAAATGCTCGCGTTTCGCCGCGCGCATCCGGTCCTGAACCGGGAACGCTTCTACACGGACGCGGAGGTCCAGTGGTTCAATCCCGCCGGCAGCGTACCCGACTGGTTCGATCCGGCCGCGCGACAGCTGGCCTGCCTGATCCATGAGGACGAAGGTCGCAGGCTTTTTCTGATGTTCAACGCCGGCGGCGACAGCGTTGATTTTTGCGTGCCTGCGGCAGCGGCGGGCCTGTACTGGCATCTGGCGACGGATACCGCGCACCAGGCGCCGCAGGATATGTTCGCCGCGGGTGAGGAGCTCGTCGTGGAAGACTCTCGGACTTACCGCCTGCGTCCTCGATCCAGCGCCATTCTGCTTGCGCGGTGAGCGGGGGAGGCGGGCTGAACGCTCACCCCCACGCTAGCGTTGATGTAAACGCTGCACAGGCGGGGCGCAAACTTTTGTTGGACTGTGCTTGAGCTGTTACCAGGGCTTGGCTGTGGCTACCGATCCTGCAAGTCCACGCATCCCGGAGACTGAACAGATGCTGCATTACGCGGAATACATCAAGCTGTTTGTCGGCCTGCTGGCGATCATCAACCCGTTCGGGGCGATCCCGCTGTTCATCAGCATGACCGCTGATGAGAGCCTCAGCCAGCGCCGCAAGACGATCAATCTGGTTGCGCTGGGGGTCACGATCATCCTGCTGGTCGCGCTGTTCTTCGGCCAACTGTTGCTGCAGTTTTTTGGTATCACGATCGACTCGTTCCGGGTCGGCGGCGGCATCCTGGTGCTGCTGATGGCGATTGCCATGCTGCATGCCAAGACCAGTCTGATCAGACAGACCGACGAAGAGGCTCACGAGTCGATCGAGCGGGAATCGGTCGCCATCGTACCGCTTGCAATGCCGCTGCTGGCGGGCCCCGGTGCCATCAGCACCGTCATCCTGGCGGCGCACAAGTCGACTGGGGTCGCGCACTATATGATCATCTCGCTTGGCATCGTCCTCCTGAGCCTGGTGGTTTGGGGGGTGCTGCGATTGTCGCCCTGGATAGCGAGTCACATCGGCGCCACCGGAATCAATATTTTCACCCGCATCATGGGCCTGATCCTGACAGCGATTGCGGTCGAGTTTATCGCCGCCGGGATCAAGGGTTTGTTTCCGGTGCTGGCCTGAGTGTGTGCCCTGTCCCCAGCCACTGATGGATTCTGGAGGGCGCCGCATGAGGGAATGCGTCGTTGCCACGGGAATTCGGCCGATTCGGCTGGAGATGCTGATTGAGCTATACAGCAAGCTGCCGGGTCACAGTAGCGCCTGTTACATGAGGAAAAAACATGAGCCCCCTAGCCATCGATGAGAAAGCCCTCGATAAATTCGGACCCTTTACCCTGATCATCGGAATCCTGCTGATCGTATTGGGCGTCGTGGGTGTGGTCCTGCCGGGCGTGATGTCCCTGGGCACCGTGGTCTTCGTCGCCTGGCTGTTGCTGACAGGCGGCATCCTATGGGTTGTTCACACCTACAAGCACAGCCCAACCCACCTCATGCACTGGCTCAAGCCGATCCTGTTGCTCGTCACCGGTGGCCTGATGCTTTTCTATCCACTATCTGGCGTGGCGGCGGTGGGCCTGTTGTTGGCCATTTATCTGTTGCTGGATGCTTATGGCAGTTTCGCGCTTGCGCAGATGATCCGTCCAGCCAGGGGCTGGGGCTGGATGAGCTTCAATGGGCTGATCTCGTTGCTGCTTGCCCTGCTGTTTCTGATCGGGTGGCCGTCCACCTCCCTTTGGCTGGTCGGCCTGTATGTCGGAATCAGCCTGATCTTCAATGGCTTGGCGCTGGCCGCCATCGGCTGGGCGTTACGCAAGGGCATGACCCCGTGAATCACTATCGTCTGGGCGACAGCGTCGTCATAAGGGTGCGCTTTGGGGATCGCTGGGCGGACTCCTGTTCGGCGTCGGGCCTGTGCTCATCTCCGGTCCGCTAATCGATGGCGTCACCGGTGCAACAGTGGGTGCCGGACTGATGACCGCTGGCGCCAACACCTGAACTGGACGGACGCACACCCTGTTTTCACCCTGCCTTGAGAAATCGAGGGCACGAGGCCAGACGGCTTGCCCCGGCAAGCTGCACAATTGACGAGTAAACGCTATGAACCGAGAGTCCACGCACACCAGAAAACCCCTTGCATGGGCATGCGTTTGGGTTTTGACACTATGGTTCAGCCTGCCAGTCGCTGCTGACACGCGTGCCCCCAACTCACCCGCACCCGGGCGCTTTTGTCCTGGGACGGACACCCTGCTACGGACAGCGGAAGCGCTCTCCGCCAGTCTGGATCTGACCATGAGTTCCAGAGAGGCGCTGGCGAACAAGGATCCGGCCAAGGCGATACGTGAACTCGTCTCTGCCGGAACCACATTGCACCTGGCCGCCAGCCGTGGTGCGGCAGGACGCACCATCCAGTTGATCGACGCGACGATGAAGGCCAAGGTGGACGAGGGCAATGCAAAGACACTTGCCTGGTTCCCCTTGTTGCATGCATCCCTGCTCACCCTGCTTGATGACGCGACGGTACGCGCGGCCGGCAATTTGATTAATCAGGCCGAGAGCATGTTGCAAGGCGGTATCGAAGGCGACCCGATTACGCCGCTCATGGCAGCGCGCCATATGCTGGCCTGCGATGGCCTGGACATTCCGCTACAGAACGCAATGAAGGCCCAGGGAAGATTGGTGGAACAATTCAGCGGGAAGGCGAAAGCCTCGGATTACGATTCCCTTCTGAATTCACTGCGTAGCGCTCTGGCGTATTGCCTGAGGAACCATGGCAACTGATTGCCTGTACACCCGGCTGCTGGATGGCCGGATGGTCGGTCAATGGATTGGTCCGGGTCGCGCCGAATACCCTGTCGCGCGGCGGGTTGAATGCAGGCTCGCGCACCTCATATACACCATACTTTCCCCGCGAGGAGCAGATGATGAGCGAATGGGTACAGGCAAGCGTAGTCGAACGCATACGCTGGAACGAGGTGCTGATTTCTTTACGGTTTGAAGCCGAGCTGGAACCTTTCAATGCGGGCCAGTTCGTTCGCGCGGGGATGGATATCGAGGGCGAACGCATCGGGCGTCCGTATTCCATGGTCGACGCACCCGACGAGACGCCGCATGAGATCTATTTCAACGTCGTCCGTGACGGCCCGCTCTCGCCTCGCCTGGCGCAGCTTCAGCCAGGAGAGCAGTTTTGGGTCGCCCCCACGCCTAATGGATTCCTCACCCTGGATGAAATTCCCGAAGCGCGCAACCTCTGGCTCCTCGCCACGGGTACCGCGATCGGCCCGTTCCTCTCCATCCTGAAAACCGCCGCACCCTGGTCACGATTTGAAAAAGTCGTGCTGGGTTATTCGGTTCACACACGGGACGAACTGAGCTACCAGGAGACGATCCATGAAATTCAGCAGCGTCACCCGGGGCAATTCCAGTTCGTTCCGTTTATCACCCGTGAGCCCGGCAACGGCGATCTATGTCAAAGGATTCCAGCCAGTATCGAAAGCGGCGCACTGGAGCAAAAAACCGGCCTGGAGCTGACCCCGGACCGTGCCCATGTGATGCTGTGTGGAAACTCCGGGATGCTGCAGGATGCCTTGACCAGCCTGGAAAAACGCGGGATGAAGCGGCATCGTCGGCGCGAGCCCGGCCAGGTCAGCATGGAAAAATATCACTGAGCGTGTCGGCGTAGTTGAAGCGCGCCGGACCGGGACTGGTTCGTGGGCACGGGAGGTTGACCAGCGTGGAAGGGTTACGCCCGGCAATGTGACGACCCGTCTGCCCGCTCGTGACGACCGCCGCCGGGTCAGCGGACCCGCAGGGAAAGCACGGCCAGGCCGTTACTGGGATAGGCTGCGCGACGCACTGCGTCATCGGCCAATTCGAAGCGTTGGGTCCGCGCCAGCAGTTCTTCGAGTGCAATCCGCATTTCGAGCCGGGCCAGCGAGGCACCCTGGCAAAAGTGGATGCCCCGGCCCCAGACCAGCCCGGCATCGGTGCTTCGCTCGAGCTTGACCGCCGTTGCATCGTCGAACGCGCGCGGATCGCGGTTGGCGGCGATCCACATGAGCGTCAGGCGCGCACCCTTGGGAATGATCCGGCCCTGAATTTCGACCTCCCGCGTCGTGGTGCGCGGGTTGGCGACGAGCGGGCCGTCGGCCCGCAGAATCTCCTCGATCGCCGCAGGAATGAGGGAGGGATCGCTCCGCAGTCGATCCTGCAGTTCGGGCGTTTGTGCAAGATGCAGGACCAGGATCCCCAGCCCGGCCGCAACGGTGCCGTGACCGGCGGTCCAGTTCCGCAGCACGCTCACGATCTGCTCATCGTCGAACCGCACCCCGTCGACCTCGGTTCCCAGTAGGGCATCGGTGGCGTCGGCCGCAGCGTTCGGCGAAGCGCGGTGCAGCGCCAGGTTGGCCTTGACGTGCTCGGAGAAAAGACCCGCCAGCGCCTTGCCGACCCCCGGCTCCCGGCTGAAAGCGACCTGCTGGCTGCCATGCACCCAGCCGCCGAGACATTCCCACTGCCGTTCGGGCCAGCCGAGGAAGGCGCACAGCGTCTTCAAGGCAAAGGGCATGGCGAAGGCCTCGATGAACTCCATCTCGTCACCGGTGGATAGCGGTGCCAGAAGCTTCGCGGCGATTTCGCGGGCGCGCGGTTCAAGTTTCGCCATCGGCTCCTGATCGAAGTTGGGCGCGAGCGCGTCGCGATAGCGGCCGTGATCCGGCGGGTCCATCCCGTTTGGAATCGCGAGGAACCGCGATACGTTGCTGTAGGTCGTCGGGTCGGCCAGAACCGCAGCGACATCCTCATGGCGGAACAGCGACCAGCCCATGAATTCGCTGTGCGCCACCGGACAGCGCTCCCGCATCTCGTCGTACGCGCGGTGCTGGTCCTCCAGAATCGAGGCGGCACGTGGGTTCCAGTCGTCATGCAGCGCGTCGTCCATTCCATGTCTCCTTTTTACAAGATGGTTGATTCACAGCGGTTTTCATGAGCTTGCGCACGCACAGGCGAACGCAACCCCGCGCCGGCGCCGGGTTCAAACGTGGCATCCGGCACCGAATCATGCGCGTCGCAACAAGATCGTGACGAGAAGCGAGGCATCCTCCAGCGCCCTGACGGCGTGCGGCGCTGCATCGGCAAGGTAGACCATGTCCCCCGCCCGAAGAGTCTGTGTTCGTCCGTGGGCATCGAACTCCACTGCGCCTTCCAGGCATTGAATGGTGAGTGCGCCCGACGCCTTGTGATCCGGGGCTGTTTGTCCGGCGACCAGCACGAACCGGAAGACTTCGAGGTGAGCTGCCCTCACCAAGGTGCTTGAACTCGTTTGACGTAACGCCGCGCCAAGAGGGCGGACATCGATCAGCTCGCCGGATGCTGCGTGGGTGATGGCCATGAAAGCTCCTTGTCTGAAGAACAGAGACGCTCGGATACAAGCTTCAACCGACTTCAACCGCTGCTTAACTATAGATAGAAACAAGGACTTCAAAACTGTGCGAGCCGGCTGGCACGGCCTCGTGGGCCCTCAGCCTGAGGACCCGGCCGGGCCCGCTGAACATAGCGCACGGCTGCGTGGGTGCGGTCCGGGTTCGCCCCACCAGGCGAGGGCGGCGTTTTCTGCGTGGCCACTTCGGCGCCGGCCGTGGACTCCGGCCTGTCAGCCTTGCCTGGCGGTTCCGGCAGCAGGCGTGGCGCCAGCATCAGGCCGACGCCGGCCAGCACCAGGATCAGCGAGGGATGGGTGACGTTGAGCTTGATATCGAAGGCTTCGCCGATTCCTGGGTGCTGGTCTTGCTGTAGATGAACATCACCAGGCCGGTGGCGACCAGCACCAGGCCGGCGACCACCAGCAGGGTGTCGAGCAGGCTGGAAAAATCGGCTGGCATGATGTGCGTCCCGGGCCGGCTTCAGTAATGCAGGTCGCGTGAGGTGAACGGCCGTTTTGGCACACCGCCGAGGACCCGGGTGAGCACCGAGTTCATCGTCGCGGTGTCGTTGTCGAAACCGCCGTGGCTATGGCTCACCGACGCGCCCTGCTGGATGGCCGCGCGCTCCCGAGCGGGATCGAGCGGGATGCCTTCGGACACCACCAGCGCGGGCCGGCCGTCGACCTCGCCGCCGAACAGTTTGGCGAGCTGCGGGTCGGCGTCGATGCAGGCTTTCATTCCCAGTATCGGCACCCCGCGGGTGCCTTCGAACGCGTTGGACACGAGGTAGAGCAGGGATTTGGCGTAAGGCCCCACGCTGTCGTCGCGTTCCAGCTTGTCCGACAGCAGGTACAGGCTGGGCAGCGGGGTGAGACCGGATTCGAGGCCGGGCAACAGCAGCCGCTTGAAGAGGTCGGTGCGGATGGCGGGCGCCAGGAACTGCACGGTCTTGAGCGGAATACCGAGACCTGACAGCAGCGGCATGGCGTGGGCGGCGAAGATGCTGCCCGCCGAGTGGCCGACGACATGCAGCTCCCAGCCGGCCTTGTCCGGGCTTGCCAGCTTTTTCTTGGACAGCTCGACGTACTGCGCGATGAGTTGGATCGCGCCGATGTTGTGCGGATGGTCGGACGCCAACTGGGCATTTTCCTTCATTTCGCCCCACATCCGGAAGCCGGCGCGGGCGAGAGTGAGTTCGAGCACCTTGTCCTTGGCTTCGGTCAGGTTCTCTAGAAAACCGCCGCCGGCAAGCCGGTCGGCCTCGGTGAACAGGTCCTTGAACAGGTTGGCGACACTGGAGAGAAAATCGCTCTCCCACATGATGTGGAGGGGATAGATTTCGTTGTCCAGCATGACGTCGCGCATCGCGATAATGCGTTTGGCCGAGTCCGATTCCGAGTTGAGGCCGCCGTGCAGATACAGCAGGATGCGGCGTTTCTTCCAGCCGCGGGTTCGGGTGGGAATGGTTTCGCAGAACAGGCGCTCGATATCGGTCGGGGTAGTCCAGTATTCACCGGAATCCGACAGCTCGCCGTTGTTGGCGACGTCGACGACGTAGGGCCGGATTTCGGCCAGCGGGATGATGCGGATGGCGCGCTGGATCCCCGCAGTGTCGATCGATTTGTCGTCGGCCCACAGGTCCATCGTCACCGGCACGCCGAGCTGGGCCACCCACACGTCGGTGGCGTGCATCAGGTAGTCCTCGTACGGCAGCAGGGCGAAGCCGCCCGCGCCCCAACTCGTTCCCCAGGAGTTCTGGATCACGAATCCCTGCGGGGTGTAGCCGACGATGGCAATGGCGTGGCCGCCGTCGGCGCTGCCCTGACGCTTGATCACCGGCAGTTTGATCGTGGTCTTGCGTCCGCCGTGCAGGTAGCTGACCGTCACCGGTTTGTCGCCCTTGCCGCCGCCCGGGTTGGCCCAGCCCGAATGCACCATCAGGGTGGTGTAGAGAATCCCGGTCTCGTTCAGCGCGGTATGCATGTCGCGCACGTTGTAGGGGCGGATGCGGTAATACGCGCCGCCCGGCACCGTCATCGCCTGCTTGATGATGGCATCGCTCATGTAGCTCATGCCGTGCTGGTCGTCCTTCCATGCCGAACGCCGGCACACCCCGTGCTTGACCCAGCCCTTGATCGCGCCGCGCGCCGAGGACCCCTCGTAGGCTTCGCCCGGCCATTCGTCATAACGCCGCGCCAGTTCGTACAGCATGCGCGGACTGACCAGTGCGGTCTGTTTGCGTTTGGCACGCAGGAAATTCACCACCGCCGCCATCGCGAATCCGGTGCAGGCGCCTTCGCGGCCCTGGTCGAGGACCATCGAAGGCTTGATCACCGGGCAATTCACCAGCGAATCGGGTAGCGAGATCAGCGCAGGCTCGTAGTACCAGTCGCGCAGGTCGATCCGGTCGGGAAAGGCGTCGAGCCGCTGGCCGGTGGCTTTTTCGGCGCTGGCCTTGAGCGGCGTGTCGGCGGCGGATTTCGTTGGGGTTTTCTTGGCCATGTGGATCTCCTGGTTACGTGGGTTCAGATTGGTTCGCCGTGGCGGCTGCGTGACATCTTCATTTGCTGTCCTGCCGCACAAAAAAGGCCCCCATCACGCCGGTCGCCAGCCCCTGGACGGCGGCCAGCCACAGGCGTGAAATATTCAGCAGCTCGGGCAGCGTCCTGCCGGTGAGGGGAAAGAACAGCAGCGGCAGCAACAGCAGTATCACGTACAGCAGCGACAGCCAGAATGCGAGCCGGTAGAGGAAGGGGTCGGTGGGCGTTTCGGTCTGGGTCTGGCGCTGGGCGTAGACCAGCACCCCGATGATCAGCGACAGATTGGGGACGATGGCGGGCAGGAACCAGTCCCACAGGCCGGTCGGATCGGCGTCCTCGGCGAAAAAACTGATGAACAGCAACACCAGGAAACACACGCCGGCACCGGCAAACCAGACGACCGCCAAGCGTTTGCGGGCGCTCTGCATGGTGAGCGTCATGGCTGCTGCTCCAGCGTGCCCAGAATGCCGGCGGCGCGCAGATGCCGGGCACCATCGAAGACGCTGGGGTGCTGCAATTCGGCCCCCAGGCTGGAAATCCTGAATTCGTAGACCAGCGCGGTACAGACGGTGGCGTCGTCATAAGGTTTGGCGGCGAGTGCGGCGGGCAGGGCGGTGGCGCCTTTCTCCACCCACGCCGTGGCTTCACCGGGAGAGACGACCCGGCCGCTGGTGGTGAAGGGCGTGGGTGTGAAGGTGAACACGATGACCCGGAACGAGTCGCCGTTTTTTCCCAGCAGGGCCCGCAGGTAGGCACCGAGATTGAATGGAATCAGCGCCACCGGATCGATTTGTGTCGACCAGCGCTGCTCCGCCGCGGACGCGGCATCCGGATCGATGCGCTCGATCTGGGTGATCATCGCAAACCCGTCCGGCACAGCGTAGTAGCTGACCTGGGTGTAGCCGTTGGCGGCAAGCGCCTGTTCCATCCGCGCGGCTACGCTGCCATTGGTGGGGTTCGGCTGCCCTGGCACCAGCAGGGCGCGATCGAGTTTCAGCCGAGTCGAATAGGGCGGCGGTGGCCAGGGAAATTCGGGCAGGCTGAAGCTCGACGATATCGACATCGAGCGGGTGTGCATCTCCGCCGCGGCGGGTTCGGGTGGGCTCATTTTGGGTGCGGCTGCGGGCCTGCGCACGGCGGGCTCGAACGGTGCTTCGGCGCGGTCCGCCGAGTCCGCTTTTTCTAGGACGCGGACACCATTTTTTGTGGCGGGCGGCGCCAGTCGGCGTGTGTGCGCCAGTTCGTTATCACGCGCCGTTTGCTCGCGCACCTGCGGCGTGACGCAGACATGGTCGTCCGGCCGCGCCTCGCGCCAGACGAAACCCCGTTTGCAGGTATCCGGCCCATAGGCGCCGCCGGCCGGTTCGCGGCGTGAGCCGGTGCGCGCGTTATCAGCGGCGGCCTGCTCGCGCGTATCCGGCGTGACGCAGACATGGTCGCCCGGATAGGCTTCGCGCCAGACATAGCCTTTGATGCAGGCGTCGGGTGCGGCGGCATACACCAAGGGCGCAAACAGCACACTGAGCAGTCCGACCAGGAGAACCGCCGCAACGATGCCCGACAGGAGTCTCCCGCACCGGCCGCAGGCGATTTCGCAGGATCGAACCGGTTTGGCTTTCATTGTGCATTTCTCCCATTCAGAAAGTGCAGCGGCCACCGTGCTGGCTGGCCAGTGTGTCAGCCATGGTTTCACCACACCATGATCGAAGTTTCGGCGGCCGTTTCAGCGTAGTACAGGCGGATGCCGATCTGATAGCGCCGGCCGTTGATCAGACGCATGTTGATGCGGGCGTTCAGGTCGGAGCCGCTGTCATCGTTGCCGGCAATCTGCACGTTGCCGGCGGGGGTGATTTCGAACAGCACCATGACCGTGTCCGAGGTGCCGAAGGTGCCAATGCGGTAAGTGCGCGTACGTTTGGGGGTGAAGTTGAATACCCGGGTCTGGCCGGCCTTGATCGCCAGCTTTTGCGACAGCCCCACTTCAAGCGAGGGAATCGTTTCCCTGGGCTTGGCGCCGGGATAGGACTCGACGATCCAGGACTTGTCGGCCGCAGACAGGCCACCCTTGGGACGCAGGCCATTGCCGTAGGTCGCAGGCTCGACGATCAGCCCCGGGCCGAAGGCATATTCCATGACCGAGTCGGGATCCCAGCGGGTTCCCTTCACTTCCGAAGTCGAGATCTTGCGCAGAATGTTCCATTCGATCTGCTGGATATCCCAGTTGTTGGGCGGGCCCTTGAAGTAAGTCTTGACCGCATCGGTGTTCCAGGTGATGCCGGCGTAGGGGTTCTGGTGTTCGTGTTCCAGGCCGAGCGCATGGCCGATTTCGTGCAGGGCGGTGTCGCGGCCGTAGGGCGTGGTGAGGGCCCAGCCAAAATTCACGGTGCGCTGCTGGGGGTCGTGAATATTCAGAGTGTCGCGGCCGACATAGGACCAGGAGCCGTCATCGGGGTCAAAGCCGATGCGGATTGTCGCGTCTTCGGGCCGGGCCGCTTGTTTGAAACTGATCCCGATCCCCAGCTTGAACCAGCTGTCGAACGCCCGGCCGACTTCCTGGATGTCGGCCGCATTGCCGCGCCAGGCGGCAGGAACAGGGTCGCCCGTCTGGTAGCAGTAATAGCTGAGCTGGGTGCCGTTCACCCATTTCTTGCCGCCATTGATGATGGCACGGGCGCGCAGGGCATCCACTGCCGGATCGAACTGTCTGGGAAGCTGGATCGGCTGGGAGCAATAACGCATCGCAGCCGTTTCGGCCTGTTCGGCCGGCTTGGTGGATTTTGACGCTTTCGCGGACTTGGCGGATTGAGACATGGCGTGCTCCTGTCAGGTTGGACAAAGATGGTCTGTGGCTGCGTTACGCGGTAACGACCTGCAGATACTTGCTGTGGCACCAGCCGACGAGATCCATCACGCCGTTGACCTCGCCGACCACGTCGACCTGCCACCACAAACCGTGCCGGGCCAGCACCTCGACCTCGGTTCCGGGGGGCACAGGGGTGCCCGGCAGCGCGGCGAAACCGGGGCCGGCCCCGCTGCGAACGAACAGTCGGGCGCTGGTGCGGTAAAGCTCGGGGCGGTCGTTGCCGCGTCCCAGCAGGCGCGCGCGTACCGACTCCAGCGGGAAATCCGGGCCCGGATCGCGTTTGCGCCCGGGCGCGATATCGTCGTGGCCCAGTACGTCGGCCAGGCGGTAATGCCCGAGCAGCGCCAGACCGCATTCCAGCGTGGCTTCGATTTGCGCAGAGGTGTAGGCATGCCATCCGCCCGGGGGCGTGCCGGACGGGTCGTTCTTGTGTGTGGCGAGGGTGACTTCGCTGTCGGGGTAGCTGCGGCGCGAGAGCGGCGACATCCATTTTCCGCCACTGCGGACCAGGCATCCGGCATTGTCGATTTCGATGCCGATGCTGTAGCGATTCAGCCCGGAAAACTGCCCCCAGCGCGACGGGCCCGCATGCCAGGCCTCGCGGTTGAACGGCACCATCTGGGTGACCGTGCCGTCGCGTCCGATCACCAGATGGGCCGAGACCCGCGAGTCCGGACTTTTGAACCAGGCAATCGTGCCCGCCGCACTGCTGCCGGCGGTGTAATGCACCACCAGAAAACGCGGCGTGATGACGCCCCCTGCATGGGGACTGGCGATATAGGCGGTGGCCTGACCATCGTCCCGCACGAGGCGGTGATTGCGGATTTTCATCTTGTTGTCTCTCCCCGCTGGTGTGATCACCGCAGATCGAGATGGGTCAATCGGATCGTCGTCGTGTCCTGTCCGATGCGCGATGCTTCACCCCACCATAGGACATGGAATTAACGATTGATATACGACTTTAGTCGTAGTGGCGGCCTTCAGGCGGCAGGGGCACGAAGCAGTGCGACCCATCGCGCGCCAGCAGGGCGGCGCCGTAGGCGGCTTCGGTGTGGGCGGCGGTTGTCACCGGCAGCTTGAGCAGGCGCTGGCGGATCGACGTCCAGGCTGGATTGCGCGCGCCGCCGCCGGCGGTTTCGACTCGTCGCAGCGGCGTGGCGCCGAGTTCGCTCAGCAGCCCATAACCACGGACTTCGATGCGGGCGAGGCTTTCCAGCAGGCCGTGCAGGAATTCGGCGTCGTCGGCCGGCCGCGGCGTCAGGCGCGGCGCAAGCTGCGGGTCGTTGACCGGGAAGCGTTCGCCGGACCCCGGCAGCGGCAGGTAATCGAGCGGGCTGGTGACGGCCGGATCGATTTGTTCGCTGAGTACGGCGAGCGTGCGGTCGTCGAAGAAGCGCCGCAGCACCGCGCCACCCGCATTGGACGCGCCGCCGGCGAGCCAGCGATCGCCGAACCAGTGGCTATAGACGCCGTGCTCGGTGGATTCCACCCGGGTGTCGGACAGGAGTTTCAGCACCAGGGTGCTGCCGAGCGAGGTCACGGCGTCGCCGCTGTGGCTGACCCCGGCGGCCAGAAAGGCGGCGATCGAATCGGTGGTGCCGGCGTGCACCATGCAGCGGGGGTTGATCCCGAGGTAGCGCGCGCGCGGGCGAGACACCGTGGCGAGCCACGCGCCGGGCGCGATCGGCACCGGCAGGTAGTTGCCGTCGGCCAGGTATTCGACCCAGTCCGGCCATTGCAGGGTGTCGAGATCCAGGCCCATTTTCAGCGCATTGTGATAGTCGGTCATGCCGACGCGGCCGGTCAGCAGGCCGGCGAGCCAGTCGGCCTGGTTGAGGTAGAGGCGGGCGCCGGTGAGGCCGAGGCGTTTTTTCAGCCACAAAATCTTCGCCAGCCCCGAAGTGACGGCGGCGGCAGGGTGGCCGGGAACGGCGGTTTTCGCGATCAGCGCGGCTTCCTCGACCGCGCGGTCGTCGTTGTATAGCAGCGGCGGATGGCGCGGCATGAGTTCCTCGTCGCAGGCGAGTACGGTGCCGGAAGTGCCGTCGAGCGCAATGTCCGACAGGTGAGAGCGGATCGCAGACGGCAAGGCCGTGATCAGGTCCCACAGCGCGTCGCGCCAGATGCCGGCGCGCTCGTATTCTTCGAGCGTGCCGAAGTCGCGTGAGTCTTCGGCGACGATGCCACCTTCGGCGTCGATGACGCAGGCGCGCGCGCCCGATGTGCCAAAGTCAATTCCCAGAAAATACAATTGATTATCCGCGTGTGTTCGACTGATGCTCGAACTGTGTCAGGTCGACCCGCGGGGCGGGCTGCCAGCCTGCCTTGCGATGTTCGGCGACGACGTTGGTGAAGATGCCGCCGCGCACGTAAAACTTGGCGGTCAGCCGCATGAAGCGCGGCTGGGTGGCGTTCACCAGATCGTCCAGAATCCGGTTGGTGACGTCTTCGTGGAAATGCCCTTCCTCGCGAAAACTCCACATGTAGAGTTTCAGGCTCTTGAGTTCGACGCAGGCCTGGTCGGGGATGTAGTCGAGGATCAGGGTGGCGAAATCCGGCTGCCCGGTATTGGGGCAATGACATGTAAATTCAGGGACTTCCATGTGAATGTGAAAGTCACGGTCAACTTTTGGGTTGGCAAAGGTTTCCAGGGTCTTGGTGGGCGTGGAGGGCATAAAAGGCTCGGTGTAGAATGGCGGCACAAAAAACGCCCCCAGGCTCCCAGGGACGCTTCGAAGACATCATTATAAAAGCCAAGGTTCTACTGTCTTGCGTTTAACTCACATCAAACTGGCCGGTTTCAAGAGTTTCGTCGATCCCACGGTGATTCCCGTCCCCGCGCAACTGACCGGCGTGGTGGGCCCCAACGGCTGCGGCAAGTCGAACGTGATCGACGCGGTGCGCTGGGTACTCGGCGAATCGTCGGCCAAGAATCTGCGTGGTGAAACCATGCAGGACGTGATTTTCAACGGCTCGGCCAGCCGCAAGCCGGCGTCGCGCGCGTCGGTCGAACTGGCGTTCAACAACGAACTCGGGCGGGCCGCCGGACAGTGGTCGCAATACGCCGAGATTGCGGTCAAGCGCGTGCTCGACCGCAGCGGCGACTCTACTTATTACATCAACAACATGCGGGTGCGCCGCCGCGACGTCGCCGACCTGTTCCTTGGCACCGGGGTCGGCGCGCGCGCCTACGCCATCATCGAGCAGGGCATGATCTCGCGCCTGATCGAGGCCAGGCCAGAGGAACTGCGCGGCTACCTGGAAGAAGCCGCGGGGGTGTCCAAGTACAAGGAGCGCCGCAAGGAAACCGAAGCCCGCCTCAAGGACGCACGCGGCAACCTCAACCGGGTCGAGGATATCCAGCGCGAACTCAAGGCCCAGGTCGAAAAGCTCGCCGCCCAGGCCGAAGTCGCCCAGCATTACCGCAGCCTGCAGGCCGATCTGACGTTTTCCCAGCATCGCCTGTGGTACGCTCGCAAGCACGACGCCGCGCAAGCGCGCGCGCGCATCGACCGTGATCTGGTCGAAGCGCAGAACAAGCTTGAAGCCGAAACCGCCCGGCTGCGCCACATCGAATCGACGCTGGAAACCGCGCGCCAGACCCAGTTCGCCGGCCAGGACACGCTCAACAGCGTGCAGGCGGCGTATTACCAAGCGCAGTCCGAAGTCGCGCGGCTTGAGCAGACCATGGCGCACCAGAACGCCACCCGCGAGCGACTCTACCGCCAGCAGCAGGATCTGGTCGCCCGCGTCGAATCGCAACAGCTGCGCCGCACCGCCACCCAGGAAGCGCTGAACGACGTGACCGCGCAGCAGCCCGCTCTGGAAGCGGTGCTGCTTGAGGCCGAGGCGGCGGCCCGCCAGGCCACTGACAGCACCCTGCCGCAAAAGGAAGCGGCGCTGCGCGAAACCCAGCAAGGCGTGGGTGAGGCCCAGCGCGCGGTGTCGCAAGGCGAGCAGGCACGTCAGGTCGACGAGAACAGCCTCGGTCACACCAAACGCCAGATCGAACAGTTGGACACCCGCCAGCGCCGGCTGACGCAGGAACATGCGCAATTGCCGCGCCCCGATGCGGCGGGTCTGTCCGGAAAGCAGCTTGAGCTCGACGAACTCGCGCAAACCCTGGCCACCGCGCAGGCCGGTCTCAAGGATGCCGAAACCGCCTTGCCCGAACTCGACGCCGCCCGCAGCCAGCACACGCGCGAACTCGAAGCCGCACGCAAGGCCCTGCACCAGACCGAAGCCGAACTCGCCGCACTGAAAAAACTCCAGGAAAGCCTGAAAGCCGACGAAAAGCTCGGCGGCTGGTTGCGAAGCCACGGACTGGATAGCGCCCAGCGCCTGTGGGAAAAGCTTAACGTCGCCAGCGGCTGGGAAGCCGCGGTCGAAGCCCTATTGCGTGAGCGTCTGCAATCGATCGCTGCCGATGCGCAGGCTGCCTGGTTCAGCGATACGCCCCCGGCTCGGCTCACCGTCTGGAGCGGGCAGGGCGCCCATGCCGCAATCGCCCCTGACCTACTCGCCAGCAAGATCGACAGCGACGATGCCGCCGCCCGCGCCGCGCTCGCCGACTGGCTCGGCGGCGTGTACTGGGCCGACGATGTGGATTCCGCGCAATCGCGCCGCACCGCCCTGCAGCCCGGCGAATGCGTGGTGACCCCGCAAGGCCATATATTCAGCCGCCACAGTGTAACCTTCCACGGCCCGCACACGGCGGTGGAAGGCATTCTTGCGCGCGGCCGCGAACTGGAAAAGCTGTCGGGCGATGTCATCCATTTGCGTGAAGAAGTCACCCGCCTGGAAGCCGCCTACGCCGCAGCGCAGCAAAGCTATATGGAGCGCCAGCGCGAGATCCAGGCGTTGCGCGCGCAGACCGGGCAGACGCAGAGCCGTCATCACACCGCGCAAATGGAACTGCTGCGGCTGCAGCAGGCGCTGGAACGGGTGCAGAGCCGGGCGGCGCAGATCACCCAGGAGCTGGAAGAAGTCACCCGCCAACTGACCAGCGAACGCGCCACGCTGCAAGCCGTGGAAACCCGCCTCAAGGACTACCGTGCGCAGGCCGATGTGGCCCGCGACGCCCTGTACGCCGCACGCCAAAAGCGCGACCAGGCCGACCGCGCCGTGTTCGAGGCGCGCGAACTGCAGCGCGCAGCCGAACGGCGGCATCAGGAAGCCGGCTTTGCGCTCACCACCTGCAGCAACAAGCTCAGCGAGTTGGGCGAAACGCTGGCGCGTATCGAACAGGAAATCGCCGCCGACGACACGCGGCTGGCGCAGACGCGTGAGGAACTCGCGCGCCTGCCGGCCGACGCGCTCGACACCGAACTGCAGCAGGCGCTGGAAACGCGCACCGCCCGCGAAACCGCCCTGGCCGCCGCGCGCGATGCACTCGAAGGCCTGACCACCCAGCTGCGCAGCCACGACGAAGCGCGCATGGCCTGCGAGCAGGGACTCGACCCGCTGCGCCGCAGCATCGAGCAGCTGAAGCTGAAGGATCAGGAAGCGATGCTGACGCAGTCGCAGTTCGAGCTGCAGCTACGCGAGGCCGCGGCCGACGAGGGCGTGCTTGAATCGGGACTGGCCGACAGCCCCAAGCCTGCCCAGCTACAGGCCGAGATCAGCCGCCTGCAGAACGAGATCGCGGCGCTCGGCGCGGTCAACCTCGCCGCGCTCGACGAACTGACCCAGGCGCAGGAACGCAGCGAATACCTCGCCGCCCAATGCGCCGACCTGCTCGAAGCCGTCGGCACGCTCGAAGACGCGATTCACCGCATCGACCAGGAATCGCGCGCGCGGCTCAAGGAAACCTTCGACACCGTCAACCGGCACATGGGCGAGCTGTTCCCGCAACTGTTCGGCGGCGGCCAGGCACGGCTGATTCTCACCGGCGACGAACTGCTCGACGCCGGGGTGCAGGTATTCGCCCAGCCGCCCGGCAAGAAAAACACCTCGATCCACTTGTTATCAGGCGGCGAAAAGACCCTGACCGCGCTGTCGCTGGTATTCGCCATGTTCAAGCTCAATCCGGCGCCGTTCTGCCTGCTGGACGAAGTCGACGCGCCGCTCGACGACGCCAACACCGAGCGTTACTGCAAGCTGGTCAAGGCGATGTCCGAGCACACCCAGTTCCTCTTCATCACCCACAACCGCGTCACCATGGAAATGGCGCAGCACCTGGCCGGCGTCACCATGCAGGAGCCGGGGGTGTCGCGGGTCGTCGCGGTGGACGTGGAAGAGGCGGTGGGAATGGTCGAGGCAGCCTGAGAATCTGATTTGCACAGGCTTTCAATCCCAGATCAAATGAAAACGTCTACCCATACTATTGTCCGGCCAGGTTTATCCACGACGCCGTTCGTGCTGAGATTGTCGAAGCACAGCCCTTCGACTGGGCTCAGGGCGAACGGGACTCGTGATTAATGCGTGCCGGATCATTAAGTTCAACCCGGGGCGGCCATGAAAACGGTCAATATTCGCGAAGCCAAAGCACAGTTGTCCAGGTTGATCGAGCGGGCGATGCAAGGCGAAGCCTTCATTATTGCCAGGGCCGGCACGCCTCTAGTCAAGGTCACGCGGCTGGATGCGCCCACGCCTGGGCAGATCAAGAAGTTGGGGTTCATGGCAGGGCAGGTGACTGTGCCCGATGATTTCGACCAAATGGGCCGAGACGAAATAGCGCAGCTTTTTGGCGTGGCTGAATGAAGCTGCTACTGGATACGCATGTGCTGCTCTGGGCCGCGGGTTCTCCCGATCAATTGCCACCCCCGGCGCCCGCGGTTACGACGCGTAACTTCTTGCCAAATTTTGCCAAACTGCCTAGCATCAAGCCATGAGCACGATGAATATTTCCCTGCCCGACTCACTCAAGACCTTCGTCGATGAACAGGTCTCGCAGCGCGGCTATGGCACCAGCAGCGAGTATGTGCGCGAACTGATCCGCAAGGACCAGGACCGCCAGCACTTGCGTGGCCTGCTGCTCGAAGGTGCAGCTTCCGCACCGGTCGGCCCGGCGGACGCTGCGTATTTCGAGAATTTGCGCCGCCGTGCCGGCGGGCGCGGCAGGTGAAATTAAAGCCCGTTATCCCGCGCGCGCTGGCCAATCGGGATGTGGAAGAAGCGATCGACTGGTATCTGAACGAAAACGCGCCGCAGGCGGCACACGGCATGGTCAATGCATTGGAGCAGGCGTATTCGAACCTTGCCCGCCATCCCGCCACCGGCTCGGCCCGCTATGCGCTGGAACTGAATCTCCCCGGGCTGCGAAGCTGGGGGCTGAAAAAATACCCCTACCTGGTTTTTTATGTCGAGCATGCGGACCGTATCGATATCTGGCGTGTGCTGCATAGCCAGCGCGACATTCCGGCCTGGTTGCTGGACGAGCCTTCGGCCTGACATTTAATGAACGCCCATCCCCACTCCATGACCCCGCAAGATTTCATCTCCAAATGGGACGGTGCCGACGGCAGTGAGCGTGCCATCTACCCGTTTTCCTTTTAACGACCTGTGGCCCTGCTTGAAGTCGAGCATCCGCAGCCTGCGCTGGAAGCGGTGGCGCGCGCAACGCCATACAGACGGCACATTCAGTGCAAGCTGACCCACCATCACGTTGGACGTTAAAATTGCCGATTACCGTTAATGGAGCCAGCGCGATGAAAAAGCTCACCCCGATTCATCCCGGTGAAGTGTTGCTGGAAGATTTTTTGAAGCCGATGGGTATCAGCCAGTATCGGCTGGCCAAGGAAATCGGCGTGCCGCCGCAGCGTATCGGCGAGATTGTGGCGGGGCGTCGTTCGATCACTGCTGATACCGACCTGCGCCTGTGCCGTTTCTTTGGCTTGTCCGAGGGCTACTGGCTGCGCGGGCAAGCTCGACACGACACGGAACTGGCAAAAGACACGTTGGCGAGTGAAATCGAGAAAATCCACCCCTGGTCGCCCGACCGAGCCGCCGCCGCCTGACAGTTAAACTGTGCGGCTGGCCTATCTTAATTAACGATCTTTTTGTGAATTCCCATGCTTGATATCCAACTCCTGCGCAAAGACGCCAGCCTGGTTGCCGAACGACTGGCGGCTCGCGGTTTTCAATTCGACGCTGCGCGTTTCGACGTGCTCGAAGCCGAGCGCAAGACGATCCAGACCCGTACCCAGGACGCGCAGAACCGCCGCAATACCCTGTCGAAGCAGATCGGCATGTTGAAAGGCAAGGGCGAGGACACCACGGCGGTGATGGCCGAAGTGGCCGGTCTGGGTGACGAGCTGAAACAGCTGGAAGCGCGGCTGGCTGCACTGCAGGCAGAGATCAACGATTTTCTGATGGGGGTGCCGAACCTGCCGCACGAATCGGTGGCGGTGGGGCTGGACGAAACCGCCAACGTCGAGGTGAGCCGCTGGGGTACGCCGCGTCATTTCGATTTTGCGGTGCGCGACCACGTCGATATCGGCGAGGGGCTGGGGCAACTCGATTTCGCTGCGGCGGTGAAAATTACCGGTAGCCGCTTTTCAGTGATGAAGGGACCGCTGGCACGGCTGCATCGGGTGCTGGCGCAGTTCATGCTCGACCTGCATACGACGCAGCACGGCTACACCGAGGTCTACGTACCGTATCTGGTGAACGCCGATTCCTTGCGCGGCACCGGCAACCTGCCCAAGTTCGAGGACGATCTGTTTCCGGTGCCGCGAGTGGATTCCGACAAGCTTTATCTCATCCCCACCGCCGAGGTGCCGGTAACCAATCTGGTGCGTGACGAAATCGTCGCCGCCGAGTCGCTGCCGCTGAAATTCGTCGCCCACACGCCGTGTTTCCGCTCGGAGGCGGGTTCCTACGGCCGCGACACCCGCGGCATGATCCGCCAGCACCAGTTCGACAAGGTGGAGCTGGTGCAGATGGTGAAGCCGGAGGATTCGTATGCCGCGCTGGAAAGCCTGGTCGGCCACGCCGAGACGATTTTGCAGCAGCTCGGCCTGCCGTACCGCAAGATGGCGCTGTGCAGCGGCGACATGGGCTTTTCGGCGGCCAAGACCTACGACCTCGAAGTGTGGCTGCCGGCGCAGAATACTTATCGGGAAATCTCCTCGTGTTCCAACTTCGAAGCCTTTCAGGCGCGGCGCATGCAGGCGCGTTTCCGGCAGGCGCAGGGCAAGCCGGAACTGCTGCACACGCTGAACGGTTCGGGGCTGGCAGTGGGCCGTACTCTGGTGGCGATCCTGGAGAACTATCAGAACGCCGACGGCAGCGTGAGCGTGCCGGAGGCGCTGCGGCCGTGGATGGGCGGGATGGAAAAGCTGGCGGCGACCTGAATCGGGGTGGCTCTGGTCAACCGGGCTCGGCGATGCCGGTCTCGCTGCGGCCCAGATTGATCAGCGGGTTATATTCGGGCTCGTGCCGCTGCAGAATGTCGTAGTAGTTGCGGATGTTCTGGGCAAAAATCCGTGCCTCGGCGCCGCGTGCATAGCCGTATTTCATGACCTTGGCATACGTGCCGCGACCCAGATAGGGCAGGGCCTCCTTGACGTCGGCCCAGCTGTCCGGATTGCCGCCGCGTGCCTGTGCAATGCGACGCGCATCTTCCATGTGGCCCTGTCCCTGGTTGTAGGCGGCCAGTGCCAGCCAGGTACGGTCGGGTTCGGCAATGCGGTCGGGCAGGGCGTCTTTCAGCAAGGCCAGGTAACGCGCCCCCCCCAGAATGCTCTGCCGCGCGTCGAGCCGGTCGGAAACGCCCATCCGGTCGGCCGTATTCCCGGTCAGCATCATCAGGCCGCGCACCCCCGTAGGCGAGGTGGCGAGGCGGTTCCACTGCGATTCCTGGTAGCCGATCGCGGCCAGCAGCCGCCAGTCGATTCCGGTGAGGACCTGAGCCTCATGAAAATGTCGGCGCAATTCGGGCAGGCGCTGCGGGCGACGCTGCATGATGCCGAGGATGTCCGCGCTGCCGAGCTGTTTGACGTGGCCAAAATAGCGCTCGTAAATACGCTTGAGGGTACCGTCTTGCTGCGCCTGCTCGACAAAGCGCGCCAGCGCATTGCGCAATGCGTGGGAACTGTGCTTTGACAAGGCCCATACGATTTTCTGCGTATCGCCGATATCGAACGCAACCGCCAGGTCGGGGTACAGAATGCGCATCGAATCGAAGTCCATGCCGTTGATCACCACCGCGTCGTACGTACCGGCCTGCAATTGCGCCAGCAGCTCCTCCGGCCAGACGTTCTCTAATACGTCCCAGACGAGGCCGGGATGCTTGCGCTTCTGCCGCAGCAGGATCGGCGTGTGTCCGGAGCCCAGAATCAGCGCCAGTTTTTTGCCCGCCAGATCGGCCATTCCGCGTGGCGCCTTGTCGCGGGTGCGGTACACGATATGAACCGGGGTCTCGAACAGCACCGGGCCGGAAATCAGATGACGATCTTTCACGACGGCGCGCGGCAGCGCTGCTGCTTCGATGTGAATCTGCTGCCTGTCGAGCAGTTCGAACAGCGCTTCGGGGCGGTTTCTTTCGGTCCAGGCGAGCGACCAGTTTTGCGACTGGCTGAACGCCTTGATCAGGTCGTGCTCGAACCCGGCCGCCTCGCCGTTATGAGCGATGTAGTAGGTGGCCGGACTGTTGCGTGTCCCGACCCGCAGCTCGCCCGAGGATTCCGGCGGCGGCACTGGCTGGCTGCACGCCGCCAGTGCCAGGCTCAACGCCAGCACGGCCAACCGCCCGATCGATCTCATTGTGTTGAAGCCCCACATGAATGCAGTCCGACCGAGAGTGAAATTTTCGTCCAGTAAAGCCTCCGACTCGGTTACAATACGCGCCGCCGGAGAGGTGGCAGAGTGGTCGAATGTACCTGACTCG
>JACDJC010001216.1_pt1 | contig 23539 bp, 18 predicted proteins | sample 7454191 | NCBI WGS metagenome assembly JACDJC01 (sample SAMN14253291, study PRJNA609438) | sludge metagenome | isolation source: sludge after 25d culture with pyrite and EDTA | collected 2018-12-20 | reverse complement strand
TTTAAAATCTTGAAATTGAAACGTCCGATTGTTATTGTCATATTGACTTTAGGGATGCTTTCATGATGAAACAGGATAAATCCGGCTAGTGTTTCATATTCTTCTGACTCAGGGATATTTATTTGATATTTCTCATTTATCCGATCAATATCAAACCTACCTGAAAAGACAAATTCCCTTTCATTGATTTTCTTCTCAATGAAAGCAGCTATATCGTGTTCATCTTCAATCTCTCCAAAAATCTCTTCCAGAATGTCTTCACTTGTGACAAGCCCTGCTGTACCACCAAACTCGTCAACAACTAATGCGATGCTTCTATGGTCGCGGATAAACCTGCTAAACAGCTTGTTGGCAGCCATCGTTTCAGGAACTATTAAAACATTCTTCAGAAAAGGCCTGACGCTTTTGGCCTTCTGGAAAATGGCAGAGGAATGTACATATCCAATAATGTTATCGATATTATCTTCGTAAATCAGAATTCTGGAATAACCTGTATCCACAAACTTCTGCCTGAGTGTTTCGATGTCAATGTTTACATCCAACATTGTAATCTCATTTCGGGGAACCATGATTTCTCGAAGCTTGACTTTTGAAAAATCCAGTGCATTCCTAAAAAGTTTAACCTCCTTTTCTACCTCCTTATTTTCGTTGGATTGCTGATTTTCCGAATCTTTCACAAAATGATCTAAATCAACACGACTAAAAACCCTGTTCTCAGCTTCACCATTGCCTGTTGATTTTAAAAATTGTTTCAGCAGTAAATGGATAACCGTCGTGATCATTCGGGTTAAAGGATAAAACAAAATATAGAAAAATCCCAGAGGTAGACTAAATGCTCTTAGCAAAGCATTTGGGAACAGCCTGAATAATGTCTTTGGAAGGAATTCACCAAGCAGCAAAATCACCAATGTAGAAATCAAAGTCTGAACCAGGAGAACCGCCGAATCTGTATGAAGATAATAATAAAGGACAGGCTCCAATAGTTTGGAAAAGGCAATACCATAAATTACCAATGCAATATTATTCCCAACCAGCATAGTTGCAATAAACTGGCCAGATTTACGGGTTACCATCTTAAGAATTCCTGAGTTCAAAGGTGAGGACTGCTTATCCAGCTCAAGCCTTAATTTATTGGCAGACACAAAGGCAATCTCCATCCCCGAAAAGAAGGCAGATATAAGAATTGTAAAAAGAATAATCAATAATAACATTGGCTTCTAATTAGGTCCAATATCAACAGGCCTTAGATTTTCTTGCGGCTGGACTGAAAGAGAATCATTACCCATAGTTGGACTATCATTCATTTCAACATAAATGGTGCCTCGTGGATTTTTTATCTTCCAGTTTTCCATTGTTAAATCAGATTCAAAACCAATTCCGGTAATAATCTGGTCAGGCCTGATGATCTTAACAAACAAATCAGAGTATATTTTTCCCTGCTTTTCATCCCAAATCAAATGGTCTGTTTTCAAGGTATCGCCTGCAAGGTTGACTGCGACCACGTCATTCTTTGCTTCCCATTTGTTCTCCTTCTCAAATTGTTTGGCATATCTAGCCGTTATACGCGAAACGATACGTCTGTGTTCGTCGAATCGGGTTAATTCCAAACCTTGGGGAAACTCACGAAAACTTTTCCCTTCATTATCGAATTGCATCAAAAGTGGTGTCTTAAGGAAAAACCGAACAATGCCCGAGTCGGTAAAAGTAGTTTCGTAGTTCTCGGCATATATGACAGGGAGTGTCTCCGGTGAACTAAATGCCTTTATTTTTTCGATATCATTGGCACAGCCAGAAAAAAGCATTGCAGCCCCAACAAGCAGGGCTGCAACAAATATCATTCGATTGATAGATTTAAATCCGTTAAAAACGCACTCTCGTGGTTTCATTAATCCATCCTTTTACAGTATAACTGTCACCTTCTTTCAGGCTCATAAAGAAAGCGGTTTCCTTATTCGGGAAATATCCCCTGTAAGTATTCATCTTCTGTGTAGCTTCAGCCATACAATCTTCACCTGACCTTGCCTTATTGAAATAATCAACTGCCAGCCAAAATACTGTACTCCTTTCAAAATTGTCATCACTGAAGTTACGGCTACCGGCCACATACAGATCACCAATCAGCATATTGGCTTTACAATTATTAGGATTAATTGCCAAAGCCTTTCTTGCATAATTTCTTGCTTCAACAAGATTATTGTCAGTCGCAAAGGTGAACAATGCAAATTCATAATAGTAATTTTCCAAAAGACTCTGGTCAGTTTCCTGTTCCATGGCCTGTTTATAATACTGTTTAGCACGATCAGTATCTTCAGTTTTAACGAACATACGAGCCATGTTGAAAGCTGCTTCAGCTGAAGGTTCAAGCTGATACATGTGTTCTGATGCCTTGAAGAAAAGATCACTATTGTCGCAACCAGCACGCGCAAGCCGCCTGAGCATTGTTTTCAAGAACTCAATATCATCTTTTTTCTGGTCATACTGCGCAGTGTATATATTGGTCAAGGCTTCACAATCAGCAGCGCCAGAGGCTCCAAAGATAGATTCGATGGCTGTCCGGGCATCAGCAAGACCAGGTTCTTCAGCACTTTTAGCTTCCTTTTTGTTAAGGACATCGGTTGTCAACTCATAATTCTTCACTACAGTTTCTTTGTCAAGTTTGCCCATACTGAAAAGCGAACGAGAAGTCTGCATCAACAGGACCAATACCGGAATCTCGGTTTCTACACCCTGTTCCTTGATGGAAACATCCAACATATCATATCCCTTTCGATATATTTCGATTACCTGGTCTTCGGTCAGATCTTCAGCCGGAGGCAAATGATATTTCAACCAGGCAGTGCCTTTACGGCCTAACACATAACCTTTCTGATCAAAATATTTGATCCTCTGATCATAAATGTTCATTAATGAGTCAAGGGCAGCTTCCTTCTCCTGTCTTGTTTTGGCCTTGTCTAAGAATTCCTCATACATCTGGGTACCATGAATATATATATTCAAAGTTGACTTTGGATACTTATCATACAGTACTCTCCAGGGACCCAAAGTGGATTTGTAATCTCCCTGTTTGTAAAATTCATTGTACATCGAGAGATTATTCATGAAGTCGAGATCATTTGCCGCAACTAAATCCTGGGCCGACTTTAGATTTACTCCTCCTGGACCAGTAGTGCCACCTTCAGGTTCAACACCATCGAATAAAAAGTCGAATGTGGCAATATCAGCAGGCAGATCAACCCTTTTCGATTCATCAATGAAAGTAAATTTTATCCATTTGGATTTGTCGTCTCCCTGAACTTCATATACTCCGTCAAAGCTGGTATAAGCAGGCTGAGATCCACGATGAATCTCGACAGTCACGCCGGCTGCGGGTTTACCTTCCCGGTATACAATCCCCTTGATTACTCTCTGGGCACTGGAAGACAGTACCATGCCCATTACAATCAAGGCGAACACAATGGATTTATGCGCAAATGTTCTCATAACAATATTGGTTTTTGCAAATTAATCAAATCTTCTTTTTATAAACCAGAGGTCGTACAAATTGACACTGAAATTGAGCTTCATATAATTCTCTCGCAGTAGGTTCTTCTCAGTACTTCCTCTTCTTCCTATCTCTGCAGAAATATTTACAGTCGAATTAGAACGATATACCGGTAATCCTACACCAAAACTTATGCCAAAATCCTTAACTTGCTGATTATTAACCATGAGATAAGAATTCTCATAAGACAACCCAGCTCTATAAGCAATTCTGGACATATAACTTCTGATAGAATAACGGTCAGGAATGTACTCTCCTCCAAGAGCAAGTACCTGCCTGTCGGTTATATACTGAAAAGGTTCTCCAAATGCGGTTGCCTTAGACCATTGGTGAAAATGGTAATCAGCATTTATCTCAAGCTTATCCTTTTTAACGTAGGAAAATCCAACGCCATAAACTAATGGCATAACAATTCTGTCTTTAACTTCTGCTATATAGGTAAGTGTATCACTGTCTCCAATGGGATTCCCGGAAGAATCATACAATACCAAAGTTTTATAAGAAATATCTGAATTGAAACCAGTGAATTTTTGTTCGGTTTCAACAGTTGCGCCAACAATGAGTGATTGGTTATCCTTGAAGGGAATTGTGGCCTGGATACCGAAATTCATTCCGAAATCCCGAAGTCTAAGGGAATTGTTCTTTTGTATAGTATACATGTAAGAGTTTTCCGGAAAAGTAATGCTTGCATTTCTCGTGAGGTTACCAAAAAAATAAAATAGATTGGCACCTACTGAAACATTCTTGATCGGCTCAACCGCAAGACCCCAAAATGCACGGCTTAAAGAACCTTCTCCAAAATACATATGCTGAACCTGCCCGGCATAATCAAGGTTTTGATTTACCTGAAGATCATAACCTACATCAGAATATGGTGTAAGCCCCAATGCAGTGCTGACTCTGTTCGAGATAGGAAAACTAAGAGAGAAATACCTGAAATTTACATCATTGGCAGTAAAACTGTTCAAATCATTCTTGTAAGATGAGAATCTTCCGTTAAATCCAAACTCAAACAAAAAAGCAAGAGAATCGGTTGAAGTATAAGAAGCAGGATTTGAATAATTGATTTGCTGAGAATTACGACTTCCCAAAGTGGCGCCTCCCATGGCACTTGTACGACCATGGGTATGATCGTGCAAATCACCCATGCCGTATCTTGAAAATGGGGAAGTTGTATTATTGTTAAATTGTGCAAACAATAAAGCCGGTAACAATACCAAACCGGCTACAATAAACGCACTAATATTTTTTTGCATTATATTCTAATATCCTGTTTAATCCAAAAGCAACTAAATTTGAGCATACAAAGAAAGAATTTTTTAATTTGCTATCAAAGAAATTGGCGTCACCACCTGTAAAAATGACTTCCAAATTTTTATAATTTTTCTTAAAATGAGCTATATAGGCATCAATTTCAAACAACATTCCCTGTTGAACTCCCGAAATTATAGCATCTTCGGTGCAATCGCCAGGAAACTTGTACAGATCACGTGGCTCCAATAATGGCAGCCTTCCGGTAAATTGGTGTAATGCCCTGTATCGCATTTGCAATCCGGGTGATATGCTACCACCAGCATACTCTCCATTCTCATTCAGAATATCGTATGTCACAGCGGTACCGGCATCTATTACCAATATGTTCCTCTTGGGCAACAATGTTTGGGCCCCAACAACGGCCGCTAAACGATCTTTTCCCAATGTTTCAGGGGTTTTATAATTGTTTGTTATCGGCAAAGCAGTCTTTGAAGTCAGTTCAGACCAACCATTTGGCAAAAGATTAAGCACTTTGCCCAATTCTGGCTCATAATCACGTGTTGAAGAAATAATAGCCTGACAAAGTGAATTATTTTCTCGTATAAGCACCTCCAGAAATGGAACAATTTCTTTATCTATTAGAAACGAATCAACAACCTCACCACTATCGAATAGGTAAATTTTGGTAAGGGTGTTCCCTATGTCGATGATTAAATTCATAATTCACCTTCAATCCGTTGGCTTATGTCGAGTGCCTGAACGGAATGTGTAAGTGCGCCAACTGAGATATAATCAACACCTGTTGCGGCCACCTCTTGCAATCGTGATAAACTCATATTACCGGAAGCTTCAGTTTCAGCTTTTCCCTGAATCATTTGAACAGCCTGAGTCATTGTATCATTATCCATGTTATCGAGCATGATGATATCGGCTCCAGCTTCCAATGCTTCAATCACTTCATCCAAAGTTGTGGTTTCAACCTCTACCTTCAATGAATGTCCGATGGCAATTCGCACGGTTTTTACTGCAGGACCAATACCTCCCGCAATTGCGATATGGTTATCCTTAATCATTACCATATCGTATAGACCCATCCGGTGATTGCTCGCTCCTCCAGCCTTGACAGCATATTTGTCAAGCAGACGAAAACCAGGAAGCGTTTTCCGTGTATCCAGAATTTTTGTTTTATAACCCGAGATTGCCTCGGCATATCTTCTTGATTCACTTGCAATTCCAGACATTCGCTGCAAAAAATTCAATGCTGTTCTTTCTCCAGTGAGTATTGCGCGGTATGAGGCGGAGAATCTGACGATAATTGTACCTTTCGGAACCATCTCCCCATCATTCACCTGGGGATACCATTTTAAATCCATGTCAAGCTTTGAAAAGACCATCTGCGCGACTTCCAAACCTGCAATTACACCATCAGCTTTTGTAATCATGTAAGCGGTTCTCCTGTCATGTGGTGGAATCAAACTATCAGTGGTAACATCCCCACTGCCAACATCTTCTGCAAGTGCCAGGCTAATCAGGGTTTCTGCCGCTTTTCTTTCTATTATATCCAGATTCATAAATTATTCAATTTTCCTATCAGTCACTTGAATGAAAAGTGGTTCCTTTTCTTTCTGCTGTATAATATGAACCCTAAAAGAGGGATCTTCTTCAGGATAATCTTCGCGGATATGCCCGCCCCTGCTTTCGGTCCTCACAAGGGCAGCACGGCTCATCAGGTAGCACAAAGTTGCCATGTTTTTAATTTTCAACCTGTTGTAATCCTGTTGATGATTGTCAAACAAATCCCGAATTTCCATAAACCGGCCAATGGCTTTTTCCATTCTTGATCGTGAACGAATAATCCCCATGTTGATCATCATTGAGGATGCCATCTCGTTTCTATAGTCCAAAAACAATGAGTCAGTTTCAGAATTAAGGTAAATGGGTTCAGGATCAGGTACTAAACAATGGCCTAATGCCATTTCTGCCGCACGCTCACTTGCTCGTTTACCAAAAACAAGGCATTCGAGAAGAGAGTTCGAAGCAAGACGATTAGCACCCATGACACCAGTTGATGCAGCTTCCCCACACACAAACAAACCATGGACATTTGTTTCCCCATATAGTCCAGACCTTATACCACCAACCATATAGTGTGCAGCAGGGGCAACCGGCAAGAGGTCCCTGGTCATATCATACCCATAATCTTTAAGTGTCTGGTTAATAGTTAGGAATCTATGGGCAATATATTCTGGATCCAAATGCTTCAATGAAAGGAAAACCGAATCTGTACCACTTTTTAGCATCTCGTTGTAAATGGCATGGGCAACAACATCCCTTGGAGCCAATTCTGCCAGAGGATGAATACTGGTCATAAACCGTTCACCTTTACTATTGAGTAACCAGGCACCCTCTCCCCTGACTGCTTCACTGATCAAAAAGGCATCACGTCCGGGGGCAGACAAAGCTGACGGGTGAAATTGTATAAATTCAATATCAGACAATTGAGCACCGCAGTCGAATGCCATTGCTATTCCATCACCTGTGGCAGTGTGTGGATTTGTGGATCGGCTATAGACTCTTGATAGTCCACCAGTAGCCATGATTACGGCCTTGGATTTGAAAAAGAAATTTTCATTCCTGCGGAAATCTATAGCCTGGATTCCGGAATAACAGTTCCCCTGACTAAAAAGATTAACTACAGTAGTGAACTCATATGAATGTATATTCTTCCTTTCCTGGACTTTTCTGAGCATAAACCGTGTCAACTCTTTGCCAGTTGCATCTCCTCCTGCATGTAATATTCGCCTGCGGCTATGACCACCTTCAAGTCCAAGCACAATATGTCCATCTTCCCTATCAAAGGGCATCCCCATGTCTATAAGTTCCCTGACTCTTTCGCTGCCTTCCCTGACCAACACGTCAACCGCATCATAATCGCACAGTCCCCTTCCGGCAACCAAAGTGTCCTGAATATGAAGTTCCGGAGAGTCATCATCGCCAGTTACGGCGGCTATCCCACCTTGGGCAAACCATGAATTACTGGTATCCAATTCTGATTTCGTGATTATGGCAACAGAGCCAAACCGTGATGCATAAAAAGCTGCCGTAAGCCCAGCCAAACCGCTGCCTACAACAACAATGTCGTATTTAAATTTTTGCATCCGTCTGCAGGTATTTCAACATTCAAAAGTAACATTTAATGCGGACTAACCGGGTTTTCCGGAAGATAATCCGGTCTGATTGGTGAAAAGATCTCGATAAGGTGTGCTTCCTCCAAAACGTCCACGCGGTGTAATACATTTTCGGGAATACACCAGCTATCGCCTGGATTGCTGTCGTACAATTCTCCTCCAATTTCAAACCTTAACTTTCCACTTATAAGATAACCAGTCTGTTCATAAGGATGCTTATGAAGTGGCAATTTGGCATCCTTCTCAAGAATGAATTCACAAAGGATGGTTTTTTGTTCATAAACCAAAGGCCTCATACTGACCCCTTCTATCAGCCTTTTGTATTCAAGTTGGTTCTTTTTTGTATACATCTTTCCATAGATTGTAGTGAATTCAATAACTCAAAATCCCAATACCGGCAATATCTCTTTTAACGCCTTGGCAGTAAAATATTCGTATCCTGACAATTCACTATCGTGAACTTCTTCATGCTGCCATGTAACCTGAAAAGGAACATGTATGGCATGTCCACCCAAATTGATAACAGGAATTATATCAGATTTAAGGGAATTACCAATCATTAAGAATTTATCAGCTGGAATATCCAGATGATTGAGGAGCTTTTGGTAGTGATCTTCAGTTTTTCCAGTCATAATCTCGATGTGGTGAAAAAAACCTGCAATTCCCGAATTTCTCAGTTTCCTTTCCTGATCGAGCAAATCTCCTTTCGTTGCGACAATTAGCCTAAAATGTCCTGATAGTCTGTCCAGAACTTCCCAAACATCTGGCAATAATGCATTTTTGATTGCAATTTGCTCTTTACCCATGTCGATGATGCGTAATATATCAAAAGCGTCCACCATGCCATTAGATATCTTGACTGCTGTTTCGATCAATGAGAGCATAAAAGCTTTGGTCCCATATCCATAAAGCTCCATATTGCTCATTTCAATGGAGTATAGCAATTGATTGATCTCTTGTATATTTCCATATTTCTGAAGTAAATTGCAAAATTCCTCCTCAGTTCTTCTGTAATAAGGTTCATTGACCCATAAGGTATCATCTGCATCGAACCCTATCACACGAATATGTTTTGGATTAAAACCCTTCATTGAAAAATTATGTACACAAATCGCCTGGCAACATCTGGAATCCTGTTAATAACAATATGAGATATTGACAACGACGATTTTTGGCTAACAAAGTAAATAAAGTATGTGCTTGATTATCCTGATTAAGGGAAAAAATCAGGACTCAAGAGTTAAATTGTGATATGCTTAATTGCGTTATGGTCATATGAAACAGACACGGCAAAATGGGATAGGGTAATGCTATCTGATAGCTTTTATACTATTTTTACTTCGAAAATATAACTGTTAATTCTATGTATTTCTCCGCCAAAATCAGATCTGTAATTACAATCATTTCAATCCTTTTTGCCACGAAGGCGATCGACGCACAAGTCTTGTCTCCCAAGTATGAATTTCGTGGCGTATGGGTTGCGACAGTCAACAATATAGATTGGCCATCAAAGCCGGGCTTGCCGGTTGAAATAATGAAGGCTGAGGCACTTCAGATTCTCGACATGAATAAAGATCTGGGCATGAATGCAATCATATTTCAGGTAAGACCAAGTGCAGATGCATTTTATCAGTCCGATTTGGAACCATGGTCACGCTATCTGACAGGAACTCCCGGGAAAGCGCCTGAGCCTTTTTTCGACCCTCTCCAATTCTGGATCGAGGAAACTCACAAACGTGGAATGGAACTTCATGCATGGATGAATCCTTTCCGCCTGGCTCTCAACGCGTCGCAACCGCTAGCCGGGAACCATATTGCGTTCAGAAATCCTGATTGGGTAATCAAGTACGACAACAAGTTATTTTTTGATCCAGGTATTCCGGCTGCTCGTCATCACTTCGTAAAAGTTGTAACCGATGTGGTTAGTCGTTATGATATCGATGCCATCCATTTCGATGACTATTTTTATCCATATCCCACCCAGGAGCCTTTTCCTGACCAAAAATCTTTTTCACTCTTCAGTAGGGCGTTCAATCCTGAGAGCAAGGATCACTGGCGCAGGGAGAATGTTGACATCATGATCAAAACCCTTAGCGATACCATCAAGGCGATTAAACCATGGGTGAAATTTGGCATCAGTCCTTTTGGTGTATGGAGGAACAGGATTTCAGATCCTGAAGGATCGGATACCAGGGCTGGCGTAACCAATTATGATGATTTATATGCAGATATACGAAAATGGCTCAAAGAGGGGTGGATTGACTATGTTATACCACAGATTTATTGGGAAATGGGTCATTCAGCGGCCGATTTCGAAATATTGGTACGTTGGTGGAATAGAAATTCATTCGGCAAAGGTTTGTATATAGGTCAGGCCCCTTACAAAGTGGGAGGAGGAACGACTGTTGCTGCATGGAATCAGCCAAAGCAATTACCAGGACAGGTTGATTTGCTGCGGAAATTTAACCAGGTTTCAGGAAGTGCATATTTCAGCAGTAATCATTTTAAACGAGACCTCTTGGGATTCCAGGATAGTCTTAAAAACAGAATCTATAAAATTCCAGCCCTGATACCCCCAATGCCTTGGCTTCCTTTGAATCCGCCTGCGCCTCCTGTGAAGGTTAAAGTTTCGGGAAGAAAGGTGCAATGGCAATCCGGTAACTCTGCCCCCACGATACCAGGTGGAGAAAGGTATCTAATCTATTTGAATGAGGTGGGAAAAACATTTGACCCAGGGAATCCCGCCCACATTGTTCAATATACCCACCTAAAAGCGGTCCAATTTAACCGGAAAAGTGGCAAAAGGAAAGAATATGAAGTAAGGGTTTCGGCACTCGACCGGGTAAATAATGAAAGTTCCCTGACCGCGCCAGTCATAATTAAATTATAAGAAACTTATCGGCCAAGCATTCAACAATTAATATCTTTAATATAGTTACAAAAATTCAAACCACTCCAAATGACTTACCTTACCCATAATGACCTTAAAAAATATGGCAAAACCTATTCTCTATCTGTTTTAGCCGTGGCGCTTGTCAACCATCAGAAAGCGAATTGGGAACTTGCGGCAAACAACTACAGGCTATTGAAACAGGTAAGGAAAATGACTTACAATTTTGACTATTTCAGAATTGATTGCCAATTCAATCCCGAACGGATCAAATCTTCGGCTGCCGATATGGGGGCACAGGCAATCCAATCACGACCCTGTTTTCTGTGTGAAGATAACCGCCCTATGGAGCAAGCAGGTATTCCATATGGTAACGATTTTGTGATCCTTTGCAACCCATATCCAATTTTTTCTTATCACCTGACGATCCCAACCTTAAGACACATCCCCCAATTGATTGAAGACCACATATCTGACTTCCTGAATCTTTCCAAAGACCTCCAGGATTTTACGGTTTTCTATAATGGGCCCGAATGTGGAGCATCAGCCCCTGATCATTTTCATTTTCAAGCAGGTATCAGGGATATCCTTCCCATTGAAGAGGAACTCTCAATCATTCAGGAAGAAAAAGCTGAAGCCATTCTTTCTCATCCTGACCTGAAAATTTTTGCCGTGCGTGATTATCTGAGAAATATACTTGTGATTAGATCGAGCAAGGAGAACATACTCGCACAAAACCTGAAAGATATCATAAGGCTTCTAAATCCTCACAATTCAGGCAAAGAACCAATGATTAACATGCTGGCGAACTACAAATCAGGTGTTTGGCACATTTCACTTTTCCCAAGAAGGGTGGGTCGGCCATCTGAATATTTTGCAGAGGATTTCGATAAAATCCTCGTTAGTCCTGCGGCTGTAGAAATGGCTGGTTTAATGATACTCCCCCGTGAAGAAGACTTTTACAAAATCACCAAAGAAAACCTTATCAACATATACCGCCAAGTATCGATCAGCAATGATGATTTCCGAAACTTGTTAGAACAAATTAAAAAACTGTCATGAATAAACAACCAATACTTAATGTGGGCATCATGAAATCAAACCACATTGAATTCATTCTTGAAACAGGTTACCGTGTAGGCACCAACATGATTCCGCAAGGCAATTATACAATTGAATTGCGGAAGGGCAAAATGATCTTGCAAGGCCAGAGTTTTCTGACCATTTCAGAGGAAGAAATCAAATTGCTCCCGATATTTAGAACTAACTCTTTTGTTCTGAAAGACGTAACAATAGGCATCGACTTTCATTGGGAACAAAAAGAAGACCAGCGCTTTACAGGCGGCATTCGGTTTCTTATCGATCAGGATGCCATTCAGGTCATCAATACAATCCATCTCGAAGATTACCTGAAAAGTGTCATTTCTTCTGAGATGAGTGCGACCAGTTCAGTCGAACTTCTGAAAGCCCATGCGGTCATTTCACGCAGTTGGTTGATCGCTCAAATTAACAAGAAAAAGGAGATTACAGGCAAACACTCTGGATTCGATTCACAAACTGATACGGAACTGGAGCATATCAGGTGGTACGACAGGGAAGATCATTATAGCTTTGATGTGTGCGCCGACGACCACTGCCAACGATATCATGGTATCACAAAAATAATATCTTCCACGGCAACAGGAGCCGTTGACGACACCATTGGGGAGGTTCTGAAATCGCAACAAGAGATCTGTGACGCAAGATTCTCAAAATGCTGTGGTGGGATATCCGAGAATTTTGAAAACAATTGGGAACCTATACATAAATCCTATTTAGTTGCTGTTGCTGACAATGTACCGCTTGGAACATCCCCGAATCAAAACCTGACACAAGAGCCATTGGCACGAGAATGGATCCTTTCCTCTCCAAAGGCATTTTGCAATACAACAGACAAAAAAATATTATCTCAGGTACTACCGTCATTTGACCAGAAGACTACGGACTTTTTCAGGTGGACCATCCAATATTCCCAGGAAGAATTATCATCCCTTTTGAAAAAGAAATCAGGCATTGACTTTGGAAGCATTCTAAGACTTGAACCTTTGGAAAGAGGGCCTTCAGGACGGATAATCAGACTCAGAATTGTAGGGGACCAAAAATCATTGATTGTGGGAAAGGAACTGGAGATTAGAAAATGGCTTTCAGATTCGCACCTGTACAGCTCAGCCTTTGTGGTTAATTACGAAGGGATGGAAGATGGTATACCAGGCAAATTTATTATCCATGGGGCTGGCTGGGGACATGGTTCGGGTTTATGCCAGATAGGAGCAGCAGTAATGGGAGAAAAAGGCTACACCTATGATCAAATCCTAAAACACTATTTTCAAGGGGCAAGGCTTGAAAGAATTTATTAGCAACTTTTAAATGCCAAATCGCACCAGTTGGAAGTTGATCCGACATGCTAAACAAGTCGATGAAGAATAATAACTAAGTCGTCGGGAATCCGGGATCTTTGACGGAGTGCAAATTCCACCATGGAATTGTCGGACGGATATGATGTTCACGATGATAGCCGAAAAAATAACAGGTTAACATGGCTATCCAATGATTTCGGGGCAGTGTTCTCGCACGGTGAATTCCCATATTTTCAGTATGTGGTCGTCGGTGGGGAATATAAGTTCCAAATACAAACAATTGAAAAGTTCCAAGAAATGCAGGAACTATCCAAAATGAAATAAGTTGCTCAACTGAAAACCACAACAGTAAAACATTGAATGTAACTGCCATCAATACAAGCTGCCACCAGGTTGTATAGTGAACCATGAATCGTATCCACCATAAAACAACATTATTACTATATGGGTGAAAATCAGGATCCCTTTCGCTTGCAGGATATTGATGATGCATATAATGGTTTTTACGCAAGCGGTTGTATGATAAAAAGGCAAAAGAGAGTGTCGCAATCCAGCCAATGAAGTCGTTCAGTTTACGATTATTTGAAACAGTGCCGTGCATGGCATCATGCCCTGTAATAAACAAGCCGGTAAACAAATATCCCTGTACCGCTATATGAATCCAAAACCAAAAAGATCTCAGGTCGACAGATACTGTCAAAAGAGAATAACCAAGGTGCCCAAGCCATAATAGGTAAACTACCGAAGCAATCCAAACACCCTTATTCCCAAACGTTTTCAATTTGATATCCATATCAGGAGGTATAATTGAAAAAGAAATGACCAGATTTTGGGATCAAGGAAACGCTGATCTATAAATAAAACCAGAAAAGAAACCGAATGAATCCCATTCCTTATGACTTACATAACAGCCTCCAGTCTTTTCTTCCATGAATGTAAATGTAACCCAAAATATGTATTGAGGAATTTAGAACAACTCTAAATTAATAAGACTATCCTCATCATAATCCTTTACAAACCACTTCAGAAAGCAACTCCCCACTACTCCCTGGCTTTTCATAGAGTGCCCATGTGCCAAAATTATGAATGCTATAAAACATGTAGATATTTGACTTATTGAATTTTTCTTTAGTTTTGGCACCAAATATTTAAAAAGGAATATCACTAACGGTTAGATCATGTTTACATTCGGAATATTTACAACACATATGCCTTATGTTATAATGGTTTTCTTCTATGCCGTTTATTTTCTTTTTACTGCACCTTCATCAGGAAATATAAATGACATTCCCAAGCCCATTGATACAGGAAACTATGAATGGGTTCAGGACTATGATGCCGGTTACAGTCTAACTATTTCCGAATCAATCGATTTTTGGATCGCCAAGGAATCAGCAAAGATTTCAGAAGTTTTCAATCATGTAACTTCCTTGATCAGCCTTCCACCAGATCCGCCAGGCATTGTCATTGATATTTCGTACCATCTTTTTAATCGTCCTCCTCCGGATTTATCTGTTTGAACTTTACCGAACAGGTTGTATTGAGTGGTTGACAAATTTATTTACAAAATATCGCTCTTTACTCAACGGCAGAGTTAATCCATCGTTTATCCCGGCAATTTCCCAAAGGTTGATTTGACCAAGACATAACAGGTTAAGGTTATCCATCGATTAAGCAAGACTATTTATTATCCAGGATTCCCTGAGTTCAGGAAAATTCAAGTTACGCTAGCAGAAAGATTACACCACCCCTGTAAATCAACCTCCTGACTACCAGGAACTTGTCGAATCAAAAGAATGAAAATTACGATTAAAAAGATCTTTGTATGAAATCCCTTTATATTCTAACCATTACTTTACTATTTTTTTCCATGGGTTATGCCCAGGATATGTATGAACCTGACGCAGATACATCAAAAATCAGAAATCTGAATATTGATGAGATTACCATCCGGTCTCCAAAATACAACAGTAATATTTTTCAGATTCCAGCAGCCGCCACAATGATGCCTGCACGTATTCTTGAAAACTATCAGATAGGTTCACTGCCTGACATAAGCGGACTGATTCCCAATTTCTTTATGCCAGATTATGGATCTAAGTTGACCTCACCGGTATACATCCGTGGTATTGGGACCCGCATCAACACACCATCGGTCGGTTTGTACGTTGACAACATTCCTTACTTCGAGAAATCTGCATTTAATTTCGACTTCTTTGATCTTGAAAGGATTGAGGTTCTTAGAGGTCCCCAAGGCACTTTATATGGCAGAAACACCATGGGAGGTCTTGTAAATATTTTTACTGCTGAACCTTCAGACGACAGAAATACTGCGGTGAAATTCTCCTACGGTAACTACAACCAAGTTAATTCGAGCTTACTGCACAATCAACCCCTTTCAAAAGATCTTGCACTGATGCTTAATTTCAATCAGCTCCATAACGGGGGATTTTACACCAATGAACATAATGGTGAAGCAGTTGATAAACTGAACAGTTACTCTGGCAGGATTAAATTGCTTTATACTCCCACTAAAAGGATGAGAATGCAGTACAACTTCCAGTTCGAAAACAACGACCAGGGTGGGTATCCATATGCCATCTATGACAAAACAGAGCAAAAAGCCAAAGAAATCAATTATGACCACGTAAGTGGGTATGAGAGAACTCTTGTATCCAATGGTTTAAATATTGAATATAATGCGCCTTCATATCGTCTCAGGGCAGTGACAAGCTACCAATACATGGATGATGAACAGGACATTGACCAAGATTTTACGGAGCGTGACATGTATTATGTGATGCAATGGCAAAAACAAAATATGATTGCACAGGAAGTATCCATACAATCGTATGAAAAAGAAAGGTACGAATGGCTTTTCGGTGTATTCGGATTTCACCAAACGCTTGACAAGACAGTTGATGTTACTTATGGAACTGTTCTTCAGGCTGCACAAAAGCTTCCTGGAGAACTTGTAGTCAGCAAAGATTACAACAATGGCAATTCAGGCCTTGCACTTTTTCACCAATCAACCCTAAAGTTTGGTGGACTCTCTATCATTGGTGGCATCCGGGTGGATTTTGAAAAAGCCACACTCGACTACCAACATTACCGAAAACTCCTGGGAGCATCAACACAAATAGAAGATGTCCAGAGCAGCACTGAATCGTTCGAGGTTCTGCCCAAACTTGCGTTACAATATAATGTTTCCAACAGCTTTACACCCTATGTAACCATTGCAAAGGGATATAACGCAGGAGGATTCAACAGTACATTTGAACGTGAGGAAGACAGGTCTTTCAAGGCAGAAAGCAGTTGGAACTATGAAGCCGGACTAAAAGCACGTTTTCTTAACAACAGACTCTTTACCAATCTTGCGGTGTTCATGATCGATTGGGAAAACCAGCAGATTTACCAACCGGTTCCTTCCGGACAAGGGTCCATGCTTAAAAATGCAGGAAAATCGGAAAGCAATGGTGTCGAATTGGAAATAAAAGCCGTTCCTGTAACCAACCTTGAAATATGGGCTACAGCAGGATACAACAAAGCCAGATTCGTGGAGTATGTACGCAGTCAAACACTGGATTATAGTGGTAATTATTTGCCTTATGTACCGGAAAGAACAGCTAGCATTGGAGGAAATTACACCATTAATGTCAACCGCAAGTTCCTCGAAAATATTCGTTTGTATTCAGTTTACCAGCTTTTTGGCAAGCATTACTGGCATGAAGACAACTCTGCATGGCAGGAAGAATACGGACTCTTGAACAGCAGAATCACTTTTACCCACAAAAATGCCGAGCTGGCTTTCTGGGGTAAAAACATGCTGAATGAAACTTATAATTCATTCTATTTTACAGCCTTAAATAATGCATATGTTCAGGTAGGCAAACCCTCTTCAATGGGTATAAGCCTCAAATTTATGTTCTAATAAAGAATCATGTTCAAAAAAGAATTCAGTAAGTATTTTACACTGCTCAACCTCTATTTGGCTCAGTCGATCCCAATGAGCTTTTTTTCCACGGTGGTGCCTGTCATCATGCGTATGGAAAATTATTCGCTCGAGTCGATCGGGTATCTGCAGTTGATTAAACTCCCATGGATATTCAAGTTTTTCTGGGCACCATTTATCGATCACACCAGCCATAATCTGCGTGACTATCGAAGATGGATTTTGGGGTCAGAGTTCTTTTATGCCATCGTGATTGTTTCCATAGCCTTTCTTGATCTCCAGACTGATTTCATGACGATAGTGGTATTGATGGTGATAGCTTTTACGGCATCAGCCACACAGGACATAGCTACCGATGCTTTTGCGATTCTCTCACTTAAAAAGGAAGAGCGAAGCCTGGGTAACAGTATGCAATCAGCTGGGAATTTTCTTGGGACAATGATGGGGAGTGGTGTCTTGCTGGTTATTTACCATTACTACGGCTGGTCAAACCTGCTTTTTGGATTGGCAGGACTTGTACTTGCCGCGCTTATTCCCGTTACTTTATATAGGGCTTCCTCTCAGAAGATTCACCATGAGTCAAAGAAAAAAGTATCATGGCTCGATTTCGCCCATTTTTTCAATCAAAAAGGTATTTGGAGACACATAATGCTTCTGATGCTTTTTTATGCAGGAATTATTGGCATACTGACCATGCTAAAGCCATATTTGGTCGACCTGGGCTATTCGGTGAAACAAATCGGATTCATTGTTGGAATTGTCGGCACAGGCACCGGGGCATTGATGACTATTCCTGCAGGGATGTTTATCAGGAAAAAAGGGCTTAAAAAAGCACTTTATATCTTGCCTGTCATAAACTTTTTGGTGGCCGCCTACTTTACCTGGCTGACATTCACGGCTCATCCCCCATACATGATATATTTTGGAATCGTTTTCCTTTGGGCGGCTTATGCCATGTCATCAGTTTTCATCTATACCTTGTCTATGGGGATTGTCAGAAAAGGCAAAGAAGGTACTGACTTCACTGTCCAGATCGTCCTTACCCATTTAAGTAGCCTCATCATTTCAGTTTCCAGCGGGAAAATTGCCGATACGTTTACCTATCGGGGACTCTTTATTGGAGAGATGGTCCTTGGCGCCATAATTATTATTCTATTATATTCTTTTTATCGTGAAAAATTCTACGAACGTGATTAATATCCCTGAATACCTGGTTGATAAATACAATGTTCCAGTACCAAGATACACCAGCTATCCGCCGGCCAATTTCTTCGGGAAGGAATACACCGAAAAAGAATACAGGGAATCGGTCATCAGGTCAAATCAGGATGATCCCAAAAACATTTCGATTTATATCCATATCCCGTTTTGTCCTCAGTTATGCTATTACTGTGGCTGTAATACCCACATAACAAGGAATGAAGCGATGAAGAGCAACTACCTGGAAGCTCTTAAGCAAGAAATCAAAATGCTCCAACCTCTGCTTGATCCTAACAGAAAGGTCAGCCAGGTTCACTGGGGTGGCGGTACTCCAAACAGTCTGAGTATTACACAGATTACCGGAATCATGGAACTACTGAAGAGCAGTTTCACATTTATTGATACACCTGAAATTGCCATCGAATGTAATCCGGCCCATCTGGACCATGCTTATGTCGATAGCCTGATCAACCTGGGATTTAACCGTATCAGTTTGGGAGTGCAGGATTTTTCGGAGGATGTATTGAACACAGTCAACCGTGAAATTCCTACCATTCCAATAGAAAGCTTTGTCAGACAAATTCAGGAATCAGGTAAAGCAAAAGTAAATCTCGATTTTATTTACGGATTGCCTCATCAAACTGTCAAATCATTCGCGCAGACCATTGAAAAAGCCCTTAAAATAGGACCCGACCGTCTGGTGACATTTTCTTATGCCCATGTCCCTAATATCAAAAAGTCACAAGCCATCCTCGAAAAGGCAGGTTTGGTTGGCCCATCCGAAAAACTCAGGATGTTTGAGAACACTTATGAAATGATGAAGAATAACGGGTATACTCCCATTGGGCTCGATCATTTTGCAAAACCAGACGACGAATTAGCAATCGCCCTAAATAATAAAACATTACATCGAAACTTCCAGGGATATTGTACACGGGAGACAACCGGTCAGGTTTATGCTTTCGGAACAACAGGCATAAGTCAGCTAGAAAGTGCATATGCCCAAAATGCGAAAACAGTCAATGGATATATACAGGCCATTACAGAAGGCCGGTTCACCACCGAGAAGGGGTATTTACTAACTTCACGGCAGAAATTAATAAGGCATGTCATCAACGAGATTATGTGCAATTACTTTATTTCATGGGAAGCTACCGCCAATCGTTTTAACCTGCAGCAAAGTGAGATATTCAACTTGATACGTTATGATGAAGAACAGCTTTCCATTTTCAGTGAGGATGGTTTGCTAATTTCGTCTCCAGTGGGTATAACCGTCACGGAGTTGGGGCGTTTCTTCGTCAGAAATATTGCAGCTTCATTCGATCCGGCCATAGGACAAGCAGGAAAGACTTTTTCAAAAGCATTATAACCATGCATTCAAAAACAAAAATTGCAGTCATTGGCGCTGGCCTTACCGGTCTGACTGCAGCTTATTATCTAAAAAAGCAAGGACATAACGTTACGGTTTTCGAAAAAGGCGATAAGCCAGGAGGCGTCATCCAAACACATACAGAGAACGGTTTTATTTATGAGTCTGGTCCAAATACAGGTGTATTGGGAAATCCGGAAGCGGTTGAACTTTTAGAGGAGCTTCACCCTCTCTGTGAAATTGAGGTTGCTGACCAGACAGCCAAAGCGCGTTGGATTTGGAAGGGAAATCGCTGGGAACCATTACCATCCGGATTGTTTTCAGCAGTCTCGACACCGCTGTTTACCATTTCCGACAAACTAAGGATTTTGGCTGAGCCTTTTAAACCCAAAGGGATAAACCCGGAAGAAACCCTTTCACAGCTGGTTATGCGACGAATGGGGACAAGCTTCCTGCACTATGCCATTGATCCTTTTATATTAGGTATTTATGCAGGTGATCCAGCCCATTTGGTACCCAAGTATGCACTACCCAAACTATACAATCTGGAACAGAATTATGGAAGCTTTATAAAAGGTTCCATAAAGAAAGCAAGGGAGCCTAAAACAGAGAAGGATAAAAAAGCCACAAAAGAGATATTCTCGGTCAAGTACGGCCTTCATCATCTGATCGATGCCCTTGTCACAAAAATAGATCCAGTTAACATCATCCTGGAATGTGATCAGCTAGAAGTAATTTCCAATGGGAAAAACCAATATACCGTCTCTATTGGAAAGGAATCACTATCTCATTTCACTCATGTAATCTCAACTGTTGGCGCTCACGCACTTTCTTCAATCATTCCATTTGCCAATCCGGATGACCTAAAACAGATAGCTAAATTAAAATATGCCCGTGTTGCACAGGTTTCGCTTGGTTTCAATGAATGGAAGGGCCAATCATTGAAGGCATTTGGGGGACTTGTTCCCTTCGTTGAAAAAAGAGACATTTTGGGAGCACTATTCATCTCCTCCTTCCTCAAAAAACGGGCACCAGAGGGTGGAGCACTAATGGCGGTTTTCATGGGTGGCATGCGTCGACCGGAAATCGCTGAACTTTCCGATGTACAAATTGTTTCGATCATCGAACGAGAGATAAAATCCATGATGCAGTTGCAAGAGTTTAAACCCGACCTTTTAAAAATCCATAGGTATGAGTATGCAATCCCCCAATACGGACCGGAATCACGGGCAAGACTGGAAGCCATCGGGAAGATTGAAGGGGAATATCCAGGCTTAATTCTTGCGGGTAATATTCGTGACGGCATTGGCATGGCCGATCGCATCAAGCAAGGCCGGACTGTTGCAGAACAAATTTCCGGACTCTTGTTTGCATGACAGGCACTATATATCAAAAAATTCTCACCTAATCATGATGAATGCAGAAAAGACCGCCGTATTGCTGGTAAATGTTGGCACCCCTGATTCACCGTCTGTTAGAGATGTGCGAAGCTATTTGTTCCAATTCCTGAACGACAGGAGGGTTATTGATCTCCCTCTGATACCACAGAAACTTCTGGTTAATGGAATCATTGTTCCATTCCGTGCTCCCAAATCAGCTAAACTCTACAGTGAACTCTGGACTCCTGAAGGATCTCCCCTGATCATTTTGAGCGAAAAGTTGAAAAGCGACTTACAAACTACTTTAGGTGATGAATACGAGGTTTTTCTTGCAATGCGTTATGCCAATCCCAACCTGAAAGTAATCCTAAACACAATTGAAAAAAAAGGATATCGCAAACTTATCGTATTCCCGCTTTTTCCCCATTATGCCTCATCTACAACCGGGACCGTGTTTCAACGGGTCATGGAAATCGTAAAGAATTGGTATGTCATGCCGGAGGTCCGGTTTGTCGGACAGTTTTATGATGATCCCCGTTTCATTAAACTTTTCAGGGACAGAATAGCCCAATACAAGCCAGAAACATATGATCATATCATTTTCTCCTATCATGGCCTTCCAAACAGCCAGGTGAACAAGACACACCCGGGCATCGACGCAAAGCAATGCACTTGTGCAAATTCACTTTCCGATCATGGCAGATTCTGTTACAAGGCAACTTGCTATGAAACAACCAGGCGACTCGCCTCAGTCCTTAATCTGGAGCCTCACAGGTACACTACTTCATTCCAATCACGTCTTGACAATAACTGGCTCGAACCATTCTCAGATGAGACTATCATTGAAAAAGCCAAGCAGGGTGCAAGGAGAATTCTCGTAGCCGCACCTGCATTCGTTACAGACTGTCTGGAAACTATCCATGAAATAGGTGTCGAATACCAGGAATTATTTGAAGAACATGGTGGTGAAAAGATCCAGTTGGTTGAAAGCCTGAACGATCATCCTGAATGGATTGAATTGGTTGCCAGCCTGATCAGGGATTAATACTTCCAATTGATCTTAACTCCAAATATCCTTGGAGATCCGGGGATATACGTAATAAACCCGAATGGCTCATTACTTCGGTCCAGGCTCTTCACATATTTTTCGTTGAGAATATTGGATGCCGACATGGAAACAATTACTGAAGGTTTTGTCAATTCAACACCTGCAACAATGTTGGCAATCCCGTAAGAATCTTGGTACATGCCGGTCGTATTCATGTTGTCATACCAGAAGCCACTGTTCCATGAATAGTGCGGATTCACAAAGACCAGGAGGTCATGCGCCAGATTAACACGACCTGACAAACCTGTATTGAATGTGTGCTCAGGTGCAAATCCAAACCGATTGCCTTGCAGCTCCTGAGCATTCCCGTCACGATCAATTTTATCAATGGTTGCATTCAGATAAGAATAACTCCCATGAAAATCCAGTCCTTTAAGAATAGCAGCCCTGACTTGAAGCTCAGTCCCATAACCAGTAGCCTTGCCTGAATCCTTGTAAGTATATGCGTTTATGGTTGAATCCATCACGGATGTCTGAAAATGGCTGTAAATCTGGTAAAAGAATACGGCATCCACCCAGAATCTATGAAGGGCTGATACCTTAAAACCTGCTTCCAGACTTTGCAGCTTTTGAGGAAGAGGTTCAAGAAAGATTCCTGATGGGATGAAACTGACAACTGGGATCCGGCTATTGAATGAATAATTCAAATAGACATTTGAAATACTATTAAAGTCATGTTTCAATCCAGCCCTCCAGGAAGGCAAAATGAATCTGCGGGTAACTTCTGCCCTGGGACCGGGCTTATATTCCAGACCAGGAGCGGCAGGACCCATTTTCCCAAGTACAGACGGTTCACCTCCTGACACATCAGCATCGCCCGAAACACTCAGAATCCCTGCAGTGCCTCTTATACCTGCATTTAAAAGCAGCCTTGGTCGTATACGAAAAGAAGCATCGGCATATAATTCAAGGTATTGGGAGGAGGAGATGTATCCAAATGACTCGGCATGCTCCGTGGGTAAAGACAGTCCCGACAGTACTCCCAGTGTTGAATCGACAGGAAAAGCTGGAAGTGGTGAATAACTTCCCTCAAGATTAACGATAGGCTGACCCAAAAACATCTGACCCAAAAATTGTTCATTAAAATTCTTGCCAACCGTATACTGATGATCTTCATTCATGTATCTGATGCCAGCTGTTCCATTGGTTCGGCTTCGACGTGAAAAATGATAACTGATCTCCTGCATAAGTTGAGTCACATGCTGGTCTTCAGCTACATGAATTATTGATACCGGCAATCCGTCACCATCACGCAGTGATTT
>JACDJC010001214.1_pt1 | contig 23605 bp, 20 predicted proteins | sample 7454191 | NCBI WGS metagenome assembly JACDJC01 (sample SAMN14253291, study PRJNA609438) | sludge metagenome | isolation source: sludge after 25d culture with pyrite and EDTA | collected 2018-12-20 | reverse complement strand
TTTACGTTACCCGAGCATCTGCCTTTAATCACACCTGCCATGACCTACCAGCACATCCAGATCCCCGCCGACGGCCAGAAGATCACCGTCAACGCCGACAATACGCTCAACGTGCCCGATACCCCGATCATCCCCTTCATCGAGGGCGACGGCACTGGCGTCGACATCACCCCGGCGATGCGCCGCGTGGTCGACGCTGCGGTCGCCAAGGCCTACGGCGGAAACAGGCAGATCGCCTGGATGGAGGTGTTTGCCGGCGAGAAGGCGGTCGGGGTTTACGGCGCCGATCAGTGGCTGCCGCAGGAAACCGTGCAGGCGGTGAAGGACTACGTGATTTCGATCAAGGGCCCGCTTACCACGCCGACCTCGGGCGGCATCCGCTCGCTCAACGTCGCGCTGCGCCAGATGCTCGATCTCTACGTGTGCCTGCGCCCGGTGCGCTATTTCACCGGCGTGCCCAGCCCGGTGAAGGCGCCGGAAAAGGTCGACATGGTGATCTTTCGCGAAAATACCGAAGACATTTACGCCGGCGTCGAGTGGGAAGCCGGCTCGCCTGAAGTCAAAAAAGTCATCGAATTCCTGCAAAAGGAAATGGGTGTCACCAAGATCCGTTTCCCCGAGACATCGGCCATCGGCATCAAGCCGGTGTCGGTCGAAGGCTCCGAGCGCCTGATCCGCAAGGCGATTCAGTACGCGATCGACAACAAGCGCCGTTCGGTGACCCTGGTGCACAAGGGCAACATCATGAAATTCACCGAAGGTGGCTTCAAGAAGTGGGGCTACGAACTCGCCGCGCGCGAATTCGGCGCCAGGCTGATCGGTGAAGGCCCGTGGATGGAATTGCCGAACGGCATCGTCATCAAGGACGTCATCGCCGACGCCTTCCTGCAGCAGATCCTGCTGCGTCCCGACGAGTACGACGTGATCGCCACGCTCAACCTCAACGGCGACTATATTTCCGACGCGCTCGCGGCAGAAGTCGGCGGCATCGGCATCGCGCCCGGCGCCAACCTGTCCGACACCGTGGCGATGTTCGAGGCGACCCACGGCACCGCACCCAAATATGCGGGCAAGGACTACGTCAACCCGGGCTCGCTGATCCTGTCGGCCGAGATGATGCTGCGCCACCTCGGCTGGGTCGAGGCCGCCGATCTGATCGTTTCCAGCATGGAAAAAGCCATCGCGGCGAAGACCGTGACCTACGATTTTGCCCGCCTGATGGAAGGTGCGACCGAGGTGAAGTGCTCGGCGTTCGCCGAGGCCATGGTCGCGAAGCTGTAAGGCTGTTTGAAGCCGACCCGACAGGGCCTGTTGACGATCCAAAAAAAGCCCCGCTTCGGCGGGGCTTTTTAACTCAGCTCGACAATTCAGCCCTGAGGCTGGATGTTGGAAGCCTGCTTGCCCTTGGGGCCCTGGCTGACTTCGAAAGAAACCTTCTGGCCTTCTTTCAGCGTTTTGAAACCGTTGCTCTGGACTGCGGAGAAATGCGCGAACACATCCTCGCCGCCATCGTCGGGGGTGATGAAGCCAAACCCCTTGGCGTCGCTAAACCACTTGACCGTACCTGTTGTCATTCAAACTTCCTCCTCGGCGTGACACGAAACATAACCGCCAACGATTGCACTGGCGGTTGATAAGACGGCTTGGTTTTTATGGCCGTCGGTCTGAATTCAAGCGCGCAACCCGGTCATGCCCCTGCGGTCATGCCAGGCCTGCACGGCTCTTGAAACCAGACTTTTTGCTTTTTACTACCACGCATGAATTTTTACAAGTGCAAAGCCGGGAAAGGCAAGGACCTTTGCCACGTCATGGTTTTGATTCAACTCGACTGTGCGATGTACAGGGCGTACCGATCCGGCGCCATGCGCAGCAGCGGGCGCGTAGCGAATTCACCCAGAGGGTAGGCGTGATCGAAGGCAGGAAAACCAATGTTCATGCTGTACCCCACAGAGTTATGCGCGGTCAGCTGCGGTTTTTAGGTTCAACCTGGGTTCAGGCAAGCCTGCGTGACGGCCGGCCTGGTTCGGGGAATGCGGTAGCATCCGCGCCATGCGTACCTGGGACATCTTCTGCAAGGTCATCGACAATTATGGCGACATCGGCATTGCCTGGCGGCTGGCGCGCGGATTGGTCCGTGAGCACGGGCTGCCGGTGCGGTTGTGGGTGGACGACCTGCACGCGTTCCAGCGCATCTGGCCGGCCATCTCGATCGAAGCGGAGCAGCAGGTTTGCGAAGGCGTGACGGTCTGCGCCTGGCGCACGCCGTTCGCCGCAGCCGTGCCGGCGCAGGTCGTGATCGAGGCCTTCGGCTGCGCCCTGCCGGAATCCTATCTGGCGGCGATGAGCGCGCACTCGCCGCCGCCGGTCTGGATCAATCTCGAATACCTCAGCGCCGAACCCTGGGTAGCAGGCCACCACGGCCTGCCGTCGCCGCATCCGCGCCTGCCGTTGACCAAGTATTTCTTCTTTCCCGGCTACACGCCAGACACCGGCGGCCTGTTGGTCGAAGCGGATCTGACCGAGCGGCGCTCCATTTTCATGCAGAGGGGCGCGCTGCCGCTCTGGTGCGAACTGGGGCTGGACCCACCGCAGGGCGACGAATTACGGGTGTCGCTATTTGCCTACGAAAATCCGGCCTTGCCCGCCTTGCTCGACGCCTGGGCGGCCGATGCGCAGCCGATCACCTGCCTCGTCCCCGAGGGCCGAGTGATTGCGCAACTGGCCGCATGGCTGGGGGTTCCGGGCTTGCAGGCCGGCGATGCGCATCGGCGTGGCGCCCTGCAGGTGCAGGTTCTGCCGTTTCTGGGTCAGGATGCGTACGACCATCTACTTTGGGCGTGCGATCTCAACTTCGTGCGCGGCGAGGATTCCTGCGTGCGCGCGCAGTGGGCGGCGCGCCCGCTGGTGTGGCAGGCGTATCCACAAACCGGCGACGCCCATTGGGACAAGCTCAACGCGCTGCTGGTGCATTACACCGAAGGCCTGGATGACGAAGCGGCGCGGGCGATAAGCGGAATGTGGCGGCACTGGAACGGCATCCCGGACCCGGATGGCCTGGCGACCTGCTGGGCCGCGTGGCGCATGCAACAGGCTGCCATCGAACGGCACGCCGGCATCTGGTGCAGCCGACTTGAACGAGCCGGGCGGCTGACCGACAAGCTGGTGGAATTTGCGCAAAGCAAGTTAAAATAAAAGGCTATTTCAAATTCTCAGCGCTCTCGCAGCAGGATACATCCATGAAAATCGCACAGGAACTCCGCGCCGGCAACGTCGTGATGATCGGCAAGGACCCGATGGTGGTGCAAAAGGCCGAATTCTCGAAGTCGGGCCGCAACTCCTCCGTCGTCAAGATGAAACTGAAGAATCTGCTCACCGGAACCGGCACCGAATCGGTGTACCGCGCCGACGACAAGTTCGACACCGTCACCCTTGAACGCAAGGAATGCACCTATTCGTATTTTGCCGACCCGCTGTATGTGTTCATGGACGCCGAATACAACCAGTACGAAATCGAAGCCGACAACCTCGGCGACGCGCTGAATTATCTGGATGACGGCATGCCGCTGGAAGTGGTGTTCTATGAAGGCAAGGCTATTTCGGTCGAAATGCCGACCACCGTCGTTCGTGAAGTCGAGTACACCGAACCCGCGGTGCGCGGCGACACCTCGGGTAAGGTGATGAAGCCCGCGCGGATCAAGCCCACCGGGTTCGAGCTGCCGGTCGCGGCCTTCGTCGATATCGGCGATCTGATCGAGATCGATACCCGCACCAACGAATTCAAGCGCCGCGCCAATTAAGTTTTTCGACGTTTGCACCCGCACAAGGCAGCCTCGGCTGCCTTTTGTTTTGCGCTGCTGCCCGGCGTTAAAATAGCCTGTGTTTTTTGTTGCGCCGCCATGACCGACCCGAATTTCATTCACCTTCGCCTGCATACCGAATACTCCGTCGCCGATGGCCTGGTGCGGGTGGGCGAGGCGGTCAAGCGCGCAGGCGCGATCGGTATGCCTGCCCTGGGGCTGTCCGATCTGTCCAACACCTTCGGCTGGGTCAAGTTCTACCGTGCGGCGCGCGGCGCCGGGATCAAGCCGATCTTCGGCTGCGATGTGTGGGTGACGAATGCCACCGACCGCAACCGGCCCTCGCGGCTGTTGCTGCTGGTGCAGCATCGCGAGGGCTATCGCCGCCTGTGCGAACTGCTGACCCGCGCCTACCAGGAAAACATCCATCGTGGCCGTGCCGAGATCGATCCGGCCTGGCTGGCCGACGGTAGCGATGGCCTGCTGGCGCTGTCGGGCGGGGACCTTGGCAACGTCGCGCAGGCGATCCTCGACGACAAGCCCGACGCCGCGCGCGCCGCGGCCGAAGCCTGGGCGGCACTGTTTCCCGGCCGCTCTTACCTGGAACTGCAGCGCTTCGGCCAGCCGCACACCGAGCACCTGATCGACGGCCTGCTCGACCTCGGCGCGGCGCTGAAGCTGCCGGCGGTCGCCACCCATCCGATCCAGTTCGTCGCGGCGGACGACTTCAAGGCGCACGAGGCGCGCGTGTGCATCGCCGAGGGCATGATGCTGGGCGATCCGCGCCGCCCGCGGCCGTTCACCGCCGAGCAGTATTTCAAGACGCCGGACGAGATGGCCGAGTTGTTCGCCGACCTGCCCGAAGCCTTGCAGAACAGCGTCGAAATCGCCAAGCGCTGCAACCTCACACTGGAACTCGGCAAGAGCAGGCTGCCCGATTTCCCGACGCCCGACGGCATGAGTCTCGACGACTACATGCGGCAGCGCTCGCACGAAGGCCTGCAGGTGCGGATGGCGAGCCTTTATCCCGATGAAGCCACGCGTGCGGCCAAACTGCCGGAATACATCGAACGGCTGGAATTCGAGCTCGGTACCATTATTCAAATGGGCTTCCCCGGCTACTTCCTGATCGTCGCCGACTTCATCAACTGGGCGAAGAACAATGATGTGCCGGTGGGGCCGGGGCGCGGTTCCGGCGCGGGTTCGCTGGTCGCCTACAGTCTCGGCATTACCGATCTCGACCCGCTCGCCTACGACCTGCTGTTCGAGCGCTTCCTCAACCCCGAGCGGGTGTCGATGCCCGACTTCGACATCGACTTCTGCCAGGACGGGCGCGACCGCGTGATCCAGTACGTCAAGGAAAAGTACGGCCATGCCGCGGTGTCGCAGATCGCCACCTTCGGCACCATGGCAGCCAAGGCGGTGCTGCGTGACGTCGGCCGGGTGCTCGACCTGCCGTATCTGTTCGTCGACAAGTTCGTCAAGCTGGTGCCGAATGAACTGGGTATCTCGCTCGCCGAGGCGCGCGAGAAGGAACCGCAGATCGACGAGCGCGCCAGGAACGAGGAAGAACTCGCCGAGTTGCTGCCGCTGGCCGAAAAGCTCGAGGGCATCACCCGCAACGTCGGCATGCACGCGGGCGGGGTGTTGATTGCGCCGGGCCGGCTCACCGATTTCTGCCCGCTGTACCAGGCCGAAGGTTCGGAGTCGGCGGTGTCGCAGTTCGACAAGGACGACGTCGAGGCGATCGGCCTGGTCAAGTTCGACTTCCTCGGCCTGCGCACGCTGACCATTCTGGCCGAGGCGGTGCGCTTCGTGCAGCGTCATGATGACCGCAAGAATTTTCGGCTGGAAGACCTGCCGCTCGACGACCCGGCGGTGTACAAGTTATTCGCCGACGGCAACACCACCGCGGTATTCCAGTCCGAATCGCGCTCGGCCAAGGACCTGGAAAAGAAGCTGAAAGGCGACTGTTTCGAGGACATCATCGCGCTGATGGCGCTGAACCGGCCAGGGCCGCTCGGCTCCGGCATGGTGGACGACTTCATCGCGCGCAAGCAGGGCAGGCAGAAGCCCGAGTATTTCCACCCCGACCTCGAACCGGTGCTGAAATCGACCTACGGCATCATCGTCTACCAGGAGCAGGTGATGCTGGTGGCGCAGATCCTCGCCGGCTACAGCCTTGGCGCCGCCGACATGCTGCGGCGCGCCATGGGCAAGAAAAAGCCCGAGGAGATGGCCCAGCAGCGCGCGATCTTTCTGGAGGGCGCAGCCAAACGCGGCGCCGATACCAAGGTCGCCGAGCGCTTGTTCGACCTGATGGAAAAGTTCGCCGAATACGGCTTCAACAAGTCGCACTCGGCCGCCTATGCACTGGTGGCGTACCACACTGCCTGGCTCAAGGCCTATTATCCGGCCGAGTTCATGGCGGCGACGATGTCGTCGGAAATGTCCGACACCGACAAGGTGCGGATCTTTTATGAGGACTGCCGTGCCAATGATCTGACCATGCTGGCCCCGGACATCAATCAGTCGGGCTATCGCTTCGATCCGGTCAGCGCAACCGAGATCCGCTACGGCCTCGGCGCGATCAAGGGCAGCGGCGAGGCGGCAATTGGTGCGATCGTCGCTGAACGTGAAGCCAACGGCCCCTACAAGGGGCTGTTCGACCTGGCGCGCCGGGTCGACAAGCGCTATCTCAACCGCCGCGTGCTCGAAGCGCTGGTCAAGGCCGGCGCCATCGACCGGATCAACGAGCATCGTGCCAGCCTGATGGCCTCGGTCGGCGCGGCGCTGGATACCGCCGAACGTGCCGCACGCAGCGGCGGCCAGGTGGGCCTGTTCGGCGAAGCGCTTGAAGGCGGCGAGGACCTGGTCGAGGTGCCGATGTGGCCGGAGCAGGACAAACTGCTGCAGGAAAAGTCCGCGCTCGGCTATTTTTTCAGTGGTCACCCGTTCACCTCGTATCTGGCCGAGGTATCCAGCTTCGCCAAGCGGCAGCTCAACAGCCTTGAACCGTCGCGCGATCCGGTGATGCTGGCCGGCATCGTCGTTTCGTTGCGCACCCAGATGACGCGGCGCGGCAAGATGCTGATCCTGCTGCTGGACGACGCAACCGCGCAGGTCGAGGTGGTGATCTTCAACGAGTTGTACGAGCAGAGCCGGCATCTGCTGAAGGACGATGCCCTGCTGGTCATCGAAGGCAAGGTCAACCGCGACGACTATTCGGGCGGCGTGCGGGTCACCGCGGAACGGATCTACGACCTGGCGGGCGCGCGCACCCGCTTTGCCCAGGGCTTGCGGTTGGCCTGCAACGGCCAGTGTCATGCCCAGGCCAGCAGCGGCCGCAAGCTGGCCGAGTTGCTTGCGCCCTACAAGGTGCAGGAAGGCGGATGCCCGGTGTGGGTGGAATATCATAACCCCAGCGCACGCTGCCGGGTGCGGCTGGGAGAAGAGTGGCGGGTGCGGCTGGACGACCGCCTGCTGGAGTCGCTCGGGGGCTGGCTCAAGCCCGAAGCGGTGAACGTGGTCTACTGAATCTGACCGCCGGGTTGTGGCACGGATGGAATAATCGTACCAACTCAGCACTTTTCTTCACATTGGGGCTTGACATGCATAGAGTTATATTAGAGAATTCTAATAACACTTGAGTTGCCGCAACGGCGCTTCGGTGTTGTCTCCTCCAATCCTCCTCCTTTGGTGGATACTCTGCCCGGCTCTTGAGCCGGGCTTTTTTTACCCGGATTTTGGATCGTGCGGAACAGTCAGTGCTGACGTTGGCAAACGTGTGCTCGATTTCGCGCCACTGCTGCAAAAACTTTGCGATTCCTGGCTTGGTTGGATCGGTTGCGAAGCATGGTGCGCCCCGATGAATCCCGCCACGCTGGCCTGATTCGTGGATGAATTTTTTGTCGCACGCAGAAACTTTCGATGCGTTGGAACTTTCCATCCAGAGCCCCCTCTATGGGGTACACTGTTGTAGCAACAAAAAACAGGGACCGACCTGGCTTCGACGTGGGTTGCAAAGCAGAGTAGGGCATACCGAGGGTCAGAGCACCTCGTAAATCCAACTGAAAAAACTTAGTCGCAAACGACGAAAACTACGCCCTGGCCGCTTAAGGTCAGGACTCACACCGGATCGTTCATGGGCCGGGCCGGCGCAAGCCGACAGTGAGTTAATTTACATGAAATCGTGTTCATCCGGGTCGCTTGGGTGAATGCTAAATCAAGGCGACTCGGCAAGATCCAGCCTGTTCGGCGGGCGTGATGGAGCTTAAAGCTTGAAAACACCGGACTAAGTATGTAGAACTGCCTGTAGAGAGCTTGCGGACGCGGGTTCGATTCCCGCCGGTTCCACCAATAATGAAACCCCAACCGAGAACGGTTGGGGTTTTTTCTTGCCTGTTTGCGCCCGCCCCCTGTTTGATGTGGATTTCTGCCGGGCTGACTTCCCCCATCTCCGCTGCTCAGGCCCGTTTCTCGAACACGCTGAACTGGCCTTCGGCGTCGCTTACGATTACCCGCGTCACGCTGGCCAGCGGCGGGCCGCTTCGTGCCCAGTCGAGCAGCGTGTTGATCGCTTCGTCGCTTCCCTGGATCACTGCTTCCACCGTGCCGTCGGGCTGGTTGCGCACCCAGCCGGTGACGCCGAGGCGTTCGGCTTCGCTGCGCATCGATTCACGAAACCACACGCCCTGCACCCGACCATGAATCAGCAGGCGCCGGGTTTTCATGCCGGGTTCACTTCACCTTCATGCCCGGCTGCGCGCCGCTGTCGGGCGACAGGATGAAGAGGCCGGGGGTGTCGCCGGAAGCCGCCAGCACCATGCCTTCGCTCATGCCGAACTTCATCTTGCGCGGCGCCAGGTTGGCGACCATCACGGTGAACCGTCCCACCAGCGCCTCCGGGGCGTAGGCCGACTTGATGCCGGCAAACACCTGGCGGGTGCCGAGTTCGCCCACATCCAGCGTTAACCGCAGCAGCTTGTCGGCGCCTTCGACATGCTCGGCGTTGGCGATGCGCGCGATCCGCAGGTCGATTTTGGCGAAGTCGTCGATGCTGATGGTCTGCGCGACCGGATGCGCAGCGTTGACCTGCGCTTCGGCGTGGCGCGCGGGCGCGGGGGGCGGCGCAGGCTCGAGATTCTGTTTGTTGGCGTCTAACATGGCGTCGATGGATTTGGTTTCGATACGGGTCATGAGATGGCTGTATTCGTTGATGGGGTGTCGGATGAAAAGCGCGTGCGCGTCGTCCCAGGCCAGCGGCGGGATATTCAGGAACGCCTCGACCTGTTCGGCGAGTTTGGGCAGCACCGGCTTCAGGTACAGGGTCAGCAGGCGAAAGCAGTTCAGCGCAACGGTGCAGACTTCATGCAATCGGTAAACGGCTTCGGGTTTCTTCGCCAGTTCCCACGGCTTTTCGTCGGCCACGTACTGGTTGGCGCGGTCGGCCAACGCCATGATTTCTCTTAACGCTTTAGCATAATCGCACGCTTCGTAGTGCGCCGCGATCGTGTCGGCGGCCGCCTGGAATTCGCCGATCAGTTCGATATTGGCAACGCCGTCGGCCAGTTTGCCGTCGAACTTCTTGTGGATGAAGCCGGCGGTGCGGCTGGCGATGTTGATGAACTTGCCGACCAGGTCGGAATTCACCCGTGCGACGAAGTCGTCGAGGTTGAGGTCGATATCTTCCATCGAACCGTTGAGCTTGGCGGCGTAGTAGTAGCGCAGCCATTCTGGGTTGAGGCCTTGTTCGAGATAGCTGGCGGCGGTGATGAAGGTGCCGCGCGATTTCGACATCTTCTGCCCGTTGACGGTCAGAAAACCGTGGGTGTGGATGGTGGTCGGCAGGCGGTGGCCGGAATACTTCAGCATTGCCGGCCAGAACAGGGCGTGGAAATACAGGATGTCCTTGCCGATGAAGTGCACCAGTTCGGCTTTGGAATCGGCGCCCCACCAGGCGTCGAAGTCGAGGCCGTTGTCCTTGGCGTAACGGGCGAAGCTCGCCATGTAGCCGATGGGCGCGTCCAGCCAGACATAGAAATACTTACCCGGTGAGCCCGGAATTTCGAAGCCGAAGTAGGGCGCATCGCGGCTGATGTCCCAGTCGTTCAGACCCGCAGCAAACCATTCCTGCATCTTGTTGGCAGCTTCCACCTGCAGCGTGCCCGAGGTCGTCCATTCGCGCAGGAAGGCTTCGCACGCGCCGAGCTTGAAGAAGTAATGCTCGGAATCCTTGTGCACCGGCGTGGCGCCGGAGACAACCGATACCGGGTTCTTCAGTTCGGTCGGGCCGTAGGTGGCGCCGCATACTTCGCAGTTGTCGCCGTACTGGTCGGCCGCGCCGCACTTGGGACATTCGCCCTTGATGAAGCGATCCGGCAGGAACAGGTTCTTCACCGGGTCGTACAACTGGGCGATGGTTTTCACCTCGATCAGCCCGGCCGCTTTCAGGCGCAGGTAGATAGTAGACGCCAGTTCGCGGTTTTCATCCGAATGCGTCGTGTAGTAATGATCGAAGCCGATGTGAAAACCGGCGAAGTCGCGTGTGTGTTCGTCCCACACCCGGCCGATCAGTGTTTCCGGGCTAATGCCTTCCGCCTCCGCGCGCAGCATGATCGCCGTGCCGTGAGTGTCGTCGGCGCACATGTAGAGGCAATCGTGGCCACGCATTTTCTGAAAACGCACCCAGATGTCGGTCTGGATGTATTCGACCAGGTGGCCGAGGTGGATACTGCCATTGGCGTAGGGCAGGGCGGAGGTAACTAGAATTTGGCGGGACATGGAGACAGCCGAAAGAAGACCCAAAGGGCACAGGAATCGAGCATTTTAACCGAAGGGCATGAATCCCCGCGGCGTTCCTCAAGGGCTAGAAGCGCGAGCCGGGCTGTTTCAGAAATTCGAGTTCTTCGGCTGTGGAGGTCCGACCCAGGATGGCGTTGCGATGAGGAAACCGGTCGAAGCGCGTCACAATTTCCTGATGCTGGCGCGCGTAATTCAGGAATCCGTCAAACAGGTCGCGTTCATCGACCGCCGCGTCGCGCGCCAGGCTTTCATACAGCGAAACCGACCGGGTCTGCATCTCGACCGACTCGGCATGCTCCAGCGGCAGATAAAGAAACACCCGTTCGATCGGCGCGAGCAGCGCGTCTTCGCCTGCGGCGAGCGCCGCGAGGCTCAAGGCCAGCGCCTGCGGATCAGTGGCAAACGCCTGTGCCTGATCACGATGGATATGGTGCGGAAACTGGTCGAGCACGATCACCAGCGCCAGCCGGCCGCGCGGTGTGGCGGCCCAGTCATCAAGCTTGCCGGCGGTTGCCGCGACCAGGGTGGCGGCGAACCGTTCGGTCACCGACTGATCATTTTCCGGCGACTTGCCGAACCACAGCTTGCGCTGCCGCCCGGCAACTTCAGCTGCGCTGCCGGGTGGTCCGAACCAGAAGGCGAGGACGTTTTCGGGCTGGGTGACCATGGCGATGGGCTTTCCGAAATCAGAAAATATCGTCCGCCAGATCATTATGCGAGCCGTCGCAGAACGGCTTGCCCTGGGTGTGCTTGCAGTTACACAGCCACACCGTGGTCTTTTCCTCGATGACGAAGGACATCGGCTCTAGTCCGGTGCCCTCGTGCGAGCCATCGCAAAACGGCTGCGTCATCGAGCGGCCGCACGAACACCACCAGTATTCACCCGGCTGCAGTTCGAGTTCGGCGGGGTTGCGGTCATACACGATAGGCTCGGGCATGGTTGGCTCCAGCGTAAAATCGCCATTTTAGTGTAGTGCTGCATTTGTGTGGGGACTTATCAGGTGACTGCATTTACTATGCGTTGTGCATGCAAAGCCGAGCGTCGAATGCGAGTTACTCCCGAGATTGCATTGAGCGAGCGGAACTGAGCAAGCATCCCCGCTTCGTTATGCATTTCACAGCCACCTTGGTCTCCTGGCTCAACATGCTCAAATGCTTCTTCCTTGATATCGCCCCAAGCGACTGTGCCGAGGGGTGTTCACGAGCGTCTTCGAACTCGCCGCTGCCATTAGCGATTCCGTCGCTCGGCGCAACACCGAGCCCAGGTTTTTCATCTTGACCAAAAGCGCTCGCGACATTCTGCAGAAAGTCATCCGTGCGAACAGCCACTGAAGTTCCAAGCAAAATACAGCCACCACACAAGATGATGTGGCAGCAGCGGTTTTGCCGACACGCAGCACCTGTTGTTCTGTGGTAGTTTAAAAACAAATAATACGCACGCCAGCGCAAACGTATGCCCGCACCTGCAGACGAAGCCGTTCTCATCAAACTCCTGGATTCACTGGACTTGGTCACTACCGGCGAGGCGTTAATCTCATGGGTGCGCAAAGATCTGCAGCAAATCTTTCCTCATCGCGCCTTCATTTGTGGTGTCGGTCGAATTCATCGTGCGGGTGTAGCCCCCATCAAGGTCTTTGCTTCGAATTTTCCACTTGCTTACCTGAATTCTCTCCGGCAACCGGATGGGCTGTACGTTTCTTCCGCTGTAAAAAGCTGGCTTGCGAGCGGCGAAGTTCAATTGCTTGATGCAGCCGCAATGAATTGGGAGGAAATGGATCCCATCTGGCTAGAGCGCTTCAAGGTCAGCGGTCTGAAAAATATTGCCGCTCACGGTGTATACGATTTCTCGCGTCAGCACGCTACTTATTTCAGCTTTCATCAAATTCCTGAGATTTTGGCTGAACGACATCGGTTTTTACTAAAATTTTTTGTTCCCCACATGCATGTCACGGTGCTGCGTATCCTCCACAAGATCAAGGTGGAATCGCGTGCGGTGCGAACAGGTCGTGCCCTTACTACACGTGAACTTGAAGTCCTGGCTTGGATTTGTGAAGGCAAGACGAGCACCGAAATTGCAACCATCCTGGGTATCGCGAACAGCACCGTCAGAAATCAGACTCAAAGCATCCTCGTCAAGCTGCGCGTAAGCACACGTGCTCAGGCGGCAGCCAAGGCGATCAAAAAAGGACTGGTAATTTCACGGCACCCTGATTCGCAATTTGGCGGACTTTGAGAAATAACGGCAGCTTCCCTCTAAGCATCATCATCGACTGATTTAAGCACTGGCAAGTGCTACGCAAGCACATTGCCGGACGGTGCTTGCGTTCTTGACCGGCAGCAGCCCAACCTCGCTGAAAGCCTCCCAAGTTACTCTGGGCGTGAGCCTATTGGGAGCTTGTACTACAACTTTAGTCGTAGAGCAGTTGCTCTATATCCTCGCCGGATTCAAACCCATACTCTCAGCCCCGAGATAGCGCACGGTCTCAGTTCGGCGTTGCTCCGTGTTCTTGGCTGCATCAAGGGCGCAAATTTGCTAGGTCATTAAAAAGGGGAGTTGACATGAAATCCATGCGTCATTCGCAGCGCGGTCAGGGCATGACCGAGTACATCATCATCGTTGCCATGATCGCCATCGCGGCGATTGCGGTTTACCAGTATTTTGGGCAAACCGTGCGTAACCAGACCGCTGCCATTGCGCAGGAACTGGCCGGCAACGACGGCACGACTGCCCGAGGTAATGCACAAACTGCCGCAGGTCAGGCAGAAACCGTGGGCGATCAAAGAAACACTCTGGATACCTACGTCGGACAGGAGGCCAGATAACGGCAATGCAAACACCACCCTCGGCTTGAGGGTGGTGCAATGACAACAAGATCGTACCCATGAAACCAGTACGCAAAGCTTGCCAGAAAGGCCAGGCCCTGCCTTTGGCGCTCGTCTTGCTGGTCGCCGTTGCCGCGATCGTGTTTTTCATGTTCAACAGTGGGCAGTTGGTGCAGGAGAAAATCCGCCTCACCAATACGGCCGATGCGGTGGCCTACAGCGCGGGTGTCTACGAGGCGCGTGTCCTGAACTACGACGCGTATACCAATCGCGCCATCATCGCCAACGAAATCGCGATTGGACATGCCGTCGGGCTGGCCTCATGGGCGAAATACGCAGGAACCACGGCGGACACCATTGCGCCGTATATGTATCTCATTCCTTACGCGGGCCCGGCCATCGCCAATGTACTCTACGACGTAAGGGACGCAATGAATGTTTATACGCCTTTGCTCGCATATACCGTAACCCTGCATGACGCCGCCATCAACGCGCTCGCCGCCTCGCAACTGGCGGTACACGGCCCAGGAAACGCCGTTGCTTTGGCAAGTCGGAAAGTGTTGATGGACGAAGTGGCCCATAAGAACGACCCCGACGTGAAAGTCGACCTGCTCCCCGTTGCGGACGATTTCGCAGGATTCACGCAGCGCTATTCCAGCCGGGACGAGCGCAAGCACATGGGACAGCTCGTGCATGACGGTCGGGATGCATTCCTGCGCAGCCGCAACTGGAATTTCGGCCTGGTCATCTTGTGCACCGGTGTGCAACTCAGGAAGCGGGGAAGCACGGAACTGATCGACATGGTCGATGGCTGGAAGTCGATGGACACGCTCTCCGCGCATCAATACCGCATCCGGCGTTTTCGTTGCAGGCACTCCGAGAACCCACTCGGCTTTGGAAGCGCGTTCTCCGACGACGGTCTCGACGACTCCGCCTACAGCTACGCCGGCTCGCGCAATACCAACCCGGAAGCGAGCTATCGGGCGGAATCCAATGTGGCCGACGGTTTCGAGCCCCCCACGTTGACGGGCGGCGCCATCCCGGCCTTTCACGAACTCTCCGAGGACGTGCTGAAGCGCGACGACCCGCGCACCGCCCTGACGATCCGTGTCAGCAAGGCGCGCGCCGATCAAGTCTTTTCAGGAGGCAACGGCCAAATCAAACCTGCCGGCAGCCTCGATCTTTATCAGGGGGGACTGGCCAAGGACGAGAGTGCGGCCGTCTCCAAGGTTGAGGTCTTTTTCGAGCGTCCCGACGGCAAGAACACGCTCTTCAACAAAGAGGAAATCGGCAGCCTCTTCAATCCCTACTGGCAGGCAAGGCTCGCGCCAGTCTCGGCGGGCGAGCGCGTCCTGGCCCAACTCAGACAAGGTTTGCAATTGCCATGATGGACAACACAACCCGATTTTCTTCTCCACACTTCGTATTCCTGCTCTTCGCGTTATTTGCGGGAGCGGGCGCTTTGTTGCCAACGGATCATGGCTTGATCGATCACGCCGTGGCTGCGCCGGCCAATTCGAAGCCCACCGGGCTTGTCCACGGCATCCACGTGCGGCGCACCGGCGACATGCCCGAGGCGAGGGAGACGGCAAAAATGTTGGTCAATGCACAGCAGGCTCAATGCGGCTCGGCCCTGATGAAGCAGGCCTGCCAGACCACCTTGTCCGATCCGGCGGCTTCGCCCAAAACCAAGTCGCGCTGCGTGGAGATGATGTCCAGCTTCAAGCTCGGTGGCAATCTCAACAACGTTGGGGAAACGGTCACCGACGAGTACTTTGCGCCGCCCCAGAACAGATCGGCAAGCGTTGTCAAATCAACCGTCCTGCGGCAAACCGGCGTTTGCTCAGCCGAGGTCGAGCAGAAAGAACATCATGTGATCACGCATCATCGCCCCGATGGCTACACTCGCTTCGAGCGCAAGACGGACAAGCAAGGCCGGATGCAATGGGTTCAGTTCAAGCATCAATACATTCCCGGCCTGGCCGACATGCTCAAGACCTCGCTCGATACGGCGCGGCTTAACGGCAAGGTGACGGTCACGGCGCCGCTCGGACACAAGACGCTTGTACCCGGACGCGTGTGCGAAACGAGACGGGTCAGCGCGGGTGCCGTTGAGTTCGTCTCGTGCATCCATGACACCGGTCTCAAGTTCCCCTCACACGTCACATTCGAAAGCGAAGTCCTCGCCAGCGGCAAGACGGAGCGCGTCGAGAAATTCGCTTCCTATGCGCACAATGTGGCGCTATCGCGCGACCTGTTTCTCCCCGGGCGTGGCGAAAAAGTGATGACGGAAAAGGACGCCAGGTCTGACCCGAACAATCCGATGAGCCGCTGGTGTGCAGCCGAAGAAGAACGCACTGGCATCGATCCCTGCAAGGGCGACGATGATTAGCGCGCGCGCCAAGGCATCCGGTCCGTCGCGCCAGCGAGGCCAATCGACGGTGGAGTTTGTCGTGCTGGCCTTTGTGCTGGTTCCCCTGCTACTGGCTGTGCCGCTGATCGGTAAATACATGGACATCGCCCAAACCGCTGCGGTCGCCAGCCGCTATGCGGTGTTCGAGGGAACGGTCAGGCACTCTTCCGCCACGGACGGCTGGAAGACCGATGCCGGGCTTGCGATGGAAGTCAGGCGGCGCTTCTTCAGCAACACCGACGCGCCGGTCAAGACCGGGGATGCTGCGGGCGACTTCAATGCACACCGAAACACGCTATGGTTCGATCACCGGGGCGATCCCTTGCTCCCAAAATTCGTCGACAACGTCGGCGTCAAAACGACGCGCGAATCGACAGCCCAGCCGTTTGGCGCGTTCTACGCGGCATCGCTCGGTCTGCCAAGCGAAAATCTCTACACTGGACAGGTCATCGTCAATGTGGCGGATATCGCCGGTTTTCAACCCTTCGACAAGCTGAAGCTGTCCATCGACCGTTCCACGACCGTGCTGGCCGATTCATGGACAGCAAGCGGTCCTGGCATGGTCGAAGAAAAAATCAAGAAGGACGGATTCAATCCGCTTGGGCCGTTCCCTTACAAACCGCTCGAAGTCCTGGGCGGCAACCCCGTCGTCGACCTGGCCTTTACTTTGTTCGAGTACGGCGCGCCTCCGCCCGATATCGGTCGCGTCGAGCCGGACCGCGTGCACGCAGACAGGCTCAAATGATCCGGACATTTCTTTTTTCCGTCTGCATGCTGCTGGTGGCGCCGTGCGTTTCCGCCTGGCCGCAACTGCCGGCGCCGTCAGACGCACGTGTGGAATCCGTCGGCGAACAGTTGCGCCTCAACGGCGTTCCCATGCGCACGCAGCGGGTGCTGACGGCACGCCAACCGGAGGAGGTCGCGCGGCATTATCGTGATGCGCTCGGCCCGCGGCACGCGTCGGAACGCCTGTCCGACAGGCTGATTCTTTCGCAAGGGCGCGATGTGTACTTCATCTCCGTCAGCATCCGGCGGCTCGCGGCAGGGGGGACCGAAGCGCTCGTCTCCGTGGCCGACACCCGTGAGGCCAGGCAGGCTGCCGGCCGGTCGCTGGGCTTCCGGATACCTGCCGAATCCGCTGTGCTGTCCGACATGGAGTCGACGGATGCTGGCAAGCGCTCACGGCAACTGGTCTTGAGCAACCTCCACGCGATCCCGACCAATCTCGACGCTTTGTCGCGTGAACTCGCCGCGCGTGGCATGCGGCCCGACGGGCCGCCGCTGCGCCAAAGCGCAGCCGAGCATGTGCAGATCTTCAAGGGCGACAGGCGTGAGGCCAGACTAAGCCTGATTCGCCGCGCAGGCGAGACCAGCGTCATCGTGACCATGATTGAAATGCCATGAACACCCCCCGCTTTTACTCCCGCCAAAGCGGCCAGTCCATGACCGAATACCTCGTCGCCATGCTCGTCGTCATGATGATGGTCGGCGTCAGCTTTGCCGGCGAAAACTCTGTCATCGATCTGTTTCTCGATTCTGTTCGGGCCGCGTTCGACAACCTGAGCAGCTTTCTTTCCCTTCCTCTGTAAATAACAGAACCATGGCTTACAAAATCAACAAGAACTGGATCGTTTTGCTCTCCGCATTGAGCGTGGGTGGCTTGGCGGCCTGGGGCGCGAAGAATTACCTCGGCGGACAGATTGCCGAAATTGAGGCGCGGGAAAAAAACAAGGCAATGGTCCAGGTGGTGGTCGCCAAAATCGACCTGGAGAAAGGCAGCACGTTGCTTGCCGAGAATATGGCGATGCGCTCGGTGCCGAAGGAGTGGGCGCACTCCGGTGCCATTTCCCCCGATCAGTTTGGCCGCGCTGAAGGCTCGACTCTTGCGTATTCAGCCAATGCCGGCGAGCCGGTGATCTGGGCGCAACTGGAAGGGCAGAAAGCGCCCACTTTTTCGACACGTCTGTCGCAAGGCCGGCGTGCGGTCACGGTTCCGGTCGATGAAATCAGCTCGCTGTCCGGCATGGTCGAGCCCGGCGACCTGATCGACATCGTCGTTTCGATCAAGAACGGCAAAAAGAATTTCACGTTCACACTGTTGCAAAGCGTCACCGTGTTGGCTACCGGAACCAAAGCCTCGCAAGAGGACAAGGATCCCGAGGGCCGCAGCCGCACCTTTTCCACCATCACGCTGGATACCAGCCCCGAAGATGCCAAGCGCGTTATCGCCGCACGCGAAGTGGGGCGCGTGACGGCCTTGCTGCGCGCACCCAACGACGACAGCCAGATTTCTAAAGAGCGTACGGACGCCATGGGCTTGCTGGGACTGGCGACGGGTTTGGCGTCTGCTGCCAGCACGGTTCCGGTGATTTATGGCGGTGGACCGATTACCGAGGGGCAGAGCATGAATGCACGAGTGGGCGGAGACGCCCTGGCGGAATTCAGGTAAGCATTTTTCAGTAAATAGTTAATTAAAACGGTATTGCGCACGGACTGTATCCCATCGAGTGCAGTTGGTCGTGCTGAGACAACAAGAACAATCAGGGAGTCAATTTTGAAGCGCATCACGTATTACATCGGCCAAGGTATTGGGCTATTTGCATTGAGTCTGGCAGTTCATGCTGCGGACGCCTCATCCGTCACGCCATCCAACGCGCAAACTCGTCAGGTCGTTGCCGAGGCTGGTGTCATACCGGCGATTTCCAGTGAAACGCTTGGGCAAGGTTCTTCCGTCATCACCCCGGCCGAGGAAAAGGTCGCTGCGCCTCCAGCGCGCAAGTCGAGGACTGCAAAAAAGCCTGTTGCCCAAACTGTATTGGCATCCAAAGTGGACTTTTCCGGCGAAATTGAAATGTTCGTTGGTGAGACCCGTGTGATCGCCGAACCCAACGCGGGGCGTCTGGCCGTGGGCAACGGCAAGACGCTGTCGGCCGCCGTTCTGGACGACAAGGAAATCCTGCTCATTGCCAATGAGACAGGCGTCTCGTCCCTGCATATCTGGACGCGCAATGGCCGAAACCGGCGGCTTAAAGTCAATGTCTTCCCCGGTGATACAGCGCGCGTGACGCGAGAGGTCGCGGCGTTCCTTGCCACCATTCCCCATGCCAGGTCTTCGGTCATTGGCGACAAGGTGGTGGTGGAGGGCGATAACCTGAGCGACCGTGACCTCGCGAAAATCGACGAACTGGCCAAGCGCTATCCACAGATCATTAATTTCACCAATCAAATGGGTTGGGAAAAGATGATTGTGATGGATGTCAGGGTGGTCGAGTTTCCCACCAAAGCACTGAAAGAAATCGGACTCAAATGGAATACGACGGGCGGTGTTGCAATGGGTGGAGTTTGGGCGCCATTCAGCCGGGGTGACACCTCGCCTTATCAGATCAATCTCGTCACCGGGCAAAGCAATCCTGCGCCTGTTACCGCCAACCCCAACAATCTTGTTCAAGGTATCCCGCTTACCTCCAGTTTTACGGCGTTGTCGATGCTCAACATGGGCCTGAATGCGCAACTGAACCTGATGGAGCAAAACGGCACGGCGACGGTCCTCGCCCAGCCGACGCTTTCCACGCGTAGCGGCGCCAAGGCAAGTTTTCTGGCTGGTGGCGAGTTTCCTTATTCCGTCAGCAACATCAACGGCACCACCATCGTCTTCAAGCCTTACGGTATTCGCCTCGACATCGAACCGCGCGTTGATCATAACGGCGTGATTCGCGCCAAAATCATGAGCGAAGTCAGTGACATCGACACCTCGATCAGTACGACCGCCGGGCCGGCTTTGCGCACCCGCAAGACCGAAACCGAGTTCAACGTCATGGCAGGTGGAACCATCATTCTGAGTGGTTTGCTCAAGCGGGATGTCAGTACATCGATCGACAAGGTCCCCTTCCTGGGAGACATCCCCGTGCTCGGGGCCTTGTTCCGGTCCAAGCGATTCCAGAATGACGAAACCGAGTTGGTGGTCTTCGTAACTCCCGTGGCGGTGGACCGAAACTCCCTTGCGCAAGAGGAAGACATGGCTAAAGCGGTTTCCCGCCTGGAGCACACTCCGCGCGCCGGAACCCCTGATGTAGCCAGTGTGCCAGGCATGCCTGCGTTCAGGAAATCATCGGCTTCTGCAGATACAGACGCGTCACGCCCGGGTCAGGGCTGGACCGATTTCGCTTACTAAGTAGGGTGCGTACAGATGTTTCAAGTCCACATTACTGACTCGGATAAAAAGCAGTTCGTTGAATTGGTCGAAGACACGGCGGCCATGGTTGGCAAAAGCCGGGAGTGCCGTATCCGCCTGTCAGGCTGGCGCATCGGACGCGAGCATGCGCGCATTTTTCGCACCAAAAGTGGCCTGTTCATCCAGGACCTGGGGCAGTTTTCGGGTACCTGGGTCAATGGCGCCCGGGTTGAGCAACACGGCCCTATCGTCCATACGGATGAAATCGTCATGGGGCCTTATACGATCAAGGTCGAGGATAAATTCGCAAATTTGCCACAGGATTCGTCGCCAGGCGAAACCTCGGTCCGCATCGCCACTCCAACAATTGGAACCATAACTTCCGCCCTGTCGCATGCATCCACGCCGCATCATTTCTGGCGCCGACGCATCCACGAACAACTGCTCGACGCCATCGACCTGCGCCGCCGCGATCTGATGCGGATGGAGGACAGCGAGTTACGCACCGAGACCGAGGCCCTCATCCGCGAAATCATCGGCCAGGAATCTGCCCTGCTCGACACCATTGATCGCGAGCGTCTCATACGCGACGTGCTCAACGAAGCGGTCGGCCTGGGACCGCTGGAAGAACTGCTGGCTGACGACAGCATTACAGAAATCATGGTCAACCGCTTCGACGAGATTTATCTGGAGCGCGCCGGCCGACTTGAACGCCACCCATCGATTTTTACCAGCGACCGTGCCGTGCTTGGGGTGATAGAACGCATCGTCGCCCCGCTTGGCCGGCGCATCGACGAATCCTCTCCCATGGTCGATGCGCGGCTCAAAGATGGTTCGCGGGTCAATGCGGTCATTCCGCCGCTGGCGATCAAGGGCCCTGCGCTCACCATCCGGAAGTTTTCCCGCCGCACACTGACCGCCGACGACCTGATCGGCTTTGGTGCCTTGAGCCCCGACATGGCCGAATTCATGCGCATGGCCGTGCTGCACCGCAAGAACATCATCATCTCCGGTGGCACCGGCTCGGGCAAGACCACGCTCTTGAACGTCCTGTCCAACTTCATCCCCGACGGCGAGCGCATCATCACCATCGAAGATGCCGCCGAGCTGCGCTTGTCGCATTCGCACCTGATCAGTCTGGAAGCCCGCCCCGCCAACGCCGAAGGGCGCGGCCAGGTCGCCATCCGCGACCTCGTCAAGAACGCCCTGCGGATGCGCCCCGATCGCATCGTCGTCGGCGAATGCCGTGGCGGCGAAGCGCTCGACATGCTGCAAGCCATGAACACCGGCCACGAAGGCTCGCTTACCACCCTGCATGCCAACAGTCCGCGCGACGGCCTGGCCCGGCTCGAAACCCTGGTGCTGATGGCCGGCATGGATTTGCCACTGACCGCCATTCGCGACCAGGTCGTGTCCGCAGTCGACATCATCATCCAGCAGGCACGGCTGGCCGACGGCCGGCGCGTCATCACCGGTATCGTCGAAGTCACCGGCATCGAGTCCAACAAAATCCAGCTACAGGAACTCTTCAAATACGAGCAGCAGGGACGGGATGAGCACGGCCGCATTATCGGCCGCTTCGCCGGCTGCAATGCCGTGCCGACCTTTTACGAAGGGCTGCGCGAATCGGGCATCGCGGTCGACCTGAGCATTTTCAGCCGGCGGGAAGACGCATGATGGGCGCAAACCTGATCGTCATTATCTTCAGCCTGGCGGTTGCCAGCGCTGTAGCGCTGCTGGTCTGGGCGATGACCGACCTGGGCGGGCGCCAGCTGGCCGCCTATCGAGCCCGCTTCACCCGCGACACCCACTTCAGCATGCGCGAACTGTTCCTGTTCGCCGATCCCTCGCGCCTGTATGCGATGAACCTTGCCGTCATGCTGCTCGCCGCGATCGCCACCTGGCTGCTGACGCATAGCCTGGCGCTGGCTGCGGTCGTTGCCGTGCTACTCACCTTGGCGCCGCGCCTGATCTTTGGCTGGCTGCGCCGCCGCCGCATCGACCGCATCGAACAACAGCTGCCCGATGCCCTGTTGATGATTTCCGGTGCGGCCAAGGCCGGTCTGTCGCTGGCATCCGCCGTGCGCCAGGTCAGTCTGGAACTGCCGCCGCCGCTGGTGCAGGAATTCCAACTCATGCAGCACGAGCAGCGTCTCGGCGTCAGCCTCAACGACGCCCTGGAGAACCTCACCCACCGCGTCCCCGTGCAATCGGTCAACCTCATGGTGTCGGCCATGCGCATCGCCAGTGAAACCGGCGGCGGTCTGGCCGAAACCCTCGAGCGCACCGCCGCCACCCTGCGCGCTCAACACGCCATGGAACTCAAGATTCGCGCGCTCACCAGCCAGGGCAAGCTGCAAGCCTGGGTCGTCGGCTTGCTGCCCGTGTTCCTGCTGTGGGTGCTCACCAAAATGGAACCCGATGCCATGTCTCTGCTGTGGACCACCCACATCGGGTGGGGCGTGCTCGCCGCCGTCGCCATCATGGAATTCTTCGGCGTCTGGATCATCCGCCGCATCGTAGCCATCGACGTATGAGGATGCCAACATGAATCCGTCGAGCCTGGATCCAACCTGGATCATTCTCAGCTTCGCCCTCGCAGCCGGCCTGTCTTTTGCCCTGATAGCCTGGGTGATTTCCCGTCTGGCAGCAGAAGTACCCAAACAGGATCGCGCCTGGCTCGATGCGCCTCCACTGGGTTTCCGTATGCTGTGGTGGCCCGTGCAGTGGCTGGCGCATTATCTGGACCCCTGGCTTTCTGCTGCGCATCAGACTAAAACGCTGACCCGGTTGCGCATCGCCGGCATGGACTTCGCGCTGAGCCCAGCCCAGTTTCTGGCGGGCCGGTTGCTGTGGGGCTGCATCTTCGGTCTGGTCGGCGTGTGGCTGGCCGCCAGTTTCAAATTGCCGGGCTCTGGGCCATTCCTCATCGCCTTCCTGTTCGGCTTCATCTACCCCGCCATCTGGCTGCGAGACCGCATCGACGTGCGCCGCCGCCAAGCCCTGAAGTCGCTGCCCTTCATGCTCGACCTCATCACCCTGTGCGTCGAATCCGGGCTCAACCTCGCCGGCGCCATCCAGCAGGCCGTCGACAAAGGCCCGGCCGGCGCATTGAAGGACGAATTCGCCCGGCTGCTACGCGACATCCGCGCCGGCAAGCCGCGCTCTGAAGCCCTGCGCGAACTGGCCGCCCGCATGGACATGCCAGCCGTATCCAGCTTCGTCTCCACCCTGATCCAGGCCGAAGCCACCGGCATGAGCCTCGGCCCAATACTCCGCGCCCAGGCCGACCAGCGCCGCATCGAACGCTTTGCCCGCGCCGAGAAGCTCGCCATGGAAGCCCCGGTCAAGCTCCTGTTTCCGCTGATCTTCTTCATCTTCCCGTGCGTCTTCGCCATCCTCATGTTCCCCATCGTCATGAAGTTCATGGCATCGGGGTTTTAAGTCATGCCGTCAGCCGCCTTGTTCCCCCTCGATATTCGCCGTGCAGACCGCTTCTTCAGCCGACTTGTCGGCCTCTTGCTCTCACCGCCCCTGCGGCCGGGCCAGGGCTTGCTGATCGTGCCTTGCGCCGCCGTGCATACCGCCTTCATGGGT
>JACDJC010001212.1_pt1 | contig 23618 bp, 27 predicted proteins | sample 7454191 | NCBI WGS metagenome assembly JACDJC01 (sample SAMN14253291, study PRJNA609438) | sludge metagenome | isolation source: sludge after 25d culture with pyrite and EDTA | collected 2018-12-20 | reverse complement strand
GGCCCGCTGGGTCAGGTTCATCAGCAGCGCGTGGACGTGCAGATGCGGATCCGGTGCAGCGTCCTCCGTGGGCCGGGCCGTTTCGTGGCGGAACTTGGCGATGATGAGATTACCCGTATGCTCCACCCGCGACTTGCCGTTTTCCTTCTTGCGGCCCATGGCCAGGTGCTGCTCAACGTAAGTCAGAGCCGTGGCCACGGCGTCATCGTTCGCCTGGATCAGGCGCTCGTCGCCCCCGATCAGCGCCTGCAGCGTGATGCTTTTGGGTGCGCCGAAGGTCAGATCCAGCGCCGCGCGGGCCTTGGCGTCCTTGCGCACGGATTGACTGGCCGTGATGCCATGGCCAAAATCACCCTGCAGCATGGCTTTGAACCGAGCGGGGTCGATGGCCCCGACCGCGCCCAGGCGCCGGGCGCCTTCGCCTTGCCAGGCCGCGGCGCTGCCGTCGCGGCTGTAATAGTCGTCGGCCTGGTCGGCATAGTAGTGGGTGGCGAGGGCCGCACGGGCCCGATAGATCTGGCTGTGCGAGATCATGGGTGCTCCGGGAAGTGGGAGTGGTAAAAGATCAGCCAGCAGGCGCGAAAGGCGCGCCGGTGCTGGCTGTTGGGAGGAAGGGCAGGGAGATTACACAGGGTTTTCCACAGGGATTGTGGATGGTTGCGATCGATCCGTGGCGGACACTGATGCACTCGCTGCGGTGAGGACTGAAGCTCGGGAGAGTAGATGCCAGAAGATATGTCTTCTTCCCCACAAAGGAAATTTGAGGGTCGGAATCGTGGACAGCCTTGAAGCCACCTTACGCTAAACTCACAGTCTTGCGAGACTTTGAGGATCGTGATGAGTTCATTGCCGTCAAATCTAGCGCACGCCAGGAACGCTGCTCTTGCTGCCTTAGGTGACATCAAACCAGCGGGTCCACCTCAAGGCGGCGACGAATTGCATGCGCTTATGATGGCGTCACGAACCAATGGGGGACGCGGCCTACCGCCTTATTACCTCGTTTATTTTTTACTCGTCGATCTGCTCGGTTTTGCGAATCTTGGCCAATGGGAAAAAGTCGCGTGGATCGTGCCGATTCGATACTCAGGCCGACTGTACTCAATAGAGCATCGAAAAATGGGGCTCGGGATATTTGCCCCAACATACAAGAACGATTTGCGAAGAATCGGACGGGCAGTCGCGAGCGGCATACCTGGCGACGAAGCCGAGCGGCACGCGACAGAGATCTGCAAACTCATTAATGAAGCGGTTTCGAAGGCGGAACCGTACTTTGAGTGGCGAGCCGAACAAGCAGTCGGCGACAGCAAATTGAATGTCACTAATAACAGTAATTGGCTGTTCGAGCGATACGAGTATCTTCGTGATGAGTACAAGCGACTCGACGATGAATTTGAACGGAAGAAGGACGAACCCAATACCAGAGACTATCCGGATGGTAGCGTGTCCGTTTGGACGGCCTACGAAATCTGGCGACACGCCAAGTGGATGGGTCAAGCGGCAATTGACGCTTTCTTTAGCTGGACAGAGCATGTCTTCATCCACATCGCCATCTTGAAGGGAGTCTTGAAAACCGGCGATAAAGTTGCAGCATTAGCCGAAGGGGATTGGAAGGCTAAGTTCAAAGCCGCGCTTCCTATCGAAGATGCAGAGATGAAGAGGCGCTATGAGGCGCTGTTGGACCTGCGCGCTCAGATTCGGAACTATATGGCGCATGGCGCCTTTGGAAAACGCGGTCAGGCGTTCCGGTTTCATTCGGGTGCAGGCGCAGTGCCGGTGCTACTTACCCGACGGCAGCAGCATCGCTACACACTCTCGGGAAATCCCAGCTTCGAAGAAAAAAATGCCCTGAATGAGATTGACGCGTTCATTCGCTACCTCTACACGACTGACGTCGCTATCGCCTTGGAATATGTTCAAAGTGGCTTAGCAAGCATTCTCACGTACGCTGAGGATGGTACATACAGCAGGGCAATGAACACCATGGAGCACATGAAGGAGTTCATCAAATATATGAACGACCAAGTGGACAGATCGGCCAATATGGATTGGTAGTGCCGGAGGCGTTCGAGCGCTTGTGTCCCGCTGAAGGGCGACAAGTTGAATCTGTCTATCGAGGCTGTCTGCTGAAAACTGATACATCCAATTGAGTGTTAGGCCGCAAGTACGTGAAGCCACATGAGTACATCTTTGAAATAGGTTCCCAAGGCGGCACCAAGCACTAGTGTGATGATCCACAGGAAGCCAGAGGCAAGACGGCGCCCCGTCTTTCCCTTCTCCGCTTGGTCGGAAAGTTGTTGCCGAAGAGCCCCTTCCATTTCGAGCCTAAAGGCTGCAAACTGTTCCTGACCTGTATTTGCAAGCACTTCGTACCTCATGGCCAATTGTTTCTTTTCTTCGATTTCTGCCAAGACTTTGTCGAGTTGCTGCGTTTGCGAGCCGAGTTCAGATTGCAACTGCGAAATGATTGTGCTGGCCTGTTCGATGTGGCTTCGTGCTTCTTCCACTCGCTGACGCGCCGCCCTGTCATCGGCAGATACAGGAAGAAATTCTGCAAAATATTGTCCAACAGTATGTTTCGCGATTTGGCGAATCTGTCCTTCGGTGAACAGCCGTCCAGTAATCGTCCTGATTGCCTCAGCAGAGATTACGTTAATAAATTCAAAATACATAGTCTGCGACCCAAAGTTAGAGCACAGCGGTGCTGAAGGTATCCGCTAAATTGGCCTATTATGCGGATAGTGGCCATTTGATGTCCGAAAATGCAGCTGCCCGCACACAGAACCTCTGGAATGGCATCCTCACCCTCGCAACCGGCAAATCCCCAGCCAGTGCCATATACCCCTCCAGCACCGGCAGCGCCTGAATCTGCGCTGCCGTCACCACATCCTCGACCGTCCGATCCATATTATCCGACGTGTTTCGATGATCGACGCTGCGGCTGACGCTGTATTTTGGCCGTTCGACTTCGTGTTTGCCAAGGCTTTCGCTCATGTCGTGGGCGGTCTGCGGGTCGGTACGGGATCCGCCCAGCACGACCAGGTTGCGAAAACTTGCCCGGATGGTGGTGGCCATCGTCCTGCCGTACAGGTGCTCCAGCTGGGATGTGCTCTGCAGGCCGGCGATGATGCGCAACCCATTCTTGCGGCCTTTGGTCAGGCCCGCCTCCAGTGATGGCAAGGCTTCCAGGCTGGCCAGCTCGTCAATGAAAAGCCACCAGCGCCTGCCGGTGCCTTCGGGCATGGATAGAATCGACGTGATGAAGACATCGGCCCAGGAGGACACCAGGGGCCGCATGGAGTTCATCATGTCTTCGCGCCAGTTGATGTACAGGTTGCCACCGCTGGGCTGATCCAGCCAGTCGCGAATGGAGAAGGGCCCAGGCTTCATGCTGGTGTGCTCGGACAGCTTGTTGGAGAGCACGAACCGGGCGGACGACAGGGCCTTGCTGGCTTCACTGGAGCCGACGAAGAGGGATTCGGCCAAGGTGCCGTCCAGGAACTGTTTCAGTACCTTTGGGTCTTCGATAGTGCACAGCCGGAACAGATCCATGATGCTGGCCTCGGTGCCCTGAAGCTGATGCAGCTTCTTTGCGGTTTCGCGCAGCAGCAGCCGCCCGAAGTCGTTCCATTCCTCGGCGTTCTTGTCCTGGCTCATGGGTACCAGGGAATGTGCCAGGCGTTTCCAGTCGTAGTCGGCACGCACTTCGTTGAAGAAGGACCAGCCCTCGCTTCTGGCGTCGTAAGGGTTCAGAATCACGTCGCCGGGTTGCCAAAATTTGCTCAGCAGATCGCCATTGGGGTCGATGACGATCATGCGGTCGTTGCGTATAGGTGTTTGGCCCGGCAGATGGTGCCGACGGCTGCAGGAGCGCGCCAGCACGGAGGCCGCCATATTGCGTAGCAGCACCGACTTGCCGGACCCTGTGGCACCGCTCACCAGCAGGTGCAGGTTTTCGTTCGCCGTGGGCATGGGGATGCCTGCCACGTCGATCTGTTGCTTGCCGGGTTCTGTGCAGAGCTTTGTCAGGTGTTTGGCCGTGGTCATCCGGGTGCCACGCACGAAGCGCTTGTAGGCGGCCCCCTCAAAACCTTCGGTTTTCGCAGTGCGACCGATGAACAGAATCAAGGCCAGGGCCAGCACCAGGCCCACGCCCAGCGATCCATAGAGCAAAGGATAGCTGGGGGTGAGCTTCACGAAATGCCAGGCCATCTGGCGATTCCAGTCGCGCCAGGCGATACCGCTGCCGTAGGTGGCGGCGGTCATCCAGGCCCCCATGGGAAAGAGCGCCAGGGAAAAGGCGGCAATGCGCCGCCGGGTGATGGGGGAAATCAAGGTAGACATGGGAGCCTTCGTGGAGTCAGGGAATGAGCCACTGGCCCAGCGCCAAGCCTGCGAGCAACCCGCCCAGCACACCAGAGGCACCGCCAATGACTACGGCGATGAGTGTCATGCGACGGCCAGCGTGGTGCGTGATGCGGGCACACTGGGCCGTCTCCTGGGTCAGGTGATCCAGCCGGGTGCCAGTTGCGTCCAGCATGGCCTGAATGGCCTGCTGATGCTGCTGGTGGATGGGATTGGCGGTGGCTTCCAGAGTGGTGGCCAGATGCCGGGCCAGTTGCTGGGGCAGGACCTGCTGGGTGTCAGCCACAGTCTGGATCTGCTGTTGGGCAGCATCCAGGCTTTGGCTGACGGTTTCGAGCCGATCAACGAGGCCGGCGACTTCACCCAGCACTTCTCGGTACAGAAAATCCAGTTTGGTACGAGCCGGGCTGCGTTCGTCGGCCATGGGCTCATTCCTGCGTAGCCGCGAAAAGCGCGGTGAAGGCGCGATTCAGCTGCCGGTCCACGGGCTTGGCCAGAGCACGAAGTGCGTGGCGGTTGCTCAGGTGGGCGATCCGTTGACGGTCGCCGGGATCGGTGCTGCGCAGTAAGGCCCGGTAATCGGTCTGATCGGCCAGGACTTCTGCGATGGTGGTGCGCCCGTCGGCCAGCAGCTCGAAGACTTCGTTTTCGAAGACGGCGGCCTTGGGGTTGGCCACGAATGCGCCGTTCTTCAGGGCGTAAGTCGTGATGGGCATGAATTCGTCTTCGACGGCAGTTTCCACCCGGTTGAACAGCACGCGGATGCGGTCGGCGGCGACCCCCAAGCCTGAAAGCGCCATCACGGTCTTGATCGTCTCGCGCTGTGCTTTGCCGGTATTGATCACCGGCAGCACGAAGTAGTCCAGCTCCTCGTAGGCGCCTTCGTAGCGGTTCATGGCCGTCAGAAAATTTTCGATGTTGCTGGCGCCCACGTCCACGATGGCATCGTCCAGCGTGAGCAGGTCCCGAAACAGCTTGCCGAATTGCTCGCCGCGCAGCTGGTCGATGTCCAGCCCCAGGTCGCCTGCGGTTTCGTTGGTGGTTTCGATGGCGAAGATCTGGGCCCCGTTCATGCGGGGGGCCAGCAGATGGGATGCGGTGACGGTTTTGCCGACGGAACCGCTGTAGTTGAGGATGGCGACTTTCATGAGGATGACTCCTGGGACGAAGAGGGGGATGACGGGTGACGGGTGCGTTCTTTGTGCTGCTGTGCTTTGCGTAGGGCTTCGCCTTCACGGCGTAAGGCTTCCAGGTCGATGTGCATGTCACGAATCTGGCGCAGATCGCCTGGGGTTTCGATGCGTCGCGGGCGGCCCTGGATGGCTTGATCCACAGTGGTGTGGGTTTCAACGGCAGCGTTACTGGGCTTGTCTGGCTCATCGGCTGGATAGGCTGGGTTTTTCTCGGGCTGATGACTGAGCGAGCGTCTGGCCTTGCGCCAGCGATACAGCGAGCGCTCCAGCAGTCGAGGCTTGATCGGCAGGCCTGCCAGGGCCAGGTCATCGAGCAAAGCGGCGTAGGGCAGGCCAGTGTCCACGCAGGTCTGGAGATAGGGCATCAAGGGACGTAGCCGGGCGGCCAGGCTGGCGCGTTCGTCAGTCTGGCTCAGCAGGCGCTTTAGCTCAGCCACGTTGGCGGCAGAGTTCATGGAAGCTCCTTGTGGTTTTCAAAGAGGTGGGTGGGGTGCCATGACTGGCCTTAGTGATGCAGGGCCGGCAGCACTAAGGCTTGCTTGCCGTCCAGCCAGGCCAGGCCTGCAGCGTGGGCTTCGTCGTAGGCGGATTGATCGTCGGCAAAGCGCACGGACTGGCCACGGGCGGGGAAATGCCCGCAGCCGACTTCCTGGTTGTGATCGAGCAGGCGCAGCAGATAGCCTTCGCCGTCGCCTTCGCGCGGCACGATCTCGAACGAGAAGCGCAGCCGGGCCTGGGCCAGCTCCATCTGGAACTGCCGAGCAACCGTCGGGATGCGGGCGGCCCAGTCGCCGCCGATGCGATCCAGGGCGTCGGCGATGCTGTAGCCGCGCTCCTGCAGCCAGTCGCTGCGATCCAGTACCAGGGCGGCGGTCAGCGCTTCGCCCAGGCTCAGTGCGCCGATGCCTTCACGGGCGGCCCGATGAGCAATAGCGAGCATTCGAGTGTCGAGATTTGCATGTGGGTTCTGGGGCATGAGAACTCCTTGGCCCTGCAGGTTCAGGGCGGTGATGAGGGAATGGGTGGGGTGTGGCCCGAGCGGGCAGGTGTCGATCACTTGCTGACCGATGCAGCCGTTCAAACGGCTGCGCAGCGTGGCAGGCTGAGATGGTCTGGGGATGATGCGATCAGGCTGGACGGCAGACGGACTTATCCACAGGCCGCTTCTGGTAGAGATAAGGTAGAAGAAAGGTAGAGCATGATTTGGACGGCTGGAAACCCGCATGAATGCTGCGTTTCAGCACTCGTGCCCGCCTTCTTGTTACGACGAAAACGCCTTCTTATTACGATAAAGCGCCTTGTTATTACGATGCGCCCGCCTTCTTATTACGATGGCCGTGGTCGCTTATCCACAGGCTGATTCCGACCGATTTTTGGTCCTGGGTTCAGGCTTTCGAGCGCCTTGTTATTACGATGCTGACCGGCCGTTATTTCGGACCCAGCTGGCCACTTCCCGGCCTTTTTCCAGTCCGATCTGGGGGCTGGCGATCAAGTTCAGATCTGTCAGTTCTTCCAGTGCCTTGAGCAAGGCGGCACGGAAATTTCTCAGATGTCCGGTGTGATGCGCACGATCCTTCAGCCACTGCAGGCTGTAGCGCTGCTGCGTGTCGGCGGAGGTGGCGATCAGGCGTTGCAGGCTGCGGGCGAGATTGCCGCGCAGTTTCTGGCGCGTCTCCCAGTCGATCAGGGCATATTCCCGGTTGCCGAAGATCTGTGCCCAGCGTGGGTCGATGACCAGGGTGTAGACGCCGTCTGCGTAGTCAAAGCCGCCCATCATGGGCAGTACCCGGCAGGCCGGATGCATGCCGAAGCTGTATTTGGCCGAGCCATCCGGCCGCCTGGCTTCGATGCACAGGGTAAAACGGGCCAGATCCTTCATGCCTTCGTGCAACCACTGGTAGCTGGCCCCACTGGTATTGCGCCCGATCCCGCGCAGGAAGTGCGCGCGGTTCACGATGAGCTGTTGGCCTGCGGGGCAGGTGGCTTGCAGGTACATGGCGTGCATCCAGATGTCGGCATGGTCTTCGGATAACTGTTCGCCACTGCCCGTGATCTGAATGTTGCGTGCGGACAGAAAGACGGTTTCCTTGTGCATGATGCTGGCCCCGCGCCGGATGGGGGCGAAGATGCCAGAGCGGGCGATATGGTTGGGGATGGCACGGGAGGTTTCGGAAATACCGGGCACGATGAAGGGCCGGATATCGAGCCCTGCGGTGGGTGACTGGGTTTTGGCCTCTGCGGCCTTACGGTGGGCAAAGCGCATGGCGTCTTCCAGGCGCTTGGCTGCGGCAGCTGGGGATCGGGTCAGGTGGTTGGTGTGGGTCAGCATGAAAAAACTCCAGGCAGGCCCGGATAAGGCCTGCCTGGTCGTGTGCAGCGCCTCACACGGGTACAGGGGGGGGCCAGCAGACGGGGCTGCGTGGCCGTGGGTGGATGAAAGGCGGTACAGATTCCTGTGGCCTATCGCTTGGGTGGCCTATCACTTGGGTGGCCAGGCCTCGGGTAACCGCTTTGGATCAGGCGGCCCTGCTTTGCTTACCCAGGCCCGTGCCGTCGCGGCTCGAACCACAGTTCCTTGAGCTGAAAGCGCTCGAAATACAGCACGATGTCCACGGTCTGGCGCAGGAATGCCTGAATGGTGGCCAGATCCAGATTGCCGCCCGAGGGCGATTGCTTGATGAGCACGGCCAGCCGGTCGAATGTATCGGCCGCACCGTTGGCGTGGGTGGTCGTGACCGACCCCGGATGCCCGGTATTCAAGGCCGCCAGGTAATCCCAGGTTTCGGGACCGCGCAGCTCGGCCAGAAAAATCCGATCCGGGGACAGGCGCATGCAGGCAGCCAGGCTGTCGGTGGCCGACACACGGCCCCGCGTGCCGCCGTACATAAGATGGATGCAGTTGCGGTGGCGTGGCAGGATGAGCTCATGCACGTCCTCGATGGTGATGAGCCGTTCATCGACGGGCACCCGGTCGATGAGCGACCGGGCAAACGTGGTTTTGCCTGACCCCGTGGCCCCGGCTACGATCAGGTTCTTGCGCGCCTGAATGGCGGCGTGCAGGAAAGCGGGGATGTCGCCTGCTGCTTTGAGCGCCACGAGCTGCTGGTCTATGGCTGAAAGGCCACCCGCTTCGCGTTGCGCCGCGATGTCCGCCACAGCAGCGAAGGCCCCCTGGGCCTGCAATTCATCGAGCGTAAAGGCCGCCTGGGTGTGCTTGCGGATGTTGATGGCCATCGTCCCGTCCAGGCAGGCTGGGGGCTGCACGATCTGGCCGCGTTCGCCGCCCGGCAGCAGCACCGACAGAATTGGTGCTTTGGCCATGTGGTTGTAGGCCGCCAGGGCCGTGGCCAGGGCTTCCAGATGCGGGTAGGTCAGCATCTCGCACTCGTGCAGCTGCCAGGCTCCACGGACGCGGGTGTAGAGTTCGCCCGCCCGCACGATGGCGATTTCCGTGACGGCGGTATCGGCCAGGTGGGGGGCGAGTGGCCGCAAAAAGGTGTTGACCGCAATCGCCCGGTCAAAGGGCAGCGGCTCAGGGGATGGGTTCAAGGTCATAGACTTGGCTGAAGTCCAGGTCACGCGCGACCATGATGCCGATGCGCGTGCCCTGGTTCTTGTAGAGGGTTGGGGGGATGTCGAGTGACTTTTCCAGGATCTTGGCCACGACTTCCTGACCGCCTTCGCGGGTGTTGTCGAAACGGATGTTGTTGCTGCCAGACTGCCCTTGGTTGGCTGCCCAGCTGCCGAAGTCACCGACAAGGGACAGCAGGATGGCATTGCCAAAGCGCTGCCAGAAGTGATTGTCGATGTGACCATCTACGCCCGCTTCGCCCAAGGGGCCGGTGCCCGGTGACCCAAGATTGACGATCACACCAGCGGGCGTCTCCAGCCGGTTCCAGGTGACAAAGGCGCGGGCCTGGCCCTGCACGATGCCGCCGGACTGATAGCCCGTGAACTTGGTCCCGGCGTCGATCAGCTTCACTTTGCCGTTGGTGCTCATCACGTCGTGGGTCGCCAGGCAGGTCAATAGCCCCGCCTGGGTGCTGACCAATTTGGTCTGCAGCGTGCAGTCGATCATGGTGCCCTGGGTGAGCAGGAAATTGCGGTCACCCAGTTGGCCCGCGACCGATGGTGCGAGTTCCAGGGGCCGTAGCTTGTCGGCAAGCGGCCCGGCGTCGGCCAGTGGCCCGCTGGGGCCGGCAGGATGGCTGGCTGCAGCGCCTCCATCGGCAGCACCCGCATTCAGGGGGCTCGCGAGCCTGCGCTGGGCGACTTCATCCACGGGAGGCGGTGCGGCAGGCATGGGAGGCGGCACATAATAAGAACGGCTCGGCTCCGCGGCTGGTGCCGGTGTCTCGGGCCTGAGCGCTGGGGCTGGGCGTTCGACCTTGGGGGCTGTCAGGCGGTTGGTGATGCCGCTTTGGTCAGATTCCAGACCAGTGGTGCTGGCCTTCTCCGTATCACGTCCCCAGGCCTTGAGCAGCACGCCTGCGGCCACGGCGACGGCCACGAGGATAGTGAGCCACAGAAAGGCCCGGGCTCCGCGCGGGGCGCTGCGACCGGTATCGCCCAGGTCCAGGGGTTCGCGCTCCAGCTTCAGGTGATCGCGGCCAGGATTGTCCGGTTGGCCCGCTTTGTCAGGGGTAGTGGCCGGCGGGCTCAATGGCCCGCTATTCTGTTCATCGTTCATGTAATATTCCTTGCTGGAGCTTTATTCACCCGACGCTGCACGGCAGGCGATGTCGTCCCGGTATGCGCCGGTGGCGGCGTTGCACCAAAGGTCTCGTTATGGATGGCCAGCACCAGATCACCCAAGCGCAGGTGCCACAGGGCGGATGTCCGGTGCAGCACCAGGGTGCGGTCGTCAGCCATGTGAAAATTGGTGATGACTTCCTGGCCGTCGGGTGTGACCCGATAGACCGCTGGGATGTCCGCACCGGGGGCAAATTGCAGCCAAGTCTGGCGGCCATCGTCCCAGGCGTGGATTGGGGCAATCGCGGCATCGCCGCTGCGGGTGTAGGCGAGCCAATTCACGCGGGAGGGGGACGCCTGCAGGGATCGCTCGATGGCGGCTTGCTGGGCAGCCTGGTCGCGCTTGCGGGCTTCGATGTCTGGATACCGTATGACCAGCTTGTAGAGGGCCGGGGCGCTGCGGTTATCGCTGTAGGACAGTCGAAAGCTGTAATCGCGCTGGTCGGTCACCACGGTCAGGTTGGTGTTCGCATCTTCGGCCGTGGGTTTGAAGAACAGATGGTTGTCCTTGTAGGTGAAAGCGTAGGCCTGGCTGTCGTCAAAGACGTGATAGACATAGCGTTCGTCTGGGGCCAGCACGATGTGGGTGGCCACACCGATCACGGCGTCCAGCTGGATAACGTCGGCCGCGTTGTAGTTCACATAGCGCACACGATGGTCCAGGCGCGAGGATCTGGGGGTTTCCAGAGCCAGGGCAGGGCCTGCAAGTGCCAGGCTCAGCATCAGGGCCAGTGCCTGACGGCTGGGGAGGTGGTCAAACATGGGATTTCCTTCTGATGCGGCGGGCATCAACGCGAGAGGTCGGCAGCCAAGTCGTAGCGCGTCACCTGAAAGCCCAGCGGATTACGCCGGGCCACGGCTTCGGTGAGCGGCACATCGGCGTACTGGTAGGCCATGGTGGCGATCAGGTGGCGTACCTTGGTGGTGTCACCCGTGGTCACGTCGCGCTCGGTCTTGGAAAAGCGCACGATGGCGGCCTGGTTGGCCCCCAGGGTGATGGAATGCACCTGCACGTCCACCGTGCCCTGGGTGCCCAGACGGGTGGTGACGGCCTCCGGGCCTTCAAAGCGCTTGCCATAGGTGGTCTGAATAGGCGGCGAGGACAGCAGGGCGCAGGTATCGAATTGCTCCTGGATGGTCTGCCAGCTGTAGCCTTCGCAGTTCAGCACATAGCTGTTCAGGAAATACTTGGCGATGCGCTGGCCGTAGTCCTCTAGCGGCTGGCCCAGACGGCTGACATGCTCGATGCTGCCCGTGGCGTCGTCCACGCGCACCACATACATTTCCGGCGGCTGCTTCAGGGGCGTGAGGCCCAGCACCGCGCCGACGGCCACCAAGGCCAGGATGCCCGCGCCGGCTGCCACCTGCCAGGCCCGTTTACGACTGGCGATGAGCTCGCCCAGATGGTCGCGCTCCAGGCCTCGGGAGCGCTCCAGGTAGGCCGCGATATCTTCGGATTTCAGCGTGTCGGCCATGGCTCAGGCTCCGTCAAACGAGGGGGGCGTGGCGTTCACTGGCACGCGGGGAGAATCAGCGGGCTGCGGGGGCTGGGGTGCGTGAAAGGCGCAGCCAGCCAGAAAGCCAGCCAGCATCAGGGCGGTAATGAGGGATTTCATGGGTACAGGGCTCCTGGCCTGCCGGGCGAACGTGCCGGGCAGGCAGATGAGAGAAGGGGAATACCGATTGCTGGGTCTGAGAGGGCCAGAGAATCGGCCGATGGATTACTTGGCGCGGGGACGCAACATGCTGCGCAGGCGCAGCACCGAGAAGGCACCGTGGGCGGCTGCACCGATACCCAGGCGAGCGCCGAAGCCATTGGATAGGCCAGCCGCCAGGCCAGGCAGCATGATCATGACGACCAGGCTGGCGATGCCGACCAATACCTGAGCGCCAAAGAGCGACAGCACATCGGTAATGCCCTTTTCGGTCTCCGTGGCGATCATCTGGATGAGTTGGATATTCATCTGTAGCAGCAGACCGAAGATGAGCCCAGCCAAGAGTGCCAGAAACACGAAATTCAGGGCCTGGGAGACCCAGCTGTTAAACAGTGGCTTGGTGGGCTCAAACAGGGTGGCCGCAATGAAAATGGGCCCGGTGGCCACGACCAGAGCCATACCGACCTTGCAGACCACGATGATGACCATGATGATACTGCCTACCATGGCCGAACTGAAGCTGACCAGTGTGGCCAGAATGCTGACCAGCACCTCACGAGTCGATGGCATGAAGTTGTACCAGGGCTGTTTGCTGGCCCCCATCATGGCGTTGGAGGCCTCGCCGGTTTCCTGCTGCAGCTTGTCCACTTCTGCGGCCACGCTGCTGGTGCCCATCGCCAGCTCGGTCACGTCGTCTGGCAGGGCGATCATGGCTTTGGCAATGTCGTTCTGGTACAGCCCACCGGCACCGAAGAACAAGGAAATGACGACCACCAGGATGGCTTTGCGAAAGAACTCGGTGACGGTCATGCCGCCTTGTCCGTGCATCAGGGCAAAGGCATAGATCACGAACTGCAGGGTGAGTCCCACAACGATGACCGGCATCAGGGCCTCGAACAGGGCCTGCATGGGGCCATTGACGGCATCACTCAGGACGTTCTCTGTCTGGCTCATCACCCACTGTGCAATGTTGTCGGCGTCTGAAGGCGGTGTGACGGAAGTTTCAAATCCGGCCATGGTCTTGCCTTATGGTTGTGGGTTTGCGGCGTCGCCTTTGTTTTCGCCTGATTTGTTGCCGAACCACCCGCCATAGACGCGTTCTGCACGAGCCTGCAGCAGATTGCGTTCAGCCTGCAGCTGCTGGGCGGCAAGCTGGATGCGCACTTGTTCGGCCTGGATGTTGGCCTGTTCGATCTGGATGCGTGCCTGCAGTTCGGCAATTTCCTTGGGGTTGGTGGTCTGATTGATCTTGTCCTGCAGGGCATCTACATTGGCCAGACGTCGAGTCATCGAATCGTAGGCGCGTTGGCTCATGGCCTTGGACGTGGCCTCGATGTTCAGCGCCCGTTTGGACAGCGTCTGGCGATCCTCTTTGGAATTGACGGGGGCCATTACCTGATCGGTGATTCGATCGACGTCGCCGTCCAGGCTGGATCCGCCGGAACGATCCAGCAGGTCCTGGGAACTGGCAGGCAGGGCCGCACGCAGCTGGTTGCGGATATCCGGGTTGCCAACCACGTTGCCGTAGCCGCTAGACTGGGTGAAGGCTGCCAGCTGGCTTTTGGCGGTCGCCAGCTGTTCGGTCAGGTTCTTCAGCTGGTCGCGGGCGGTGAGCAGCTGTTCCTGCAGCTGGGCGATGGTGGCGGCATCGATGGTGGGAATGCCACTGGCGTGGGCGGGATTTATGAAAGCAGCGGACAGGGCAATGCCCGCCGCAAGCAGCTTGCAGCGTGTCATGGGTCCTCCAAGGAAAATGGGTAACAGACGCTACCCAGGAAATGGGCCTGTCCTTTCAGGTAGGCCCACCAGGTTGGCTGGCAGATCAGCCGCGCTTTTTCGTCAGCTCGGCTTCGTACTCTGCCTGGGTAATGCGTTTGGCCGTCGTGCTGTCCGTGGTGATCTGATCGGAGGCTTCGTCATAGGCAATGTGTTTTGTGCCTGCCACGACCAGAATATTGTCAGCGTCACCAGGTGTCGCTGGGGCGGTGTGAACCCGATAGCCGACCTTGCCAATGTTGTTCCAGCCGTTCACGGTAAACAGCAGGCTGTCGCCATTGCGCTTGATGTGGATGAGGGTGGGCGGATAACGCCCCAGGTCGGTCAACCAATACCCCACGAACTTCTCCCCATCCGGCTCCGTCTTGCATCCGGCCAGGATAGTCAGCAGGGTGGCGCCGGTGGCGGCAATGAAATGTCGTCGGTTCATGGGGTGTCCTGTGGTGAGGGGTTGTTGGAGGTCGCCTGGTGCCGCTTGAAAGCGGCCCAGGCATCGGCCACGCTGCAGGCGGGCCCGGCTTTTGTAAGCCAGGTCGCGCGTTGTGATGGTTTCAGGATGTTCCACCAGGCCATGCCCATGGCTTCGTCTGCGGTGGGTGGCCGGTCAGGGTTTGCAGGGGTCACAGACATAGATCGGGGCCCTCCTGTTCATGCGTCGGCGCCTGCAGCTGCAGAGGGTGATCGAAGCGCACGCCGATGAGATCCGCGACACGCTGGATGTCCGCCGGTTCTGGCCGGTGGCCATTCACTTCGTGGATGTGCAGGCTGTAATACTTGTGTACACCTTGCTCGAAATACTCCTGATCCTCGCGTGGGGTGCTGGATGAAAACCAGAGATACGGCGTGTGGCGGGGATCGGAGGCAGAAGCCAGGTCCAGGCCGTAGTCCTGGCCGATGCGCTGCAGCGTGTCGGTATCGACCGTTTCGCGCTCGATTTCAGCGGTGCCTTCGCTGAATTGGCCTGCCTCTCGGTCTTCAGGTGTCCAGCGTTCGCCATAGATCGAAATCAGGAAGCGTTCTTCTGGAGGGGCAGGTTCTGACTCAGGGCCGGTCAGGCCCAGGCGGTCGTAAAAGGCGGGGTCGCGCTGGTGCTTCTGTGCCGATTGATGGCTGTCTTGCTGTGACTGCTCCAGGTCCCGGCGGCGCGACTCGTCCGCACGCAGCCGGTCCTGGGCATGGGGTTCATGCTTCATGGTGTAGTTTCCTTGTGTGAGGCCCGTGGTGCCATCATCTTCGTGGTGTCACGAAAATGGTCCGGCAGGCTTCGTGAAGCGGCCTGCTGCGGGTGTTGGTGGCCGAATTGCCTAACGGTGGGCCTGTCGGACAGCAGCCAGATACACCGGTAGCCAGACGGCGGGATCCGGGGCTGCCTGGGCCACGGCGGCTTCCGCAATCTCGGCCATATCGGGGCTGCCGGAGAAGACCAGTAGCTCGTCTTCGCAGCCCGCCAGATCCAGCTGCGCCACGGTGACGCTCGCCCCCTGTTTGACCAGGAATGTGCGGCTGGCTTCGCCCAGGCTTTGCAGCAGGGCGAATTCTGCGGGCGTCAGGCCAAAGCCTTCGATGTAATCGCGGGGTCGGGCCTTGGGGTTGGGCAAGAGGATGAGCGTCGCGGTCTGCTGCACCAGGGATGGCCCCACGGGGTTTTCGGTGATGGCCCCCGGCTCCTGGGTGGCAAAGGCCAGCACCCCGTTCTTTTTGCGGATCGTGCGGCTCGCGTCCTGCATGGACTCCTGAAAATGCGCGTCCTTTAAGGGGTGCTGGCACTCATCATACAGATTGATGATGCGCCGTCCGTCATGCAGGGCGTCGATTCGGTGCTTCAGGTACAGGGTGGCGGCCCCGCGCACCTCATCATCGTCCAGCAGTTCGGTCAGATCGAACCCAAAGATCGCAGGCTTGCCGCTCGTGGTCTCTAGATCCAGGTGATCGCCGGGATTGTCGAACACCCAGCCGTATTCCCCGCCCTGACACCAGGGGGCGAGCCGCGCATGGATGGTGCTGTGCGACTCGTCCTCGCTGTAGGGGTTGGGCAGCAGCGTGTTCAGGGTAGACAAGGTCCGGGCAGGCCGGTCGATGAGCGTGACCAGCTGCTGCACCGCCTGGGTGATGTCTGCCCGCTGACGGGTGCTCACCGCTTCGCCCCGGAGCTCGGCCAAGTACACGACCAAGCGCACCATGAAGGCGATATTGCCCTTGGTGGGCTCCATCTGAAACGGATTCCAACCAGTGGCTTCGCCCAGGCGGATGTTGAAGTATCGCCCGCCCAGCGCCATGATGAGCACCTGCATGCCCTGGTCCTTGTCCCAGACCACGCAAGTTGCGCCAAACTTTTGCGCTTGCGTGAGCAGCATGCCCTGCAGCACGGTTTTACCGGTGCCGGTCATGCCGATGATCATGGTGTTGCCGGGGCGCCGCTTGCCCGTCTCATCCAGGTCTTCGGTAGAGGCATGAAAGTTGAAGAAAAAGGGCGATCCAGTCTGAGTCTTCAGCATGGTGACCGCCGGCCCCCAGGGGTTGCCTGCAGGCTTGCCGGTGAGCTGATTGTGCAGGCTGGAAAAGCACAGGAAATTGAGCGAAGTGACCGGCACCGGCCGGGGCCGCCAGTGCCAGTTGCCCGGCAGTTGCGCCCAGAAGCCTGCTTCCAGGGCCCGATCCAGCGGCCGAAAGCCCACCGCGTCTTCGGCGAGCGTTGTGGCCGTCTGGGCGAGCGCCTGGCGCACGCCTTCGGCCGTGTTGCCGTAGATGAGGATCGTGGCGTGATGGTCGCCCAGCCCCAGACGGGCTGAGGTCAGGTCGTCCATCACGTCCGCGAGCTGGGCCACTTGGCTGGCCGAATCGTCACCCGAATCGACCAGCAGCTTGTGGTGTTTTTTCACGAGTTTCTTGGCGGCGGCTCCCGTGTGGCTACCCCAGGACTGGGTGAGCACGAATTCATAGGGTAGGCCGAGCAGCCGGTCTAGGTGGCCGGGTTTGGTGGCTTCCGGATAGTCGCGCAATTCCATCATGCCAAAGATCCGGGATCCGGCCACGGTGCGCAATTCGCCCAGTTCGCCGTGCCGCCCGAAAATCGGCCGTGCTTGGGGCAGGGCCTCGCGCAGTCGCTCCTGGCTGATGGCCACGGGCCGGTGGGTACCTGAGAGCAGGAAGCCCAGGAATTCAGCGGTTTCACTGAAGGCCAGGCCGCTGCGGTCTACGATGCCGAGGAACTGTGGATCGTATCGGTACAGGCCGGCCGTGAGTGCCCGCAGGGTGCTGGTCAAGCGTTCGATGGACTCGGCCTGCCAGTGCGCCAGCCGCTGCCCGTTGGCCTTCTCCAGGCTGGCGAAGGTGCCAAGGACCGGGTCTTCAACCGGGTGAATTAGCACGGTCAGGTACAGGTCGTTCACCATGAGGCCCGAGGTGTTGAACGTCGCCCGATAGGCCGCGTCGAACTGGGCGGCAAAGGGCTGGGCAAAGGTGCTCTCCGGGTATTCGGTCATGCGTCTGCGGATGATGTGCGAGTAGAGGCCCAACGAGCCCATGGACAGGCCGCGCAGCACGTTATGCAGGGCTTCGATCCATGCTTTCAGTTCGCCTTGCGCGTAGGCGTCCGGTGCCCGTCCAGTCACTTTGATGACCGCCAGGTATTCATGGTTGTCACACGCGATGATGTGGTCTGTGACGTGGTGGGAATAGGGCAGATAGCGGGAAATCAGCCGTTCATCGACGGCGAGAGCTGCAGCTGCGGTCATGGGTGATTCCTTCGGTGAATAAGGCGGCGCCAGGGGCGATCACGGTGATAGCCGTGGGTCGCGTAGCTGGATCCGCGCCAGAAGCGCTGGTTACGGTTGGTGCGCCGGGTCTTGATCTCCAGCCACAGAACGTCCAACGCCTTGTCGTCGTCACGGGTGGCAATCGCCAGCGCTGGCATCACCACAAAGAGCAGCCCCCACCAGGCAAGGCCCGCCGTCATGGCGATGACTGCCACGCAGACAAAGGCCCCGAGCATGAGCGTCGTGGGAATGCCCATGAAGGTCGCCTTGCGCCCCAGGCCTTTGAATACGGGATAGGTGTTGGGATTCTGGTGGGTGGCCGGTGTCTGAGCGGTGGCATCCTGGTGGCCAGGCAGTGTGTTGGTGGTGTGCGCTGCCATGGCTTACTTCCAGAGCAGCACGACCAGTTCCGCAGCGGAACCCGCCAGCAGCACGCCAATGCCCCAGCGGATGGCGTCATCCTTGCGCATCACTTCAGCGGAATACAGCACGAAGATAATGACGCCAATGATGACCGCGGCAATCGGCAGGATCACGTCCAGATTGTCCTTCAAGGTCTGCAGCGTCGTCTGGGCGCGTGAAAGGCCACCCATGGACTGGGCGAATGCCTCCTGATGGACCCCGGCCAGCATCCAGAATGCTGCCAGGGTGCGGGTGACTCGTCCTTGAAGTGTCTTGTTCTTGATGCGTTGCAGTATCGGCATGGCATGGCTCCTGCCCCAGGCGCGGTGGTGCGCTGGGGTGATGGGAAAAGGAATGGGAAGTGACCGGGTCAGGTCTAGCGCAGGCTTGATGGCCTGGTCAGCGGTCTGGGTCGGGGGGCTGAATCAGCGGTGTGAATCAGCGGGTAGGCTGCGTGAAGCCGTCGGCTGTGGGATGGGCTGTGAAACCGTCAGGAGTGCCCTGCTGGCTGGCGTCAGGGGATCCGTCCTGCTGATTGGGTGAACGATCCGGAATTTCCGGATTGTTGCCAGTCCCGGTGATGGCTGGGCGTGGTGTGGTGGTGCCCGGTTCCAGAGAGGCTGTGGGATCCACAGATGAGCTGCCAGGACGAGCGATGGGTTTCAGCGCCGGTACCTGGATCCCGGCCTGTGCCAGCACCTTGCCCACATAGCCATTGGCAAAGCCCCGGCGAAAATTGCCCGTGTTGTAGCAGGACAGCGCCGCCCGCAGGGCTTGCTGCTGGTCCCGATGACTATCCAGCGCCCTGGCATAGCAATCAGACAACACAGTCTGGGCGGCCGCCAGGTTGCGGCAGGGATCGAAGACCGTGGTGCTGGTAAGGCCCAGCCAGTCCCAGTTGCGTACATTGATCTGGCCCAGGCCCGCATCGAAGTCGATGCCTTCGGCGATCAGGCGCTCGGCTGCCTGGCTGGCCGCCTCCAGATCGTGCGGTTGCTGGGGCAGGGCCTTGCCCTTGCGGTTCACGCCAATGGCGTACTGCCGAGCGCCGGACTCGTGGCGGATCAGCGCATCGAGCGTGACCGGGTGGATGTTGGGGGCGCAGGCCAGGGCCAGGGCGGCCATTTCGGCAAGCATGGATGGCCACCTTCAAAGACGACTACGCTGCCTGGGGTCAGACATCGAGAAGTTCCAGCCCTGGGCCCACTGACCACCGTGATCGGCAGCCCAGCGGGCCTGGGCGGCCTCAAAGTCTTCGGCCTTGACCCAGCGCCCGCCCATCGTGGGTCTGCCCACGTAGCGCACGGACAGTTCATAGGTCCAATCGTGATCGTTGTAGGCCACGCACCAGGTCGGCAGCTGGGTCAGCGTCACCGTGGACAGCGTGTGGACCTCGTAGACGGGCTCCTGATTGCCGGTCGCTGCATCGTAGCGATAGCCGCGCTTGCGCCATTTGTAGGCAGTGTCGGCATAGCTGCGGTTCAGGTAGTCGGCATCGCATTTGCCCGCACCGTGCGAGATGGCCTCCACCCGCTCCGGCATGCCAGGATCGGCTGCGGCTGGGCACTGGCCCAGAAAGGACCGGCGGGCAGCAACGGTGGCATCCCAGTCCAGACCTAGACGGTTAAATCGCTTGATGCCGAAGTAGTGCTCCAGCGATGGGCTGCATTCACCAGGCCGCAAGCTGGAAGACAGGCACAACGTGGCTTCGCAGGCCAGGCGAGGAATGCCGGTCAGCAGATCGGTGGCGTCGGCAGCGTGGGCGGCAGGAGCCAGGGCGCAGGCGAACGCCAGCGCCCCAGCCCGCAGGGCGGGGAGGGTTTGCATGGGGGTGTCTCCGGGGGTAAGAGGTGGAGCAGGGAGGGAGAAAAGCAGATGGCCGCGATTGGGCCGGGGATGGGTCAGCGCAAGCGCAGCAGGTTCTGTTGTGCCAGGTCGAGCTGCTCAGGCTTGGCCATGGCCCGCACTAGATGAACCGTCTCGATAGCAGCCATGCGGGTATCGCGCAGCTGGCCCAGCTCGGCCACGATCTGGCGCAACAGCGTCAGTTCTTCCTGCAGGTTGTCGTCAGCCACCAGGCGGCGACGGACGTAGTTGGACAGGGACAGCCCGGACAGGGCAGCAGCCTCGCCCAGGCGCGCAGCATGGGACGGGGTCACCCGGATGCGGATGACCTCGGAGAGAGGTTCGTTCATGGAGATTCCTTGGTATGGAGGAATTGACTGACTATGGATCCAGCCGGGTCTGGCTGGGCGCCAGCATGTTTTCAATCAGATGGATCATCACGTCCTTGGCCTTCGGGTCGGATTCGGCAACTTTCTTCACCAGGGTCAGGGCGGCTTCTAGTTCAGCGGCGTTCTGCTCGAAGCGCTGACGGTTCAGGGTATAGCCTTGGGCCAGATGCTGGCGCAGAACCTGTGTGGCCCATTGACGAAAATGGGTGGCGCGGGTCGAATTGACGCGGTAGCCGACTGAAATGATGGCATCAAGGTTGTAGTGTCAGATTCCGTCGCACCTGACGGCGACCCTCCTGGCGAACTGCTAAGAAATCCTTAGCGGTTGCGGATTCTTCCAACTCCTTGGACGCATACACATTTTTCAAGTGCATGAGTACGTTTTCAGGCGTAGTTTCGAAGAGTCCCGACATCTGCCGCTGGGTCAGCCAGGTGGTTTCGCCTTCCAGTCGCACTTCCACCCGTCCGGCTTCGGCTTCAAAATTGAGGTTCTTTCGACAACGTAGCCATGACGGAGCGCCCGTGTTCTGTCAGGCGGTAGCGCTGCATACGGCTGCTAGGCGTATCGGGTAATGTCATCTCGATCATGTTCAACGCCATCAGGCGCCGGATCTGTTTATGCAGTTCCCCTGATACGGTCTTGTGGCCTAGATTCCTGGCCAATTCAGCCTTGCCCGACTCGTGTTCTGTGAGTAGGGATACGACTTTAGCCGCTAATTTTGACTCTAGCCGTGACTCTAGCCGTGACTCTAGCCGTGAATGAGTTTCGTTTTCCAGCGTGTTTTCGGAAAGATGAATCTCAGTGCCTGGCTCGATTGGGCTTTGGGTCTTCGATAGGAAAATGGTCAAGCGCAGGCCCGTTGCAATTTCGGTGACAATAGGCTCGGGCAAGCCCTGGGCGGCCGCTTCCGTAAAAATTCGCTTCACGCCACTGCCCCATTGTTCAACCATGCCGAGCTCGCGGAATACTCGGGCGATGACGGGGTTGCGTATCCGGGACACACCGCTTTTCATGTCGTCCACGGTCATACCCGGCAATAGCAGACCAGGGCTCTCGATGTCGATCCGGTCATCAAAGAAGGCCACGCGGATCGGTGTGCCTCGCTGCGAATAATCGCTGTGGACTAGGGCGTTGACGATGGCCTCACGCAGGATGGTCAGCGGGATGCTCCAGACGTCCTCGCGACGCATGGCCCCGAACTGGGCGCTTTTGAAGGCGTGCTTCTTCAGAAAAAATTCAATCGCATCCACCATCCGAGGCAAATGATCGTGGATCTCCACTTGATCGAAGATGTGGACTTTATCCGTCCCCCGGAAGCGCCCGCACTGCACCCAGGCGTCGGGAAAATACTGCTCACGTTCCTTACCGAACAGTAGAATCCCTCCGTGGGTGGGGACGAGGCGATTCTGTTCACGGCGCACCAACTTCAGGGTCGTCAGTGCTCTGCCATCCAGGGGATGCCGGTCACCAAGCAGGGTCTGGGCAGCGTCCAAGTCCAGGTCATCCATACTGAGTTCCGGCATCGGCTGTTCGTCAAAAACGATGCCTTGCGCCGCTCGGCGTAGTTCAGCAATCAGATCCGGGCCAGCCTGCCGGTTGCTGGATCCCAAGCGCACATACACGCCGTCATCAGGCCCCAGACGCTTGATGTAATGAGGCCGACTACTGCTGAGAAAGACCTCAACTACCAGAATGGTCTGCTTTCCAAGGCTGATCAGCTCCACATTAGGAACCAGCCGAGGCGCTATAGAATCCGCAATCAGGTTGCAGATGCGCTCTTCTTCGTCCAGCGGATCGGTTACCCCAATCACCTGACGGTCATCGTCTACGCCCAGAATCAAGCGCCCACCAGCGGAATTGGCAAAGGCCACCAGCGTCTTGACCACATTGCGAGGTGAGGACAGGTCACGTTTGAATTCCAGTGTCTTGCCTTCAGGCTGTTGCAGCAATAGATCGGGCGATGAATTCATAGCGGTCCTCGTCCTTGGCTTCTGAGCCCGGGGAGTTTTGTTGCAGATGCCTCGGGCACCGTATGGTGTGGCTGTGTGTTGCGTTGTGGGATCATCAGGTGAACCTTATGCTGTCCAGTTCTTCGGCGGGCACATTGAGCTGGAGCTTCCAGCGGGATAAGTGGGGCCCCTCCGCTGGAAGCAAGGGGTCGAGGCGCAGGTAAGAGGCGGTGAGCTGTGACAGCAACGGCTCCAGCGTCGCTGCATCGGCCAGTTCGTAATGTTCCAGCAAGTAACCCAAGCGGCGGATGACTGCGCCAACACCGAGACGTTGGGCGTAATCCATCAGTTGCTGGATATTCAGCGTGTCCCGCTTCATCCACAGGCCTTTGGCGACCTCGGTGATACCACCAACGTATGCTGGGTGTCTGAGGCCATCGATGATGGTTCGTTCCATGTCGCTGATCATGACGAAGCGCTGCTTGTCGATCCAGTGCTTCATGACTCCGAATTCCTGTTTATCCGTGATGAGGACAAACCGGAAGTCATAGCCACCGACGGTCTGCGGTCGGACCCGTCGGGTGCTGGAAGCGTAGATGGTGAAGTTGGGTTGGGTCACCATGCGGTGCAGTTCGAATGCCGTGCCGTGCGACAGGAAGTAGGGCGCCGTACCAGCAAGTTCTCTGGCGATGATGTACGGGCTATCGACGTGTTCCGTGGCGCGGCCGAGCTCAAAGGGCACGAGGTTGTACAGCCCGGGTTTCAACCGCGTTACCAGGCCTCTTTGCTGGGCCTTGTGCACCAGATTGCGGGCGGCTGAGGGCGACAGGCCAGTGATGGAGGCGACATCGGCGACGTTGAACGTGGACCGACGCTGTTCGTTCAGTTCAACGAGCAGCTGCGCAGCACGCGGGCCAAGCGTCTTGATGTGAAAATTACCTTCTTTGTTCAATTCATATCTCTACCGGAGACATTACACGCATAGATAATAACATAAATTATATTTTGCGTGCATAACAACTCCTCATGAGGTGTGTTTTGACTAGAGAACATAAATCTCATTCAGGGTATTGTGCATCCTGGTCATGCGTTATCCTTGAGTGAGTTGATGTCGTCTGGTAACAGAGCAGCGTGGGGCCCAAGCCCGCAGGAGACGGGCCTTTCAGCAGAAATTGGTGGTATTGAAGACGCAAAACAGACGCCTCAGAGAAATCTTTCGACAAACCCCGAAGCGCCCCGTATCCAGCCACGCAGCCCCCGGCATCGCCGCGCAGCCTCCAGTATTTTTGAGCAGGGATCCCAGAAGGGTATTTTTGATGGTATTGGCGAAGTCTGGCAGAAAATTACCGAATTAAATCAATGCCATTCAACAGCAAACAACCATTGAGTGGGAGTGAGGGTTATTTATAAGTTGTTGATTTAATTATAAAATTAAGAATCAACAACTGTATATCCCACATCATCAATGGTATTTTTTTATGGCATGACTAGGGCGTGCCATTGAAAAAGCGCCGATGCCGCGGCCAGCTAAATAAAGCT
>JACDJC010001211.1_pt1 | contig 23633 bp, 21 predicted proteins | sample 7454191 | NCBI WGS metagenome assembly JACDJC01 (sample SAMN14253291, study PRJNA609438) | sludge metagenome | isolation source: sludge after 25d culture with pyrite and EDTA | collected 2018-12-20 | reverse complement strand
TCGGTCTACACCGGCACGCGCGACACCACGTCGCGTTTGAAGGTGCTGCTGGAGCAGGAAGGCTTCAAGGTGGCGGTGCTGCGCGCGAGCGTGGATGCCTCCCGCCGCGAGGACTGGATCGCCGAGCAGTTGGACCGTGGCATCGACGTGCTCATCACCAATCCCGAGTTGGTGAAAACCGGCCTGGACCTGCTGGAGTTCCCGACAATCGTGTTCCTCCAGTCGGGCTACAACGTGTATTCGCTGCAGCAGGCCGCCCGGCGCTCATGGCGCATCGGCCAGAAGCAGCCGGTGCGCGTGATCTACCTCGGCTACGCCAACTCCTCGCAGATGACCTGCCTGGGGCTGATGGCCCGGAAGATCATGGTGTCGCAGAGCACGTCGGGCGACGTGCCGGAGTCCGGGCTCGATGTCCTGAATCAGGACGGAGACTCGGTGGAAGTCGCGCTGGCACGACAGTTGGTGTGCTGACCCTCACTGCTTCACTTCGACGGCTCCTACGGGGGCCGTTCTTTTTTGGTCATCCTGACGGCGACATCGATCCGGGAAGTGGAAGACAGGGCCTCATTCACCGCCATGGGCCATGCGGGTCGCCTCGTAGGCCTGCATGTGTGCAAGGCTCACCCTCAGCAGCGGAGCATCCAGTCGAGCTTCATGCGCACGACGCAGCATGTCCCCAATGATGTGCTCATGCTCGGTGGGGCCACCACGTTGCAGATCGCGCAGCATCGATGCGGTGCCGGTGGACCCGCGCTCGGACAACGTCGTGAACATGCGGGCATAGGCGTCCTGCGATGGGATGTACCCTGAGGCGGCGGCGGTCGCCACGCATTCGCCGAGCATCTGGCGCATCAGCGCTTCGCCATCTTGTGCCTGCACGATTGCGCCAACGGGCGCGCGCATCAGCGTGGTCATGCCGGCATAGGTCGTGAGGAATACGAACTTCTCCCACATCTCCTGCAGGATGTCCTGGCTCAACACCGGTGCGAAACCGCCGCGCTCCATCAATCCATGCAGCGCCTGCGCCGCGTCCTGCTGGCTGTGGGTGCGTGCACCGAGGGCGAGGCGCTGCAGCGTGTTGAGATGCTGGATTTCACCGGCCGGGCCGAGCGCAACACCGATGTGGCACAGGCCGCCCAGAACGCGCTCGGCGCCGAAGCGCGCATCCAGGTGATCCAGATGCCGCACCCCATTGAGCAGCGGAACGATGCATGTCGAGGGGCCGATGGCCGGCGCGATGGCGGCCATCGCGCCCTCAAGATCGTAGGCCTTGCAGGCCAGCAGCACGGCATCCACGGACGGCGGTGCCTCGACGACTGTTTTCACGGGAAGGGTCAGGTCACTCAAAGGGCTCTTGATGACGAGCCCGGTCTCGGCGAGTTGTGCGGCGCGTCTCGGCCGGACCAGGAAACGCACGTCCACGCCGGCCGCGGCCAGACGCCCGCCGAAATAGCCCCCGATCCCACCTGCACCCAGCACCAGAAGACGCATGGCCATGCTCCTGTTTGAATTTGAGAATTTCTACTATAGTAGAAATTCGTGGCGCGATCGATTTCAGCGCCATTGATACCCCACGCATCCATCCTGACTTGATTGCGGCCCATGCCGAATTCCTCCGCTCCTCAGACCACGCCGAAAGGCGAGCGCGCCGAAGCGCTCCCGAGCAATCTTCGGCGTCTGCGCCTGGAGGCGCAGCTCACCCTCGATCGGCTCGGGGCGTTGTCGGGCGTGAGCCGCGCGATGATCTCCAAGATCGAACGTGGCGCCTCGGTTCCCACTGCCACGGTGCTGGGCAAGCTTGCCGCCGCACTGCAGGTCAGTCTGTCTCAACTCCTGGGGGGATTCCATGCGCGCCAGCCCAGGCTGCATGGCAGGGAGCGCCAGGCGGTCTATCACGACCCCGCTTCCGGCTTTGAACGCCGTTCTCTTTCGCCGCTGTTCGAGGACGGCGCGGTCGATCTGGCCTTCAACGTGTTGCCACCGGGCAAGTCCGTCGAGTTTCCCCCGCACCATGCAGGCGTGGAGGAGTTTCTCGTCGTGCATGAGGGGGCGCTTGCCGTGGTCATCGACGGAAGGCGCTTCGACGTCGCTGCCGGAGATACGTTGTTCTTTCCTTCGGATTGCGTGCATGAGTTCCGCAATGAAGGCGGCGAGCCGGCTGTCTTCTATATCGTGATCAACGATCGGACGCGGCGGTAGGCGGCGAGATCGCCCCGGCACGACCATTCGCCGCGGCATGATCCTGACATGCATCCTGGCGACCGCGCGGTTGCCGACATTGCTTTCGGCAAATCGGGAGCCGACGGATTCGCTTTGTTTGCTGTGACAAAGGGCCGGCGCGGCGATGGTGATGGCTCGTTGTTTCAGGACACCGATCCATGCGCCCATCCCGCCAGCCCTTCCGTATCGCCGGACGCAGCCATCTGATCCGTTTGCCCGGCTTGCTCCTGGCCGCCATGGCCAGCGGCTGCGCAACGACAAACGCCGTGTCTCCGGCATCCGCATCCGAAGCCGTCGACATCGCGTCCGAAGCCGTGGCGGAGCTCGTGCCGGTGACGCGGTATGGCCGCTACACCCTGGTCGAACTCGCGCCCACAGCGGCCCAGCACGACCTGTTGCTGCAAGTGGTGGATGTGGAGGTCCCCGGCACGCTGGGCGCCACCGTCGGGGATGCCCTCCGGCACCTCGTCCTGCGTTCCGGCTACCGGCTGTGCGATGAGCAGTCCGCCGATCTGCTGGCCTTGCCGCTGCCGGCGGTTCACTACCGGCTCGGCCCGGTCCTGCTGCGCGACGCGCTCTTGACCCTGGCCGGCCCCGCCTGGGGTCTGCAGGTCGACGACGGCGAGCGGAAGGTGTGCTTCATCCGCAGGCTCAGGGAGGCTCATACGCCGCACGAGCCCAAGCCACCGGAAATCAACCGTTCGGCGGAGCCCCCTCCGCTGATCCGGGAGGTTTCGCCATGACCATCCGGGACTCGGCGACGGGCCAGCGCACGACGCTGCTGCGGGTCGCGGCCGCAACCTGGTTGTTGCTCGTCAGCGCGGTGGTGCTGGTGGATCACATGGCCTTGTCCGGGCTGGCGGAACAGACCCAGGCCTTCGCGCCCACCGCGCAGGTGTCCCTGCTCGAATCCCGACTGGACGGCCTCTCGCATCGGATCGAACAACGCCATACTCAGCCCGCCGCCTTGCCGCAGGCGCGCTACGAGCAGGACACCGCGGCGTTGGACCAGCGGCTGGCGGCGATCGAGCTGGCGCAGGCCCAATACGCCGCCACCGATGCGCTGCACGCATTGGAAACCCGCGTCACGCGACTGGAAGCCCGCCCGGTCTCGCGCCAGCCCACGCCGCCCGCACCACGGCCATCCCGACCCGTGGCGACCCAACCCAAGCCTGTTGAGCCTTCATTCCGCCTGATCGGAGTGGAACTGCGTGCGGGAGAACAGTTCGTGTCGGTGATGCCTGCCGATGGCGCCGGGCCGGCCGATGTGCGCCTGCTGCGCGCTGGAGAGTCGGAGGGTGGCTGGCGACTAGACGGGATCGAGCGCGATGGCGCCGTCTTCCGGCGGGGAGACGAGACCCGCCGACTGCCCATCCCACCCCGATAGGGAGGTCCACGCCAATGGTCCCGCGCCACTTGATCCCGCAATTGCTGGCTGCGTTACTGGCCGCCTCCGCCGCGCAGGCGGCGCTTGCCCAGCACACCAGCGCAACCACCGCGGCCAGGACGGCGCCGAGCCGCGAGGCGCCTGCGGCCATCGCTCGCAGCGACGAACAGCGGGCGCAGGACTGGGGGCTGCGCACGGATGAATGGACGCGCTATCGCGAGTTGATGCAGGGGCCGCTGGGCGTCTACTCGCCCAGCCTCGACCCGCTCACGGTCCTCGGCATCGAAGCACGTTCCGACGAGGAGCGCCGCCGCTACGCGGAATTGCAGGTTCGGGCCGAAGCCCGGCGGGTTGAGAAGACGCTGGCCTACCAGCGTGCCTACGACGCCGCCTGGCAACGGATCGCGCCGGGCATGGCGAGGGTCAACCTGCCCGGTGCCAAGCCGGCCGGCGCGGGCACCGCCCTCGCATCGGGCACCGACCGAACCGCCGTCTTCGTGAAGGACGGCTGTACCGCCTGCGACCAGGCCGTGCAGCGGCTGCAGGCGTCGGGCGTCGAGTTCGATGTCTATGTCGTCGGCAGTCGCGCCGACGACGCGCGCATCCGTGAATGGGCACGCCGGGCCCGCATCGACCCGGCGAAAGTGCACGCCCGGCACATCACCCTCAACCACGACGGTGGCCGCTGGCTGTCCCTCGGCCTGCAGGGCGAACTGCCCGCCGTCGTGCGCCAGGTCGGCGGCCAATGGCAGCGACAGTAGGCCTCGCGCGTCTCGCGCTCCTGCTGCTGGCTTGCTGGGCACTCGGCCAGGCGAAGGCGCAGGAAGTCCCGCCGCCGGCCTACCAACTCGCAGCGCAGCGTGCGGGCATCCCGCCTGCGGTGCTGTACGCGGTGGCCTTCCAGGAGAGTGGCACCCGGTACCACGGCCGCCTCGTGCCCTGGCCCTGGACGCTCAACGTGGCCGGGGAATCGCATCGGTTCGCCACCCGTGCCGAGGCCTGCGCCGGCCTGCAACGGGCATTGCGCGACGTGCCGCGCACCCGCATCGACGCCGGCCTGGGCCAGATCAACCTGGGCTACCAGCGCCACCGCTACGACCACCCCTGCGAACTGCTCGATCCCTATCGGAACCTGGCGCTGGCCGCGCAAATCCTGCGCGAGCAGCACGCGCCGGGCCAGGACTGGCTGATCACGATCGGCCGCTACCACCGCCCCGCTGGTGGCGCACCCGCTGCGCGCTACCGCCAAAGCGTTGGACGCCACCTGGCCCGCGTACTGGGCGAGCCAGCGCGGGGCGAGGATCCCCGGAGAACCCTGCCATGAAGCCTCGAATCTTCCGTCCGGCTGTGCCATGGCTGATCGGCTTGCTGCCGCTCGTGTCCGTGCCAGCCGCCTTCGCGCAAACGCCGCCCTTGATCGTCGTCGAGGATCGCGGCGGTGCCTCCGCGCTGCCTTACTACCAGGCCCTGGACCTGCAACCGCGCACCGGAAGCAGGCCATCTCCCAGGATCGAGATGCCACGCCTGCCCGAAGGGCCTTCCGGCGAGGCGGCCATGCTGCCGGTGCGTTCTGCCCATTTGGCCCCTGGCGATGTGGCTCCCCGGGCGATCCAGGCGCCGGGGCTCACGCCGATGTTCCTGGTCGGCGATGACCAGGGCTCCCACGCCTGGCTGCGCCAGCGTGCCCCGGCGCTGCGCGAGCTCGGGGCGGTGGGGCTGGTGGTCCAGGTCGACACACCGCAGGCACTCGCGGCGCTGCGTGCCCTGGCACCGGGGCTGACGATGGCGCCGGTTTCAGGTGACGAGTTGGCCCAGCGCCTGGGCCTGCGCCACTACCCGGTGCTGGTGACCGCCACCGGCATCGAACAGTGAGGAATGCCCGATGGCCCAGCCGCACGCCGTCGAAGTCCTGCTGCGGCCAGCGGTGGAGCTATACACCGTTGCCGTATGCGCAGGCGCCGCGGTGGTGTGCGTGGTGGCACCGTGGTCGCTCGCGCTGAATCCGGTACTCGGCCTCGGCAGCGCGCTGGCCTTCCTGGCCTTCGGCGCGGTCCGCCTGCGCGACGCCTGGGCCATCCTGCGGTACCGCCGCCACATCCGTCGTCTGCCTCGCTACGTGATGACGAGCCGTGACGTGCCAGTGAGCCAGTACCGCCTGTTCGTTGGGCGTGGCTTCCGCTGGGAACAACGACACACCCATCGGCTGACGCAGACCTACAAGCCCGAGTTCCGGCGCTACGCCGAACCGACGACGTTCTACCGCCTGGCGCGTCGTCTGGAGGAGCGGCTGGAATTCGCGCCGCCGCCGCTGCCCAGGCTGGCGCGGGCATTGGCCTGGGACAGCCCGATCAACCCGGTCCGGCCGTTGCCGCCAGTGGGTGGCATGCCGCGCCTGCATGGCATCGAGCCGCACGAAACCGACGTCACCCTGCCGCTGGGCGAGCGTGTGGGCCACACCCTGGTGCTCGGTACCACGCGCGTGGGCAAGACGCGCCTGGCCGAACTGTTCATCACCCAGGATATCCGCCGCAAGGTCCATGGCGAGCAAGAGGTGGTGATCGTCTTCGACCCCAAGGGCGATGCCGACCTGCTCAAGCGCATGTATGTCGAGGCCAGGCGCGCCGGACGCGAGGGCGAAATGTACGTGTTCCACCTGGGCTGGCCCGACATCTCGGCACGCTACAACGCCGTGGGCCGGTTCGGGCGCATCTCGGAAGTCGCCACCCGCATTGCGGGGCAGCTTTCCGGCGAGGGCAACAGCGCCGCGTTCCGAGAGTTCGCCTGGCGCTTCGTCAACATCATCGCGCGCGCCCTGGTGGAACTGGGGCAGCGGCCAGACTACCTGCTGATCCAGCGGCACGTCGTCAACATCGACGCGCTGTTCATCGAGTACGCCCAGCACTTCTTCGCCCGAACCGAGCCCAAGGCCTGGGAGGTGATCGTCCAGCTCGAAGGACGCCTCAACGACAAGACCATCCCGCGCCACATGGTCGGGCGAGAGAAGCGGGTGGTGGCACTGGAGCAGTACCTGTCGCAGACGCGAACCTACGACGCGGTGCTCGACGGCCTGCGCTCCGCGGTGCGCTACGACCGCACCTACTTCGACAAGATCGTCGCTTCGCTGTTGCCGCTGCTGGAGAAGCTCACCACCGGCAAGATCGCTCAACTGCTCGCGCCGAACTATTCCGACCTGTCCGACCCGCGCCCGATCTTCGACTGGATGCAAATCATCAGGAAGCGGGCCGTGGTCTATGTGGGACTGGATGCGCTGTCCGACGCCGAAGTGGCGGCGGCCGTCGGCAACAGCATGTTCAGCGACCTGGTGTCGGTGGCGGGGCACATCTACAAGCACGGCATCGACGATGGACTGCCGGGGGCATCGGCCAATGCCAAGGTCGCCATCAACGTTCATGCGGACGAGTTCAACGAACTGATGGGCGATGAGTTCATCCCGCTCATCAACAAGGGTGGCGGTGCGGGCATGCAGGTCACGGCCTATACGCAGACGCTCTCGGACATCGAGGCGCGCATCGGCAATCGCGCCAAGGCCGGCCAGGTCATCGGCAACTTCAACAACCTGTTCATGCTGCGGGTGCGCGAGACCGCCACCGCCGAACTGCTGACACGACAACTGCCGAAGGTGGAGGTCTACACCACCACCCTGGTCAGCGGCGCCACCGACAGTTCCGACATCCACGGCCCGACCGACTTCACCAGCAACGCGCAGGACCGCATCAGCACGTCGAGCGTGCCGCTCATCGAGCCCGCACACGTGGTCGGCCTGCCCAAGGGGCAGTGCTTCGCCCTCATCGAAGGCGGTAACCTGTGGAAGGTCCGCATGCCGTTGCCGGCGCCCGATCCGGACGAAGCCATGCCCCGGGACCTGCAACAACTGGCCGGCTACATGCGCCAGCACTATGCCGAGGCAGGCGAATGGTGGGAGGGCAACGGGCTGCCCCGGTTGCTCGACGACGACGCGTTGCCAGCGGATCTGGCCGAGGAAGTGCAAGAAGGCACGCCGGATGAAGAGGCGCCATCGTGAAAGAGCCCGCCGCGACCGCCGAGCGACAGCAGGCACGCCAACGCGGCCTGGTCGCCAGCGTGGTCACGCTGCCGTGGCGCCTGTTCGGCGTACTGGTCGCCTCGCTGCTGCTGTCCATCGTCATCGAATGCGTCGGCATGCACCTGTTCTGGCCCGACCAGGGCTGGCGCCACGCGCAGGGCATGCTCGACTACGAACTGAACCAGCTGTCCACCCATTTCACCCGGAGCGCAGTCGTGCAGGAGCCGGGACGCACCGCGCGCTGGCTGGTGGAGGGCACCTACGAGTGGGTTTTCGTGAAGACGGGCTTGTTGGACTGGATGCGCGACGCCTCGGCGCAGGCCAGCGCACCCAGCCGAGGCGCGCACCAAGACTTCCGCTATTACCTCGCCCAGGTCTATGTCTGGACCGAGAGCTATCTGATTGCCGCCGGCTTCACCGTCCTGACGTTCATCGTCCGCCTGCTGGTCTTGGTGCTGACACTGCCCCTGTTCCTGCTCGCGGCCTTCGTCGGCCTGGTCGACGGACTCGTTCGCCGCGACATCCGCAAGTTCGGCGCCGGGCGGGAATCGGGCTTCGTCTACCACCGGGCGAAGGCGGCCTTGATGCCGCTGGCGGTGCTGCCGTGGGTGACCTACCTGGCGCTGCCGGTGTCATTGCACCCCTTGATGATTCTGCTGCCTGCAGCGTTTCTGCTGGGGCTGGCGGTGAACATCGCGGCGGCAAGCTTCAAGAAGTACCTGTGACTTATCCAACGCGTCGGGCTTCTCCACCGAAGGTCGGCCAGAGCAGGGTTACTCCTGGTCCGATGTCAGAAAAAGGACTATGATTCTTTCATGACTAGATCATGAGTGCCAATGAAAACCCTTCCCGAGGAAATTCTGCTACATGCTCGATCCTTGCCAGAGGGAGGAATTGTCTCGCCCAAGGTCTTCCTTCACCTTGGAAGCCGATCTGCCATTGACCAGGCACTGTCCCGCCTAGCCAGGGAAGGCAAGCTTCTCAGGATCGGCCGAGGCTCCTATGTCGCCCCGGTCACTGGCTCTTTTGGTGAACGCCCACCGGCTGTCTCGAAGGTAATCCAGTCGCTAGCCTCCCAGAATGGCGAGTTCGTTGCTCCTCATGGAGCGATCGCTGCAAATAACCTAGGACTCTCGCGACAGGTGCCTGTTCGGGAAGCCTACGTGACATCGGGACGAACTCGTGAAATTCGGCTCGGCCGGCTAGAAATCCTAGTCAAGCATGCTCCCGGATGGGTGTTGGCATTGGGGAACCGACCGGCCGGCGATGCAATACGCGCCTTGGATTGGCTTGGTCCCGACATGGCTCGCAAGGCTTTGCCGGTCTTGCGCCGCAAGCTCCCAGGAGGAGAGTGGGATGCCTTGGTAGCAGCACGAGCATGCTATCCGTCATGGCTGGCCAGGGCAATCGGGGAGGAAGTCGGCAATGGTTAGGCTTCATGGCACCCCAGGCTGGCACATGTACACGCTGTCCCCTCGAAGGCCAGGGTGGCCGGCATGCGAGCAAAAGTCTTGCTCCGCCCCAGGGAGAAAATTCATTGGCCATCAATTATTCGTTCGCACAGCACCACGGAGTGCTGGCATACAGGAAAAAATCCCAGGATGAGTGCTTATAAGTTCGTGGACCTCTTCTCTGGATGCGGCGGCCTGTCACTGGGCTTGTCCATGGCTGGGTTGCAAGGAGTGTTCGCCGTCGAGAAAGATCCGATGGCATTCGATACGTTCTCAGGAAATTTCCTGGGCGAACGGGATGTTCCCGTAAAGAAATTTACCTGGCCATCCTGGCTGGAAAAGAAAGCCTGGGGTATCGATGACCTTCTCGACAAGCACCAGCCAAACCTTGTCGAGATGCGCGGTACTGTACAAGTCCTCGCAGGGGGGCCTCCTTGCCAAGGATTTAGCTTTGCGGGGCGTAGGCGCGAGGAAGATCCACGCAACCAGTTGTTCGAGAAGTATGTATCGGTTGTCGATGCCGTACGACCGACGATACTGGTGCTGGAGAACGTGCCTGGCATGAAGGTCGCCCATCTGGGGCCTCCAAGCGAAGATGGAACCCGCGCACAATCGCAGGAATCCTTCTACCAAAAACTGAAGAAACGCTTGTCCGAGATTGGATACGTCGCCCATGGGAAGATCGTGGACGCTTCGGATTTTGGCGTTCCCCAGAAGCGCTCCCGGCTTATCGTCATCGGAATCAAGGAGGACTTGGCCGCCCAACTTGATGGAGGGGTAATTCACGCTTTCGAGGTTCTCGAATCGAAGAGGGCCGAAGTCCGCGAGCGGCATGCTCTCCCAAAGAAGAAGCTCATTACTGCCGAAGATGCCATCTCGGACCTTCTCGTCAGCCAAAACTATACGCAGCCATGCCTAGATCCATATTCGCGACCAGGTTTCGAGGAGACCGCGTACTACGGTCCGCACACCTCGTACCAGAAAGCCATGCACAAGCATTGCCGCACGGACTCCATGGATAGCATGAGACTGGCCCGGCACCGCGATGACGTGCGCGACCGGTTCCGGCTAATCATCAAGGAGTGCACCCAGGGGGTCAGGATGAACGAGGAAAGCAGGGCTCGATTCGGCCTGAAGAAACACCGCATCTACCCAATGTCGGCGAACGATCCCGCACCGACGATCACGACTTTGCCGGATGATGTCCTGCACTATTGCGAGCCAAGGATACTTACCGTACGCGAGAGTGCCCGCCTTCAGAGCTTTCCGGACTGGTTCCGGTTCCGCGGCAAGTACACGACAGGAGGGGAAATGCGTACCAAGGAGTGTCCTCGATACACCCAGGTAGGCAATGCAGTCCCACCCCTGCTGGCCGAGGCACTTGGCCTCACTGCGGCATCCATACTGGACGAACTCGATGAGATAGCACTGCGCAAAAATAGCCTACAGGAAATGCCAGTCGTCACACCAGCATGATGGCTGTGGCCTAAGGAATATCGATGCCTATGGGGGAGATGGCGATCATGGAAAACGAAACGGAGCAGCCCCGGCGGTTCCCTGGAGGGCTGCTTGAATGGGCCGGGCATCATTCGGGCGGCGTCAAGCGATTGTTCGATCCTAGTAGCGGGCGTCCTGGCAAGGAATTGCTGCGGACCAGCTTGATTTCCCGGCTTGAGGCCTGGGCCAGCCTAGTTACGTCGGGAGCCAAGGGTACGCCCAGGATATTGCTCTTGGTCGGAGGGCCAGGCAATGGCAAGACCGAAGCCATCGAGTTCACCATAGATTGCCTAGACAAAGGCCTGGCAGCCAATGGCAGCCTACGACGCAAGCTCTCGGAGCACTTCCACCCACCCCTTGGGCAACCTGTGCCAAGGCATATACATGTTGATGCTGGCGCCCTTGCCGCCGTGCCAAGGAGGCTTGACTTGTCCATCGTGCAAGATGCCTCGGCAACGGCAGGCCATGAAGGACGCTCCGCACCTGAGCTGCTGATTGATGAGCTGCGCTCCCTATTGGCCGACCAGAATGCATGCTACTACCTATGTTGCGTCAATCGAGGCGTGCTCGATGATGCACTGATCCACGCCATCGATCACGACCTTGGCGATGCCCGTGCATTGCTTGAGCGGATCACTCGATCCGTCAGCCTCTCCGCCGATGCGCCTTCCTGCTGGCCCCTTTTGGACTATCCAGATATCGCGGTGTGGCCGATGGATGCCGAATCGCTACTTGCCAAGCCCGATAGCGATATTCCTGCACCAGCCGAGGTCCTCCTCCGGCATGCTGTCGACTCGAGGTATTGGCCCGCGCAAGGCACCTGCATTGCAGGCGACCGCTGCCCCTTTTGTCGCAGCCAAGCCTTGCTAGCCCGGGAGGATGCACGAACCTCGTTGTTGAAGATACTTCGGTGGTACGAGCTTGCCAGCGGCAAGAGATGGAGCTTCCGGGACTTGTTCTCCCTTGTTTCCTACCTGCTGGCCGGCAACCTTGCGGTGGACGAAGGAAAGCCAAGCGACCCTTGCAGCTGGGCTGCATCCCTTTGGGAACAAGACCAATCGGGACAATCGGACAAGAAGCCTCGTCGCCAGCAACTTGTCGCTATTTTCCAGCTAGCGACCGCAGGCTACCAACATGCACTTTTCCATCATTGGGATCCGTTGGCCGCCAATGTCCTCAGACAAGGCATCAAGGACCTAGGACTAGGGCCGGAGAAGGCAACAACGGATACCCGCGGCCCCATCCTGACCTTGCTTGGCCTCCAGTATTTCCTTGCTGGGCGCAAGGACTCGTATCTTCCAGCGACCATTGCTTCCCTGCTGTCGAGCTTGTCTGACTTGCTGGATCCTGCAATGGCAAGCCCGGAAACCGAGGTGGCCGTCAGCGGGAGAAGCAATATCGTCCTCGCAGAACTCGATGCAAGATTCAGTCGCTCCGTTGCCGGAGGAATCGAGTTTGTTCGCAAGTATCAGGCGCTCTCGAAAATCGAGGTCGACCTGCTCCAACGCCTGGCCAAACTAGACGAAACCTTGTCTTTGCCAGCCACGCGCCGCCGGAATCCCGCAGCGGCTGGTCGCATCCAGAACATCGTCCGTGATTTTGCATGTCGGTTGGTTCGGCGCAGCCTATGCACGCGAACAGCAGTGGTCGCCGACGCACAAACCCTTGAAGCATTCCAGCACGTCGTGGAAGACGTTCAGGGGAAACAGCTCTTCGAGGTAGCCAAGCAAGTAAAGGACCTCTTGAACCGTAACCAGAGATTCGAGGTTTCCCTCACGACGACATTTGGGCAGCCACTTCCTCCCCAGCAACGCCAGGCAACCCTACTCGTCCAGACAAGGCCGGTAAAGGCCCTGCAGCTTGCATCCGAAGGGCGCCCACGGTCTCCGATCTGCTTCCTTCAGGTAGGAAGCGGGCAATCGCTCCAGCCGATCGCATTGACGTATGACTTGTTCAAGGCCGTAAAGGAACTGGAGCGGGGGATATCCATCGCTTCCTTACCCAGAACAGTCGTTGCCCTTCTGGATACCACTAGGGCGAGGCTGGCAGGGACGATCGTCCGGGATCCAGATGTCCTGGAAGAGTCAATCATCAGGATTGGATCCGATGGGATAGAAGTCGGCCAGTCGTGGAATGGCTTCGTGGCAACCGTTGGAGGGAAGCAGCCATGACGCTAGCCGAATTCAAGCAATCCCCGTGGCAGAAGTCCCACCAGACCTACAAGGAGTCGGCACTAGCCATCAGTCCAGCACCGGAATATGCCAGCTCGGAAGTACTGGTGGCCTCCCTCTATCGCACCATTGGATTTGACTCCATTAGCGAAGGAGGCGTACCAAAGGCTGGGCGCGACCTTGAAGGCAAGCTTCGCAAGCTCCATGACAAGCAACAAGCCATTCCTGATGGAGCCATACTTGACGCCGACGCATGGAGTGGCGTCCTGCACGGAGTACTGGAAAGCCCCAAGCTACCGAACCAATCCTCCAAGCGGTTCCTCCAAGTTACGCCACTCGTTCCTTCATTGTCGGTTTTCTCCGGCTCGGCGCGACTAAGCAGCAATTCCTGGCCTGCAGGTAGCCTTGTGCGGCGCATGGCATGGCTGGGATCCAGGGACCACGACACTGCACTTTCCCTTTGGAAGGAGCTTTTCTCTGCACTCGAAGTCGGCGAAGACGATGATGTATTCGCCCGTTGGCTGGAGCAGGAAACATCCTCCTGGGGTGCCTCCCCGAAATGGGAACTGGCGAAGGTGGATCCGCAAGACGTTGCAAACTTCTCCATCGACGATTTCGAAGGCGTGCCTTTCATGCCTGCGCGGCAATTTGCCAGTGACTTACGTGCGATCATGAAGGCGAAGCCCTCGATGACCCGCAGGCAATGGACAAGCCTACTCGAAGCCATCCTGAGGCTTTCTGCAGTGTCGCATGTCACATGGTTATGCGATGTCCAGTCGCGCATCTGGCGTTGCCTCCTAGAGGCTGTCGACGGCAACGGCCCGCCTGGAACGGAAGATGTACGTGATCTCGTATTCCCCAAGAATCCCCAGTACATGACGTATGGCGGGAAGGCCCTCCACGGCCTCAAGGACAAGGCGTCTGCCTACCTGACGGCGCGTCTCGGCATTAATACTCTCCTATGGTCGTTGGAGGAAGTAGGCCTTCCCTTCCATGGAAGCCTGTCTTCTAGCGCTGGCATAGCCCAGCTATGCACCCATGTCCGGGAAAACCGTGGTGCCCTCGATGCCATGGGCGTGCGCATGACGTTCTCCGACCTGCGCGAAAGGGAAGCACGTGCATTGAACTGCAAGAAGGGAATCGGCGCGAACATCCTGGAGTTTTCCAGGCATGCATTGGGGCAGCGGCAGACCGCATCCCAATTGCTTAGGGGGTATGACCAAGGCTACGTACTCAAGAAAAGGGGAAGCAGCCCATCGAGCCCATGGATAGTTGCGCTTGGCCCTGTATCGATTCTTGCCTTGGTCCATTGCTCACTGGCAGGCATGGGAGGACCTCGATCGATCCATCGCCTCGAACAGCATCTAGCGGCCTATGGTGTCGTCATTGATAGGCATGACATCGCAAGGAATGACCTAGGCCAGCAACTCCGGATGCTCGGACTCGTACTCGATAGCCCGGATGCAGAAAGCGGAATGCTCTTGCTACCACCGTTCCCCTCAAGCAACCAGTCCTTGGACAAGAAAGAATGAATAGACTCGTAGAAATCCTGGCGAAACTTGTCCAGGAAAAGGTCCAGGGAGCCGTGGCTGGACAATCGGGCGACAAACTTGAATCCAGGTTTATTTTCCACGGCCCCCCACGGGAAATCCTGGAACAGGTGTTCGGTGCACTGGCCGTCGATGGTGGCATACGGATCGAAACCGACGCGCATGGCGCGGCCAAGAAAATACCTGTATTGCTGGTTCTCCCGGCGGTGCAGGCAAACCCTGGGATAGGAGACTCCGGGGAATGCGACGAGAATCATCTCCTGCATATCCGGAATGATCCAAACTCGGCCAGTTTCGTCGCCTTGCTCCCACCGGGGCAACATAGCAGTAGGTCAGTTGCATCCACGACCGACGAATTCGGCATCAGCGCATCAAGCAATACCGGTCATGCGACGTTCGAGGAGTGGTGGGATGACGGCTTTGTCCAGGATCTGGTCAACAAGGGCCTCGGTGATGCAGGGATAGGCAGCGATTCCCTCGATGATTCAAGGGCAATGGTCAAGCGGGCGGCAATGGCTGTCGACGAAGTGGACCCCAGCGAGGGGCTACGGATTGCTGCATGGCGCTTGCTATCCCGAATCTACGCGATCAACAAGGACGCCAAGGAACTACCGCCTGGGTCGGCCCTCGCACTCGCTTGCGGCTTTCCACCGATGCAAGATGGAAGCGTATCCGCAAAATTCCAAATGCGCATACAGGACAAGATTGCCGACGAGATGGCAGATGGCTTCAGGACGGGGGTAAGGAGACTCGCCGACCAGGCTACTGATGCGACAAGGGAAGCCCTTTCTGGCTTCCTTTCCCACGTAGAACACACTTGCCAGGTATCTACGGCATTCGAGCGCTCGATGCCTGCGTTCTACTTGCCTTCGGATGGCCTCGAACTTGAAAAGCCCGAGTCATGGTGGACCACATTGACATGCGAGTGTTGGTCGGAACTCCTTGCCGATGAGCCTGATGAAACCAGCGGAGACCTTTCCATCGATTGCTCCAATGCCATTTTCCACGCAGTGCGTGGAACACCGTCTATCGTACAAGCAGGCGTGGAACTATCGATATCGACCGGACAAGATGCCACTGGCACTCCAGTCGACGTTTTCCTGACCGGGGGATCCCATGGCAGGACTGGTATCCAAATCCCAGTCGATGGCGCTATCCAACATTCCGACAAACCACCCGCAAGCGGCCAAAGATCACCTATTAGCTACAAGGTGGCAGCCAGCGGAAGGAAACCCGCGACAGCCAAGGTAGTTTCCCTGGCAAGCTGGCTACCCGGCATCCTAGTCGTGTCCCGGATGGCTACCAAGTTCACCCCGCCCAAGAAACCTCGCAAGGGGAATGCCGGGGCGGACTGGGAATCCGCACTCTCCTTGCCCGGCTCCGGCCGATATGAACTCCTGATCTTCGTCGCTCCTGGCACCCAGGTGACAAAGGCCGAAGGAATTCCGGACGACGCAACTGAATCGGTGGCCGATGCTCCCGAAGAACTCACTCTTCACGAGACCAAGCAAGGGATATATCAAGTCGAGATCGACGCCGAAGAGAAGTATCAGCTGGAGATTTCCTTCCAGAAGGATAGCAGCAACACGGATGAAATATGCAGGGTGTTCATCACCTGCGAGGAGGCCAAGGAAGAAGGCTGCAGGAGCGAATTCGAGCGACTCATCAAGCTCAATAGACGCCCGGTCGAGAAGTTCGATACGAAGGCAGTAGTGCAGTTGGATCGTCATGCTCGACTATCTGCCATTCAGTCATGGATGCTTGACGAGAATTCAGTCGCCAAGTCATTCATTCCCGTAGTCATATCCGACGACTATGCCAGCAAGTGGGCCTCTCCAGACTGGGACTCCCAGGTTGGCCCGATTCTTTCGCAAGCACGCTTCCTGCACGACCCACGGCCTGCGGCAGGATTGTTTATTCCTCCAAAGGGATTCGTCGACGCTCGTGAAGAAATTGCCAAGCGAATAAGGGAAACAAGCGACGGCATGGGACTGGTCGAGTCATCCCCCCTTGGGAAATGGCTGTTGCGCGACCCTAGTTTCCTGGAGCAAGTCGAAGCCTACCTAGATGCGTACATGGCCTGGATTACGGCCGATCGCGATGTTGCCTGCTGGGTGGACCTTATCGCCGTATGCCAGAGGGAGGCAGATGGACGCACACTGGCAAGGATTCCAGATGCAATCATTCTTTCCCCATTGCACCCGTTGCGACTCGCATGGCATTGCCTCGCACAGAAAGTACTGTACGAGGCGGTGGAAGGTGACGAACCCCGACCTTGCCCTGCTGCCAGCATACTGGACCCAGACTGCATACCCGACATCCTGGAAATGCCACTACAGTCTCCGGGAGGGCCCACCGGCATAGACCGAGTTGCATTCCTTTCCGTCGAATGCAACTCCGACTATTGGTCGGTCCTATGGAATGGCAAGCGTCTGGACCAGATTTCAGGCAAGTCAAGGAAAGCTCCATTCGACGATTCACTAGGACTAATCGTAGGCGGTATTTCTAGTGGATTCAGTCCTGCGCAGGTTGCCCGTTCGCTAGAGGATGTCTCCGACCTTCTCGCCGCCAAGCCTATCATTGGCCTTGTCGTCTCCAGCGGAGGCGGAGCGACGGACGCCTGCAACGAGGGCCTCGCCACATGGTGTTCCTGGCGATTCGGGCGTGGCGAGGAGAAGGGCTTGCAACGGGGCGTAGGCCCCAGAATGATCGAGGTCTTCGATACCAGGCCAGAAAGTTCGCGCCCGGACCAGGCCATGATTTCGAACCTGTCGGAAGACACGGGGAACCGTGTCCGCTGGTTCGAGCGACAACCTCATGGAACAAGGCCAGACCTCGGCATCATTGCCCAGCTTGATTCTGCACAGCCAGAGTCAAGGCCTGTCGGCATGCGATCTCCGCTAGGACTCGGCGGACTCGTGCGCCACAGGATCAGGAGGCAACTGCATGGCTCGTTCCTGAGTGAATCCAGGCAGTCACTCCCCATACCACCTGCCGGAGACGTGTTCTGCAACAAGATTGCCAATTGCATCACCCTCGTAGAGAGCGGACAAGACAAGGCCATCGGACTGCAGTTTTCCCCCAATGTACATGCCGTCTCCAGCATGCTGGAAGATCAATGCGCTAGCTTTGTCGCCGTATCATCCTCCGCCATTGACCCCGCCTGCTTCCTTGGTGGCTGGATCAAGGGTACGTACCTTTGGGACTATGACCTGCCTTCCTATTCCCACAGGGCTGGGGATACCAGTGGCTACTACCTCCTATCGCAGGTAAGGGATGCTGACCGTGATGCACTAGGACGGGTACTGTGTCCATTGCCGGGTTGCGAGGGACTCGACCAGTCGCAGGTAGAGCAAATCTTGCTCGAGGTAGCCAGGCGTGGAATACCAACGGTACGAGGACTTTCGGGCGACGACACGGGCGCCACTGGAGATCTGGGACTATTCGTGGCCGTCCGTCTCCTGCAAGACCAGTTCCGCACAGAAGGAAACAAGGACAGCTTGCTGCCCGTGCTGTCGGGTACGCAGGATGACTTGTCCATGGCCTTGATCATTCCCGTCGACCCATTCCGGAGCTACCTGGCAGACCTGTCCAGATCGCTGGAACGGGATAAGAAGGAGACGTCCTTGTCTCGCCCCGACCTGCTTGTCATCGGGATTCGTGCAACCGAAGCCGGGGTTCGCCTGCACCTCACGCCAATCGAAGTGAAGTTCAGGAACCAAGGTAGCGGATTTCCCCCAGGAGAGGCGAAGGAAGCACTTGCCCAGGCACGTGCCTTGACTACGTTGCTCAAGGCCATGGTCGACCAGTCTGCGAAATCCACCGCCTGGAAGCTTGCCTACCAGCACCTGCTGCTTTCGATGATAGGGTTCGGGCTGCGCGTATATAGCCAGCATGAACTTGTTTCTACCCAAACGGAACGCTGGTCCGGCTACCACGAGCGCATTGCTGCAGAAATACTTGCTCCTGATTCATCGATCACGATAGATGAATCGGGACGATTGCTAGTCGTCGACGGGACGCCACTCAGCGATGCACACGACCACGATGGAGATGGCTTCAGCGAAAGCATTTCAATTTCCCCCAAGGATGCAGGGAAAATCGTTGGAGGCGACCCCCAGGAGTTCTACGAGGCAGTTCGGTCCAAGGTTGGTGACTGGCGGCTGATGCCATCGCTGGACACTGCTATCACCACTTCCACGACGAGCGTCTCGCCCGACCCCACGACCCCGGGGACAAGCGATGGTAGCGACAGTGCACCTGCCGAGCCAGGCACCATAACAGCATCAAGCCCTGCAGGTGCCTCCACGGAGGAAGCCAAGGGCGACACGGTTGTCGATGCCTCCGCCTCCCCGGACACATCAACGCCGCTGCCTGAAGAACAAGGCAGCGGCATCTTGCTTTCAGTCGGCAGGACCATCGATGGCTTCGAACCTCGCCAACTATCGTTGAACATATCGGACACGAGACTCAACCAGCTCAACATCGGCGTCGTTGGCGACCTCGGCACAGGTAAGACGCAGCTACTGAAATCCCTGATCTTCCAGATAGCAACCTCAAGCACGGAAAATCGTGGAATCAAGCCACGGTTCCTGATATTCGACTACAAGCGGGACTACAGCAGCCCGGAATTCGTCAATGCAACTGGTGCCCGTGTCGTAAGGCCATCGCGCTTGCCACTCAACCTATTCGACACCTCATCCATCGGCGAATCCATGGCACCTTGGCTGGATCGGTTCCGCTTCTTCGCCGATGTCCTTGACAAGGTCTATTCCGGCATCGGCCCCGTGCAGCGAGACAAGCTCAAGGGCGCTGTCCGCAATGCCTACGAGACATGTTCGACAGAGGGTCGCCAGCCAACGATCTACGACATTCATTCCGAGTACCGGGCGCTATTGAATGGCAAGTCGGATTCGCCAATGGCGATCATCGACGACCTAGTGGACATGGAGGTATTCGAGAAGGACCCTGCCAAGACAAAGACCTTCGATGATTTCCTCGATGGCATAGTCGTTATTTCCCTGGATGCAATGGGGCAAGACGACAGGAGCAAGAACATGCTCGTGGCCATCATGCTGAACATGTTCTACGAGAACATGCTCAAGACTCCCAAACGGCCCTTCCAGGGAAGCGATCCACAGCTTCGAGTGATTGACTCATACCTATTGGTCGATGAAGCCGACAACATCATGCGCTACGAATTCGACGTATTGCGAAAACTGTTGCTGCAAGGCCGAGAATTCGGGGCCGGGGTTATCCTGGCATCCCAATACCTTCGGCACTTCAAGGCAAGTACTACCGACTACAAGGAGCCATTGCTGACATGGTTCATACACAAGGTCCCCAATGTCACGCCAGCCGAGCTAGGCTCGCTGGGATTCACCTCGGACCTAGGAGACCTTTCCGAACGCGTGAAGACATTGCCAAACCATCATTGCCTCTACAAGTCGTTCGACTCATCCGGGGAAGTGATTCGTGGGTTGCCTTTCTACGAACTGGACAAGAAACCCTGAGCTGAACCGGCATGGTCGACTTCCTTTCCCCATCCGATCGATCCGAGCGCATGTCGCGGATCCGGGGAAAGGACACCCAGCCGGAACTTGCACTGCGCAAGGCCCTTCATCGGATGGGCTTCCGCTACAGGCTGCACGAAAAAAAGCTGCCAGGAAAGCCCGATATTGTTCTCCCTCGCTACAAGGTCGTGGTCTTTGTCCATGGCTGCTTCTGGCACCGTCATCCGGGATGCAAGATAGCCACCATTCCCAAGAGCAATACCCCGTTCTGGCTGGAGAAGTTCCAAAACAATGTTGCACGTGACATCCAGACCGTGGATGAACTACATGCATTGGGCTGGCGGGTCTTCGTAGCCTGGGAATGCGAGTTGTCGTCAACAGCAAAAACCATTGCCACCAGCGAACGGATTGCAGCCTTGATTCGTGATTCCGCAGAGTCCGCGACATGACTTCCAAGCAGCATCGACATTGCCCGCTAGCAATCCGGTGACGACCTAGATCCCATTCCTGGCTGCCCGGGGCACGCATATGTCCCAGCATCCCGCCATTCCCTCACCGAGGAAGGCACGATGCCCGCAACCAGCCCCCGCGCTTGTCGACAGCATTGCTGGATAGTGCTGCTTCTGCTCGCAACCTCTTCATTGCAGGCGGCCATTGCATCCGCTGCAGCCATCGAACGCGAGCAGCTTGCGGCCTTGGTTCGCCAGATCGACCTGATCGACCGCCAGGCCGAGCACGCCGCCCTTACCGCTCCGCAGCAGCGCACCCGCTACCACTTCGACCATGCCCGCCTGCGCGAGGACCTCCAGCGCGTCCGGGCGGGCATCCAGGACTACCTGACGCCGCCGCGCGCCCAGCCGCGCGATCCGGTCGAGCTGTCCGGCGACTACCGCCAGTCCAGCCCGCCCTCCGAACAGGAGGCACCCCAATGAACGCCGCCCAGGTCAGCGCCTTCCAGGCCAACGGCGGCTTTGCCCCCGCCGCCGTGGCCACGGTGGTGCTCGGCCTGGTGTTCGCCGTCCTGCTCCTGTGGGGCGTGTGGGCCATGCGTACCGCCTACACCGGCTGGGCCGAGCAGCGCCTGTCCCAGCGCCAGTTTCTGGGTGTCGTCGTGCGCTTCGTCGCGATGTACCTGGTGCTGACCTATTTCCTCTTGTCCTGACCACCACGAAAGGCCTGACCGCCATGAAGACCCATCCAATTCCCCATCGCGTTGCCACCACCATCCTCGCGCCACTGATGTTGCTGGGCCTGCCGTTGGCGGCCCGGGCGCAGGGCCTGCCAACTATCGAGGACCCGTCGCGCGGCCAGGGCAGCGGCATCATGCAGACGTTGCAGAACTACGGCTACGACATCGTGCTGCTGGTTGCGCTGCTGGTGGTCGCCTCGATGTTCGTCGGCGTGTGCTACCACGCCTATACACGCTACTCGGAAATCCATACCGGCCGAGCCACCTGGGGTCAGTTCGGCCTCACCGTGGCCGTGGGTGCGATCCTGCTGGTGGTCGGCATCTGGCTGCTGACCAAGGCCACTGGCGTGCTCTGATCGGCGATGGCTGCCTTGAACGATATCGCGCGTGACGGGTTGGTGACCTTCCTGCCGCACAGGCTGAACCGCCAGCCCGTGGTGGTGAGGGGCCTGACCGCCGACGAACTCTGGATCTGCGCCGGCCTGTCCGCGGTGGCGGGGTTCATCGCCGGCGTGCCGCTGGCCTGGGCCACGCACAGCGTCGCCATGGTACCGACCCTGATCGTGGCCGGCGTGGCGGCTGGCGTGTTCGGTGGTGGCGGCTTCCTGCGCCGGCAGAAGCGCGGCCGCCCGGACACCTGGCTGTACCGGCAACTGCAGTGGCGCCTGGCGCTGCGCCATCCGCTGGCAGCGTCCTGGCTCGGTGGGCACCGTCTCATCACGCGTTCGGGGTACTGGACCACCCGGCGCTCACGCGGAGCAGCCGCCTCATGAGCCGTTTCAGGAACGAAGTCCATCACTTGCAGGCCCATGTGCGCACGCTGCGCCTGGGCGCCGGTGCGTTGTTCGTGGTGGCGCTTCTGCTCGGTTTCGGCTGGTGGAGTGCGCCGAGGCAACTGACGATCCACGTGCCCCCCGATCTGCGCTCGGGCAGCACCCGCGCCTGGTGGGACGTGCCGCCCGAGAATGTCTATGCATTCGCTTTCTACGTCTGGCAGCAGGTCCAGCGCTGGCCGACGGATGGCGAGCAGGACTACCCGCGCAACCTCCACGCGCTGTCGGCCTATTTCACACCGGCCTGCCAGGCCTTCCTGCGCCAGGACTACGAGCACCGGCGCAGCAGTGGCGAACTGCGCCAGCGGGTGCGCGGCATCTACGAGATTCCGGGGCGCGGCTTTGGCGACAACCCCACGATGCGGGTAAAGACGGTTTCCAGCCGCGACTGGATCGTCACGCTCGATGTCAGCGCGGACGAGTACTACGGCGCCGAGCAGGTCAAGCGGGCCCTGGTGCGCTATCCGCTGAAAGTGGTGCGGCTGGACGTCGATCCCCAGCAAAACCCCTTCGGCCTTGCGCTGGACTGCTATGACGGCGCGCCGCAGCGCATCGAAGCGCCGTCGCCGGCAGTGCCTCCGCCCGGCACGCCCGGCGGCGACCTTTCGCAGGGAGGCAATCCATGAAACACCACGTCTTCACCATCGCGGCGAGCCTGGCCCTTGCCTTCGGCCTGGTGCCGGACAGCCATGCCATCGAGATCCTGCGCTGGCAGCGGCTGCCGCTGGCCGTCCCGCTGGTCGTCGGCCAGGAGCGCGTGGTCTTCATCGACCGCAACGTGCGTGTCGGCCTGCCCCCGAGCCTGGGCGAGCGGCTGCGCGTGCAGAGCGCGGGCGGCGCCATCTACCTGCGCGCCAGCGAGGCCATCGCGCCGACGCGGCTGCAACTGCAGGACGTGGAATCCGGCGCCATCGTGCTGGTCGACATCGCAGCCACGGGCGCCCGGGAAGGCGAGCAGCCGCTGGAACCTGTACGCATCGTCCTGCAGGACGCCGCCGCGGAGGCCAGCGAAGACACCGCCGCCGGTCCGAGCCAAGCAGCGCAACCCGCCAAGCGTCGGCAGACGCCGGTAGCCGTTGTCCTGACTCGCTACGCGGCGCAGAACCTCTACGCACCGCTGCGCACCGTCGAGCCCGTGGCCGGCATCGGGCGCGTGCCGCTGCGGCGCCCGCTCGCGCTGGACGCACTGCTGCCAACGCTGCCGCTCAAGGCGCGGGCGCTGGCGGCCTGGCGGCTCGAAGACCAGTGGGTCACCGCCGTGCGCCTGACCAACACCTCGCCTCAACGGATCGATCTCGATCCAAGGGTGCTGCAAGGTGACTTCGTGGCCGCGACCTTCCAGCATCCCGACCTGGGGCCAGCGGGCGCTTCGACCGACACCACGGTGGTCTATCTGGTCACGCGCGGCCGCGGCCTGGCCGAGTCCCTGATGCCGGTGCTCAGCCCCATCGATGCCGGCACGAACCTGCCGCCGGCCGCCGCTGCGGGGAGGACGTCCGATGAGGAGTAATCCCCTGTTGAAGTGGCTGCTGATTCCGATGGCATTGTTGCTGGTGTTCGTCGGTGCCAGGCTGTTCTCGGGCAGCGACCCCGCACCTGGCAAGCCGGATGTCCCCGGGCAGCTTACTCCGGAGGAAATGAAGGCGCTCGGCATCGCGGGCGACACCCCGCGCGACACCGTCGCCACCCTGGTCGCGCAGGTCAAGCAGCTCCGTACCGAATTGCAGACCGCGCTGAGCGACAACCGCCAGCACAAGGC
>JACDJC010001208.1_pt1 | contig 23660 bp, 17 predicted proteins | sample 7454191 | NCBI WGS metagenome assembly JACDJC01 (sample SAMN14253291, study PRJNA609438) | sludge metagenome | isolation source: sludge after 25d culture with pyrite and EDTA | collected 2018-12-20 | reverse complement strand
GGTGCGACGCCCACCACGTCCGCCGTCACAGCGACGGCGGGCCGACGGAGATGACGAACCTTGCGTTGTTGTGCAGACGTCATCACGGCATCGTGCACCGGGACGGCTGGTCGATGACCGCGAACCCGGATCCTGGTGAGGGTGAAGGGTTCTACCGGATCACCACACCCACCGGCGCCGTCCTGCACACCCGCCACCAACGAGGACCCGGATGGCGAGCGGCCACCCCCGCCTGAACGCGGGAACCCTGTGGGACCAACCAACCAGGAACCCGACAGCCCCCACCCGCGCCGCGGGCCAGCGGCGCGGGCGGGGGAGGGGATGTGGTCACGATGCTGCGTGACACGGCGCTGACCGATCGATCCATAGCCGGACGGGCGGCTGGCGTTCGATCGGGGCGGAGCGGGGTAGGTTTCCCGACGCAGCGTCCGGCGACTCCGTTCGGTCGGGCGCACCACACAACCCCGTTCCCCGAGAGGACGATCCATGGCCTTCGAACTCCCTCCGCTGCCGTACGCCCAGGACGCGCTGGCGCCGCACATCTCCGCCGAGACGCTCGAGTACCACTACGGCAAGCACCACCAGACCTACGTCACCAACCTCAACAAGCTCGTCGAGGGCACCGAGTACGAGAACGCCACGCTCGAGGACGTGATCCTCAAGTCCGACGGCGGCCTGTTCAACAACTCGGCACAGGTCTGGAACCACACCTTCTACTGGAGCTCGATGACGCCCGACGGCGGCGGCGCTCCGACCGGAGCGGTGGGCGACGCGATCAACGGCGCGTTCGGGTCCTACGACGACTTCAAGGCCAAGTTCGCCGAGGCGGCCACCACCCAGTTCGGGTCGGGCTGGGCCTGGCTCGTCGACAACGGCTCCGGTCTGGAGATCATGAAGACGTCCAACGCGGACCTGCCGATGAAGCACGGCGCCAAGGCGCTGCTCACCATCGACGTGTGGGAGCACGCGTACTACATCGACTTCCGCAACGCTCGGCCGAACTACATCTCGACGTTCCTCGACAGCCTCGTGAACTGGGACTTCGTGGCCCAGAACATGGGCGAGGGCTGATCGTCACGCCGGGGCGACGTCGACGCGTGCGTCGTTGAACGTCGCCCCGCCGATGGTCGGTTCGATCTCGTCGGAGGTCAGCGCGTTGGCGGTGAGGCCACCGGCGAGGTGCCGGCGCCACAACCCCTTCGGGATCGCAACGACACCCGGGCGCACCGAGTCGTCGACCGCCGCCGCCAGCACCAACTCGGCGAGGTCGTTGAACACCTTCACATCGTCGCCGTCGACGACGCCGCGTGCCGCGGCGTCGTCGGGGTGGATCGTGACGGCGGCTCTCGGGGGGTCGTACTCGCCGAACATCGAGTTGATCGTCTTCGCGGTGGCAGGCGTGAGGAGCACGAGCGGGTGTCGCTCGGCGCCCGTGCGCAGCACCGGCACCGCGTCCGAGCCAGGGCCGAGCACCAGCCGGGCCCGTCCTCCGTCGGGGACCGTGGTGGCGGGGTCGTCGGGCGGTCCGAACTGAACGGTTCCGTGCGGTCGGGTCGGGACCGCTCGTTCCGGCACCGGCGGCGCGGGCACCTGATCGGGTCGGTACCCGTCGAGTCCAAGGTGCTCGGCCAGGGCGGCGGCCATCTGGTCGTTCGTCCTCGACTCACCGACGGGGTCGATCGCCGCCCGGATCGGCGACGCCGCGTACGCTCCGTAGCCGACGGCGACGTCAGCTCCCGACTCGAAGTAGGTCGTTGCGGGCAGCACGACGTCGGCCAGGGCTGCGGTGTCGGTCATCACCTGCTCGTGGACGACGGTGAACAGATCCGTCCGGGCGAGTCCGTCGAGCACCCTCCGCTGATCAGGTGCCGTGACCGCCGGGTTCGCGCCCTGGACGAACAGCACGCTGATCGCCGGGTCCGATTCGAACAGGTCCCGGCCGATCCGGTTCATGTTGAGCACCCGCGCCGGTGACGGTGCGCCGGGGAGGTCCTCGAGCACGTCGTCGTCCGCAGGGGAGGACGTCGAGCCGATCACCCCCGAGCCCGGAACCCCGAACTGCCCGGCCAGGACCCAGGTGGCGAGCGCGGCGCGGATGGCGCTGCCCCCGTTGCGGTTGCGCTCCATGCCCCACCCGATGCGCAGCATCGCCGGACGACGGGTGCCGATGAGCTCGGCGAGCGCGGTGATGGCCGATGCGTCGATGTCGCACACCTCGCCGCCACGACGGGGCGTCCACTCCCGCGCCGCGGTCAGGTACTCGTCGACGCCGTCGGCGTGCTCGGCGCAGAACGCCCGATCGACGAGGCCGAGGCGTTCGAGCTCCGCTGCCAGCGCCAGAGCGAGGGCCACGTCGGTGCCCGGACGGATCGCCAGGTGGAGCTCGGACCGTGACGCGGTCGGGGTTCGACGGGGATCGACGACCACCACCGCAGCGCCCCGCCGGCGGGCGTCGTCGAGCAGCGGGGTCAGGTGCGTGTTCGAGGTCGACGGGTTGGCGCCCCATACCACGACCAGGTCGGAGCGCTCGACGTCCAGCGGATCTGCGGACGCCATGTTCGGGAACGTCGCGTGCCATGCGATCCCCGCCGTCGCCGCGCAGATCGTGTGGGCGACCTGCGACGTGCCGAGCTCGGTGAAGAGCCGGGTCGTCAGGCGGTCGGCGAACGTGGGCGCGGACGAGTTGTAGAGGAACGGCACGACCGACGCCGGACCGCGGTCGTCGATCGCTGATCGGATCCGCGTCGCCACCACTGCGAGGGCGTCGTCCCAGCTCACGGGCTCGAAGGAGCCGGATCCCTTCGGGCCTGTTCGTACGAGCGGCGTCAGGACACGTTCGGGGCTGTGCACCCTGCGGGCCGAACGGCGGACCTTCGCGCAGATCCACCCGTCGGTCAGCGGGTTGGAGTCGGCGACCGGCGCCGCGTCGATGCGCTCGATCCGTCGACCCGCTCCGTCGCCTCGCACCGTGACCGCGAGCGTGCAGGCATCGGGGCAGTCGAGCGGGCAGGCCGTGATGGCCGACCGGGTCGTGGTGTCGACCATGGCGTCAGGCTTGCACGCTGCCGTCCGGTGCCGACCACGACGTCGGACCGGCCGGCGTGACCCGACCGAGGTGCTCGTACAGCTCGTCGAACACGGTGATCACGGCGCGTGCCCGGTATCCCAGGTCCTGCACCGGGCATCGCATCCCGACCGCCTCGTTGACCACGGTCCGTTGAGGGATGAACGGTCGCCACACCGTCGCCTGGCCGAGCACGCGCTCCATCTCGCGCTCCTGGCGATCGGCCTCGGCCGACTTGGCAGGCGCCCGGTTGACCACCGCACCCAGCACGTCGAGATCGGGGTGGTGGGCGCGACCGACGTGGTCGATAGCGTCCATCACGGCCTCGGTGCCGCGCACCGACAGGGCGGACAGCTCGACCACCAGGAGCACGCCGTCCGCTGCCGCCAGGCCGGCCATCGTCGTGGGCCCGAGCGACGGTGCGCAGTCGACCAGCACGTAGCGGTACGTGGGGACGACCGGCGCCAGCGCTCTCCGCAGCCGTTCGACCGATTCGGTCGCCCAGCCGTCGGCCTCACGGTCGATCAGCCCCCGGCTGGCGGGCAGCACGTCGATGCCCTCACCCCAGCCCGACGTCACGATCGACGCCCGGGCCACCTTGGGGTCGCCGGTCCGCAGAACGTCGCCCACGGCGAGGTGGTCGTCGTCGGCCTCCACGCCCATCGCCCAGCCGGCCGATCCCTGCGGATCCAGGTCGACGACCAGCACCGGGTCGCCGTGCCGTTGCGCTGCGGCGGCCAGGCCCAGTGCAACCGTGGTCTTGCCCACGCCGCCCTTCTGGTTCAGCACGGCGACCGTCGACATCCCCCGATACTGCCACCCGTCCCGGTCGGGTGGCGACGGCGACGATGGTGGCCACCGACGAGAGTGCAACGGAGCGGGAGCGGCGTGCCAACCTGACGGTGTGAGCGATCCGAGCAGCACCGACGGCCCGAGCACTCGAACGGGGTCACCGGCGGGTTCCGCCTACCTGGTGGTGCCCGACGGCGGTCCTGGTCACGGCGTGCTCGTGCTCCACTCCTGGTGGGGCCTCACCCCCGACGTGAAGGCCGTCGTCGAGGCGCTCGCCGATGCGGGCCACACGGCGCTCGCCCCCGACCTGCTCGGCGGCGCACTACCGGCCGACGGCGACGAGGCCCGCGACGTGCTGGCGAGCAGCGACCCGAACGAGACCGCCGCCCTGGTCCTGTCGAGCATCGTGTCCCTGCGGGCCCACTCCGCAGACCCCGACGCTCCGGTGGCGATCGTCGGGTTCTCGATGGGTGGGTCATGGGCGCTGTGGGCGGCGACGCGGCAGCCCGACTCGGTCGATGCTGTCGTGACGTACTACGGCATCCAGAACATCGACTTCGAGACGCTGAGCGCCCCGGTGCTCGGCCACTTCGCAGCGACCGACCCACTGGTCACCGACGACGAGCTCGTCGAGATGCAGGCCCACCTGCTGCTGCTCGACAAGCACGTCGAGGTCCACCGCTACGAAGGGACGACCCATTGGTTCGCGGAACCCGGTGCGGGTGAGCACCACGACGCCGACGCTGCGGCACTCGCGTGGGAGCGGACCCTCGAGTTCCTGGCCGCCCACACGGAATGACGTCTACCAGAGCTGGTCGGTGTAGGTGTCGGTGCCGAACACAGTCGGGATGAACGGCGCCACCAGCCGCACGGTGGCAAGGCCGGAGTCGTCGACGCGCGCCGCGTAGTCCTGGACCCGTTCCCAGGCGTCGCCCTCACGAGGGTCGCTCGACAGGAACAGCAGCTGCATGGAGCGCGCTCGCGTACCCGGTCCGGTGCCGAGGTCCATCGGTGCGTCGCCTTCGGCTCCCTTGGGGATGATCGGGCGCCAGTGCACCACCTGGTCGATCGCCGAGGGTGACCCGTCGTCGGCGTCCGCGAACAGCCGGGGCGCGGCGGTGTCGGCGAACCACGCGGTGAAGTCGGGGTGGGAGGTCTCACCCTCCCGATCGAGGTGGATGCTGACGAGACCCCGGTACGGATGGTCGAGTGCCATGTGGGTCGGCACGCCGTCGCGGTCGCGGTGGTCCGAGCCGGTGGTGAAGTAGAGGACGGTGTGGGCGTGGTGGCGCTCGTCGAAGCCGCGGCCGTTGGCGTACAGCTCGAAGACCTGCCGGTTGGCCCACGCGAAGTGCTCGGCCTCGTGGCCCTTGTGCACGAAGTACGTCGCCAGGTAGGAGCCGGCGTCGACGGGATCCGCGACCGCGAACGACGACGGGGTGTCGGTGGGGAACCGCATGTCCTTCAGGTCGCGGGTGGCGACCCAGCGCCGGCCGGCGAACAACCACGGTCCGACCATGCAGCCGCCGTAGAAGTGGTCCCGCTCGTACCACCGGTTGTAGGCCACCTCGTGGCCCCTGGACGGGTCGACCAACGTGTATAGCATCGACCCGACGCGCACCGCGTCGTCAGCCCCGTACGGCTCCACCTGGTCCTCCTCAGCTCGACGGGTCCACGGTAGTTCGACCGATCGCGGCGGACGATCGCCTGGCCGGGGCCGATACGCTGGCTCGCCGGTGAGCAACGCAGACGAACCAGCAATCGAACCGACGCCGCAAGCGGACGGTGACGCGATCGCTCCGTCACCTGGCTCCGAGCGGCCCATCCCACCCCCGCCCGGCCACGGGAGCAGCGCGCCTTCCGCTGATTCGTCCGCGCCTGATCCCAGTCGACGTCCTGCACCCAAGCGTCCGCAGGCCGCGCCGCCCCCGGCGCACATCATCGACGTCGAGGTCACCCGGGTCGACGGTGCCGAGGTGGAGGTGCACCTCGCCGACGGTCGGACCGGGGTGGTGGATCGTCGCGACTTCCCGACGCCGCCGTCGGTCGGCGACTCGGTGAAGGCCGCAGTGCTGAGCCGCGACGACGATCGTCGAGGACGGGTCGCGCTGTCGCACCGGTGGGCCCGCACCGAGCTGGCCTGGCAGCGGGTGGAGACGGCGCTGGCCGAGCGCACACCGCTCGCCGGCAAGGTGCTCAAGCAGGTCAAGGGCGGCGTGGTGGTCGACCTGGGCATCCGTGCGTTCCTGCCGACGTCGCTCATCGGTGACATCGAGATCGAGTCGCCGCCGCTGGTGGAGCCAGCCGCGGTCGAGCCAGTGCCCGTCGAGCCAGTGCCGGCCGAGACAGTGCCCGTCGAGCCAGTGCCCGTCGAGCCAGTGCCGGCCGAGACGGTGACGGTGCAGGTCGCGGATCCGTCAGCGCTCGTGGGACGAGAGGTCGAGGTGCTCGTCACCGAGGCGGACCGGGCCAAGGATCGCCTGGTGGTGTCGCGTCGTGACCTGCAGCGCAAGCAGCGACGCAAGGCGGAGAGGGACCGGCTCTCGTCGGTGGAGGTCGGCAGCCGTGCGACGGGCAAGGTGGTCTCGGTCGCCGACTACGGAGCGGTCGTCGACCTGGGCGGCGTGCGTGGCCTGGTGCACCGCTCCGAGCTCTCGTGGGGTCGGTTCGCCCAGCCGTCCGACGTCGTCTCGGTCGGCGATGAGGTCACCGTCGAGGTGCTCGACGTGAACCGTCCGAAGAAGCGGGTCTCCCTGTCGCTCAAGCGAACGGCGCCGGACCCCTATGCCGGCATCGAGGTCGGTGCGATCGTCCCGGCCATCGTCACCCGGGTGGTCGACTACGGCGCGTTCGCCCGGCTCGAGTCGGGCGCCGAGGGTCTGATCCACATGTCGGAGCTGTCCGACGTGCCGGGCTACCGTCCCGACCAGCTCGTGGTCCCCGGCGAGGACCTGATGGTGAAGGTCCTGCAGGTCGATCCGGCCAAGCACCGCATCGGGTTGTCGGTGCGCCGCGTCCTCGTCGACGACTGATCCGCTAGGGCGTGAGCTCGGGGATCTTGTCGGCGTACAGCCAGCCATCGGCGAGCGCCTGGACCTGAGGGCCCTGGTCCCCGGCGACCTCGACGGCCAGCGCGACGAACTGCTCGGTGGTCGCCACTCCGAAGCGGTGCTGGTCGACCCACGTGCGCAGCAGCTCGTGGAACCGCGGCTCGCCGAGCAGGGTGCGGAGCTCGACCAGGAACATCCCGCCGCGCTGGTACACGGTGCGGCCGAACAAGTGCGTCGGGCCCGGATCTGCGGGCGGGACGTCCAGGTCGGGGTCGCCGTCGTGCGCGGCCTGGGCGGACTCCTTCACCGACGGGCCACCGATGTGCTCGAGCCACAGCCACTCGCCGTAGGTCGCGAAGCCCTCGTTCAGCCAGATCGCCTTCCAGTTCGCCGGGCCGACTGCATCGCCGAACCACTGATGGGCGAGCTCGTGAGCGGTGACCTCGTCGGGGGTCGTGCCGAGGGCGGGGTTCATGATCGACAGCGCCAGCACCGAGCGCGTCTGCGTCTCGAGCGCGAGCGGTGGGAGGCCGGGAACCACCACGTTGCCGGCGTCCGCGAAGGGGTAGGGCCCGAACCGCTCGCCGAAGAACGCGATCATCTCGGGGAAGCGGGAGATGGCCGCCTCCAGGAGGTTCGTCTCCCCTGCGGGCACCGCGTTGAGGATCGAGACGCCAGGCGGTCCGGCCTGCTCCGCGAGGTGCATGTCGCCGACGGTCAGGCTGGCCAGGTACGGCGACATCGGCTCGGCGGCGACCCAGCGGAACGTGGAGGTCGTCGGACCGTCGGTGCGCTCGACGAGACGGCCGCCGGCCACCGCCTCCAGACCCGCTGCCACGGTGGCGGTGACGGCGACGGTCGCCTTGTCGGACGGGTGGTCGTTCGAAGGGAACCACGTCGCCGCTCCGACCGGCTCGGCGATCACCGTCGACCACTCGTCGGACAGATCGACCCACCCGCCGTCGCCGATCAGCCCGCCGTCACCCATGAGGTCGCCGGACCGGCCGGGTGTCCCGGCGTAGTCGACGACGACGGTGGCCTCGGCGCCGTCGCTCAGGGGCTCGGCCGGCGTGACGATCAGCTCTCTGCCGTCGCGCGTGAAGGTCGCCGCAACCCCGTCGACGGTGACGGACCCGACGTCGAAGCCGAGCAGATCGAGGTGGAAGCTCCGCAGGTGCTGGGTGGCCGTCAGGGTGATCGTCGCGGTGGCGTCGAGGTGGTCGACGCCCTGGATCCTCACGTCGAACACCAGGTCGTAGGCCTCGACGTCGTAGCCCGAGTTGCCGGCCTGCGGGAAGTACGGGTCGCCCACACCGTCGGTCCCGTCGCCGGCGGGCTCGACGACCGCGGTCGTGGTCGGGCGCTCGTCGGAGCGCAGTGCGGGCGGGAGGGAGTCCTCGGTCGCCGCGCACGCTCCGAGTGCGCTGCCGGCGAGCACGAGTGCAGCGACCCGTGCCCAGATCGTCGGAACCCCGGGTGCCGTCATGCGGTGTCCTCCACGTCGAGCTCCGGTCCGGCCGGTGCGTCGCTCCGGGCGCCGCAGCGGTGCTCCTAAGCTAGCGACCTCATGCCGGCGGACATCCCACCTCGACGCATCGCCGACCGCAGCGCTGCTGCGTCGAAGCTCCGCCCGGCGTGACCGCCCCGTCCGCCGTCCGGCCGACCAGGATCCGCCTGCGTCCGTGGCAGTCCGAGGCGCTCGACCGCCTCGCCAACTCGCGGAGTCCCGACTTCCTGGCCGTCGCCACGCCCGGTGCGGGCAAGACGACCTTCGCCCTGACCGCAGCGGTCCAGGACCTGGCCGATCACCCCGGTCGTCGGCTGATCGTCGTGGCGCCCACCCAGCACCTCAAGCACCAGTGGTCGCGCGCCGCCCTGCGGTTCGGCCTGCACCTCGACCCGGAGTGGTCGACCCGCGACGGGGCGCTCCCCGGTGACATGCACGGCATCGTCACCACCTACCAGCAGGTGGCCACGTCGTCGCGAGCGCTCGCCGCCCTGGCGGCCGACGCCTTCGTGGTGTTCGACGAGATCCACCACGCCGGCGACGATCGGGCGTGGGGGACCTCGGTGCTGGAGGCGTTTTCCGGTGCCGGCCGACGGCTGTCGCTGTCGGGCACGCCGTTCCGGTCCGACACGTCCGCGATCCCGTTCGTGGACTACCACCTCGACGAGGCGCGCTCCGACTACGAGTACGGCTACGGCGAAGCGTTGGCGGACCGGGGCGTGGTCCGGCCCGTCTACTTCCCTCGCATCAACGGGTTCATGGAGTGGGTCGCTCCGGACGGCGAGGTCTTCTCGGCGACGTTCGACGACGAGCTCGGGCGGGAGCAGGCGAACCAGAGGTTGCGCACCGCGCTGTCGCTCGAGGGCCAGTGGCTGCCCGCCGTGCTCGACCAGGCCCACGAGCGGCTGGTGGCGCTGCGCGAGCATCACCCCGAGGCCGCCGGACTGGTCATCGCCATGGACCAGGCCCACGCCCAGGACATCGCCAGGGTGCTCCGGGAGCGCCACGGGGTGCCGGTCGTCGTCGCCACCTCCGACGATCCCGATGCGTCGAGCCACATCGCCGGGTTCGCGGCGTCGAGCGACCCGTGGATCGTGGCGGTGCGGATGGTGTCGGAGGGCGTGGACATCCCGAGGCTGCGCATCGCCGTGTTCGCCACCACCACGACGACCGAGCTGTTCTTCCGTCAGGCCGTCGGCCGTGTCGTGCGCTGGACGCCGGGGTTGCACGGACCCGGTGCCCGCACCCAGCCGGCGTACTTCTTCCTGCCCGACGACGCTCGCCTGCGGACCTATTCGGCGGAGCTGTCGGAGTCGCGCCGGCACTCGCTGCGCAAGCGCCGCGGCAGCGACGAGGACGCCCCGCTGTCGGCCGAGCCCGACGACGTGTCCGATCTGCTCGGCGACGACGAGCAGATGAGCTTGTTCTCGGTGATCGGGGCTGTCGCGCTCGACGGCGATGGCGACGCTGCGCACCGTTCGGCACCGGCGTTGGGCGTGTTCGACGACGATCCGGACGATCCGGGCGACCGCCACCCGCCAGAAGGTGTCGAGCTGGTGCTGTTGCCACCACCGCTGCCCGGCGGCGGGCATGTGGCGGTGACGATCGAGGACCCACACGCTCTGCACGGAGCGCCCGGTGCCGGTGGACTCGATGGCGATCCGATGTCGGGGATGACCCAGCGAGAGCGCAAGGCCCGGCTCCGTGACCTGAACGCGGACGTGGCGGCCGAGCTCGTCCGGTCGACCGGCTGGGGCTACGTGCAGGTGCAGAACGAGCTCAACCGCCTGACGGGGATCCGGAAGGTGTCGGAGGCCACGCTCGACCAGCTTGGGTCGCGGTTGGAGCACGCCCGCAAGTGGCTCCGCCGCGCCGGCTGACGATCTCACTCCCAGGGGTGCTCGGGCCAACGGTGCTTGGGATAGCGACCGCGCATCTCGGCGCGGACGCCGGCGTAGCTGCCCCGCCAGAACCCGGGGAGGTCCGACGTCCGCTGCAGCGGCCGTCCGGCCGGTGACAGCAGCTCCAACACGACGGGCGCCCTGCCGCCGCCGACCGTGGGGTGCACGTCGCAGCCGAGCAGGTCCTGCAGCCGGGTCGTGACGACCGGGCCGTCGGGACCGTAGGCGACCGCGACCCGTCGTCCCGACGGCAGCCCCAGGTGCGTCGGGGCGAGCTCGTCGAGCGCCTGGCGATCGGACCAGGTCAACCCGTCGGCCACGAATCGGGCGACGTCGACGCGGGCGAGGTCCCGTCGCGACGTCCGGCCCGTCGTCGCGACCCGGTCGAGCAACGGCCCGATATCGGTCGGGATCGTGTTGCCCGACGGGGATCCGGCGGCGCCGCGGGCGACCGCCAGTCGGGCGAGCAGCTCGTCGGCCTCCGGCCACCTGTCGAACACGGCTGCCGGTCCCGACATCGAGACGCCGTCGTCGAGCGCGGCGCGGACGAGGTCGACCGACGGGTCGCGCCAAGGTCGCTCATCCAGGGTGATCGCGCCGACGCGGCGACGGGCGACGGGGGTGACCTGCCGCGCCGCGGCATCCCAGGCGACGTCGTGGTCCTCGACGATCAGCTCCGACAGCGCGGCCATGGCGACGTCGTCGTCCACGGCGACGGCGAGCTGCGCCCAACCGGTCGTTGCCGCAGCGCCGCGGTCGAGGCCGACGACGGCCAGCCAAGTGGAACCGGCGAGCGGATGATCGGCAGGTCGCAGGGCCACCTCGCCGCCACCCACCAGCTGGTAGACCGCGTGCTCGCGACCGCGGTCGTCGGTCCGGGTGCCGGTGCGGCGACGAGCCAGGCGGTCCCGGTACCCGGCGACGATCGCTGAGCTGACCGCCGCGTCGAGTCCGACATCAGGGCTCGGGTCACGCGGGCTCCCGGGGATGCGTCGTCGCCACTCGGCGGCCGCGTCACGTACCTCCCTGGGAGCATCACCTCGCTGCAGTCGGCGCAGCCGCTCCACCAGGTCGACGTCGCCCGGCGGGTCGACCTCGAGGAGCGCAGCCACCTCCGCGGCGCGGTCCGGTCCGAGCGGTCCCTCGACCGCTGCGAGCACCACCGCTGCCAGGCGCGGGTGGAAGCCGAGCTGGGCCAGCGCCCGACCTCGCTCGTGGAGTCGGGCCGAAGCGCCGTCGAGCGCCCCCAGGTCGTCGAGCAGGCTCCAGGCCGCGTCCAGGTGGGGCCCGCCGGGCGGGTCCAGCCAGGCGAGGTCCTCGGGACGAGCGCCCCACTCGAGCACCTGCAACAGGAGGGCGGACAGGTCGCCGTCGGTGATCTCGGGCCGGTCGGCGTCGCGACGGTGCCGCTCCTCCTCGACCGACCACAGCCGATAGCACGTGCCGGGGCCGGTCCGTCCGGCCCGACCTCGACGCTGATCTGCGCCCGCCATGGAGACCGGCTCGGTCACGAGCCCGGGCAATCCGGTGCCGGGGTGCACGCGAACGGTGCGGCGGCGACCCGAGTCGACGACGATCCGCACGCCGTCGACGGTGATCGACGTCTCGGCGATCGAGGTGGCCAACACCACGCGGCGTCGTCCGGCCGGATCGGGGCGCAGCGCCGCATCCTGCTCGAACGGCGGCACCGAACCGTGCAGTTCGTGGACGACCACACCGGCGCCGGTCCCTGACGACGTGAGCCGCTCGGCCGTGCGGCGGATCTCGCCCCGGCCGGGCAGGAAGACGAGCACGTCACCGAGCACGCCGTCGGACTCGGGCCCGGCGATCAGCGCCTCGCGCACCACGTCGGCCGTTCGGTCCTCGATCCGGTCGCTGGTGGAACCGGGCCGGTGCAGCGTCCGGACCGGGTGGACCGCCGCGGCGGCCGTGACGACCGGAGCGGGACCGTCCGGGCCGCCCAGCAGCGCCGCGACCGGTGCCGGGTCCAAGGTGGCCGACATGGCGACCAGGCGCAGGTCGGGACGCAACGACGACCGGACGTCGACCAGCAGCGCCAGCAGCAGGTCGACGTCGAGCGAGCGCTCGTGCAGCTCGTCGATCAGGACCGCGGCGACGCCGTCGAGCGATGGGTCGGCCTGCAATCTTCGCAGCAGCAGTCCCTCCGTCACGAGCTCCACCCGGGTGTCGGTGCCGACCCTGCGGTCGCCTCGCACCGAGTACCCGAACGTGGCACCGACCCGTTGGCCCGCCTGCGCGGCCATGCGCGCTGCGGCGGCCCGGGCGGCCATGCGTCGGGGTTGGGTGATGACGATGCGTCGCCCGAGCGCCCACGGCTCGTGGAGGAGCGCTGGCGGCACGCCGGTGGTCTTGCCGGTTCCAGGCGGTGCGACGAGCACGGCCGCGCCCTGTTCTGCGAGCGAGGCCCGCAGCTCCGGGAGGGCAGCGTCGACGGGCAGCGCGTCGGTGCTCACGCCACCTCGGCGAGGTGGTTCAACGCTCGTCGGGACCGGAGCGCAGGACGGTGCCCGGCATCTCGCCGGTGTGCTCGCCGTGCTCCAGTGCGATCCGGCCGTTGACGACGGTGGCGACGAAGCCCTCCCCGCGCTGGATCCAGCGGCCCGCACCTTCGGGCAGGTCGTGGACGAACTCGGGGACCGGCAGCGACAGCTGGTCCCAGTCGATCACGTTGAGGTCCGCCGCCGCGCCCGGCCGCAGCGTGCCGCGACCGGACAGTCCGACGAAGTCGGCGGTGTCGGAGCTCAACCGCTGCACCGCTCGCTCGATCGACAGAAGGCCTCGGTCGCGCACCCAGTGGGTCAGGAACCACGTCGGTTGGCTGGCATCGAGGATCTGGCCGACGTGAGCGCCGGCATCGGCGAGGCCCATGATCACGGTGTCGTCGCTCAGCATCTCGGCGATCGCATCCATGGACTGGTTGAGCAGCGGCCAGTAGACGAGGACCCTGCCGTCGGTCGCGTCGCACAGGTCGAGGTAAACCTCGGCCATGGACACCCCACGTTCGGCGGCGAGGGCCGGCAGCGAGGTGCGGGGGTCGCAGTCGTAGCGGGCGACGTCGTCGCGCTGACCGGCCACGCCGTCCGCACCGGTCACGAAGAACCGTGCGAGCTCGTCGGTGGTCGGAGCGGCGTCGGCCTCCGCGATCAGCCGGGATCGAGTGTCGGGGTCGCGGATGGCGGTCAGGCGGCCGCCCAGGTCGAGGTCCCGCAGCGCGGCCCACGAGGGATGGCGACCGAACGGCGTCGCCGCCTGCAGCGAGAACAGCACGCCGATGCCGCGGGCGGTGGTCTGCGGCCGGATGAGCGCCCCCTCCGCGTTGGCGGCGGCGGCGAGCTCGATGGCCAGGCGGTGGTGCTCGGGGTTCTCGAACGTGTGGGTCAGGTTGAACGTGACCGGGCGTCGCGAAGTCAGCGCCACCTCGCGCATCCAGTCCAGCTCGGAGCGACACCGTGGCTCGGACGGTCCTTCGCCGTCGAAGCGCGGCGCGCTCTCGAAGATCCCGCGGTCGCGGTCGCGTAGCACCCCGGCCAGGGTCAGCAGCTCGTCGCGGTCAGCGAACGTGCCCGGCACCTGACGGCCGTCGGGCACCTTGTGGCGCAACGTCCGCGACGTGGAGAAGCCGAGCGCTCCGGCGGCCATCGCCTCGTCGAGGAGCCCGACCATCTCTTCGAGCTCGGCACCTGTCGGCCGGGCATCGGGGTCCATCGACCGGTCGCCCATGGCCCAGTAGCGCAGTGCGCAGTGCCCGACCATGCCGCCGACGTTCATCACGCTGTCGGTGCGGTCGAGGCTGCTCAGGTAGTCGCCGTAGGTCTCCCAGTCCCAGGGGAGCGCCGCCATGATCGAGCTGGCAGGGATGTCCTCGACCGACTCCATCATGTCGGCCAGGTAGCTGCGATCAGCGGGCTTGCACGGAGCGAAGGTCACCCCGCAGTTGCCCATGACCACGCTCGTCACGCCGTGCCACGACGAGCTGGTGCCGAACGGGTCCCACGCCACCTGAGCGTCGAGGTGGGTGTGGATGTCGACGAATCCGGGGGTGACGACGAGCCCGTCGGCGTCGATCTCCCTGGCGCCGGTTCCAGCGGCTCCGGCCGCGGTCACCTCGGTGACGACGCCCTGATCGACGGCCACGTCGGCGACCCGTGCCGGTGAGCCGGTGCCGTCGACGAGCGTGCCTCCGCGGATGACCAGGTCGTGCGCCATGGCGGAACCCTACGCGCCGGAGGAGGGTCGGAAGGGTGGGGCGGATCAGGGGACGATGCGGCCCTGGAGGACCTGGGCGGTCCATATCACCAGACCGGCGGAGCCGACGCACGACACGAGCACCTGTCGCCACCGCCGGTCCGACCACTGCGCCAGCGCGATCACCAGCGGCACGGCCAGCAGTCCGTACCGGCCGATCGAGTCGATCGTCTGCGCGGCGAGCGCCACGAGCAACGTCGCAGCGCTGAAGCCGATCCAGGACCACGGTTGACGACGCCGGACGGCGACGACCAGGAGCAGGCACCACATCACGACGAACGGCACGAGCTCGGTGTCGGTGTTGTGCACCAGCCCCCACACCGACTCTGCAGCGCGCAGCAGCGGATTGCGGAAGTCGCCACGGATCGGCCGCTGCTGCTCCCACGCTGCGAGCCAGCTGCCGGTCGCGTCGCCCACGTACGCGAGCGACGCGACGAGGCCGACGGCGGCACCGGCCAGCGCGGCGAGCGCCGGAAGGACCTTGGGACGGGGTCGGACGGTGAGCACCTCGATCAGGATGGGCACACCGAGCAGCAGGCCGGTCGGTCGCAGCGCGCCGGCGGCCAGTGCGAACGCGGCGACCCACCACCAGGCCCGACGGTGCAGCGCGAGCAGCGCGGCAGAGGTGACCAGGAGCGCGAGTCCCTCGGTGTAGGGCCACACGAACACGACCGCCGCCGGCACGATCGCCACCATCCACGCCGAGCGCAATCCGACGGCATCGGCATCAGCGGCGACACCTCCGTCGTGGGGACCGAGCAGACCCGGGCGGTCGGCCAGCACCTCCCGGGCGAGCTGGCACAGCACGACGGCGCCAGCGAGCGCAGCGAGGTTCCCGATCACGACGAGCGCGACGTCGTCGCGACCACCGAACAGCGGCGACAACCAGCGGCCGAGCAGCGGGTAGAGCGGGAAGAACCGGGCGCCGTCAGCTGCCACCGCGTCGTAGTCGCCGCGCGCGATCAGGTTGTAGAAGTGCGCGTCCCATGACAGGAGCGCCTTGGGCAGCGGGAAGTCCTCCCGCCCTGCCAGCGCGGGGTCGGGCGTCAACAGGTGCGCGACCCAGAAGCCGAGTGCCACGCAGACCCTCGCCCAGAGCCATCCGAGCAGTCCGACGGCCAGGCTGCGGCGGACCTCGACGCCACCGACGCGCCGCTCCGGGTCGGTCACTGCGCAGGGAACTCGAGGAGCAGGATGCCCGGCTCGTCCTCGTTGCGCTCGTCGGGCGATACGAGGACCCGAGGCTGGCCGCGGGTCGCGATGAGCTCCGACTGGATGGCCTCGCACTTGCCTTCCAGCGTCTTGTAGTTCGGCGTCATCGCGTAGAACACCGTCCGGCCTTCGGCCTTGCGGGCGAGCCGGCTCACGACGTCGGAAGGGTCGATCGCCTCGTTGCGCTGCTGGTAGTCGACCCAGTCGACGTACCTGGGATCGTCGAGGCGGGGCAGCGCAACCACCTCCACGTCACCCCCTCCGTCGGCACCGATCGCTCCGCGATCGCGGAGCGAGCGCTGCACCGATGGGCCGTTCTGGTCGGGGCAGGTGACGACGAGCGGGGCGGCAGCGTCGTCGGGCATCGCGTCGGTGACCTCGATGATGCGATCGGCCACCTCGCCGGCCTGGGTGCGGACACGGGTGACCTCGACGGCCACGCCGACGGCGAAGCCGGCGACGACCACCACCGCGATCAACCGTCGCCAACCGTCGTTGCGGATGGTGGTGAGCCCCATGGCGATCACCAGCACGACGAGCGGCACGACCACCGCCAGGTAGCGCGCTGCGAACGCGGACCGGGAGGCGAACGCGGCGACCCAGGCGATCGCCAACGTGACGAGCACGACGGCGCCCTCCCTGCGGGCGTTCGGTTGCACCCGCCAGCCGATCTCGAAGCGTCCGGCGGCGTTGGTGGTGCCGACGATGCCGGCCACGATGAGCCCGGCGACGAGGTACGCGGTGAGCTGCGGCTCAGCGACCGCTCCACCGAACACCTGGATCATGCCGAGCACGCCGAACGCGGCGGGGCGGAACACGTCGCCCCAGGGCGTGCCGGTGTGCTCGCTCTGGTAGAGCATGGTGGGCAGCCACGGCAGGAACGTCAGCGCGCCGGCGACGATCGCCGCCGCCAGTCCCAGCTCGGCGTCGCGGCGTCGGGTGTCGCCGCGACGGTGCTCGACCGCCGCCTGGGCGAGCAGCACGACTCCGATCCCCCCGAGCAGCCAGATCGACCAGTAGTGGGTCCACAGCAGCAGTGCCGCCACCGCACCGGTCCCGATCGCCGTGCTCCAACGCGGGCGCTCACGGTGGTGGTCGATCAGCAGGTAGCCGCAGAGCACCAGCACCATGAGCAGCGAGTACATCCGGGTCTCCGACGAGTACCGGATGGCGAACGGCAGCGCGGCCATCAGGACGAGTGCCGCCACACCGCTCCGTCGGGCTCGGGTCGCGTCGGTGGTCCCACGGGAGTCGGGGCGTCCACCGACCCTTGTGCCGGCCCACCAGGCGAGCGGGAGCGCGGCGACGCCCAGCACGCCGGACAGCGATCGCAGGACCCAGGGCGACCACCCGAAGATCGAGCCCCACGCGTGCAGCAGCACGTAGTAGAGCGGGGGGTGGCCGTCTCGTTCCAGCGCGCTGCGCAGCCCCCCGAGCGGCATCTCGGCGATGTTCGCCGACAGCGCCTCGTCCAGCCAGAGCGATCCTCGCGGCAGGAACCGGGCGACGATGCCTGCGACCACGACCACGACGACGCCGACGGTGACCCACCACGGCGTTGCGTCCTCGGACTCAGCCACGCGCGTTCGACCCGGTCCGGATGCCGAACACGTCGCACATCGCACCGTGCACCGCAGTGGCCGACTGGTCCCACGTGTGAGGTCGGTGCGCTCGGGCTCGCTCCACGGCGGCCCGGTGGTGCGTCGGGTCGTCGAGGTGCCGTTCGATCAGGGCGACCCACGCGGCGACGTCGTCGGGGTCGGCGTACTCGGCCGCGTCGCCGCCCGCCTCGGGCAGGGCCCCGGCGGTCGACGCGACGACCGGGGCGCCGAACTGCATCGCCTCGGTGACGGTCATCCCGAGGCCTTCGTAGCGAGCCGGGGTGAGCGACAGGAACGCATGGCGGTACAGGTTCCCGAGCCGGACGTCGTCGACCTCCTCCAACCAGAGGAGCCGCCCGCCGAACCGCGGGTGGTGCTCGATGCGCTCGATGAGGTCGTCGACCTTCCAGCCGCGCTTGCCGACGAGCACGAGTCCGAGCTCCCGGTGGCGGTCCGCCAGCGCGTCGAAGACGTCCAGAGCGAGGGCCTGGTTCTTGCGCGGTTCGATCGTCCCGACCATGAGCAGGTAGTGGGTGATCGACGGGTGGACGTCGTTGTCAGTGCCGGCGGTCGGCTCCGCTCCCGAGCGTTGGACGATGTCGGAGCCGAGTGGGATCACTCTGGCGTCGAGGTCGCGGTCGATGCCCAATGCCTCGGCTACGCCGAGGAGGTCGAGGCGGGTTCGCTCGGAGATGCACAGGAACAGATCGCTGTGGCGCAGGTGGCCCGTGATGAAGCGCTCGAAGTCCCGCACCAGCACCGAATCGAACCAATCCGGGTGCAGCAACGGCAGCACGTCGGCCACGAGCGCCGCGCTGTGGGCGCCGCGGCGATGGAGGCTGGGGAGCAGCTCGTCGCGCGGGATCGGGTCGTTCCAGGCGGCTTCGAGGTCCAGGAGGACCATCGACGGGTCCGGTGGGCCGAGGGCGAGGTCGACCAGCGGCCGCTCGGAGCGGAGGTGGGCGGCTCGACGAGCCTGTTCGCGCAGGTCGCGCATGGCCGGGACCGCCAGCAGCCGACGAACGGCGCTCGCGACGGGGGCCGGGAACCGGCGGGCGATCGCCGTGCTCGCCGGGAGCCGCTCCTGGGGGTTCGCCAGCGCGTCGAGCTCGCCGTCGGTCAGGTCGCGGTACCACTTCGCTGCCGGCGACCACATCGCGGGCCGGTAGGTGACCCCGCCGACCGGCGCCGCTGCGGGTTCGGAGCGAGGCGGGTCGAGCCGGCTCATCAGCTCTCGGGCGACCCGCTGCAGGCCGGTCGTGTAGGGAAGCGACACGGTGTCGGTCATCTCGACGACGGCCTGGACGTGGCGCGGCGGTGCGCTCTGCGGGCGCGCTGCATCGGTGGGCCCCATGGTGGCCCGATCTTACGGCCCGGCCGCCTTGCGCTGGTTGAGCCCCACATCAGGATCGAGCGCTGCGCTGCGGTCACGGGTCCGTTGGTGACGTGGGAGGCTCGAGTCCGTGTCGAGCGAGCAGCGTGCATCGGGCACGCCGACGAGGATGCTCGTGCCGATCGGTGGTGCCTTCGCGGCCCTCGGGCTGTTCATGGGTGCGTGGACGGTGGCCACCCCCGAGGTGGAGCGCGCGCTCGGCGGTGGGCCCGGGCGCCTGGGACTGGTCCTGTCGATCTCGCTCGTGGTGGCCGCCGCGTTCAACACGATCGGTGGCGCGTCGGCAGAGCGGCTCGGGACGACCGCCGCCATGCGCATCACGCTGTGCGGATGGGCCGCTGCCCTGGGTGTCGGTTCAGTCCTGCCGGCGCCGTGGGGGGTGGCCGCCGGAGTGGTGGCCGTGCTGTCGGTCGGTGGAGCGGTCGACGTGGTGGCCAACGTCGCGGCGACGGCTGGCCTCGCCGAGGAGCCCGGGCGGCTCCTCCGGGTGCACGCGGTCTACAACGTGGGCGGGGCGGCGGGCACGGTCCTGGTCGGCGTCCTGTTGGGCGTGGTGGGCGCCGTGGGCTGGCGGTTGGCCTGGGTGGTGACGGCGGTCGTGGTCGCAGCGGGGGTCGTGGTGACCAGCGGCATCGCCCTGCCTGCCGGTCACGCCGGCCGGAAGGTGCGCCTCTCCGAAGGGCTGAGGGAGCTGCGCTCGCAGCGTCTGATCCCGCTGGCGCTGGCCTTCGCTCTGGGTGCGGTGGTCGAGGGCGGCGTGAACACGTGGGGGGTCCTGCAGCTCCGCGGCCAGCTCGAGGTCGGACTGCTCGTCGGCGTCGGCGGGGCGTTCCTCGGCTACGTGGTCGCGATCGCGGCGCGCCTGTCGGTGTCGCGGATCGAGACCGGTGCCGCGGCTCGGAGGGCGGTCGTCGGAGGTGCCGGACTGGCGGCGCTCGGGCTGGTCGTGCTCGCCGGCGTGCGCCAGCCGGTGCTCGCTGCCGGCGGACTCGTCGTGGCTGCCGGCGGGATCTCGGTCTGCTGGCCGCTGCTGATGTCGGAGGTGGGCCGGGGACGTGAGCGACCTGGGGTCCTGGTCGGCGCGGTGACGACGGTCGGCTACCTGGGTGCGGTGATCGGTCCCGGTCTGGTCGGCGCGGTGGCGGGGATCTTCGGCGTGTCGGTCGGCCTCGCGATGCTCGCCGCCTGCGCCGTCGGTGTGCCGATGCTGCTCCTGCTCGGCGGTGGTGGCGGACCCGGCGCCAGGCGTTGATGCGGGTCCGCGACACCGGAGCCCTGGGGGCCCCGGATGTCGCGTGCCGTGTGGTGTTCCCACGATCCTCATCGGCAGCGAGCGGAGGGAACTGAGGGCTATCGGGTGAGGATGACGCTCGATCCGTGTCCGAACAGGCCCTGGTTGGCAGTGATGCCCACCGTCGGATCCGCCACCTGGCGGCCCTCGGCCTGACCCCGGAGCTGCCAGGTGATCTCGCACACCTGGGCGATGGCTTGCGCAGGTACGGCCTCACCGAAGCAGGCCAGGCCACCCGACGGGTTCACGGGCAGCGCTCCGTCGAGCTGGGTGACTCCGTCGCGGAGCAGCTTCTCGGCCTCGCCCGGCCCGCAGAAGCCGAGGTCCTCGTACCAGTCGAGCTCGAGCGCAGTCGACAGGTCGTACACCTCGGCCACGTCGACGTCGTCGGGCCCGAGCCCGGCCTGCTCGTAGGCCGCGGCGCCGATCGCCTGCTTGAACGTGTTGGTCGGCACCGGGATGCCGGCTGCGGAGTCGGTGGCGAAGTCGGGCATCTCGATGACCGTGTTCGGGAACGTCGGCGTCACCGTGCTGATCGCTGCGACCCGCACCGTCGGCTCCGAACCCGACAGGTGACGGCGGGCGAAGTCCATGGAGCTGAGCACGACAGCTGCGCCGCCGTCGGAGGTGGCGCAGATGTCGAGGAGTCGCAGCGGGCTGGCGACCGTGGGGGACTTCTCGACGTCCGCGGCGGTCACCTCCTTGCGGTAGCGCGCGTACGGGTTGCTCAAGCCGTTGCGGGCGTTCTTGATCTTCACCTGGGCGAAGTCGTCGGTGGTGGCACCGAAGAGGTCCATTCGTCGGCGTGCGTACAGGGCGAAGTAGGTCGGGTTGGTGGCGCCCATCAGGTGGAACCGCAACCAGTCCGGATCGTCGCCCCGTTCTCCCTTGTTCGGCTTCAGGAACCCCTTCGGCGTCGTGTCCGCCCCGACCACGAGCGCCACGTCGCACAACCCGGCGAGGATCCGCTGGCGCGCCGCTTCCAACGCCATCGTCCCGGACGCGCACGCGCCGTAGGCGCTGGTCACAGGGATCCCCGACCAGCCGAGCGCCTTGGCGAACGTCGCGCCGGCCACGTAGCCGGGGTAGCCGTTGCGCATCGTGTCGGCGCCGGCGATGAACTGGATGTCGCTCGAGGCCACCCCGGCGTCGTCGAGCGCGGCGCGGGCTGCGGCCACGCCGTACTCCACGAAGTTGCGCCCCCACTTCCCCCACGGATGCATGCCCACGCCCAGGACGGCGACCTGCTCGACGCTCATCACCGCTCTCCCGTCGTCGCGGCCGGCGACGTCGCCGGCCTCCACTTCCACACGACGTGCTCGACCACGTCGCCGTCTTCCCCGTCGGGGTCTGCCTCGGCGTACAGCGTGTCGAGCACGAGCTCCATGTCCATGCCCACCTGGAGGTCGTCGACGGCGACGCCTGCGATGACCTGACCCATGACGACCATCTTCTCTTCCGTCAGCTCCACCGCGGCGATCGCGAACGGGACGTGCGGGTCGGTGACCGGGACGTACGGCTCCGGCGGCCGGTACCCGGCATCGGTGTAGGACCACAGCTTCCCGGTGCGTGACAGCTCGACGTCGATCAGTTGTGCGTCGGCGGCACCCGGAGCCCGGGACATGACGCGCTCGGGCGGGAAGAAGTAGGTGCCGGTCGTGGTGTCCAGCGTCCCGATCAACGCCGGGGGCGTGCCGTCGTCGGGCATCGTGAACCAGCCGTCGATCGCGGGCACGCGCCTGGTGCTCACCTGAGCCTCCGTCCCCCCGCGTCGAGCGGGGCGTGTTGGGTTCTGACGGGTCGTCAGGGTAGCGCCTCGGGTGGGAGCAACCGCATGGCCAGCTCTGCGGTCCGCTCGCTCCGGCCGGGTCGTGGCGCCGCGTTGGCGAGCACGAAGTCGATCAGCGTCGCGTTGAGATCGAGCAGCCGATCGTCGGAGGTGTCCCACCCGGTGGCGCGCGAGAGCGGCACGGCCAGGCGTATCCCGACCGGGACGATGACCCGGATGTCGTCGTCGTCGAGGTCGAACCCTCGCTCCGCGTGGACACCGACCCGCTCCGCGAGCAGCGCCCTGGCTGCGTGCGGTGCCTCCGCCGCGGCCCGGGCGATCGCGACCAGGGCGTCGTGGAGAGCATCGAGCGGTCGGTGCTCTGGACTCGACTCGAGCACGTCCTCCAGCTCGGCCGCGTGCTGGCTGAACGTGGCGGCGCACACGCGGCGCACGTTGCCGAAGAGGTTGAGCACGGTCTGCGTCGACACGCCGGCGGCATCAGCGACCTCGGTGGCGGTCACCGAGTCCCATCCGTCGCCGAACATCCCGGCGGCCGAGGCCACGACGCGCTGGCGCGACTCCCGGCGTCGTCGAGCACCGGAACGGGCCTGCGGCGACCCGTCGGGCTCCTGACCCAGCTCGGTGGCGACGACCACGCGTCGGGGTCGGAGGTCGAGCTTGGACACCGTCGACGCGAGCGTGGCGGTGGTCTCAGCGAACAACCGGTCGTCGACCGCATCGGGGTCGATCTCGTGGATGATCTCCAGGCCGAGGAGCAGCGCGTGGACCGCGACCGCCAGTCGGTCGACGTCGAACGGGTCGGCCAGCCGCATCCCGGTGATCTCGAGCAGGCCACGCCAGCTGCGGCCGGTCTCGACGATCTGGCTTCGAAGGAGGTCCCGCAACACGTCGCCGACCGTGCTGTCCGTGCTGTCCGTGTCGACCGTGCTGTCCCTGCCGACAGGACCCTCGGGCTCGTCGGGCATCCGGGTGAGGTGGTGTGCGAACAGGTGCATCTGCCCCCGTCGTGCCGCCTGGCGGTCGGCGTCGTGGCTGATTCGCGACCAGGACTCCTGCAGCACGGCGCCCAGCACCTGGGTGACGTCGCTGCGTGAACCCAGCTCCGTCCCGAGCCGGGCGACCGTTTCCGTGTTCGGGCGGAAGGACTCGTCGAACGACCCGACCAGTGCCGTCGCGAACTCGGCGGCGTTGTGGAAGTGGTGGAAGAACGAACCGGTCGTGACCCCGGCTCGGGCCGCTACCGCCGCGGTGGTGACGCCCGAGTAGAGGCGGTCCAGCGGGAGCTCGTCGTTGAGCTCGAGGCCGGCGCGAACCAGGTCGTCGCGCGTGTTCGGTGCCATCGCGGTGAGTGTAGCGAACCCCGGGACCGGTTCCGTAGTGATCACTATGGATCGGGCCGAGTCAACGCTACGGTGGCTGACCGGAGGTCACGGAACCACGGCGGCGACCCGGCCGTGGTGTGGTGGTGTTCTGACCTCACCCGAGTTCGATGACACGTCGTGTTGATTTTGACTTGCGTGAACCCGAGGGATCGAGTAGAAATATTCCAACGGAGTCGTGGAGGTTGCCCCATCACCACGACGGGACGGTACGGAGAATGTCCGGCTGACCGGCCGAGCCGGGATCATCAGCCGGGCAGGGAGGGACTGTCGCCCGAAGCCGCGTTTTCCGGCCGTTCTTGTCCGGGCCTCTCGATGTCGGTGCGGGCTACCGTGCGAAGCGTGCAGCACCCCGATGTCGACCTCGGCCGCTACGGAATCTGGACCGCCACCCTCGACGCCCAACCGTCGG
>JACDJC010001204.1_pt1 | contig 23768 bp, 17 predicted proteins | sample 7454191 | NCBI WGS metagenome assembly JACDJC01 (sample SAMN14253291, study PRJNA609438) | sludge metagenome | isolation source: sludge after 25d culture with pyrite and EDTA | collected 2018-12-20 | reverse complement strand
CTGATGAAACAGCTGATCTTCTTGCTGCCTGCGCTCCGAGATATCGCGCGCAATCACCAGCACCGAAACCACCCGGTTTTCCATGTCGCACTCGGGCACCATGCGTACGTGAAAGTGGCGCAAACCCTGCCGTGGCATTTCAATGCTGCATTCGACCGTCGCCGCCTCGCCGGATTCGAACACCTCGTCGACGCTATGCCGCCAGGGCTCGGCCGATTCCGACGGCAGCCCCAGTTCATCCCAGGTCTTGTCCCAGCATTCGCCGTGTCCCACCCCGATGGCCCGTTCGAGCGCCGGATTGGCGTACAGAAAACGTTGCTCCCGGTCGAAGCGGACGATCACGTCCGGTGCGTTGTCCACCAGCGCCTGGAATTCCTGCGAATGGCGACGCAGCAAATTTTCCATTTCCCTGGCCGTGGTGGTGTCGCGCACCACGGCCAGCGTTTCATGCTCGCCATCCGATTCGATTTGCGACAGCGTGATCGAGACCGGAATATCCTCACCATCCTTGTGTCGGACGGTCATGTCCGCCTGTATCGCCACCGGCTCCGTCCCTGCCTGGGTCGCGCAACGCGCATGCTGCTCCGCGTAACTGGCACGCACGCTTTCCGGAAACAGCCTTGCCATCGGCAAGCCGACCATCTCGCCCTGGCTATAGCCCAGCATCGTTTCTGCGGACGAATTCACCATCACGATACGGCCTTCCGCGTCGAGCAGAAACAGCGCATTTGGTGCGGCGTTGAAGATCATGCGGTAGCGTTGCTCGCTGGTCCGCGAGCTCTTTTCAACAGCCGCCAGTTCGCGATAGGGCTGCTGCATGGCCGCCACGAACAGGGCGCGGTAGAGAAAACCATAGGCCACGACTTTGTAGACGTGCCCGAGGAAGCTGAAGCCGTCGTTCAGCTGGCTGTAGAGCGTGAAATTCAACTCGCTCATGACCATGATGCAGACGGCCGCAAGCAGGTAGGGCGCCGCATCGTCACGGGCCGTGCGAAGCCGCGAAAGGATGACGAGCGCAGCGGCCACATGTAGCCCGACGACAAAATACTCGGCACCGATCTTGAACGGCGTCAGCGCTTGCCCCGGAATGAGGGTGGCCGGAATCCATTCCGCCCGGTAGAGCGCGATCCAACACACTGCAGCAACCCAGGCCAAAGCCGCCGCCAGGGCTGCAAAACGCCAGCCGGCGTTCACGACTATCCGCGGCATGAGCACCACCGTCAGCAACGCGATGGCAGCCGTGGTACGCGCCGCAAGCCAGAACTGGACGCCTTTTTCCATGCCCGATGGCGTCACCAGATTCAGCATGTCGGCATACGACAGCAGATGCGCGGCATCCAGTAAGGCCACTGCAAGAAATGCTACCGACAGCAACATCCGGGATGCCGGCCCGCGTACCTTCGCCGCGTGCCAGCCGACACCGAAGATCATCGCCGCGATCACTACCGCCAGGATTTCGACCATGCTATGGAACATGGGATAGCCCTCGATATACACCCCAGATGGCGGCATCATGGTGTGGAGGACTACAAACAGGATCGCCAGGCTGACGATCGCAAACAGGGCAGTGCCCATACTCCGGACAAAGAAAAACGGGCGCGACTTCACTGACGCGGCGGGGTAATCAGACACTGATTTTCATCCTCGCCTGACGCTCATGCATATTTCATGATCTCCGCCGGAATCACCTGCAGCGATACGCTGCGATCGACTCCGCCCAGTTTTACCGCCTCCTTGGGCATGCCATAGACCACGCAACTGGCTTCGTCCTGCGCCACGGTGGTCGCGCCCGCATCGTGCATTTCCTTGAGTCCGCGCGCACCGTCGTCGCCCATGCCGGTCATGATCACGCCCAGGGCATTCCTGCCTGCGAACTTGGCCACCGAGCGGAACAACACGTCGACCGATGGCCGATGGCGGTTGACCACCGGGCCATCCACCACTTCGACGTGATACTGGGAACCGTTGCGCTTGAGCAGCATGTGCCTGCCGCCGGGTGCGATCAGCGCGCGACCGGGGATGACGCGATCGCCGTTCTGCGCCTCGCGCACCTCGATCTGACACAGGCTGTCGAGCCGCGCGGCGAAGGAGGCGGTGAATTTCTCCGGCATGTGCTGGACGATGACGATCCCGGGCGACACCCGCGGCAACGCGGTCAGCACCGTTTCGAGCGCCTGGGTGCCGCCGGTCGAGGTACCGATGGCGACGATGCGTTCGGTGGTCTGCGCCATGGCGTGACTGGCGGCCTGACTCGCGGCAGGCAGGATGGCATCGGCGTTGAGCTTGGGCGCCCCCACAGCCGGCGAAGCGGCGGCGCTCGCGCGCAGGTTCCTGACATTGGCGTGCGCCGCCGCTTTCACCGCGCGGATCAGGTCCGAACCGGCTTCTTTCAGTGCGGTGCGGCGGTTGCCGATTCCCGGCTTGGGCACGATCCCGACCGCCCCCGCCGCCAGCGCCTGCACCGCAGTTTCCGAGCCCTTCTCGGTAATCGACGAGCAGATCACCACCGGAGTCGGTCGCTCCGCCATGATCTTTCTGAGAAAGGTGATGCCATCCATGCGCGGCATTTCCACGTCCAGCACGAAAACATCCGGCCACTGCTTTTTCAGCCGCTCCTGGGCAAAGATGGGATCGGGCGCGGCCGCCATCACCTCGATACCGGCGTCGGCGTTGAGCAGTTCGGTCAGCACCTGGCGCACCACGGCGGAATCATCCACGACCAGGACTTTTATACGTGTCGACATAAAGTCTTTGCCTTAATCGCATTGGAGTGTTTCGGGTACTCTGGAAACTGCGGGGCAATCTGGCGCACCCAGACGTTGCCCGACCAGATGTCGAACAGCACGGTGCGATGGCCGGCACCGCCCAGGTTCTCCGATACCGGGCACAGCCCGTGATGTTTCAACAGATGCCGTCCGGCCTCGGCATTCTTGGTCCCGACGTGACTTTGCCCGGCCTGAACCTGCCGCTGGAACATGTTGCCGCCGCCAAACAGCTTGACCTGGTAATCCTCCACCGCCGTGCCGCTCCGGCGGATTTCTTCGAACAGCAGTCCGAGCGCCTCATCCGCGTATTTGCCGTCCGCCAGCAGCGCCCCCCGCGGATGCCGGCTCGGCAGCATGTAGTGGCACATCCCGCCAATTAGCAATTTCGGATGCCAGAGCGTGATCGATACGCAGGAACCCAGGATCGTCCGGATCCGGATATCCCGATCCCCGAAGTAGAACTCGCCGGGATTGAGAAAGATTTCGATGACGTGAGGCGGCTTGCGCATGAGTATTGGGGCCGGTCTATTTTTGGTACACCGATGGCCGCACCGCACGCAGCGCGTCGGTCACGCCGTTGAGACTTTCCGAATGGCCGATGATCAGATAGCCGCCTGGCTTGAGCGTGGCGGCAATACGCTCGACCACCCGCGCCTTGGTTTCGGTATTGAAATAAATCATCACATTGCGCAGGAACACCACGTCGAACTCACCCAGGCGCGGCAAGGTTTCGTTGAGGTTGATCTGCTGAAAATTGACCCGCGCACGCAAGCGCTTGTCAACCAGAAAACGGCCGTCCTGCGAGCCCACGCCCTTGAGACAGTATTGCTGAAGGTAGCGTTGCGGAATATGGCGTGCGCGCTCCATCGCATACAGCCCGCTGCGTGCGCGCTCCAGCACCCGCGTGCTGATGTCGGACGCGAGGATTTCCCACGGCGCCTCACCCAGTCGATCAGACAACACCATCGCCAGGGTAAACGGCTCCTCCCCACTGGAACAGGCGGCACTCCATACGCGGAACGGCGAACCGGGTTTCCGCTCGGCGAGGATGCCTTGCTGCAGGAAGTCGAAGTGCTTGGGCTCGCGAAAGAAATAGGTTTCGTTGGTGGTGAGCAGGTCCAGTGCGGTTTGCAATTCCACCGGATCCTTGCCGCTGGTCAGCAAGCGCAGGTAGTCGCGGTAAGAATCGATCGAATGATGCTTCAGCCGCTTCGCAAGACGCCCGCACACTAGCGCCTTTTTGGCTGGGGAAAGCGTGATGCCGGCAAGCCGATACATCAGTTGCTGGAATTCGCCGAACTCTTGATCAGACAGTGTCGAGGCTTGCATGCTCCAGACCCCTTTCTAGCCGGCTCGCTCGGCATGGAACGTCCATGCCGGCTGGGCGGCGTGGACGCTGCTTGATTCCGATCAATTTAATCCTGATCAATCTGACATCCCCTCAACTGCGGCACCCACACCCTGCGCTTTCGCCTGGTCCAGCAGGGCCAGATCGTCGATCGACAGCACATTGCCCACGTTCAGGATGATCACGAACTTGCTGTCCATCTTGCCCATGCCGCGGATGAAGTCGGTGCGAATCTTCGCCCCAAACGCCGGCGGTGGCTCGATCCGGTCCTGGGGTATTTCCAGCACCTCGTTCACCGCATCGACCATCACCCCCACCACCTGCGTCTCGTCAGCCGACACCACTTCGATGATGACGACGCAGGTGCGCCGGCTGATTTCGGTGCTGGCACGGCCGAAGCGCGCGGAAAGATCCACCACCGGCACCACGCTGCCGCGCAGGTTGATCACGCCGCGGATGTAGTCCGGCATCATCGGCACCTCGGTCAGGTTGCCGTATTCGATGATTTCCTTGATCGCGAGGATGCCGATTGCAAACGTCTCGCCCCCCAGCATGAAGGTCAGGTACTGCTGCTGATCCTGTGTCGCGGCCAGTCCCGCCTGTTCGTCCACCTTGACAAGCGTACTCATCTCACCTCCTTAGAACTTGACGAATTCAAGCTCGTCGCTGGGGCCGGCCCCGGTTGTAAGCGTTGCCTTGCTGATGGCACCCTTGGCGTGCGCCATCTGAACCGGCTTCCGGGTCGCGGTTTTCCTGGCGCTCGACGGCGCACCGCCGGCGCTGCCATCAAGCCGGAAGAAGCTCATGGACTGTTGCAGTTGCTCGGCCTGGCTGCTCATTTCTTCAGCCGTGGCAGCAAGTTCTTCCGAGCTGGAGGCATTCTGCTGGGTGATCTGGTTCAACTGCGACATGGCGGTGTTGATCTGCCCGACGCCGGAGGATTGCTCCTCGGAGGCAGCGGTGATTTCCTGCACCAGATCCGAGGTCTTGTTGATCGACGGCACCATCTCGTCCAGAAGCTTGCCGGCGCGTTCCGCCATGTCCACCGAGCCGCCCGCCAGCTCGCCGATCTCCTGCGCCGCGACCTGGCTGCGTTCGGCCAGCTTCCTGACTTCCGCCGCCACCACCGCAAAGCCCTTGCCGTGCTCGCCCGCCCGCGCCGCCTCGATGGCAGCGTTCAGCGCCAGCAGATTGGTCTGGTAGGCGATGTCGTCGATGATGCCGATCTTGCCGGCGATGCTCTTCATCGCGGTGACCGTTTCCTTGACCGCTTCGCCGCCTTCGGTGGCTTCCTTCGCCGCCTTCGACGCCATGCCGTCGGTCACCTTGGAGTTCTCGGTGTTCTGGCCGATGGAAGCCGACATCTGCTCGATCGAGGCGGAGGTCTCTTCGACGCTGGCGGCCTGTTCGCTCGACGCCTGCGAAAGCGACTGCGCCGTCGCCGAGACTTCTTCCGAGGCCGACGACAGATTGTCGGCCGCACCGCGCACTTCGGTGATGATTTGCGACAGCTTCTCGACCATGTTTTTCATCGCCTGCAGCAGCTTGCCGGTTTCATCGGTGGAGTTCACTTCGATGCGGGCGCTCAGGTCGCCTTCGGCCAGCTGATTGGCGACGCTGACCGCCTCGCCGATCGGCCGGGTGATCGAGCGGGTCACCCAGAAGGCAAGCCCGGCCGCGAACAGGAAGGCCGCTACGCTCATGGCGAGCATCAGGCTCCGTGCCTGGCTGTATTGTTCAGCCGCGGCCAGCCCCAGTTCGTTCATGAGTTCGCCCTGGAACTGGATGAGGTCATTGACGCGCTTGCGATAGTCGTTCGCCGCAGGGCGGAAGCTGGATTCCAGGAATGCCAGGCCTTCCTGGACCTTGCCCTCCTCGGCCAGCTTGATGACCTGATCCTGCGCGTCGATATATTTTTCGCGCGCTTCGAGGATCAGCTGGAACATTTCCATCCCCCTCGGCTGGACCAGCGTCGGCTTGAGCTTCTCCCAGGCCTTGGCGATGCTGCCGCGCCCCTCAAGAATCCGATCCTTTGCGGTCTGGATCCCCGCCCTGTCCGTGGCCATCAGGATGTCGCGCCCGCCCAGACCGATTGCGTTGACGCCGGCGAGTCCATCCTGCAGCAGCAGAATTTTCGGCCATTTATCGTTATTGACGTTTTCCAGCGATTCGTTGAGCATGGCCATGCGCGTGCTTCCGATGATGGCAATCGCCACCATCAGCACCACCACCAGGCCGAACCCCAACCCCAACCGCACCCCGATCCTCATGTTCTTGAACATTGCCGTGTCTCCCCGACTATCTGAAAAAAAAGTTATCAATCCTAAAAACAACGGACACCACCTACGCTCCGTGCATGGCCATCTTCTCGTCCCGCGCGACGCCGAGCTGCACCAGTGACGGCACATCCAGAATCAGCGCCACCTCGCCCGTTCCCAGAATCGTGGAACCGGAAATTCCTCTTAAATGCCTGAATACAGTGCCCAGCGGCTTGATAACGGTCTGAAACTCGCCCAGCAGTTCATCCACCACGAAGCCGGCCTTCTGCCCGCCGTATTGCACGACCACAATGTTTTCTCGCTTGCCCGCAGGGGTTTTGACTTCGAATTCATCGCGCAGGCGCACGAAGGGCAGTACCTCGCCGCGCAGGTTGACGTAGTTGCGCGTATCGGCAGCCCGCCTGTCGGCTTCGGGCAACTCGATGCATTCCAGCACCATGTCGAGTGGCACCACGAAAGCCGATTTGCCCACGCCGACCAGGAAACCGTCGATGATCGCCAGGGTAAGCGGCAGCCGGATACGTACCGTGGTGCCACACCCTTCGGCGCTGTCGATGTCAACACTGCCACGCAACGCCTGGATGTTGCGCTTGACCACGTCCATGCCGACGCCACGGCCGGACAGATTGGTGACCTGCTCCGCGGTGGAAAATCCGGCCTCGAAAATCAGGTTGTAAATCTCGTTATCCGACAGGCTCTGGCCGGGGCTGACGATGCCGCGCTCGATCGCCTTGCTGAGAATTCTTTCCTTTTTCAGGCCACCGCCGTCGTCGCCCACTTCGATCACGATGCTGCCGGAGTCGTGGTAGGCATTCAGCCGCAACGTGCCCTTCGCCGGCTTGCCGGCAGCAACGCGCGCTGCGGCCGGCTCGATGCCGTGATCCATGGCGTTGCGCACCAGATGCATGAGCGGGTCACCGATTTTCTCCACCACGGTCTTGTCCAATTCGGTGTCGGCGCCGCTGATCTCCAGACCGATGTCCTTGCCCAGCTCCTTGCTGACGTCGCGCACCACGCGCTGGAACCGGTTGAAAGTCTCGCCGATTTCGACCATCCGCAGCTTGAGTGCACCATCGCGGATTTCCTCGACCAGGCCCGAGACGACCGAGGTGGATTCATGCAGCGCCATGTCGCCGGAACGCTGGGCCAGCAGCGAAGCGCCGGCGCCGGCAATGACGAGTTCGCCGACCAGGTTGATGAGTTCGTCGAGCTTTTCCGCATTTACCCGAATGAATTTGGCTTCCTGGGCTTTGTGGTCGCGAATCTGGCGCTGCTTCTCCAGCGCCACGTCCACTACCTCTTTCTGCACCACGCCTTCCTTGACCAGCACCTCGCCGATCGGCGGCTTGGCTCCACCATCAGCCGCCGCCATGCTGTCCTGGGCGGCCAGCGCCTCCTCCAGTTCATGGCCGGTGAGAATGCCCGCCTCGATCAACAACTGGCCGAGCATGTCGGTATTGCCGCTCGCGTGTTCGAGTCGATCGACGAAAGCGGCGAGATGGCTCGGCGGCGGGAAAATACGCAGCTTGCAGTCGTCCCGCACAAACTCGAACACATCCTCGATGGTTTCCTTGTCCGCCTCGCTCCTGAACTCGATCGAGTAGATCAGGTAGCAGGATTCCGGGTCCATCGCATCCAGCCCGGGCAGTTCGCTGTCGTCCACCCGGAGCGAAACAATATCGCCGATGGTCGACAGGTAGCGGATGAAGGAAATGGGATCCATGCCGTTCTTCAGCACGTCTCGCCCAAAGACCAGTGACAGGTGCCAGTAGTCGCCTTCGATCAGCCCGCCGCCGCTCGCGGCAAGTCGGGCCTCGTGAACCGCTGGCATGGCGGCATCTGCGGTATCCGCTTCTCCCAGCAAGGACTTCAGCGCCGCCGCGAGCACCTCGCCCGCAGCCGCCTGTTCCGCATCAATCGCTTCTCCGGCTTCGGCCTCCATCGTGATCAGCAAGCCGATGTGGTCGCAACACTTGAGCAGCAGCTCAACGAGTTCGCCATTGACGGCGAGTGTGCCGGCGCGCACCTCGTCAAGAACGTTTTCCACGACATGGGTAAACGCCACGATGGCATCAAGCCCGAACAGACCCGCGGAGCCCTTGATCGTGTGTGCGGCGCGAAACAGGGCATTGACCGTTTCCTCATCCTGTTGCGGCTCGCTTTCAAGCCGCAGCAGGATGCTCTCCATTTCCTCGAGCAAACCACGGCTTTCCACGATATAGGTCTGTAGTACCTGATCCATGCTCACTCTCGTCTCCCTTTTTTGTGATGGCTGTTACGGTCGAGCGGAAATCAGCAGGGGATCGCCGAATTGAGCCGCCATGTCGTAGAGATCGATCAGTTCCAGTGTCGCCTGACTATGCGATACGTAGCGCACGACCTTGCCCAGCCGGGTGCCTTCACACTTGGTTGCCAGCAACAGCTGGAATCCGGCGGTGTCCATCTCGGTAATGCCGCTCAGATCAAGCTCGATCTCGTTATTGGCTGCCAGATGCGCCATCAGTCCATCCCTGATTTCCAGCGCGTGATAAATGGTGAACTCGCCTTCCATTTGCAGCCTGCAAATGCCGTTTTCCTGCTGTGCATTGATGTGCATGGTGAGCGCCCTGTCGTCAGCTTCAGGGCAGGATCAGCTTCGACACGGCAGCCAGCATCTGCGCCGGCTGGAACGGCTTCACCACCCAGGCCTTGGCGCCTGCGGCCTGCCCTTGCTGCTTCTTTGCCTCCTGCGATTCGGTGGTGAGCATGATGATCGGCGTGAACCTGTAGTTCGCCATTTTCTTGACTTCTTTCACGAAGGTGATGCCGTCCATGTTCGGCATGTTGACGTCGCTGATGATGAGGTGAATCTTCTGTCCGGTGATCTTGGACAGGGCATCCTTACCGTCGCACCCCTCGATCACGTCGAATCCGGCGCCTTTGAGCGCGATACTCACGACCTGGCGCAGGGACGCCGAGTCGTCTACAACCATGATGGTTTTTGCCATTGCTTGCTTGCTCCCTAAAAGAAGGTGATTTCCGTACTGTTCGACTGCGCGGAGTCGGTGCCGCCGTGGATTTCCCGCTGCTCGGTCGTGGTGTAGGTGTTCGACAGCTCATCCAGCCATGCCGGTGTATCGATGGGCGGACACTGCCCGGTACTCAGGCATTCGTTGATGTGCGTTTCGAACTTGCGGATGTCGTCACGAATATGCGAAAGCATCTGGCTTACGCGATCCTGAAATTGCAGCGACATCAGGACGTCGGAAATCTCGTCCCGAATCCCCACGCTGGCCTCGTTCAGGATCCCGGCAGAATCCGTCAACCGGCTGGTCGCGCCGTGAAAGCGCTCGACCACCTGGCCGATCACCGCTTCGGAATGCGCGACCGACTCGGTATCCCGGGTCACTGATTGCGCGGATGCGGCCACGGTAGACGCGATCGCTGCATTAATCTGTTCCGCCCCTTGGCTGATTCGCTTGCCCGTTTCTGCAGACATGTTGGACAGCTTGCGCACCTCGTCGGCCACCACTGCAAAACCGCGTCCTGCCTCGCCGGCGCGTGCCGCTTCGATGGCAGCGTTGAGCGCGAGCAGGTTGGTCTGCATGGCGATGCTGCCGACCTCGGCTGCCATCTGTTTCAATTCATCGGTAAACAACGCCAGCTGATCGATCTCCCGCAGCAGGCCCTGTTTGGTAATCGTGGCCTCGCGCAAGGAATTAATAATCGACCCCAGATCCTGCTGACTTGACTCGAGCAGGCCAACCAGACCTTCTTGCCCCTGATTCTCGGCGTCACGGCCTGCGGCCGATTGCGACGCCGATACCGCTGCTCCCAGTTTTTCCGCCAAGCCCGAAAAACGCACTGCGAGCGCGGTCACCGCATCCTCGGTCTGGGCGCGCCCCGCCTCCACCTGCATCGACCAGATCGGCAGCACGCTGGCGCAAAATGTGTCGAGATTCGAATTGCCATTGCCGGCCGAGTTGCCGCTCATTTGTTCCTGCAATACAAGCCTGGCGGCGCGTCGGGCTTGCCGGAATCGATGTGCGATCCATCCCACCGCCATGCCACAGGCAAAAACCAGTATTCCGAGCACCGCGAGTTCCACACCGCCCATGCCGTTCGAGATTTCTGTCATCAGGCCTTCACTCGTATTGAATCCCATACCACCTTCCACTTGTCGTTACTCTCGTCATGGCGTTGAACATCGAGATCTCAGATGTAGCGCGTCACGGTGTGCAGCAGCAGATCGATCTGATCGGCGAGATCGTAAAAATGATCCGCCCCCGCCTCCAGCCAACGCTTTCTGTAGCCATCGGGCGAGTAGGAACTCACCACGATCAGACATGCCGAGGGAGATTCTGACCTGATCCGGGCAAGTGCTTCGACGCCGTTTTCGTCCGGTTTCGGGGCATTCATGACCACGATTTCGGCTTGCATGCCCTGCATGGCCCGACTTGCCGTCTCGACCGCAGCGGTTTCCACAAGCTCGACCCCGTGAAGGCTGGCCAGCATCTCGGCGAGGCGTTCCCGCAGAAGCGGGGATGGCTCGACCAGCAGTAGTTTCATTCTTCCCTGTCCCCTGTAACGCTTGGTACGCCGATAGGCAGACAGCGCCCATGTTCATAATGATTATCGAAAGCAAACACCAGAAAATGAAGTCGGCAGAATCTGCTTCGGGGTCGGCATGTGTTTACGACGGGGTAGGAATAATCCTAATCACGACTCGTACGACACCCTTTGGTATTGCGTCAGCCCAGGCCTGCCTGGAGGCGGCTTGGGCGATTGCCGGGGAGGCGAAAGCAGGGTGAAGAGGCAGCCGGAAGGCTGCGTGAGGGGATACGACGGCCAACCCGCCGGGGCAACGACCCGGCGACGTTTGATGGGTCGCGAACGGGTACGTTCAGCCGTCGATCAATCGATGGCGGATGGCGTAGCGAACCAGGTCGGTTGATGTCTGGAGGTTCATTTTCCGCATGAGGCGGAATTTATGCGTGCTGATCGTCTTCACGCTCAGGAATAAATCATTGGCGATTTCGCTGATCGTCCTGCCGGAGGCGAGCATGAGAAACACCTGGCGTTCCCGTTCGGTCAGTCCTTGGTGCGGGGCGACGGCGGCCGGCCCGTGATCGAATACGAGTGCTTCGACCAACGCGGCATCGATGAATTTTCCGCCGGCGGCGATCCGGCGAATCGCCCCAACCAGGATCTCCGGCTCGCTATCCTTGGTCAGATAGCCGCTCGCACCCGCCTTCAGCGCACGGCTGGCAATCTGCCCTTCGACATGCATGCTCAATACCAGAACCGGCAGATCCGGATGCGCCGCATGCAGCCAGTGAATCAGGTCGACCCCAGCCAGACCCGGCATATTCATGTCGAGCAGCACCAGATCGCAGGGGGTTCGCGCAAGCGCAAGCTGAAGCGCCTCGCCTCCGCCAGCCTCTCCGACTACGGCAATATCGGGCGCAAGCGCCAGTATCTGTTTGAGCCCATGACGCACAATCGAATGGTCGTCGACAACGATGACTCTGATCATCCTGAAAATCTCGGTTGGTTGGGGCATACGCGGCTCTGGGCGTGTGCCGCAAAGTGCAAGGCCGCGCTCACGCCATCGGAACGCACGCACGAATACGGGCGCCCCGCCCCGGTTCGCTGTCAATCTCAAAAATGCCCTCCATCAGCGCCACCCGCTCGCGAATGCCGACCAGGCCAAATGACGTGCCGTTTGTCACCACGTGCGGATCGAATCCTTTTCCATTGTCGCGCACCTCGAAACAGAGCTGGCGATCGAATCGGACCACGATGATTTCGGCCTGGGTTGCCGCGGCATGGCGTGCGATGTTGGTCAGCGACTCCTGCACGATGCGAAATACCGCCGTCGCGGGATGCTCGCTCAGGGCAATGTCGCCGTCGCCCAGCACCAATTTGCAGGGGATGCCCGCATACCCGATAAACTCCTCCACCAGCCATTCCAGTGCGGCGACGATACCGAGATCCAGCGCCCCCGGCCGCAGGCTCGAGGTGACGTGCCGTGCCGTCTTGATGGTGCGGTCCACCAGTTGCGTCATGGATTGCAACCGTGCCATGAGCAGCGGATTGGTCTCGCCAAAGCCGAGACGCGCCAGCGAAACCTCCATCCGCAGCGCAGTGAGCGTCTGGCCCAGTTCATCGTGGATTTCGCGGGCAATCCGCTTGCGCTCTTCCTCGCGCACACTCTCCCGATGTGCAGACAGCTCGCGCAGCCGGTTCTGCGAGTCGACGAGTTGTTCTTCGCTGGTTTTGCTTTCGGTAATATTGATCGCCACGCCATCCCACATGCATCCATTTTCTCCGTGCCGACGCGGGGTGGCGCGCAGGTTGATCCATCTCGCCTCGCCATCTGCGGTGATAATGCGCCCTTCCCAGTTCCAGAACGACAGATCTTGCTGTGATCGCGCCATGCTGGCGTGGAAGGCGTGCCGGTCATCCGGGACGATGAAGCCAGTGAATGCGAGCCTGTCCCGCAGGATCGCTGCCGCGTCCAGGCCCAGCAGCCATTTTGCGCCATTACTGATGTAGGTGAATTGCAGCGCTTCATCGTCAGCTTGCCGGCAACACTGGAACACCATGCCCGGCACGTTGGAGGTGATGCCATACAGACGTTCCTCGCTTTCGCGCAATACCGCTTCGGCGCTCTTAAGCGTGGAAATGTCGCGGGTGATGGTCAGTACCGATTCAATCGTTCCCGAAGCATCGCATTCCGGCACGGCCCGGGTGTGATAGTACTTGATGCTAGCGTCTCGCGTGACCGACTCGAATTCGAACATTTCCGGCTCTCCGGTGGAAAATACCCGACGCAATACATGGGTCCATATTTCAGCCTCCCGGTCCGGGATATCCAGTTCGACATGAGTCTTTTCCAGCAGGCAGTCGCGTGACAGGCCGGTGAATTTCTCGACCGCGGGATTGACATAAACATGGCGCAATTCGCCGTCGAAACGGGAGACGCTGTCCGGAAGATTATCCGCCAGAGAGTGAAACTCGCGCTCCAGATGTCGTATTTCGGCATCCGCCCGCATCCGCTCGGTGATGTCCTTGCAGACCTCCACGGCTCCGGCGATGGCGCCCTGTTCATCGCGCAGCGGCAAGGCCGAATTGCTGATGATTTTATGGCTGCCGTCGAAACACTCGATGTCGACGACCTCATCCAGCGAGGTTTCGCCGCGCTCAATGGCTCGGGCAAGCGCCCAGTCGCGCGCTTCGATCCGCTTGCCCGTGTCGTGCCGCCAGCCCTTGTACTCATCGTACTGCGCAATACCAACCCAGCGTTCGCCTGCCCAGATACGGCTGCCGGCGGGATTGCTCAGGATGACCTGGCCGACTGCATCGGTCAGCCACACCCCGACTGGCAGCACGTCCAGCACACCGCGCAGCTGTCGTCCGGTTTCGATAGCACGCCGCACCACAAACCCGACTCGCAGATAGATCAGCAGCGCCGCGATCATGCCGATGGCCGCCATGATCGCGATCGCCCGCCACACCGCGGTGCGTATGGGCTGGTACATTCTCTCGACGTCCACTTTGCGCACCATTCCGAGACCGAGTTGCGCCACCGGTGCGTAGGCTGCAATCACCATGACGCCCCGATAATCCCGGGCAACCGTGACGCCACGCTGCCCGGCGAGAGCGTACTCCATTGGGGTCTTCTTACCGCTGTAACGCCTGGGTCCCCGTATTGGGCGCGGCATGAATGCAGAAGGAAGGCAAACCACATACGCATTACCGTCCCGCCCACACAAGCGCGTTTCCACCCCGGCTTCCGTATCCGACAGTATCTCCGTAAAAAGCCGCTCAAGTTCGGGCAATGGCTTCTGAACCACGAGAGTTCCCTGCCCCTGCGCGACTGGTAAACGAACTTCCAGCATCCAGCCGCGATTCCAGGTCAGCCAGGCAGGGCGCGTGGTTTCAAGCCGCAGACGAAATCGCGGGTCGACCGCAGGCCTGCCTGCGCGCAGCCTGGCGGCGCCGTCGGCGTCTTCCAGCCACGCCGCGCCATCCGGCCCAGCCAACTTCCGCAGCGCGGCGGTCGGATCCGTGTGAGAAACCAGCTCGCTCACCCGGGCATGCAGGCTGCGCGATGCCGACGACACCAGCAGCGGAAATATTGCCGCGTTCACGTCCAGTGAGCTGGATAATTCCCCCTCCACCGTCGTTTGCATCTGCCTGCCGAGTACGGCAACGGCAGCCGCGCTGCCGAGCAGCAGCGCAGCGGTGAATCCAATCAGGCCGATTGTCAGGGCTTGCCGCTCCTCGCGCGCGGCGTAAAACCGGCGAAACCAGGGTGTTTCGGCCATTGCCGCAACATAACCGGCGACCAGTACGCACAAGGCCAGCATGGCGGGCCCGCTCATGACCGCGTATCGGTCGTGGGTGGCCGCGAACAGCAGGCCATCGAGGCTGCGGTTGAGAACGCCGCCAACCACCGCAGCCAGGATCAGCCCAGGCACAGCCTGCAACAGGATCTGCCCAAGCAGGTTTCGCGGCCGATCCAGGGTGGCGAGTGCCAGACCCGCGCACAGCAAGGAAAATGCGCTAAGCGGCGCCATGCGCCCAGGCCAGGGCAATCCACGTCCGTCGACATTGAGCGCAATTCGCCAGAAATCGTTGGGCGGCATCCAGGCCAGGAGGTATTGCGTCGTGACCGCAACGCCGACCGCGGCGATAAGCCCGCCCAGCCAACGGCGGTGCCGCGGCAGAAGCAAGGCCACACCAGCCATCGACAGCATGAGCGCGGTATTGAGCCCCACTCCGGACACTATCGGCAGGTACGAACGTACGACATGCGGGACTGACCAGGCGCCAACGAAAATTACACCCATGGCGATGACGAGCGCCACGCCCGCCACCCGGCGGACGGCGGCACAGGCGCGACATGGGGGAAGTTCGGTCAGACGGGTGCCGCTATCCGTCGAGACGCGGCCATTCGTATCATTATCTTCACGGTTCGCTTTCAAATCTTGCACGGTTCATATTCGCTCGTTGATTTCAGGCCGTATCGGTGGCCAGCAAGCAGGCCTGTGTTCAGCCGCAACGCACCCGGTCGGTAGAGTGGCGGCAGGGCAATCGCCAGCCTCTTGTCGGGTATCATCTGGCTATATCACGCAAGGCCTCCCGATACGGGCTTTTTCCGGCCATATCTTAACGACATTCTGTTTGCATCTGGATGCAGTTATCGGGAAATGTGTGCAATTATTTGAGTTAAATAATTCGCGCAACCACCTGTTTTAACTGGATAACACTTTGCCGGACAAGGTAATGGAAAAGCATACGCCGATGATGCAGCAGTACCTGGGCATCAAGGCGCAGCATCCCGAGATGCTGCTGTTCTACCGCATGGGCGATTTTTACGAGCTTTTTTTCGACGACGCCGAAAAGGCGGCGCGGCTGCTCAACATTACCCTGACCACGCGCGGCGCCTCGGCCGGTTCTCCGATCAAAATGGCCGGGGTGCCCTACCACAGCGCCGAGCAATATCTGGCTCGTCTCCTGAAGCTGGGCGAATCGGTGGTGATCGCCGAGCAGGTGGGCGATCCCGCCACCAGCAAAGGCCCGGTCGAGCGCCAGGTGATGCGCATCGTCACCCCCGGCACGCTGACCGATTCAGCGCTGCTCGACGACACGCGCGACACGCTGATTCTGGCCATTGCCCCACGGAAAGAAACCATCGGCGTCGCCTGGCTCAATCTCGCAGCCGGCCGTTTCCAGGTCAGTCAGATCGAGTCCGGCGCGCTGCCCGCCTTCCTGGCGCGGGTGCGGCCGGCAGAAATCCTGGCGCCCGATGATTTCATGCTTGAATACGCAGCCTGCTCCGTTCGCCGGATGGCGCCGTGGCAGTTCGATGCGGCGGGTGCGGAGGCCCGGCTGGCGCAGCAATTCGGCAGCCGTGATCTCGCCGGCTTTGGCGTGGCCGAGCTGCCGCTGGCGATCGCCGCCGCCGGCGCGCTGCTCGACTACATCCAGACCACCCAGCGCACCGCGCTGCCGCATATCCAGGCGATCCACGCCGAGCGCGACAGCGACTTCGTCCAGCTCGACGCCGCCACCCGGCGTAACCTCGAACTCACCGAAACGCTGCGCGGCGAAGCCGCACCCACCCTGCTGTCGGTATTCGACACCACCGCCACCGGCATGGGAACCCGCCTGCTGCGCCACTGGCTGCATCATCCGCTGCGCGACCGCGAGATTTTGACCCGGCGCCGCGACGCCATCGGGGTGCTGGCCGAGGCGCCGGACACTGCAGCGAGCCTCACCCGCCTGCTTAGAAGTTGCGCCGACGTCGAGCGGATCAGCGGCCGCATCGCACTGAAAAACGCGCGTCCGCGCGACCTGTCCGGCCTGCGCGACACCCTCGCCCTGCTGCCAGAACTCGCCGCCGCGCTGCCCGACGACCGTGCGCGGCTATCAGAACTCAAGCTGTCGCTCGGCGCACGTCCCGATCTGCACCAACTGCTCGCCGGCGCCGTCCAGCCCGAGCCCGCCAGCGTCCTGCGCGAAGGCGGCGTCATCGCCGACGGCCACGACGCCGAGCTCGACGAATTACGTGCACTGACACGCGACGCCGGCGCTTTCCTGCTGGAGCTGGAAACGCGCGAGCGCGCACGCTCGGGCATCAACACGCTGAAAGTCGAATACAACAAGGTGCACGGCTTTTACATCGAGGTCGGACGTTCGCACGCGGACAAGATCCCCGACGATTACCGTCGCCGCCAGACGCTGAAGAACGCCGAGCGCTACATCACCCCGGAACTGAAAACCTTCGAAGACCGCGCGCTATCGGCGCAGGAGCGCGCACTGGCGCGCGAGAAGGCGCTGTTCGAGGCCTTGCTCGCGTCGCTGACGCCGCAGGTGCCGGATCTGCTTGCGATCGCTGCTGCGCTGGCCGAGATCGACGTGCTGGCGAGCCAGGCCGAGCGCGTGGGCACACTCAGGCTCAACGCACCCGAATACCGCGACGAGCCCGGCATCGTCATCCGCGGCGGCCGCCATCCGGTGGTCGAGGCGCAGGTCGACCACTTCATCGCCAACGACGCGACCCTCAACCGCAGCCGGCAGATGCTCCTGATCACCGGCCCCAACATGGGCGGCAAATCGACCTACATGCGACAGGTCGCGCTGATTGCCCTGCTCGCCTGCTGCGGCCTGTGGGTCCCTGCCGAGAGCGTAAAAATCGGCGAGATCGACCAGATTTTCACCCGCATCGGCGCATCCGACGATCTGGCCGGCGGGCGTTCGACCTTCATGGTCGAGATGACCGAGACCGCGCACATCCTGCACAACGCCAGTTCCAGCAGCCTGATCTTGCTCGACGAAATCGGCCGCGGCACCTCGACCTTCGACGGTCTCGCGCTGGCCTGGGCGGTGGCGCGGCATCTGGTCGCCGCCACCCGCGCGTTCACCCTGTTCGCCACCCACTATTTCGAACTGACCCAGCTGGCGCAGGAATTCCGCCAGCTCGCCAACGTGCATCTCGACGCCAAGGAACACGGCGCCGACCTGGTGTTCCTGCACGCGGTGGAGGAAGGTCCCGCCTCGCAAAGCTACGGCATCCAGGTCGCGCGTCTGGCCGGCGTGCCCAGTCCGGTGATTCACGCCGCGCGTCGGCACCTGCGCAAGCTCGAGGACGCACAATTGCAGCCCGGTCCGCAGGGCGACCTGTTCGCAGCGCACCTGCCAAACGACACCCCGCCGCCGCACCCCGCGCTCGACCAGTTGCGCGAGCTCGACCCCGACACGCTTACGCCGAAGGCAGCGCTCGATATGCTGTATGCGTTAAAAGCCCTGACCGATACCTCGCCATGAAGCGCTTGCGCCTCGACAGCGCCGAACTCGGCCTCGATTTCAACGCTGCGCTGAAACTGGCCGCCGCCGTCGCCCGGCAGCAGCTGGGTGACGAGACGATGTTGTTGAGCTGGTACGACCGCGAACGCGATCTCGAATCGCCGGCAGGGGTAAGCGAATGCCACGAAGGCTGCGCCACCAAGGGGTCGTGGGACTACGCGCTCAATCGCGGGGCGCAACTGGCGGTGGAGTTCGACGCCGGACGGTTTACGTTCTGTTTCCTGTAAGCCTCAAGACAGCCGGGATCGCCGTGCTTGATCCGCTCAACCGATCCCGGTAGTTTACCGCCTCCCCTGTCGATATGATTGCCTGATGGCCACCCTCAATCAAAAGCTTGGCACCAAGATTGTCAACATCCTGATCTTGTTCTTTTTTGTTGCGCTCGCTGCGATCGGCATGACCCTGTACATTTCCTGGCAACTGGAAGGCACCGGCGCGGCGATCAATGATGCCGGCAGTGCACGGATGCGCTCCTACCGCGTGGCCTACCTGCTGTCGCAAGGCACTCGTGACAACACCGACACCGCCACGATCAAGGCCGAGATTCTCCGGGAAATCCAGCTGTTCGAATCCACCCTGCGCACGCTGGAAGAAGGCAATCCGGTGAGGCCGCTGTTTCTGCCGAAGGAGCGCAAGGTGCGAGAGCAAATGAAGTTGCTGCATCGGGAATGGGCGGAACAGATGAAGCCGCTGATTCTTGAAATCATGAACACCGACAAGATGACCGGCCAATCGATGCTCATCACCGCCTACCAGCCGGTCCTGCTGAACTTCGTCAGCATGGTGAACCGTCTGGTGCAGAGGGCGGAGGAAAGCAATGCCCGCAACACCGCCCTGCTACGCTCGTTCCAGGTCAGCCTGGTGGTGCTGTCGATGATCGGCACCGTGATTCTGATCTATCTGTTTTTCGTGATGGTGATCCGGCCGGTCACCCGGCTGCAGGACGGCATCCAGCAGATGGCGGCGGCGGATTTCAGCGTGCGTCTGCCGGTGCAAAGCGAGGACGAATTCGGTGCGCTCGCCGACGGCTTCAACCAGATGGCGGACCGGCTGCAGAATCTCTATGCCACGCTGGAAGACCGGGTGCAGGAAAAAACCAAGGATCTGGAAGACAAGAACCAGGAACTGGCGATCCTGTACGAATTCACCGCCTTCCTCAACAAGCCGGCATCGATCGAAGATCTATGCCGCGGGGTGCTGAAAAAACTGATGGGCGTTCTGGTCGCGCAAGGCGGCGTGGTGCGCCTGGTGGCGCCGCATTCGGATGCTCTCCACATCATCATCCATGAAGGCGTGTCGGAGAAATTTGCCGAAGAAGAGGACTGCCTGACGCTGGGCGAATGCCTGTGCGGCGAGTCGGCCCGCGACGGCACGCCGGTATCCTGGAACCTCAATCTCGACACGCCGCGACCGTTGTTGAACCGCTGCAAACTGGACGGGTTCGAGTCGGTTTCTGCTATCCCGATCCGGTCCAAGAAGCAGATACTCGGCATCTTCAACCTCTTCTTCCACGAGCCGCATGTATTCAACAGCCATGAAATCCTGCTGCTCGAAACCATCGGCCAGCACCTCGGCATCGCAGTCGAGAACCAGCGCCTGGTGTCACGGGAAAAGGAAATGGCGGTTTCCGAGGAACGCAATCTGATCGCCCAGGAACTTCACGACAGCATTGCCCAGTCGCTCGCCTTCCTGAATATCCAGGTGCAACTGCTGGCGGACTCGCTCCACCGGGGCAACAATGCGGAGGCCATGGAGGGGCTGGCGCAAATTCGCGAGGGGGTGCAGGAAAGCTATGATGTCGTGCGTGAACTGCTGGTGCACTTCCGCACCCGCGTGGAACATGCCGATCTGGCTACCGCGATCGCCAGCACGCTAGAGAAGTTCGAGGGCCAGACCGGAATCAAGACCAGCTTCCGGCAACTCGACAGCGGCGCGCCGCTGGCGCCGGAATATGTGATCCAGTTGCTGCACATCATTCAGGAGGCCTTGTCCAATGTACGCAAACACGCCAACGCGACGCAGGTTGACGTTGAAATGGGGCAGAACGAGGAATGCCGCATCATCGTCACCGATAACGGCCGGGGATTCGACTCCGGCCCGAATTCCGGCGTTGACACGGAACAGCACGTCGGACTCCAGATCATGAAGGAAAGGGCGCACCGCATCGGCGCAGAACTGACCATTACCTCTGCGCAGGGAGCAGGCACGCGCGTGTCCCTGACGCTTGCCAAACAGCTGAAGGGAACCGCATGAGCCAGCCGATTCGCGTATTGATCGTCGATGACCACACCCTGTTCAGGAGTGGCATCAAGGCACTGCTGCAGCGGAACGAGGATTTCGAGGTAGTGGGCGAGGCCGGCGACGGCCTGGAAGGCCTGAAACGCGCAAAATCCCTCCAGCCCGACGTGGTGCTGCTCGACCTGCACATGCCCGGGATCGGCGGGCGCGAAGCGGTCAAACTGCTGGCAGAGGAGGTGCCGGCGTGCAACGTGCTGCTGCTGACCGTATCGGAGGACGCCGAAGACCTGATCGAAACGATCCGCGCCGGCGCACGCGGCTACCTGTTGAAGAACATCGAAACCGATTTTTTGTTGAATGCCATCCGCTCTGCCGCCCGCGGCGAGGCCGTGGTATCGCCACAGATGACCGGCAAGCTGATGATGGGCGTCCGGATGGGAGGCGAAGGCGCCGTCCAGGACGACGACAGGGACAAGTTGAGCACCCGCGAAAAAGAGATCATCGCCCTGCTCGCCACCGGTGTAAGCAACAAGGAAATGGCGCACACCCTCAACGTCGCTGAAAGCACGGTCAAAATCCACGTCCAGAATATTCTCAAAAAACTTCGCCTGACCAGCCGGGTACAGGCGGCGGTGTACGCCGTCGAAAACGGCCTCGTGCCGAAAAGCTGAACCCGAACAGCGACAACGACACCAACGCCGCCAGGCAATAAGCTCACAAACGCTTGTCAGCACCTCAGCCAGCCCCCTGACCCGCCTCGCCCTGGCCGTCTCAAGCCCCCGCGCCGCAAGGCGCCCCCCCCGAAAGAACTACCCCGACCTGGCCACAAGAACTAGCCACATCGGCCAGATGGCGGAGCCGAATACTGTTCTTTTTTCCTCGCAAAATCCGCAGTCCTGCCTATGGTCCAAAGCCCACTAAAAACATATTCTTGTCCTCAATGCATGAACCAAAAAAGTGGGCGGAAAGCATGGCGACGCAACAATACAAGGCATGGTCGGTCGTAACCGCAAGCACGATCGCATTCACCGTCTGCTTCATGATCTGGATGATGTTTGCGGTGATCGGCATTCCCATCAAGAACATGCTGAACCTCAACGAGACCCAGTTCGGGCTCCTGATCGCGATGCCGGTGCTCACCGGTTCGCTGATCCGGCTGCCGCTGGGGATGTGGACCGATACATACGGCGGACGCATCGTGTTTTTCATCCTGATGCTGTCCACCGTCATCCCGATCTGGATGATTGCCTACGCCACCGAGTACTGGCATTTCCTCTTTATCAGCCTGTTTGTCGGTGTCGCCGGCGGCTCGTTTACGGTGGGCATCGCCTACTGCGCGCGCTGGTTTCCCCGCGACCGCCAGGGCCTGGCGATGGGCATTTTCGGCGCGGGCAATACCGGCGCGGCGGTGACCAAGCTGGTGGCGCCGATCATCGTGGTGGGCTTCGGCTGGACGATGGTGCCCAAGATTTATGCGGTGTTGATGCTGGTCACCGCGATCCTGTTCTGGCTTTTTACCTTCTCCGACCCCAGCCACAAGGTCGGCAAGTCCGTCACCATCCGCGAGCAGCTCGCCGCGTTCAAGGACCCCAAGGTGTGGAAGTACAGCCAGTATTATTCCATCGTGTTCGGCGGCTACGTGGCGCTGGCGCTGTGGATGACCAAGTACTACATCAGCGAATACGGCTTTGATCTCAAGACTGCCGCCTTGCTGGCGGCGGCATTCAGCATTCCGGGCGGCGTGCTGCGCGCAGTCGGCGGCTATTTCTCCGACCGGTTCGGCGCCCACACCATTACCTGGTGGGTGCTGTGGGTATCACTGGTCTGCCTGTTCTTCCTGTCGTATCCGCGGACCGAATTCACCATCCATACCGTGACCGGCCCTGCCAGCTTCGACCTGGGCCTCGGCCCGATCGCCTTCACCGTCATTATGTTCACCCTGGGCATCGCCTTTGCGATCGGCAAGGCCTCGGTCTTCAAATACATTTCCGACGACTACCCGAGAAACATCGGCGTGATCTCCGGCGTGGTCGGGCTTGCCGGCGGCCTCGGCGGTTTCCTGATGCCGATCCTGTTCGGCGCGCTGGTGGATCTGACCGGCATTCGCTCCTCGGCCTTCATGCTGATGTTCGGCATCGTCTGGGTGTCGCTGATGTGGATGTACTGGACCGAGGTCAGGCCACTGGATCTGGCGCGTCGAAACAATCCCGCAACACAGAACGGCTGAAATACCCCGCTCATCATAAACAACCAAAAAAGGAAGCTTGCCAATGTCTATCAATATCAAGGAATGGGATGTGGAGAACCAGCAGTTCTGGGAATCCACCGGCAGCAAGATTGCCAACCGCAACCTGTGGATTTCAATCCCGAGCCTTCTGCTGGGCTTCGCCATCTGGCTGATGTGGGGAATCATCACCGTACAGATGTTGAACCTGGGCTTTCCGTTCGAAGCTGAAGAACTGTTCGCGCTGACCGCCATCGCCGGCCTGTCGGGGGCGACGCTGCGGATCCCGGCGTCATTCTTCATCCGCATCGCCGGCGGCCGCAACACCATTTTCCTGACCACGGCGCTGCTGATGATCCCGGCCTTCGGCACCGGCTTGGCGCTGCAGGACACGAGCACGCCGCTGTGGGTGTTCCAGTTGATGGCGCTGCTGTCCGGTATCGGCGGCGGCAACTTCGCCTGCTCGATGTCCAACATCAGCACCTTCTTCCCCAAACGCCTGCAGGGCACGGCGCTCGGCCTCAACGCCGGCCTCGGTAATTTCGGCGTGACCACCATGCAGATCCTGATCCCGCTGGTGATGACTGCCGGCATCTTCGGTGCGCTGGCAGGCGGATCGATGACCCTGATCAAGGACAGCGGCTGGATTCTCGGTAAGATTCTCGCGGGCACGCCCACCTACGTCCAGAACGCCGGCTTTGTCTGGCTGCTGGCGCTGGTGCCGCTGGCCTTCCTCGGCTTCTTCGGCATGAACAACCTGACGCCGATTTCTCCCAACATCGGCTCGACGATTTCCGCCTTCATCAAGATCCTGTGGCTCTATGGCCTGGCTGTCGTGACTTCCGGCGTAGGCCTGTACCTGTACCTCCCGGCACCGACCGGCCTGGGTCTGTTGAACATGTGGGTGGCCTTGCCGCTGATCATGGTCGGTACGCTGTTCGTGATGAAGCTCGCGGCGTTCGGCGAAATGAAGGCGAACATCGCCAAGCAATTCACCATCTTCGGCAACAAGCACACCTGGTCCATGACCGTGCTTTATGTGCTGACCTTCGGTTCGT
>JACDJC010001203.1_pt1 | contig 23778 bp, 16 predicted proteins | sample 7454191 | NCBI WGS metagenome assembly JACDJC01 (sample SAMN14253291, study PRJNA609438) | sludge metagenome | isolation source: sludge after 25d culture with pyrite and EDTA | collected 2018-12-20 | reverse complement strand
GTAGGGTGGCGGCCGTGGCCGGCGACATGCTCACGACCTCCGCCCGGATCATCGCCGGCGAGATCCCGCCCGGGGAGTTCGCGGCGATCGGCCTGACCGACCGACCCGAGCTCCACGCGCTGGACGACGACGTCGCGTTCGTCGCCGCGTTCTCCAACGTCGCGGCGTTCACCGCTGCGCCGACGTCGAGTGCCGACGACGCGCTCCTGCTCGTCGACGTGAGCAGCGGGTTCCACGGCCCGCAGGTCCATGGCCTGCTGCGCTCCTGGACCGACGCGTCGCTGAGGACAGCGGTGTACACCCACGGCCACCTCGACCACGTCGGGGGCATCCGGGTCTTCGAGGAGGAGGCATCCGAGCGTGGCGGGCCTCCGGCCGAGGTCGTGGCCCACGAGCGCGTCGTCGACCGCTTCGACCGGTACCGGATGACCGAGGGCTACAACGGCACGATCAACCAACGGCAGTTCCGCCTGGCCGACCCGTACTTCCCGACCGACTTCCGCTATCCCAATCGCACCTACCGCGACACGACCACGACCGCCGTCGGCGACACCGTCGTCGAGCTGCACCACGCCCGGGGCGAGACCGACGACCACACGTGGGCGTGGGTGCCCGACCGCCGCATCCTCTGCGCCGGCGACATGTTCATCTGGGTGTCGCCCAACTGCGGCAACCCGCAGAAGGTGCAGCGCTACCCGCTCGAGTGGGCCGCCGGGTTGCGCCGGATGGTCGAGCTCGGCCCCGAGCTGCTGCTGCCCGGCCACGGCCCTGCGATCGCCGGAGCCGACGACATCGCCCGAGTCCTGACCACCGCCGCCGAGTACCTGGAGTCGATCGCCGGCCAGACGCTCGAGCTGATGAACGCCGGCGCACGCCTCGACGAGATCGTCCACGCCGTCTCGGTGCCCGGACACCTGACCGGACTGCCCTGGCTGCGGCCGATCTACGACGAGCCCGAGTTCGTGGTCCACAGCCTCTGGCGGCTGTACGGCGGCTGGTACGACGGCAACCCCGCCCACCTCAAGCCGGCGCCCGACGCTCGGTTGGCGGCGGAGCTCGCTGACCTCGCCGGCGGGGCGGTGAGGCTCGCGGCGCGTGCCGAGCGCCTGGCCGCGGACGGGGAGCTGCGCCTGGCCGGTCACCTGGCCGAGCTCGCCGCGCAGGCGGCGCCCGACGACCCCGGCGTGCACCGCGTGCGGGCCGAGGTGTTCGGCGCCCGCGCCCGTCACGAGGCGTCGCTGATGGCGAGCGGCATCTTCCTCTGGGCAGCGCACGAGTCGAGCCGCATGGCCGACACCGACACCACGAACGACACCGACAGCACCAACGACACCGACACCACGAACGGCACCGACGAGGGGGATGAGAGATGACGGTCCTGGACAGGTTCAGGGTGGACGGCAAGGTCGCCCTGATCACCGGCGCCGGCAGGGGGATCGGGCGGGCCAGCGCACTGGCGCTCGCCGAGGGCGGGGCCGACGTCGTCGTCGCCGCCCGGACCGCCGAACAGGTCGAGGCCGTCGCCGAGGAGGCCCGCGGGTTCGGCGTTCGAGCCGAACCGGTGGCCTTCGACGTGATGGAGCTCGACCGCTTGGGTGAGCTCGTCGCGATCGCCACCGATCGGCTGGGCGGACTCGACCTGCTGGTCAACAACGCCGGCGGCTCGTTCCCCAAGCCGCTGCTGGAGACGAGCGTGGCGAGCTTCGAGCGGGCCTTCCGATTCAACGTGACGACGGCGTTCGAGCTGACCAAGCAGGCGGTGCCCGCGATGCTGGCCCGCGAAGGCGGCTCGGTCGTCAACATCTCGTCGGCGATCGGGCGGCTGAGCGACCGCGGCTTCGCCGCCTACGGCACGGCCAAAGCCGCGTTGAGCCACCTGACCCGCCTGATGGCGAGGGACCTGTCGCCGCACATCCGGGTGAACGGGATCGCCACCGGTTCGGTCGCGACGTCCGCGCTGGAGATGGTGCTGACCGACGACGGCATCCGCACCGCCATGGAGGAGGCCACTCCCCTCGGGCGGCTCGGCGACCCTGAAGACATCGCCGCCGGCGTGCTCTACCTGTGCTCACCCGCCGGGTCCTTCGTGACCGGCAAGCTGCTCGAGATCGACGGTGGCGTCGAAGAGGCACCGCTCGGGCTCGGCCTCGCAGACCTCGAACTGCTGCACTGAGCTGCCCGGGAACGCACTGAGCAGCCGGGGGAGCGGCTGTGAATCCCGGGGAGCGGCCGGAACGTCTGCAAGTCTCCGTGACAGATCACTCTACGCGGTCGGATCATCACATAGCGTCGGTAGACTCGGCAGCGCATGCGCTGGACCCGGCGGACCGACGGCGACGACCGACTGCACGCGTTCGAGCAGTTGCTCGACCAGCTCTTCGCGCGCTTCCTGAGCGTCACGGGCCCGGAGCTCGACGCAGCGCTGCAGAGCACGGTCGAGGAGCTCGGTCGGTTCGTCGGGACGGACCGGAGCTACATCATCCGCTACGACTGGGACACCGAGACCACCACGATGACCCACGAGTGGTGCAAGGACGGAGTGCCGTCCTGCTTCGACGTGGAGATCGACCTCCCGATGTCGGCCGCACCTCGCCAACAGGCGACGTTGGAAGCGCTCGAGGTCAGCCAGATCGACGACGTCCGGCTGCTCGGACCCGAGTGGGACGACGACCAGGCGTTCCTGGAAGCCGAGGAGATCACCGCGATCCTCGAGGTCCCGTTCGCGATCGAAGGCCGCCTCGCCGGCGTGATCGGCTTCGACATGGTCACCGGCCCGTTCAACTGGCAGCCGACCGACGTGACCGCGCTCAAGGCGGTGGCCTCCTTGTTGGCCAACGTGTTGGCCCGGACGCTCGCAGAGCGCGTGCTCGCCGAGACGAACCGCGAGCTGCGCGCTGTGTTCCGCGACGCGCCGGTCCCTCTCATGCTCCTCGACGACCGCGGGACGGTGCTGCGCGCCAACGACGCAGCGCTCGACGTCTTCGGGATCGACGTCGCCGAGCTCGTCGGCTCCAACTGCCTGCAGCGCATCCACCCCGTGGACCTGACGAAGGTCGCCCCGGCGTGGACGGCGATGCTCGAGGTCGACGGCCCCGATCGCTCCGCGGAGGAGGTGCGCTTCGACACCCCGACGGGCTTCCGGTGGTTCCGCGTGGACGCCGCGGCCACCCGAGGACACGACGGCGAGTTCCGCTACTCCACCGTGCACCTCATCGACATCGACGACGCGCGCCGGACGGCGAACCAGCTCGGTCGCAGCGAACGACGGTTCGGCTCGCTCATCGAGAACATGCCCGACGCGGTGATGCGATTCGACGCCGACCATCGCGTCACCTTCGCCAACCCCGCCGCGATCCGCACGAGCCAGCAGATGGCCGCGGCCGGCACCGTGATGGACGCCGGCTGGCCGCGACTGGAGCGCACGTCGGCGAACGTGCTGTCCGAGTCGCTCACCACGGTGTTCGCCAAGGGCCGTCCGGTCGCCGTCGAGTACTCCGTCGGCACCGGCGACAGCCAGATCTGGTGCGAGTCGACGTTCGTACCGGAGTTCGCGGTGGACGGTTCCGTCGAGTCGGTCCTGCTGGTCGCCCGCGACATCACCGACCGCCGCACCCAGGAGGCCGAACTCGAGCACCAGGCCACCCACGACACGCTGACAGGTCTCCCCAACCGTTCGCTCCTGCTGTCGCTGCTGAGCGCACGGCTGTCACCGAGAGAGATGTCCGGCGATCGCCGACTCGCGCTGATGTTCCTGGACCTCGACCGGTTCAAGACCGTGAACGACACGCTCGGCCACGGCATGGGCGACGCCCTTCTGTGCCAGGTGGCCGAGCGGCTGAGCGCTGCGCTGCGCCCGTCCGACATGCTCGCCCGGCTCGGCGGCGACGAGTTCACCGTGCTCCTGCCCGACATCGGACCGGGCGAGGCGGAGGTGGTGGCGCGCCGCCTGCAGGAGGCGCTCGAAGCACCGATCTCGATCGACGGCACGACGTTCCGGCTGACGGTGTCGATCGGGGTGGTCGAGACGACCCGACCCACCGCACCCGCCGACATGCTGCGCTGGGCGGACGCGGCGATGTACGAGGCCAAGGCCCAGGGTCGCAACCGGGTCTCGGTGTTCGACGACCGGATGCGGAGCGAGGTCAGCGAGCGAAACGAGCTCGACCGCTCGCTGACCGGAGCGCTCGAGCGCGACGAGTTCGTGGTCCTCTACCAACCCGAGGTCGACATGGCGAGCGGCGACGTCGTCGGTTGCGAGGCGCTCGTCCGTTGGCTCCATCCCGAGCACGGACTGATGAGCGCGGATCGGTTCATCTCGCTGGCCGAGGAGAACGGGACGATCGTGCCGATCGGGCGCTGGGTCCTGCGCACCGCGTGCACCACGATCGCCGCCTGGCGCAGCGCGGGCATGGTCGACGACGACTTCGTGCTGCGCGTGAACCTGTCGGCCCGACAAGTCGACGACGCCGGTCTGGCCGCCGAGGTGTCGGACCTGCTCGCCTCGCTGGGGCTCCCGGCCGACAACCTCTGCCTGGAGATCACCGAGACCGCGCTCATGCGGGACCCCCAGGCCGGTCTCGATGCCCTCAACCAGCTCCACGGCGTCGGCGTGAAGCTCGCCGTCGACGACTTCGGCACCGGCTACAGCTCACTCAGCTACCTCAAGCGCTTCCCGCTCGACGTGCTCAAGGTCGATCGCAGCTTCGTCGACGGGCTGCCCGACGAGGCCCACGACGTGGCGATCGCGACCGCCATCTTGGACCTTGCCCGATCCCTCAGCCTCAGCGTCACCGCCGAGGGCGTGGAGACCGTCGAGCAGCGGGACGCCCTGCTCTCGATGGGCTGCGAGCACGCCCAGGGCTACCTGTTCGGTCGCCCGATGCCCGCGGATGACCTCGTTCGTCGGATCGCGCAGGACCGGGCCGCGCGGCTGACCGCCGCCGGGCGGAACTAGAACGCGTTCTCGCCGCTCGGTAGGGTGCCGCCCGGATCGGCGCGACGCCGGTTCGCGGATCCTGAGGGGGACCATGCCGGCTGTCCTGACCGAGCGCGAGGGCCACCTGCTCATCGTCACGCTCAACCGCCCAGAGCGCATGAACGCCATCAACGGCGAGATGCTCGTCCTCATGTTCGACGCGTTCCGCCAGGCCGACGAGGATCCCGACATCAGGGTCGTCATCCTGACCGGCGCCGGCGGCAACTTCTGCTCCGGCGCCGACCTCAAGGACATGGCGAGCGGCTTCGCCGGCAACGCCGAGTCCGTCGTCGACGTCCAGGCCCGCATGGCCGAGGATCCCGACCTGCACTGGAAGGCCCTGCTGCGCAGCTGGCGGCCCGACGTGCCGATCATCCTGGCCGCCGAGGGCACCGCCATCGCCGGTGGCACCGAGCTGCTCGGCGCCACCGAGATCCGCGTCGCCGGCCAGTCGGCCAAGTTCGGCATCTCCGAGGTGAAGTGGTCGCTGTACCCGATGGGCGGCTCCGCAGTCCGCATCCCGCGGCAGATCCCCTACACGGTGGCGTGCGAGCTGCTGCTCACCGGCGAGCACATCACCGCGCAGCGGGCGTTGGAGCTCGGCCTCATCGGCCACGTCGTGCCCGACGGTCAGGCGCTCGCCAAGGCCAAAGAGATCGGCCACGTGATCGGCGACTACAGCGCGCCGCTCGCGGTCAAGGCGCTGCTGCGCACCCTGCGCGAGACCAACGGCATGGAGGAGTCGGAGGCGCTCGAGCACGAGTTCACCTACGGCTGGGACGTGTTCGCGTCCGAGGACGCCAAGGAAGGCCCGCGGGCCTTCAAGGAGAAGCGCAAGCCCAACTTCCAGGGGAAGTGACCAGGCCGCGGGAAGTGATCGGACTGCGACGGCACCAACCCGATCGCAGGTGACAGAGGGGGACTCGATGGATCTCGGACTGCAGCTCGGCTACTGGGGCCAGCTCCCGCCCGCGGATTGGGTGCAGCGCTCGGTGGAGGCAGACCGCCTGGGCTACACGTCGGTCTGGGCGGCCGAGGCGTGGGGCTCCGATGCGTTCAGCCCGCTCGCCTACCTGTCAGCGGTGACCGACCGCGTGCAGCTCGGCACCTCCGTCGCTCAGCTCGCAGCACGCACGCCGACCGCCACCGCCATGTCGGCCATCACGATCGACCACATCTCCGGCGGTCGGTTCCGGCTGGGCCTCGGCGTATCCGGTCCGCAGGTGGTCGAAGGCTGGTACGGCCGGCCGTCGAACAAACCCCTGGCCCGCACCCGCGAGTACGTGGAGATCATCCGGCGCGTGGTCGCACGGGAGGAGCCGCTCGACTTCCAAGGCGAGTTCCACCAGCACCCGTACTCGGGCGAGGGCTCGGTCGGGCTCGGCAAGTCGCTGAAGTCGATCGTGCACCCGCTCCGCCGAGAGATCCCGATCTACCTGGGCGCCGAGGGACCGAAGAACGTCGCCCAGACCGCCGAGATCGCCGACGGCTGGCTGCCGCTGTACTACTCGCCGTTCCGCCAGGACGTGTACGCGGATCAGCTCGCCGGCGCCGAGGACGGCTTCCAGGTGGCAGCGCTCGCCATGTTCGGCGTGACCGACGACGACGAGCCCGCCACGATCGAGGACGCGCTGGCCGGCACCCGGGCGATGCTCGCCTTCTACATCGGCGGCATGGGCGCCAAGGGCCAGAACTACCACACCAAGCTGGCGGCGCGGATGGGCCTCGGCGAACAGGCGGAGCGCATCCAGGACCTGTTCTTCGAGGGTCGCGGCGACGAAGCGGTGTTCGAGGTCCCCGTCGAGTTCGCGGACGAGATCTCCCTGGTCGGCACCCCGGCCCGGATCGCCGATCGGGTCGCGGCGTGGAAGGAGTCCGCGGTGACCGAGATCCTCGTCGCCGCCGGGTCCGTCGACCAGGTTCGCCAAGCCGCCGAGATCATCCTCCCGGTCTGACGGTGAGAGCGGTGGGTGGAACCACCGATCGACCGCTCACCCTCGAACTTGGGGGATCTCGACGTGTGAGCCGCCCGATTCCCCCAAGTTCGAGCCCGCCGCCCGAACGTCAGCGGAACTTGGGGGATCTCGACGTCTGAGCCGCCCGATTCCCCCAAGTTCGAGGGATGGTGGCCGGGCTCCGCCATCGCAGCCGGCGACGTTCAGGCCGGGGCGGGCACTCGGGCTGCGACCGTCGGGGCGACGAGCGGCCAGCCGACCTCACGCTCGTACGCGTAGCCGACGTCGAACAGCTCGGCGTCGCGGTGGTGCCGCGCCATCACCTGCAGGCCGACGGGCAGGCCGTCGACCATGCCGGCGGGGATCGACACCGCCGGGTTGCCGTAGATGTTCGAGATGATCGTCAGCCCGCCCATCGTGACCAGGTCGGGGACCCGCTCGACGACGATGTCGATGAGCCGGTTCGACAGCTTCGGGAACGCGCCGTTGGCCACCCGCACGCCGCCGAGCAAGCCGCGGAACACCGCCCGCGCCGCGTTGGAGGACTTGGCCTGGTCCAGGAACGTGGCCGACGGGCTCGACGTGGTGGCATCGGCGGCGAACGCCGGCCCCGGGTTCGTCGCGCAGATGATGTAGTCGACCTTCTCGAACGCGCTGGCCATGGCCTCGTTGGCCTCGATGCGCTGGGCCTCGGCGACCGCGGCGAGGTGCAGGTTGTAGGTGGCCTGGGCCAGGAACACGCCGAGCGCCACCTCGTCGGTCAGGTCCGGGGCGCATTGCGGCCAGCGGTCGCCCAGCTCGGCGAGCAACGTCGACAGGTTCCCCATCGCCCACTGTGCGGCCAGGTTCGGCAGCTGCAGGTCGATGTCGACCAGCTCGAACCCGCAGATCTCGACGAGCGCTGCGGCACGATCGCGGATCTCGGCGTCGACACCGTCTTCCAGGCGGACACCCGCGATCGACGGGAGGATCGCCACCTTGCGGCCCTTGAGCTCGGTGGAGCCCAGGTCCCGCTCCCAGCCACCCGGGTTGGGAAGGCTGGTCGGGTCCCGGGGGTCGACCCCTGCGCACACGTCGTAGTGGCGGGCCGCGTCCCGCACGGAGCGTGCGAGCACCCCGTTGACCACGGTGCCGGGCCGAGAGAACGCCTCGGGGCCACGGGACATCCGACCGAACGTGCCCTTCATGCCGAACAGGCCGTTGTAGCCGGCGGGGATGCGGATCGAGCCGCCGCCGTCGCCGCCGCTGGCGATCGACACCAAGCCGCCCGCCACCGCCGAACCACTGCCGCCGGACGAACCGCCGACGGTGCGTCCGTGGCGCCACGGGTTGTGAGCCACGCCGTTGAGCTTGGTGACGCCGACGTTGAGGCCGCCGAACTCCGAGGCGGTCGTGAGCCCGACGGCCACCACGCCGCCGTCCTCGATGAAGCGGCGGGTGGTCTCCGACGTGTGATCAGCGATGCGATCCTTGAACGCCAGCGATGCGCCGGTGTCGGGCCAGCCCTCGACCTGCTCGAGCTCCTTGATGCCCACCGGTACCCCGCCGAAGGGCTTGGACAGGTCGGCCCGCTCCGCCGCGGCGAAGGCGCGCTCGGGGTCGAGGAAGGAGAAGCAGTTCAAGTCGCTGGCCGCGATGGCGTCGTAGGTCGCCTGGAGCTCTTCGACCGGCGAGCGCTCACCGGCTCGGAAGGCGTCGACGAGCGAACAGGCGTCGCCCAGCCAGGGACCGTCGGAGGGGGAGGTTCCCTCCGACGTCGGGGTTGCAGCGCCGTTCTCGGACATCGCACCATCGTCGCACAAGATGGCGAACCACCTTCAGTCCGCAGTCGACGTGGAGGACGGTCCGGTGCACGGCGGTGTCGGGCCCGGCGGCTTGAATGGGCCCATGCCACGTCAGACGGAGCTGTTCGAAGGTGGGTACGCACGGGAGGTCGTGGAGATCCCCGTGACCCAGGAGCTGGGCGAGTCGTTCATGGCGTACTCGCTGTCGGTCATCACGTCGCGTGCGATCCCCGACGTGCGCGACGGACTGAAGCCTGTGCAACGCCGGATCCTGCACGCCATGGCCGACATGGGGATGCGTCCCGACCGACCGCACCGCAAGTGCGCCAACGTCGTCGGCGAGACGATGGGCAAGTACCACCCGCACGGCGACGGGGCGATCTACGACGCGCTCGTGCGCATGGGTCAGAGCTTCGGCCGCAACATCACGCTCGTCGACCCGCACGGCAACTTCGGCTCCCTCGACGACCCGCCCGCCGCCTACCGCTACACCGAGTGCCGCCTCACGGAAGCAGCGATGGAGATGCTCGCCGAGATCGACGAGGAGACCGTCGAGTTCCGGCCGACCTTCGACGGCGAACGCCAGGAGCCGCTGTTCCTGCCGGCGCGACTCCCCAACCTGCTGGTCAACGGCACCTCCGGCATCGCCGTCGGGATGGCCACGAACATGGCGCCGCACAACCTGCAGGAGGTCTACGAGGCCATCAAGCTGGTGATGACGAAGCGTCGCCCGAAGCCGACCACCGCCGAGCTGATGGCCGTGCTGCCCGGTCCCGACCTCCCGTCGGGTGGCGTGATCGTCGACGACGGCCTCGTCGAGGCGTACGAGACCGGTCGGGGCAGCGTCCGGATGCGGGCATCGGCAGAGATCGTGGAGCTGACCCGAGCGCGCCAGGGCATCGTCGTCACCGAGCTCCCCTACCTCGTCGGCCCGGAGCGGGTGGTCAGCCGCATCCAGGAGCTGATGCGCAACGACAAGCTGCCGCTGGTGTCCGACGTCAAGAACACGTCGGACCGCCACACGGGACTGCGCATCGAGATCGAGCTGCGACCGGGCGCCAACGCCAGGGCGGTGCTGACCGAGCTGTACCGACTCACGCCGATGGAGGACACCTTCGGCATCAACAACGTCGTGCTCGTCGACGGGAACCCTCGGACCCTCGGTCTGTACGACCTGTGCCAGCACTACGTCGACCACCGGCTCGACGTGGTGCGCCGCCGCACGGAGTTCCGCCTGGAGAAGGCCCGCCGCCGACTGCACCTGGTCGAGGGCCTGCTGATCGCGCTCGATGCCATCGACCTGGTCGTGTCGATCATCCGCAGCTCGGAGGACGCTGCGGAGGCGAGGGACCGGCTGATGGCCGAGCTGAACCTGACCGAGGTGCAGGCCGTGCACATCCTGGACATGCAGCTGCGCCGCCTGACCGCGCTCGCCAAGCTGGAGCTGGAGGCCGAGGCAGGCGAGCTGCGTGGTCGCATCGACGACTTCGAGAAGATCCTCGGTTCCGAGCGGCGCCAGCGGACGATCGTGCTCAGCGAGCTCGAGGAGCTGGTCGAGCGCTACGGCTACGACCGCCGGAGCCGGATCGTGACGCCGGACCACCTCGACGACGTGACCATGGAGGAGGCCCAGGCGGAAGAGGCAGCCAACCGGGTCGAGGAGCCATGCGTGGTCGCGCTGTCGACCAGCGGGATGGTCGGCCAGGAACCGGTCAGCGGACCCAGAGCGGCCACACCCGGTCGACACGACGTGATCGCGCAGCGGGTCGCCACCACCACGCACTCCCAGCTGGCCGCGGTGACGTCCCGCGGCCGTGTGTTCCCGGTGTCGGTCGCTGCGGTGCCCGAGGTGACCGGCCGGTCTCGGGGCATGGCGCTGAGCGACATCGTCCCCCTCGACAAGGGCGAGACCGCGCTCACGCTGGTGACCGGGGGCGCGCAGGCACCGCCGGTCCTGCTCGTCACCGCGCAGGGCGTCATGAAGCGGGTCGCCGCCGCGGAGCTGCTCGGGCTTGCCGCCGGACGCACCGCCATCAAGCTCAAGCCCGGCGACTCGGTGGTGGCCGCCACCACCGCTCCCGACGGCGCCGAGCTGGTCGCGGTGGCGTCGAACGCGCAGGCGCTGCGCTGCGACGTCGCGGCCGTACCCGTCCAAGGGGCGGGCGCCGGCGGCGTCGGGGGCATGAAGCTGGGCGACGGGGCGACCGTGGTCGGCGCCGGCATCGCAGGGCCGGGTGCGGTCGTGCTCACCGTGTCCGACGCCCAGACCGCGAAGGTCACCGACGCGGACGAGCTGCCGGTGAAGGGCCGCAACACCGGCGGGCTCCGGCTCACCAAGTTCCGCACCGAGAAGCGGCTGGAGTGGGCCTACGTGGGACCCGACACCGGCGTGCTGGTCGTCGTCGGGGTGGAGGACGCGCCGTCCCGGCCGGACCCCACCCCCGAGACGCTCACCCTGCCCCACACCGGCCGGGACCTGGCGTCCAAGGCGACCAAGCGCCGCTGGCTGGGGGTCGGCACCGGCCGCTGGTGACCCCGTACCGGTTCTCGGTGCAACCAGTTCGGTCCTGGCGAAGCCAGCACACACAGACCGGCGTTCGTCGACACCGCTGGCAGCGATCCGTCATCGACCGCCAAAACCTGTTACCAATTGCCCGAGTCGGAGGGGAAGGCCCCGGCCGATCGAGGGGGAACCATGCGAACGATCCGACGAGCTCTCTTCGTCGCCGCTGCTGCAGCGATCACCACAGCAGCGGCCTGTACACCGAACCCACCGATGGACGACGGCCGCTACGTCGCTCCCACAGGGGTCGACACCGGCGACTGCTCCGCGAGCGCGTCGCCGTGCGCCACGATCACGTACGCGCAGACCCAAGCGGTCGACGGCGAGACGGTCCACGTGGCGGCAGGCACCTACCCTGAGCTCGTCATCGTCACGAAGTCGCTCGTGTTCGAGGGAGCGAACAGCGGGCGCAGCGACGGTGCCGACTTCGACGAGCGGGGCCCGGAGAGCACGGTCAAGGGCTTCCGCACCCCCGGCGAGCCGCACCCGACCCCCGATGGGACCAACGACGTCACCATCGACGGGTTCGAGATCGACCCGCAGGGTGACCCTGCGCTCATCGCTCCCAACACCCACCACCTGGTGGGCCTGTTCGGCGGCAACGACGTGAAGGTGGTCAACAACCGCTTCAACGGCGGCGAGTGGACACCCGACTGCGACTACTCCTGCACCACGATGACCGATGCTGCCGTGATGGTGCGCTCCGGCACCTACGAGGTGGCGAACAACTCGTTCGCCAACTTCCGCCGCCCCATGGATGTCGACCAGGACAGCGCCGAGCACCCGGTCCTCTCCGGCACGATCTCCGGCAACTCCTTCACCCATGTGACGAGCAGGGCGATCTGGATCTCCGAGTACCCCGGCGGTCCACTGCCGGATGCGATCACCGTGACGGGCAACGTCTTCGACGCGACCGGCTGGACCGACGACTCCTACCCGGCAGGGATCGTGATCACCGCTGGCGGCAACAAGATCACCGACAACTCGTTCACCGGGTTCAGCTCGGCGGTGTTCGTCCAGGTGTGCGACGGGACCAACGCTGCTGGTGACATCAACACGTTCACCGGCAACACGTTCACCGACAACCGCTCAGGTCTGCAGTTCTACGTGGCCGCCGACTGCGGCTCCACCTCGGTGCCTGCAGCGATCAGCGGGAACAGCTTCGATGGCGGCACGTGGAGCGGCCCGGGGTCGTTGGCGAAGATCGGAGTCCGCTGGAACGAGGCCGGTGGCAGCCGACCGAACGACCTCACCGCGGAGTGCAACTGGTGGGGCGCCGAGACGGGCCCCGACACCCCCGGAGCCAGCACCACGACGCCCGGCGTCGACGCCTCGCCGTGGAACACCGCTCCGGGTGGTCCCTGCGATGGGGCCTGATCGACACGGGGCCTGATCGACACGGGGCCTGATCGACACGGGGTCGGTCGGGAATCACTGTGAGCATGTCGTCCGGGACGTGGCACCGGGCGTCACCGACGGTGTCGCAGGGCCGTGGGAGACTGCCCGACGCCATGGCAGCCAGCACCCGCCCACCCACGAACCGCTCCGACTCCTACGACGAGAAGAGCATCCAGCTCCTCGAAGGGCTCGACGCCGTCCGAAAGCGCCCCGGCATGTACATCGGCGGCACGGGTCCAGAGGGCCTGCACCACCTGGTTTGGGAGCTCATCGACAACGCCGTCGACGAGGCCGCCGCCGGTCACGCCAACCTGATCGAGGTCACCCTGCACCGGGACGGCTCGGTCGAGGTGGCCGACAACGGTCGCGGCATCCCGATCGGCAAGAAGGACGGCAAGCGCACGGCGCTCGAGATCGTGTTCACCGAGCTGCACGCCGGCGGCAAGTTCGGCGGTGGGGCATATTCGGCGTCGGGCGGCCTCCACGGCGTCGGTGCGTCGGTCGTCAACGCCCTGGCCGCCAAGGTCGTCGCCGAGGTCGACCGCGACGGCGCCACCCACCGGCTCACGTTCGTGCACCGGGTCCCCGGCAAGGTCGACGCCAAGGGCCACTTCAAGCCGGGCTCCGCACTGGAGGTGGTGCGCAAGATCCCGCCCAAGCGAACCGGCACCCGCGTCCGCTTCTGGCCCGACCTGGACATCTTCGACCCCGGCCTGGCGATCGATCCGGAGCTGGTGCGCGACCACTGCGCCCAGGTCTGCTTCCTGGTGCCGGGGCTCAAGGTGCGACTGTTGGACAAGCGCGCAGCGGGTCGGGAGCCCGAGGAGTTCCTCGCCCGCGGCGGGCTGGCCGACCTCGTGGAGACGCTGAGCATCGGCGATCCGGTGACCGAGGTCATCACCCTGCACGGCGTCGGCACCTTCGAGGAGAAGATCCCGATCGACGGCAAGATGAGCCTGGTCGAGCGCAGCTGCACCGTGGACGTCGCGCTGCGCTGGGTCAAGGGCTACGACACGGTGCTGTCCAGCTTCGTCAACACGATCCCCACCTCCGAGGGCGGCACCCACGTCTCGGGCTTCGACCGGGCGCTGACCAAGGTCGTCAACGACTCGCTGCTCGCCGGATCCAAGAAGCTCGCCAAGCTGGCCAAGTCGGGCAAGGACCGGGCGGAGAAGTCCGACGTGCAGGAGGGCCTGGTCGCGGCGATCAAGGTCACGTTCCCCGAGCCGCAGTTCAAGGGTCAGACCAAGCAGGAGCTCGGCACCCCGGCCATCGGTTCGATCGTCTACGAAGTCGTCCGCGACAACCTCGGCAACTGGCTCGACGGCGGCGGCAAGAAGACCCACATCAACGCCCTGCGGGAGAAGCTGACCCAGGCGGTGCTCAGCCGGGTGCAGGCCAAGGCCAACCTCGACGCCCGTCGCAAGGCCTCCGCCCTCAGCTCGGCGGGCATGCCCGACAAGCTGGCCGACTGCCGGGTCCACGGTCCCGACTCTGAGCTGCTCATCGTGGAGGGCGACTCCGCGGCCGGCCCCGCCAAGGCGGGGCGCAACGCCGAGTACATGGCGGTGCTGCCGCTGCGGGGAAAGGTCGTCAACGCCGGCAAGTCCACGCTCAAGCAGGTGGTGGAGAACGCCGAGGCGCAAGCGCTGTTCACCGCCATCGGCGCGGGCTCGGGCAAGGACTTCAAGCTGGAGAACGCCCGGTACGGCCGGATCATCATCCTGTGCGACGCGGACGTCGACGGCAGCCACATCCGCTGCCTCCTGCTCACGCTCATCCACGCCTACATGCGCCCGCTCCTCGAGGACGGTCGCGTGTTCGCAGCGCAGCCCCCGCTCTACACGGTCAAGGTGGGCGACCGGAACATCCATGCCTTCTCCGAGGAGGAGAAGCTCACGCTGACCGACGAGCTCACGCGAGGCAACCGCAAGGCGGAGAACCTTCAGTGGGTCCGCTTCAAGGGCCTCGGCGAGATGGACGTGGAGGAGCTGGCCGTCAGCTGCCTGGATCCGGGCACCCGGATCCTGCGACGCCTGACGATGGACGACGCGACCGCGGCAGCCGAGGCCGCCGAGCTGTTCGACACGCTGTTCGGCAACGACGTCGCCAAGCGTCGCCAGTACCTGCTCGCTCACTCCGACCTGGTCGACCGGGACGCACTCGACGTCTGAGCCCCGATCGAGCTGAACCCAGCTCCAGGCGTCTCCACGCGCAACGGCGGACCCTTGCGGGTCCGCCGTCGGCCGACCGCTCACGTCAGGGGGGTGTCGTGGCGGTGCTGGTCACCGGGACGAGGGGGGATCGTCCGGGCCAGATCGTGGAGGCCGCGCCGTGCGGGCCTCGGTTGATGTGTGCTCAGGCAGCCGCGACCGACGCGACGGGAGCGCTGCGGTCGAGCAGCTGGTCGGTCAGCGGGGTCGCCGACTTGGCGGCCGCCACGGCCACGGACTTGGTGGCGTTGACGACCTTGGTGGCGAACTTCGCCTGGTTGTCGATGAGCTCGAGGGGGCTGGGGAAGACCTCGGCGTACGGCAGCGCCGGAACCTCGGGCACACGCTCGAGCAGGAACTCGACGACGGCGGCGACCGCGTCGGCGACGGGCTGCTTGGTGCTCTTCACACCGGTGATGACCTTGTCCTGCAGTTCGGTGACGGGGTCGAGCAGGTTGTCCATGTTGTCCTCCTCCAGAGGGGCGGCCGTCGCTCGGAAGCGGGGGGTTCAGCCGGCCGTCGTGATGTGCTTACTCTAGCAAGCACCTGCGAGCTATGTCAACCGTTTCGCTTGCTGCAGTTCGCACTCGGTCATGGCCCGGGAATGTTCGGGACCTGATCTCCGTTGTCCGAGGACGCGATACCTGACTAACTTGGTCGGGTATCAGTGACGACTGCGGCAACCGCTGCCGCGTCGACGGAGATCAGAGGAGCACCACATGGCCATCCGGCTGGGCGACGACGCCCCCGACTTCACGATCGACACCACCGAGGGCACCGTCGACTTCCTGGACTGGAAGAAGGGCAGCTGGGCGGTCCTGTTCAGCCACCCCAAGGACTTCACCCCCGTCTGCACCACCGAGCTCGGCACGGTCGCGAAGCTCAAGGACGAGTGGGACAAGCGCAACGTCAAGGTGATCGGCCTGTCGGTCGACGGCTTGTCGGACCACGAGGGCTGGAACAAGGACATCGAGGAGACACAGGGCATCGGCCTGAACTTCCCGCTGATCGCGGACCCCGACCACAAGGTCGCCGACCTCTACGACATGATCCATCCGAACGCCAACGACACGCTCACCGTGCGCTCCGTGTTCATCATCGGCGCCGACGACAAGGTCAAGCTGATCCTCACCTACCCGGCCTCGACCGGCCGCAACTTCGACGAGATCCTCCGGGTCATCGACTCCCTGCAGCTCACCGCCGGTCACAAGGTCGCCACGCCGGCCAACTGGGAGAACGGCCAGGAGGTCATCATCGTCCCGGCAGTCTCCAACGACGACGCCAAGGCCATCTACCCCGACGGCTGGCGCGAGGAGAAGCCGTACCTTCGCTACGTCAAGCAGCCGGGTTGAACCGACGAGCAGCCGGGCTGAACCGGCCGCTCGTCTCACCTGAGCCCACGAACGGAGAGCACGAGGCGGGCCGTCGGTCCGCCTCGTGCCGCGTCCGGGCGAAGTCCGTGCGACGTTCCGCGGCGCATGGTCCGCGCCCTCGACCGCCCCAGCGCCCATCATGGTGACATGTGTCCCAGCACGCGACGGTCCGAGGCCTCCGGACCGCGGTTCAGCGTGGTGCTGCCGGTACGCGACCGGGCCCACATCGTCGGCCGAGCAGTCGCCGCCGTCCTGGCTCAGACCTTCGGCGACCTCGAGCTCCTCGTGGTCGATCTCGGCTCGTCGGACAGGACCCTCGATGCTGTCGACGAGGTCGCCGACGACCGGGTCGTGGTCGTCGACCGCGCCGCTGCCGGCCAGCTCGACCTGTCGCCGTGCGTGGCTGCGTTGGACACCGCCCGCGGAGAATGGGCGACGGTGCTCAACGCTGACTGCGAGGTCGACTCGAGCTGGCTGGCCCGCATCGGCCGGCTGGTCGACTCCACCGAGGCCCACTTCGTGAGCTGCGGGGGCCGCCAGATCGACGACCGGGGTTCGGTCACCGAGTTCCGACCCGTCGCCGCCGGAGGCGGGTCGCTCGCCTGCCTGAGAGCTGGGGCGTTCGCCACCACCATCCAGCGGCTTCGGGCCGCGGTCGACCTCATCGGATCCGAACTGGACCCGCGTCATGGCGAGGTCACCACCGATCCCGCCGGTCACTTCGGTCGCATCGCGCTCGACCTGGCGGTGCTCGACGGCGACCTCGTGGTGCACAGCCCGGAGCTGCTGGTGTCGTGGCACGAGCCGGCCGGGATCGACGCCGCCGAGCCGTCGTTCCTCACCGACGACGAGCTGCGGTTGCACCTGGCGTACCAGGGGATCGACGCCCTCGCCCGCACCCCGATCCCCGACGGCGAGCTGCTGGCCCGCTACGCGACCTCAGGCGGCGTTGCCGCGGCGCGCCTCCAACAGGGTCGCGACGCCCGTCGCCTTCTGCGCATCGCGTGCCGGGCACGGCCCGAGGTGCGCGACCACTGGACACGGCTGTTCGCCGCGCACCTCGGCCCGCTGGGTCAGCGCATGTTCACCGAGGCACCTGGCCCCTCGTTCGGGTGAGGTCAGCGGACGTCGGCACCTGTCTCTGCTGACGAGTCCCACCTTCGAGGTTCTGCGCGCGAGCGCTACGGGTAGTGTCGACGAACCGCTCGGACCGACCAGGGGGTACCCACGTGTCCACCGCCAGCCCGCCGCCCGTCGGGGCCGCAACGACCAACGTCGCCGCCGCCGGGGCGATCGACGCCCGCAAGGTCTACGGCGAGGGCGACACTGAGGTCCGAGCGCTCGACGGCGTGACGATCAGCTTCGAGCGCAGCCGCTTCACCGCGATCATGGGCCCGTCCGGCTCGGGCAAGTCCACGCTGATGCACTGCCTCGCCGGCCTCGACCGACTGAGTGCGGGGCGCGTGTTCATCGGCGACACCTACCTCGACGACCTGTCCGAGGGTCAGCTCACCGAGCTCCGCCGGGACAAGATCGGCTTCGTCTTCCAGGCGTTCAACCTCATCCCGACGCTGTCGGCTGCAGAGAACATCACGCTCCCGATGGACCTCGCCGGCCGCAAGTCGGACACCGAGTGGATGAACCAGGTGATCGACACCGTCGGCCTGCGCAGCCGGCTCTCGCACCGCCCGAGCGAGCTGTCCGGTGGCCAGCAGCAGCGTGTGGCCGTCGCACGAGCGCTCGCCAGCCAGCCCGAGATCGTCTTCGCGGACGAGCCGACCGGCAACCTGGACTCGCGTTCGGGCGGCGAGATCCTGCAGTTCATGCGCCACGCCGTCAGCGACCTGCGCCAGACGATCGTGATGGTCACCCACGACGCCGGCGCCGCCGCCCACGCGGACCGCGTGGTGTTCCTCGCCGACGGTCAGATCGTGACCGAGATGTCGGACCCGACGGTGGCGGGCGTCCTCGACCTCATGAAGCAGCTCGGGGACTGATCGCGTGCTCCGGGTCGCCATCAAGGACCTGATGGCGCGCAAGCGCCGCCTGGTCACGACCTCGATCGCCGTCCTCCTCGGCATCGCGTTCCTGACCGGGACGCAGCTGCTGTCGGCCACGCTGAGCGACTCGATCAAGTCGCTGGTCGGCGACGTCTACGAGGGCGTCGACGCCGTCGTCCGCTCCCCCGACACGACCCAGACCCCGTTCGGCCAGCCGCTGCGCAACCCGGTCCAGGCATCGCTGCTGCCACAGGTCGAAGCGGTCGACGGGGTGTCGGTCGCCCAGGGCATCGTCGAGTCCACCGGCAACGAGTTGGTCGACCAGGACGGGAAGGTGTTCGGCGGCGGCATCGGTCCGCCGACGATCACCTACAACTGGGTCGAGGACTCCATCATGGGCACGGGCGGCGTGCGTGAGGGTCGCGGACCGACGACCGACGCAGAGATCGCCATGGACGGCACGTCGGCCGATGCGCTGGGCCTCGAGCTCGGCGACGAGGTCCGGATCGCCACGCTCAACCAGGGCGTGAAGACCTACACCCTCGTCGGCGTGGTCGGCTTGGGCGAGGACGGCAAGGGCAGCACCGGCGCCAAGCCGATCTTCTTCACCACCGCCGAGGCGCAGGCGCTGACCGGCCAGCCCGACCAGTTCAACTTCATCGTGACCAGAGCCGACGACGAGATCTCCGAACGTGAGATCGCGACCCGGCTCGCCGACGCGCTCCCCGACGAACAGGTCGTCACGGGGTCGCAGTTCGTGGAGGAGAACCAGGAGGCGATCTCCCAGTTCGTCGACATCCTGGCGGTCTTCGTCAGCGTGTTCGGCTACATCGCCCTGTTCGTCGCGGTGTTCATCATCTACAACACGTTCTCCATCCTCGTGCAGCAGCGCACCCAGGAGACCGCCCTGCTGCGGGCGGTCGGCGCCCGTCGCCGTCAGGTGCTGGGCGCCGCGCTGCTCGAGGCCGTGATCGTGGGCGCGATCGCCTCGCTCCTGGGGCTGATCGGCGGCGTGGCCCTCTCGACGGGGCTCGTGTCGCTCGTCGGATCGTTCTTCCCCGCGTCGAGCGGCATCACCCTGCCCGGCCCCAGCACGTTCGTCTTCGCCGTCGTCGTCGGCGTGGGCATCACGGTCGTGTCCGCACTCGCACCGGCCTGGCGCTCCAGCCGCGTCCCGCCGATCGCTGCGCTGAGCGAGGTGTCGATCGACCGATCCAACCTGTCTCGGTCGCGGATCGTGCTCGGCGTCGTGCTGCTCGTCGGCGGTGCCGCTCTGATCGGCTCGGGCCTGGCCGACCTCGGACCCAGCCCGCTGTTCCTGGTCGGCTTCGGCGCAGTGCTGGTGCTGGTGTCGGTCTCACTGGTCATCGGTCCAACGATCGCGTCGCCGATCAGCCGGCTCCTGGCCATGCCCTTCGCTGCGGTCGGCGGCGTCGCCGGCCGGCTCGCAGGAGAGAACGCGGCGCGCAACCCCAAGCGCACCGCCGCCACCGCGGCCGCGCTGACCATCGGCGTCACGCTCGTGACGCTGATCGCGATCATCGCGTCGTCGATCAAGGCCAGCACCGACGCCGTCATCGACCAGTCGATCAAGGCCGACTACGTGGTCGCCACCGCGTCGATCACGTCGTTCGGCTCCATGCCGCAGGACCTGAGCACGCAGATCGCCGAGCTCGACGACGTGGAGTCCGTGAGCCCGATCCGGTTCGGCTTCATGCGACTGCTCGACGCCAAGGCCCTGGCGAACGCCGCGAACACGACCACCACCACCGTGCCGACCGGGACCTTCGGCATCACCGACGACGCGCCGGCGGGCGACGACACGACGGTCCTCGGCATCGACCCCTCGACGTGGTTCGACGTCGTCGACGCCGGCAGCCTGGAGGGTTCGCCGTCGGATCTGACGGCCGACACGATGGCAGTGCAGAAGGACTTCGCTGAGGACCGTGGATGGCACCTGGGCGACACCATCCCCGTCTACTTCGGAACCTCCGGCGAGCAGCAGCTGAAGGTCGCGACGATCTTCGAGACGAACATCGGCCAGGGGAGCATCTGGCTGCCGATGGAGACCTTCGCCGCCAACCAGCTGCCGTTGTTCAACTCGGACTACCAGATCTTCGTGACCGCCGAGGACGGCGCGTCGAGTGCCGAGCTGCGCACGCAGCTGGACGATCTGGTCAAGGACCTGCCGACCGTGACGGTGCAGGACCTGCAGGAGTACATCGAAGCGCAGACCGGGCCGATCGACACGTTCCTGCGCATCGTCTACGGCCTGCTCGGTCTGGCGATCGTCATCGCATTGATCGGCATCGCCAACACCCTGTCGCTGTCGATCCTGGAGCGCACGCGCGAGCTCGGCCTGTTGCGGGCGGTCGGCATGTCCCGCAAGCAGCTCAAGCGGACGGTTCGCTACGAGGCGGCGATCATCGCCGTGTTCGGTGCGCTCATGGGCCTGGTGCTCGGCATCGCGTTCGCGGGAGCGCTGACGGTCGCGATCGCTGCGAGCAACCCCGGCATCTTCACGTTCAACCTGCCGGTCGGCCAGCTCGCGATCATCACCGTGGTCGCCGCTCTGGCCGGCGTGGTCGCCGCGTGGCTCCCGTCGCTGCGAGCGGCACGGCTCGACGTGCTGGCCGCCATCTCCTCCCCCTGACCCTCACACCCCTCTCACCGGTTCTGTTCTTCAGAATCGACCGATTTGGGTCGATTTTGCAGAACAGAACGAGCGGTGGGGGCGAGCTGACAGGCTGGCGGCCATGAGCACCGCGCCTGGAGAGCTGTCCGACGACGCCCTTTCGTTCCTGAACGAGTACCACCTGGCGAGCCTCACCACGTTGCGGGCCGACGGCTCACCGCACGTCGTGCCCGTCGGGTTCTCCTACGACCCCTCGGCGCGGCTGGTGCGGATCATCACCTTCGCCTCATCGCAGAAGGTCGCGAACGCCCGGCGGGGCGGTCGGGCCGCCGTCAACCAGGTCGACGGCGGCCGCTGGCTGACCCTCGAGGGCGCGGTGTCGGTCACCGAGGATCCCGAGCGGGTCGCCGCGGCGATCGCCGGCTACGCCGCCCGCTACCGCGAGCCGGGCGAGCGCGCCGACCGCGTGGCGATCGAGATCGCCGTCGACAGGGTCCTCGGTCGCGCCTGACCGACCGCGGACCCGACTGCCCGTCCCGACCGCCGACCCCAACCGCCCACCCCGACTCTGACGAGAAGTCAGCACCGTTTCGGTCGGATTCGTACCGCAGAGTTGGGTCCACCGCGACCCCGTGTGCGGGCACCGCCGTCAGACGAGCGGGAAGTAGCCGGGGACCTGTCCGTGCGGAACACCCAGGTACACCTTGGCCTCGGGGTGCCCGCCGAAGCGGCCGTGGCTCCAACGCACCTCCACGTGACCGGCCACCTCGCTCGCCGCGCCGCCTGCTCGGTCGCGCACCGCCGCCCGCCAGCCGACGCGGGCCTGACCCCCGGGCTCGGCGAAGACCTCGAAGCGACGCAGCTCGAAGGCCTGGTTCCAGTCCCAGGGCGTCGCGACCCGAACCCGCAGCGAACCCGATCGGCCGGTGCCGAGCACGAAGTAGGGTGCCGCCGCCAGCCGCAGGATCCGCCACAGCAGCCGACGATCTCGACCCGAGCCGACGGCCAACGCCGTGCTCCACCGCTCGACGGAGCGTTCGGCGACGACGTCGACCAGCGATTGGTAGGCGGCCGAGCAGTCCGACCCCCAGTCCTTGGGGAGCTGATGGCGGAGCGCGCCACGCTGGGTGCCGGTGAGCGCCCGCACCTGTTCCGGCAGCGGTTCCGCCGCGTCGAGCGCCGACCCGTCGCGCAGCACCAAGGAGTCGCCGAACGCCCGTCGCACCACCTGGTACAGCTGCTGGTGCTCGACCGGCGCAACCACGTCGAACCAGTTCTCGTCGGAGCGTCGAACGCTGCCTCCGGTCAGCAGGCGATCGAACACGGCGGCAGGCGCTGCGTTGTGCAAGACGTTCGAGAGGTACTTGCAGCTGACGAGGAAGACGTGGTCGATGCGGAGGTCCGCCGGCACCGACTCGTCGCCCGGATCCCGATGGCCGCCCTTCCACTCGACGAGCACCGGACGGCGACCGCGCAGCCCGTCGGTCGCTCGCAACAGTGCACGACCGTTGTTCCACGCGGCCAGCACCTCCCCCCGGTGCGTCCCCTCCGCGTGGGCCTGGACCAGGCGGGTCCAGGTGGCGTCGTCGACGTTGCGCAGCTCAGCGGGAACGGGCCCGTTCAGGACCTCGTCGGGGTGCTCGGCGCCCAGCGCTCCCAGGCCGGTGACGATCTCGGTGATCTCGGTCCGCAGCGCCGGCATGCCGTCATCATCGCCGACCTGGCCCGACCCCCAGCGCGAGTTCTGTGTGCAACCAGCGCGGCCTCACGCAACTCAACACACACAGAACGGGTGGGGGCGGGTTCTGTGTGCAACCGGTGCGGCCCCCACGCAACTCAACACACACAGAACGGGTGGGGCAGGGCGCTACTTGGTCAGCGCGCCGGCGTCGACGGCGATCGACGAGCCGGTGATGTAGCGGGCGTCGTCGGAGCACAGGAACAGGACCGTGTTGCTCACGTCATCCGCGAAGATCCACGGGTTGCCCATGGGCTGCATCTCCTTGAGGAACTCCGCCGCCTCGTCCTCACCCGGGTCGGGGTGGTCCATGCGCACCAGCTTGGGGAACACGTCGTTGATGATCATCGGCGTGTACACCGACGTGGGGTGCACCGAGTTCACGCGCACCTGGTTCGGTGCGAGCTCCAGGGCGAGCGAGCGCATGAGGCCGACCACGCCGTGCTTGGCCGCTGAGTAGGCGGGAGCGCCGTAGAAGCCCTTGAGCCCGGCGGTCGACGACGTGATGACGATCGCCCCGCCCTCGTTCTGCTCGACCAGCTGGCGGATGCCGGCCTTGACCGTGTGGTACACGCCGTTGAGGTTGATGTCGACGGTCTCGTTCCAGCTGTCGTCGGACACGAACTGCACCGGCATGGGTGAGTACGTGCCGGCGTTGGCGAGGATCACGTCGAGCCGGCCGAACTTGTCGATGCCCGCGGCGACCGCGGCCTTGAGCGCTTTGCGATCCCTGACGTCGGCCTGCTCGGCGTGCATCGCGCCGCCGGCGGCCTCGACCAGGCGGACCGTCTCGGCCAGGTCCTCGGGGGTCGAGAGCGGGTAGGGCGCGTGCTCGATGTCGTGGCAGATGTCGACGCCGATGATGCGGGCGCCCTCCTCCGCGAAGCGGACGGCGTGGTTGCGGCCCTGACCCCGGGCTGCGCCGGTGATGAAGACGACCTTGCCCTCGAAGCGACGGTTGCGATCCACGGTTCTCCCTGGCCGGTCGCGCCGGCGGTCTCGATCCGATCGGGGTGTGCGGACCACCTCCGTCGAACTGGACAGGTGTCCAAGTACGGACGGGAGATTAGACCCGGGGCAGCCGGCCTAGCGACCCAGCGTCAGGCCCTTGTACCCCTCGACGAAGCCGGCCGCGATCAGCGCG
>JACDJC010001202.1_pt1 | contig 23790 bp, 21 predicted proteins | sample 7454191 | NCBI WGS metagenome assembly JACDJC01 (sample SAMN14253291, study PRJNA609438) | sludge metagenome | isolation source: sludge after 25d culture with pyrite and EDTA | collected 2018-12-20 | reverse complement strand
GCGGTGCAGGAAGCCCAGCTCCACCACCTTGTTGAGGGTGGTCTCGATCTGGTCCACGAGCCGGGCCTCGTTGGACGCGTCGGGCAGGAAGACCCGCACCAGATCCACGATCGCATCGCGCGACAGGACCAGGCGCGTGTCCCCGCCGCCCGCATCGGATTCCGCCAGCTTCTTGCGCAACAGCGCCAGCAGCAGGCTGACCGGAAACGACAAGGGCCGGCGCACCAGCAGACGCGGCAGGCGCGGGGCCGAATCCCCCTCGCCCGGATCCGGACGGCTTTTCAGGAAGGCGTAGCCTTCGGCCTCATCGAGCACCAGATCCAGATTCAGCACCGCGGCGTAGTCGCGCACGCGGGCCTGCAGGCCCAGGAGCGCCACCCACTGCCGCTCGTCCTGTTCGCGATACAGGACGCCCTTGAGCAAGCCGATCAACAGCACCGACAGATCGGGCTCGACCGGTGCATCGGAAGATCCCGGCTCGACGCCCGGTTCGAAGTCCGGTTCGAAGTCCCGTTCGACGTCCGGTTCGACGTCCGGTTCCTGGGGGTGGGGATCCATGGTGGGTCTCGATGATTCAGGTGGGTTCACGGTGTGGCCGTGTGGCTGTGTCGCTGTGTGGCTGTGTGGCTGGCTGTGTGTGGGGGGGGGGTGTCCGTGTGTTCCTGTGTCCCTGTGGCCGTGTGGCGGTGTGGCCGTGTGGCGGTGTCCGGTGACATCAGCGCATGAAGATCACCCGTGGCAGCCGCGCGCAGCGGCTCACCGCGCCGCCGGCGGCGTCCTGGCCCTGCCAGAAGACGGGTTCGAGCGTGTCCTCGTCCATCACCGCCGCAAACGCGTCGCTGCCAATCTGCAGATAGGCTACCAGTTCTGCCAGGCCCTGTTCCAGCGGCTGCAAGGCCACCAGTTCGCGCAGGGTCACCTGGGCCTTGTCCTGCAGGGCATGGCGAATGTGGCGCAGCAGCCGGACCTTGTCCACTACGACCTGATCGAACAGGGCCGATGGATCGATGTCTGCATCGCCAGCCTGCAAGATCAGATCCGTGATGACCGGCCGACTTGCCGGCGTGAACAGGGGACGTTCCATGGGCAGCTGGATCTCGGCCTGGGCGGCCGCCATGCGCATCACCACCCCGGTGGGCGGGGCGTCACGCAAGGCCAGCGCCCTGGCCTCGATGCTGCGCAGAATGTCCATGATGCGGCGATTCTCGAGCCAGGCCTGATCGTCCAGAAAGCGGCGCAGCTGCTGCGACAGCCCCGCCACGGTGCGCTGGGTGTGTTCGCCCGCCTCCATCCAGTCGTAGTGCACGCGCCGCATGCGCGGGTCAGGTGCCGTGGCCGCGACGGCCGGCAGGGCCAGCACGCGATCCAGCAGCGCGTTCAGTTCCTCCTGGCGGCGGCTGGACAAGAGAAAATCCCAGAAGGCGCGAAAGCTTCGGCCCTGATCGGAATCGGCAATCGCATCGCGTTCGCCCATGATCTGCTCCAGCAGCTCGCCCTTGCTGCCCTCCCACAGGGCGATGCGCTCGCGCACGCGCCGATCCAGCTGACGAAAATTGTGTTCCACCTCGCGGAAATCCGCCAGCAATTCGCGCGCGCCCTGCATGAACTGCTGAAAGCGGTCCCTCAGGGCGGTGTCGTCCAGCAAGGGAATGTCGCCTGCCTGCACGCGCAGCATTTCCGCATCGATCTCGTCGCGTTTCTTCTGCAATTCCGCCAGGCGCCGGGCCGGATCCGCCTCGCTGCCTTCGCTCATTTGCTGCAGCAGGGCGAACAGGGTCAGCAGGCGGGATTCCGTTCCCACGAACTGCCGCTCGGACAGTTCGGAGAGCCAGGCTATGGCCTTTTCCGTGGCCGGCGTCAGATCGAATTGCGGCTCGTCGGTGCCCGCGCGGTAGAACTTGCGCAGCCAGCCCTTTTCCGGCGTGGCCCAGTCGTTCAGGTAGTCGATGGCCGCCTTCGGAAAGGCGGCATCGCCCAATTGCAGGCGCAAGGCATAGAGCTCGTCTTCCAGCGCCTCGGCCAGGTCGGCGGCCGCCATGACGCGCACGTTGGGCAGCACGAAGGCGCGCTGCAGAAAGGCCGCCACCAGGGGAGCATGGTCCGAGCGCAACAGGCGCCATGCCGGATGATGGGTCCGCAGGGCATCGAGGGTGGCAAAATCCAGGCTCATGAAGGGATGGGTTGAAGACGGCCGCCGGCCCGGATTGCGGCAGCGTGCAATCCGGACGAAACCTTCATTCTAATGCAGCGGGATGCCGGCAAGGCCGGACTGCCTGGCGAACGACCCTTGGGCCGGGCGGATGCTCACTGATCCGGCTTGCCGGCATGGGCCTGGAACACGGCATTCAATTCCGGGTGCGACATGGCGCCCTCGAAGCCATCGAAGCGGCCTTTCTGCGCCAGCAGGCGTGCGGCGCGCTGAAAGCCGCCCCAGGCGGCACGCGCCAGCGCGCCGCCGACACTGATGCGGCGCACGCCCAGCGCGGCCAGATCCTGCACCGTCCATTCGCTGACAGACCCCACCAGCACGTTGACGGGCCGGGGCGCCACGGCCGCCACCACGGCGGCGATCTGCTCGCGCGTGCGGATGCCGGGTGCGTAGAGGCAATCGGCCCCCGCCTCGGCGTAGGCCTGCAGGCGGGTGATGGTATCGGCCAGATCCGGACGCCCGACGATGAAATTTTCGGCGCGGCCCACCAGCAGGGTATCGCCCCCGGCGGCATCGATGGCGGCGCGCGCGGCACGCATCCTGGCGACCGCATCGTCCAGCGTGCGCAAGGGTGTCTGCGGATTGCCGGTGGAGTCTTCGATCGACAGGCCCGCCACACCGGTCTCGATCGCCAGGCGCACGCTCTCGGCGACCCCATCCGGATCACGCCCGAAACCACCCAGAAAATCGGCGTTGATCGGCAGGTCCGTAGCCTCGACCAGCGTGCGCAGATGCGCCAGCACGGAGGCACGCGGCTCCGAACCATCCGGATACCCGCGGGACCAGGCATGGCCGGAGCTGGTCGATGCCAGGGCCTTGAAGCCCAGTTGCTGCAGAAACAGGGCGCCGCCGACATCCCAGGGATTGGGCAGCACAAAGCAGCCCTGTACATGAAGCGCCTTGAAGGCGGCGCGCTTTTGCTGAACGCTCAGTGACATGAAGCCTCCGTACCGTGTGAATCAAGCCAGATAATCGTGCACGACCCGCCCCAGACCCAGGGTCAGGTCGGTCAATACGTGGGCACCCGAGAGCACCTCGAGCACGGGCAGGTCCGCCACCGGGGCCAGGGCGTGCGCGTAGAGTTCCAGCGCGGCCGGCCCCTCCCAGGCGCCCTTGACCACCAGATTTTCCAGCTTGTAGGTCACCAGCTCGCAGATACGCGGCGTGCAATCCACATCCGGAATGATCTTCAGCAGGTAATTCGGCTGGCTCAGGCTTGCCAGCACCTTGTCGCGGTCCATTGCGCGGTGCTTGTAACCCATGGTGCCGGTGGCGATGCGCACCGGGCCGTAATCCAGCGTGCCCAGCAGCGTGTCCGCCCTGACGGACAGCGTCGGCTTGGCCAGTTTTTTGGGGAAGCCCCAGATCTCGCGCCCGCCGGCGATGGGGGCCTCGTCGTCCAGGTACATGGCGATCTGATAGGTGCCGGGCTCGCCTTGCCAGACCACCGGAACCACCAGCCCGGATTCGGTATAGCTGCCAAACCCGGTGGAGTCCGGCATGCGGATGAATTCGAACTTGGCCTCGTCACTGGCAGGCACCAGCGGTTCGGGCACCATCGCCCGCAGTGCATCGGGATCGGTGCGGTAGGTGACCACGAAAAATTCGCGGTCGACGAAATGATAGGGCCCCGGCGGATACGAGGGGCTGGTCAGGGGCATGGCGAAGGCTCGCTGGGCAACAGCGTCTGATTTCATGGAACGTTCTCCTGAGCACCCCGGCCCGGCGTGCTGGTCAGGCGATCCTGGTCGAAACTGAAGCGGGATGCAAGGTGATCTGCAGCGCTGAAGCAAGCGGGGCGATGTTGGCGCGAGCCTTTGAACACATTCTTGGGTTCAGCGTTGATTGTGGGCCAGACCCGGCGGATCCGCAAGCGGCTCAGCGTGAGGGCTGCCGGACCCTGGCCGGCATGAAGCGCCACGCAATCAGCCAGCCCAGCGCCTGCACGGCGATCACGACGGCCACCGTGGCAGACCAGCCGCCCCAGGAGTAGGCAATGCCACAAGCCCAGGCGCCCGCAAAGCCGCCGCAATAATACGCAGCGTAATACAGGCCGCTGGCCTGCGAACGCCCGCTGCTGATGCGGTAGGCGATGAAGCTCATGGTGGCCGACTGGGTGATGAAGACGCCGCAGGCGGCCACGGCCAGGGCGGCCACGATGGCCCAGGCCGGTGGCGTGAGCGTCATCAGAACGCCCAGCACCGACAGGCCGATTGCCAGCAGCACCGTGTGCCTGACGCCGATGCGTGGAATCACGCGTCCGGCCAGCGGCGTCACCACCGCCCCCAGCAGATAGACCGCAAAAATGTTGGCAAGCTGACCCGAGCTGAAATGATAGGGCGCCGCCGCCAGATGCAGGTTCACGAAGGTGAACAGGCCCACCAGTGCGAACAGCACGGTGAAGCCCAGGGCACAGGCCGCCTGCAGCGACGGATTGCACAAGAGCTGGCCCAGCGTCTTCAGACTGGCGGCAAAACGCGTACCGGGCACAAAGTGGCGCGAAGCGGGAAGGCCCCGCCACACCACGAGGGCACCCGCCAGGTTCAGTACCGCCATCACGCCAAACGCCGCACGCCACGGCATGTATTCGACGAAATGCCCCAGCAGGAAGCGCCCCGAAAAGCCACCCAGGACAGAGCCCGCGATGTAGACCGTCATCATCCGCACCATGGCCGACCCGCGAAATTCCTCGCCGACATAGGCGATGGCCACGACCGACACGCCCGGCACCGCCAGCCCTTGCAGGAAACGCAACACCAGCAGGCCGTGCACGGTCTGCACCTGGGACATCAGCGCCGTGGGTATGGCCAGCGCAAAAACCGAAGCCACCACCAGCCACTTGCGCCCGAGCGCATCGGAGAGCATGCCGACAAAGGGCGATATCAGCGCCACCGCCAGCACGGTCATGCCCACCGAATTGCCGATTTCAACCACCGAGGCGTTCAGATCGCGCTGCAACTGCGGCAGGATCGACTGCACCGAATAGACCTGCACGAAGGCAAACACGCCCACCAGCGCCACGGTCAGCATCAGCAGGCGATCAGGATGGTCGTTGTAATCAGGGACAGTGGCAGAGGCTGACATGCGAGGTGCAGGATGTTTCGGGAAGGTGCGCTTGCGGCACCGAACGGACGGGCCTCGCCTGCCCTGCCATGCACCACGAGGCCGGCGCTCAGGGCTGGCAGACACGCATCCAGCCGGAGGGCACCCCATTATAGGCTGACGCTTCCAGTGCCGCCCGGCCTCCGGATGGCACGGCCCGACACCAGGATCGACGCGCGACAAGGGGTGCAGGGCGAGCAGGCAGCAGCGAGCGCGCGTACTGACGGACCAGCAGGCCCCAGGCAGGAACCGACTGAAGCGGAATTGCATCGGCAAAGCAGGATTGCATCAGCAAAGCAGGATTGCATCACCGAAGCCAAGCCGCATCAGTCGGTCTCAGTCAGTCCCAGTTCAGTGAGCAGCCAGTCGCGAAAGACCGCGATCGTCTGACGCTGAACCCCCAGGCCGGAGTAAGCGAGATAGTGCCCGGTATAGCGGATCTCGCGCTCCTGGCCAGCAAGCGGGCGCACCAGACGGCCGTTGCGGATTTCTCGCTCGGCCAGGCGCGTGGATTCCAGAGCTACCCCCAGGCCGTCGGCGGCGGCACCGATTGCCAGGAAACTCCGGTCGAAACGCGCGCCCTGGGGGGCTCGTATGGGCAGACCATTGAGTTCGAACCATGACGGCCAGCGGAACTGCTTGTACTCGCTCTGGATCAGGGGAACATGCGCCAGGTCCGAGGGGTGGCGGATCCGACTGGCGACCTCCGGACTGCACAAGGGCGTCAGAAGCTCCTCGCCCAGCGGGATGACGATATTGTCCTCGAAATGGGGTTTTCCATAGCGAATGTCCACATCAAACTCGTCGACTCCAAACCGGACTTGATCCATGTCTGCCGCCATTTTCAGATCCACCATGGGGTTCGCCGCAAAGAACCCCGACAGTCTGGGTGCCAGCCATTGCGCGGCAAAGCTCGGGGCGACATGCAGGCGCAATGCGGTCGGCCCGCGGGCAGCGACCGTATCGATGCCAAATCGCAGGTCATCGAAGGCACGCGCCACGTGCTGGTTCAGGAACCGGCCTTCCGGTGTGAGGTGAATTTCTCTTGTGCTTCGCACAAAAAGTCGTATGCCCATGCCTGCCTCGAGTTTGCGTATGGCGTGACTGATGGCGCTCGGAGACAGGGATAACTCGTTGGCAGCACTGCGAAAGGATCCTGTTCGCGCAGCCGCTTCGAAGGCCCGCAGCGATGAGAGTGGAATTCTTTCAAACATCTGATTGACTTAATGAGTGAATCCAGTTCATCAATTATTGCAGATATATCGTTTGTTCTGGCAACCGTAGTTCCCTATGCTAGATGCGCAGCCATCAGATTCGGTGAACACCCAGGATCTGAAGCAGGCCTCGCGACCGGAACAACAGTTTCCCGGCGCAGCCACCGAGGAGGCAAGACATGCTCTTGAAGGACAAGACCGTCATCATTTCAGGTGCGGCAGGCCAGCGCGGCATCGGCTACGCGACGGCCAGGTTGTTTGCCCACCACGGAGCGCGCGTGGCGATCCTCGATCTGGACAAGCAAGCCGCCCGCACGGCCGCCGACTCACTGGGCACGCGACACCTCGGGCTGGCGTGCGACGTGACCCATGACGAGGCGTGCAAGGCGGCCGTCCACACCGTGACCACCGAGCTGGGCGCGGTCGACGTTCTGATCAACAATGCGGGGGTCACCCAGCCGGTTGGCATCATGGACATCGATCCCGGTAGCTGGGACCGCATCATGGATGTCAATTTACGGGGAGTGCTGAATCTCAGTCAGGCCGTCATCCCGGGCATGCGGCGCAGACAGTCGGGTTCGATTGCCTGCATGTCGTCAGTGTCGGCCCAGCGAGGCGGCGGCATCTTTGGCGGAGCGCATTATTCCGCCGCCAAGGCCGGCGTGCTGGGCCTGGCCAAGGCCATGGCTCGCGAACTCGGTCCCGACGGCATTCGTGTCAATTGTGTGACCCCCGGGCTGATCCAGACCGACATCACCGGCGACAAGCTGACCGACGCCATGAAGGCCGAGATCATCAAGGGCATTCCACTGAACCGGCTGGGTGAGGCGCAGGACGTAGCGCGCGTTTTTCTGTTCCTGGCTTCCGAATTGTCCTCATACGTCACGGGCGCCGTGATCGACGTCAACGGCGGGATGCTGATTCATGGGTAATGACATGAATGAACACAATCGCCGACGGACTGCCGGCGACAGCCCATCCACCCCTGCGGCAGGGTCTGCCCAATCTCGCGCACAGACGCTGGGGAAACTCCGGCGTGATGCTTATCAGATCAGGCGGCTCGCGCTGCGGATGGGCGAAGTCCAGGGGCAGGGCTATATCGCCCAGGCGCTTGGGATTGCCGACATGCTGGCCGTAGCCTACGGTCATGCCCTGAAGTTCCGCCCCGAAGAACCGAATTGGGATGGGCGCGATCGCTTTTTGCTCTCGCATGGTCACTATGCGATTGCACTCTACGCAGCCCTGATGCATGTCGGCATTCTGCCCGAGGCAGTACTGGACACCTATGGCTCCGACGACAGCTGCCTGCCGATGTCCGGCATGACGACTTACACCCCCGGCATGGAAATGTCCGGCGGATCGCTGGGGCAGGGTCTTGCCATCGGGGTCGGCATGGCTCTGGCACTGCGCCACAAGGCCAATCCGGCATTTGTCTACGTTTCGATGTCCGATGGCGAACTCAACGAGGGCGCGACCTGGGAGGCCGCCCTGTCTGCGACGCACCACAGGCTGGGCCATTTGATCAGTCTGGTTGACATCAACAACCAGCAGGCTGATGGACCCTCGTCCGAGGTACTCGGCCTCGAGCCCATCGCCGACAAGTGGCAAGCCTTCGGCTGGCACACCCAGGAGGTCGACGGCAATGACCTCGCGGCGGTGCTGGATGCTTTCGAGCAGGCGCGACGGCACTCGGCAGATCAGCCACGTGTCATCCTGCTCAGAACGCGCATGGGCTGCGGCATCCCCTTTCTCGAGGCGCGTGAAAAAAACCATTTCATCCGCATCGAGACACAGGAATGGCAGCAGGCCATCGACTTGCTGGATGCCGAATTTGCGCCGAAGGCTGCACCATGAACGACGTCTCGCATCGGGCTGGCCGCTTGAAGACCTCGGCCATGATCGCCTCGATCGCAGAGGACGGACAGGCGACGCGCCCGGCGCCTTTCGGCCATGCCCTGTGCGCACTGGCCGCGGACTATCCGCAACTGGTTGCATTGACCGGCGACCTTGCCAAATATACCGACCTGCATGTCTTTGCCGCGGCCCATCCACAACGTTTCTACCAGATGGGCATGGCCGAGCAGCTGCTCGTCGCGGCGGCAGGCGGCATGGCCAAGGAGGGCCTGCTGCCGTTCGTGACCTCTTATGCGGCCTTCGTGACGCGACGGGCCTACGATTTCATACATCAGGTGATCGCGGAAGAACACCTGAACGTAAAGCTCTGCTGCGCACTGCCGGGGCTCACGACGGGCTATGGTCCCAGTCATCAGGCGACCGACGATATCGCCATCATGCGCAGCATCCCTGGGATGACGATCATCGACCCGTGCGACGCACGCGATGTCGAACTTGCCGTAGCGGCCATCGCTGCATACGACGGGCCAGTCTACATGCGCTTGCCGCGCGGCAACGTGCCGGTGGTGCTGGACGACCACGACTATGCCTTTCAGCTGGGCAAGGCCAGTTCCCTGCGTGATGGACGTGATGTCCTCATGATCTCCAGCGGCCTCATGACCATGCATGCGCTGGCGATGGCGGACGAACTGTCCGGCAGCATCGATGTCGCCGTCCTGCATTGTCCCACCATCAAGCCACTGGACGAGACGACGATCCTGCATGAGGTCGGACGGGGTGGGCGGCTGGTCGTCGTGGCCGAGAACCATTCCGTGATCGGAGGGCTGGGGGAATCGGTTGCGAGCCTCCTGATTCGTGCAGGCGTCGCAGTGCCTTTCCGGCAGATTGCACTGCCAGACCGGTTCCTGGATGCGGGTGCCTTGCCGACGCTGCATGATCGTTACGGGACTTCGGCCCAGGCCATGGCTGCCTCGATCAGGACGTGGATGTCATGAGCCCATTCGTTGAACCAGCCGCCAGTGCCTGGACGGCACGCCCAAAGGAGTCTGAGTCATGAGCATCATCGCATTTGCGGGTTTGGGATCCATGGGCTTGCCCATGGCCGGCAATCTGCTCAAACACGGACATGAAGTTCGAGGCGTCGACCTCGACGCGCAGGCATGCGCGTCGTTCGCCAGGTCGGGAGGCACTGTGGCAGCAACGCCCGCCCAGGCCAGCGAGGGGGCGGACATGCTGATCCTGATGGTCGTCAACGCGGAACAAGTCCAGCAGATTCTCAGCCAGGAAGGGGTGCTCGGGAACCTCAAGGCAGGCGGCATCGTCTGCGTCATGGCCACCTGCCAGCCCGCAGCGATCCGCAGTCTGGACGCGCTGGTGCGCAGCGCGAACCGGCGCTTCATCGATGCGCCCGTCTCTGGCGGAATTGCCGGGGCCAAGGCAGGTTCGCTGACCATCATGGCCGCCGCAGAGCAGGACTGCTTCGATGAGGCCGCCCCGGTCCTGCGCGTGATGGGCGAACGTCTCTACCATGTCGGCCGGCAGCCCGGCCAGGGCGCGACGGTCAAGGCCGTCAACCAGTTGCTTTGCGGCGTCCATATCGCCGTCATGGCCGAGGCTTTCAGCCTCGCGGGCAAGGCGGGCGTCGACCTCGACCTGCTGCTCGAGATCATGAGTGGTTCTGCGGCTTCCAGCTGGATGCTCCGAGATCGCGGAGCGCGCATGTTGCAGGCGGACCCGGTTGTGACGAGCGCGGTCGACATCTTTGTCAAGGACCTGGGCATTGTGCTGGATGCAGGCAAGGACACAAAGGCCGCGCTGCCGCTTGCTGCGGCAGCCTATCAGATGTTCTTGACGGCATCCGGGCGCGGGGATGGCCGCGCTGATGACAGCCAGGTGATTCGCAGCTACCGGGCCTTGAATGGAATGCGCCCGGACGGGATCTGATAGCGGCATGGCATGAGCCCCTGTTTCAACTCGAAATAATTGCATTGCGGCACTAGGGTTTATGCCGATAGAGGGGCAAATGATCCATGCCCAGACTGGTAGTCGCTATTCAGGAGGTGACTCAAGATGTCCAGATCAATCAGCGCGCCACAGGATGACCTTGACCTGGGTGCTGCTCGTGTCTCCATTTGCAGGCCACCTTACGGTGCGTGATCCGGAACATCCGGACCTGTACTGGACCAATCCCATGGTGCCGTGATCCAGGCACCCGGCCAATCGGACGGCCGGGAACTTCTCAACCAAAAGGAAATGACGCATGTCTGCTGTACAGATTCGAGGCGTTCAAAAATACTTCGGAGGCACTCAGGTCATTCGAGGAGTCGACATCGATATCAAGGATGGCGAATTCACCGTGTTGGTGGGACCATCCGGTTGCGGGAAATCCACTCTGTTGCGCATGATCGCCGGGTTGGAGGAAATTTCCGAGGGCGAGGTCTTCATCGGTGACAAGATCGTCAATGACATGCAGCCCAAGGAACGCGATGTCGCCATGGTGTTCCAGAGCTATGCCCTGTACCCGCACATGACGGTTTTCGAGAACATGGCATTCTCCCTCAGGCTGGCAAAGTACGAGACCGACGAGATAAAAAAGCGGGTCGACCGGGCATCCCAGATTCTCGGGCTGCATCAGTTGCTGGAGCGCTATCCTCGGCAGCTTTCTGGTGGGCAGCGTCAGCGCGTGGCGATGGGGCGCGCCATCGTGCGCGATCCCAAGGTCTTTCTGTTCGACGAGCCGCTCTCCAACCTGGATGCGAACCTGCGTGTCCAGATGCGTACCGAGATTCGCGAGCTGCATCAACGCCTGCGCACGACATCCATCTATGTCACACATGATCAGATCGAGGCCATGACGATGGGCGACCAGATCGTCGTCATGAACAACGGCAATGTCGAGCAGCGCGGCAAACCTCTGGATCTGTACGATCATCCGGACAATCTGTTTGTGGCGAAATTCATTGGCTCGCCGTCGATGAATTTCTTTCCCTGCACCGCAAGGCGCGAGGGCGAGGCCACCCTGATCGAATTTGCTGACGGCACCCGTCTGCCCGCACCGGATTCGGGCAAGAACGTGGCCGATGGCCAGCAACTGACCTACGGGGTCAGACCCGAGCATTTCACTTTTGTCGACCAGGGCAAGGGCCTCAAGGCTACCGTCACACTCGTGGAACCGACGGGCGCCAACACCGAGGTCTACTACAAATGCAATGGAATCGAGGTGACCTCCGTCTCCAGCGAGCGCTACACGTTCAGCCCGGGCGATGTGGTGCATCTGATGCCCGATCGCAGGCGCGCACATTTGTTTGACACCAATACCGGAAAAAGGCTTGTATGAGCGCAGGCCGCACTACGGGCTGATCTCGCGAGGCAGCAGCTGCAGATGCGTTTTTGGCCTGATCGACCATCATTGTTCACTGAAGGAGCCCCATCACTTCCGAATTTTTCAAATCATCAGTCGTTCAACACACAACTCTGGACTGAAGGAGTGGAGACATGGCAATGCAAACCAGGCGTGATTTCCTCAAATCAACCAGTGCGATCGCGGCGGCATGCGCCCTGGGCACGAGCGGTAAGGTTTTTGCAGCGGACAAGGCCGGACTCGGTTTCGATATAGAACCCGGTGCAGAATTGAATGTTCTGCGGTGGACGCGGTTCGTCGAGGGCGAGGAAAAGCGATGGATGGAAAACACCAGAAAATTCACCGAGGTCACCGGCGTAAAAGTCCAGATGGACCGCGCGAGCTTCGAGGACATCCGGCCAAAGGCTGCGGTTGCCGCACGTATCGGATCGGGTCCCGACATCATTCTCGGATGGTTTGACGATCCCCATCGCTATCCGGGCAAGCTCGTGGATGTATCGGATGTCGCCAACAATCTGGCACAGAAATACGGCGGATGGTATGACGTCTGCAAAATCTATGGCATGAGCGGCGATCAATGGATCGGCCTCCCGGTTGCCGTCATCGGCAACGAGATGGTCTACCGCAAGAGTCACGTGCAGGCGGCCGGCTTTGATGCGTTCCCCGAAGATTTCCCGGGCTTCATGAAGCTGTGCAAGGCGCTGCATGCAAAAGGCACGCCACCCGGATTCCCCCTGGGGCATTCGGTGCTGGATGGCAATGGCTGGGCATATTGGATACTGTTTGGCCACGGGGCCAAGATCGCGGACGAAAAGGGCAATGTGGCATTGAATTCGCCCGAGACCGTGGCAGCGCTCGAGTTCGTCAAGGAACTCTACCCGACCTTCGTCCCGGGCACGCTGTCCTGGCTCGACCCGTCCAACAACACGGCATTCTTCGATGGCAAGGCCAGCCTGATCAACAACGGCATCTCTGTCTACTATTCGGCCCTGACCTCGGATGACCCCAAGCGCCGTGCACTGGCAGAGGATATCCATCACTCTCACTTGCCCATCGGCCCAGCCGGGAGGCCGACGGAACTGCAGGGCATCACACAGATGATGCTGTTCAATTACTCCAAGTACCAGAACGCGGCGAAGGCCTACATGCAGTTCATGATGGAGGCCGATCAGTACAACGCCTGGCTCAAGGATTCCCTGGGCTATGTCGGCCAGACGCTCAAGGCCTACGAGAAGAACCCGGTCTGGACGTCTGACCCCAAGGTCACGGTATACCGGGACGTCGCCAGCCGGATGCTGCCCGCAGGCTATGCCGGACCGCTGGGGACGGCGTCGGCGGCGGTCATGGCGGACTATATCGTGATGGACATGTTCGCCGCGGCCGCCAGCGGCTCGCAGAGTCCGGCGGGCGCTGCAGCCGCAGCGGCAGAACGGGCCAAGCGTTACTACAAGTCCTGATGGGGGGCGCGGGGCCCGGGGCCTGATGGCGGGGCGCGGGGCCTGATAGTGGGGCCGGAAGCCTGCCGCATGCGTTCAAGTGCGGCAGGCCTCACACGCCCGTCCGGCAGTCATCGCATTACAACCCGACCGGTCGTCTGCACAACCGCGAACCGGATGGAATTTTCAAGGCACACACATGCTATCTCGCTGTCTGAACAACAGAAATACGCTGGGATTGCTGTTCATGCTTCCGGCCGCGGCGCTGTTGTTGTTCTTCCTGGCCTATCCGTTGGGGCTGGGGGTCTGGCTGGGATCCACGGACACGACCCTGGCGGGCCCGGGCCAATGGATCGGGCTGGACAACTACATCTTCCTCGCGAAAGACCCGCTGGCCCAGCTGGCACTGTTCAATACGGTGGTCTACACCGTTGTGGCAAGCATCATCAAGTTCGCACTGGGCTTGTGGCTGGCACTGCTGCTGAATGAAAAGGTGCCGTTCAAGACCCTGTTCCGGTCGCTGGTGCTGCTGCCGTGGATTGTTCCCACCGCCCTGTCCGCCCTGGCGTTCTGGTGGCTGTACAACCCGCAGTTCTCGGTATTCAGCTGGGCACTGATGAAGCTCGGCCTGATCGATCACTACATAGACTTCCTGGGGACACCGTGGCATGCCCGATTCTCGGTGATTGCCATGAACATCTGGCGCGGCATTCCTTTTGTGGCCATCACGCTGCTGGCCGGACTGCAGACGATCTCGCCCACCCTGTACGAGGCGGCTGCCATTGACGGCGCCACACCCTGGCAGAAATTTCGTCATGTCACGTTCCCGCTGCTGACACCCATCATCGCCGTGGTCATGACTTTCTCCGTCCTGTTCACCTTCACTGATTTCCAGCTGATCTGGGTCCTGACGCGTGGCGGGCCGCTGAACGCCACTCACCTGATGACGACCATGTCATACCAGCGTGCCATTACCGGCGGCGCGCTTGGCGAAGGGTCCGCCCTGGCCATCATGATGATCCCGTTCCTGCTGGCGGCCATCCTGTTTTCATATTTCGGGCTGCAGCGTCGGGCATGGCAAAGAGGGGGTGACAAATGAAGAAGAACACGCAAGACAAGGACACGCAGGGAATGGATTTCCTGCGGTCGCTGCCACGACGATGGGTGACCATCTACATCCCGTTGGGAATCATGCTATTCATCCTGCTCTTTCCCTTCTACTGGATGATCGTGACCTCGTTCAAGCCCGACGCCGAGCTCAGTTCGAGTACGACAAACCCGTTCATGATCCTTGCGCCGACACTGGAGCATTATCGGAAATTGATCTTCGATACGGCCTTTCCGGAATGGATGTGGAACACCCTGATCATAGCGTTCGCGGCAACCTTCATTTCGTTGTTCACCAGCGTCTTTGCAGCATACGCGATCGAAAGACTGCGCTTCCGGGGTTCCAGGCAGGTCGGTCTGTCGATATTCTTTGCCTATCTGGTGCCCCCTTCGATCCTGTTCATCCCGCTGGCGTCGATCGTATACCAACTGGGGCTGTTCGACAGTCCATGGGCCTTGATCCTGACGTACCCGACCTTTCTGATTCCATTTTGCACCTGGCTGCTGATGGGCTATTTTCGCTCGATTCCATTTGAAATCGAAGAATGCGCATTGGTTGACGGGGCGACAAACTGGCAGATCCTGACCAAGATCATTCTTCCGCTGGCAGTTCCAGGCTTGATATCGGCCGGCATCTTTGCCTTCACCTTGTCATGGAATGAGTACATTTACGCATTGACCTTCATTTCTTCAACAACGCAAAAGACCGTGGCTGTCGGTGTCGTGACTGATATCATCGAAGGGGATATCTATCACTGGGGTCAGCTCATGGCGGGTGCCGTTCTGGGTTCTTTGCCGGTTGCCGTGGTGTATTCATTTTTCGTCGAATACTACGTCGCCGGCATGACAGGCGCAGTGAAGGAATAACGGGCAAACAGGGGAATTGATCATGCGAATGTCCAACGCGCAGCAGATTCTGGATCACGGTACGCAACTGATCAGGGACCGGACTGCGCGGCCTGTTTGCCTTTCGGTGTGCGACGCACAAGGGTTCCTGATCGGGTTCGTGCGCATGGACCTGGCTCCGGTGCGCAGCATCCAGATTGCTCAGATCAAGGCCTATACCAGCGCCAGACTGGGGACCACCACCAGTGCCTTTCGCGAACGACTCGCGCGCGAAGGGTCGTCGGTGGGCGATTATGGCGATGCACTGCTGACGTCTCTTCCAGGAGGGGCCGTCATTCTGCGCGACGGGCAGGTGTGCGGCGGCGTCGGTGTCAGCGGCCTGGCGCCGCTCGAAGACCAGGCGTTGGCCGAGGAGCTCGCAGCGTTCGCTGCGGCACTTCCCGACACGTAGCTCTGCCAGCCATTTCGGGCTGCATCACCGGATCATGTCATCAGATGCATCACCCCGGACAGGATTTCTCAGGCGGAGCCTTTTATTCCAAGAGGTTTGATTACAGGAGGATTTATGAGCAAAGCCAGTGTGTACATCACCCGCGGCATTCCACAGGAAACCATCGATGCACTCAGGACGCATTACGAGGTCGACGTCAATCCTGATGACCGCGCGCTGACTCGCGACGAGCTCTTGCGCAATGTCAAGGGACGCGATGCCGTCGTGTCGCTGCTGACGGACCGGATCGATGGCGAAGTTCTGGACGCAGCCGGCCCGCAGTGCAGGATTTTTGCCAACTACGCGGTGGGCTATGACAATTTCGACCTGGCTGCCGCGACCCAACGCGGGGTGATCCTGACCAATACGCCGGGGGTATTGGATGAATCCACCTCCACGCACGCGTGGGCGCTGCTGCTCGCCACTGCCAGGCGCGTGGGCGAGGCCGAGCGCTTCGTGCGTGCCGGCAAGTGGCAAGGATGGGGTCCAATGGTCTTCATCGGCCAGGATGTGGATCACAAAACGCTGGGCGTCGCCGGCCTGGGTCGCATCGGCTCGCGTGTGGCGCGCAAGGCAGCCGCATTCGACATGAAGGTCATCTATCACGATGTGGCACGCAACGCGGAACTCGAACAGCAGACGGGGGCCACTTTTGTCGACAAGCAGACCTTGTTGCGCGAATCCGATTTCCTGTCCCTGCACCTGCCACTATTGCCCGAGACGCGTCACTTCATCGGCGAGGCCGAACTGGCGCAGATGAAGTCCAGCGCCGTGCTCATCAATGCCGCGCGCGGTCCGCTGGTGGACGAAGACGCATTGGTCAAGGCCTTGCGCAAGCAGGTGATCTGGGGTGCGGGGCTGGACGTCTTCGAGAACGAACCCACCTTGGCTGCCGGGCTGGCGGAACTCGAGAACGTCGTGATCGTCCCGCATATCGCGTCGGCGACCATCGAAACACGGCTGGCCATGGGGAATATTGCGGTTCAGAACATTCGCAACGTGCTCGACGGCAAGGCGCCCGTCACGTGCGTCAACCCGGACGTCCTCAAATGAAGGTTCACGCCTCATTGCGTACCCCCTGCACGACAAATCATCCGCGCGCGCCTGCCCGCCCGCGGATGGCAGAATGCCTGCGTAGCAGTGTGATTGCCTCGCGGAGCGTCTGAATGCCTGTCTTGCTTGGATGCATCGCCGACGATTTCACCGGTGGCACCGATCTTGCCAGCACGCTGGTCAAGCACGGGATGCGCACGGTGCTACTGATCGATCTGTCGGCCGATCTTGCCCTGGATGCGGTCGATGCGATCGTCGTCGTGCTCAAGTCGCGGACCGCACCGGTCGACGAGGCGATCGATCAGTCCTTGCGTGCTTTGCACTGGCTGCAGTCGGCAGGGTGCCGGCAGTTCTACTTCAAATACTGCTCGACGTTCGACTCGACGCCGCTGGGCAACATCGGGCCGGTGGCCGAGGCGCTGATGCAGGAACTGGGCACCGATTTCACCATTGCCTGCCCGGCGTTTCCGACCAATGCACGTTCCGTATATAACGGCTATCTGTTCGTCGGCGAGCACCTGCTCAACGAGTCGAGCATGCGTGACCACCCGTTGACACCGATGACGGACGCCAATCTCGTGCGGGTCCTGCAGGCCCAATGCCGCCATCCTGTCGGTCTGATCCGGCATGCGGTCATTGCGGCCGGTCATGAGGCGGTTCGCAAGGAATTTTCTCGTTTGTCGGCCAGTGGAGTCAGGCTGGCCATTGCCGATGCGCTGACGGATGAGGATCTGCATGTCCTTGGGCGGGCGTGCGACGGGATGTCACTGGTGACCGGCGCGTCGGGCATGGTGCAGGGCTTGCCGGACAATTTCCGTCGACAGGGCCTGCTCCAAGCAGGCCATGATGCCGCGCGGGTGCCCGCGACAGAGGGTCACCGGGCTGTGCTGGCAGGCAGCTGTTCCGCTGCAACCCAGCGCCAGGTGCGAGCCATGCAGCAGCACGCACCCAGTCATCAAATCGATGTAGATCGGCTCATGCAGGGTGACGATATCGCCCGTGAAGCGCTGGATTGGGCGTCTCGACACATCGGCGACCAAGCGGTACTGATTTATTCCACCGCTGCGCCAGAGGCGGTGCGTGCCCTGCAAAAGCGTGAGGGTGTTGCCAGCAGCGGGGCACGCATCGAGCAGGCGTTTGCCCGCATTGCCCAGGGTCTGATCGGCCTGGGCGTTGGCCAATTGATCGTCGCAGGGGGCGAGACCTCGGGTGCTGCCGTCCAGGCGCTCGGAATCACCGGCCTGCATATCGGCCCCGAGATCGATCCCGGTGTGCCCTGGACCGTCGCACTGCAGAATGAGTCAGCCAGGCCGCTCGCGCTTGCGCTCAAATCCGGCAACTTCGGCAGTGACGACTTCTTTCTGAAAGCCTGGAGCAAGGTGCCGTGACAACTGATTCAACACGTCCTGCCGTGCAAGAGACCAGACTGCGCGAACAGCTGGTTTCGTTCGGGAAATCATTGTTCGAGCGAGGCTTGGCCCCTGGCAGCAGTGGCAATCTGAGCGTCCGCCTGGCAGATGGCTGGCTCGTGACGCCAACCAACAGCTCGTTGGGACGACTGGACACCGCCCGACTGTCGCGACTGGACGCCGAAGGGCGTCACATCGACGGCGACCCGCCCTCGAAGGAGGCCTTCCTGCACCTGGCTGTCTATCGCAGCCGCCCTCAGGATCATGCAATCGTGCACCTGCATTCCACGTATTCCGTCGCGGTGTCCTGTCTGGACGGGCTGGATGCCGACCACTGCATCCCCCCGCTGACGCCCTATTTCGTCATGAAGGTCGGGCGCCTGCCCTTGGTGTCCTACCACCGTCCCGGAGATCCGCGCCTGAGCGAAATAGTCGGCAGGCTCGCGCAGCGGCACCACGCCATGCTGCTGGCCAACCATGGCCCCGTCGTTGCGGGCCGGACGCTCGAGGCCGCAATGGACGCCGCCGAGGAACTCGAGGAAACGGCGCGGCTCTTTCTGCTGCTCGCGCAGGCGCAGGCGCGCCCGCTGAATGCCGCCCAGATCGCCGAATTGCGCGCCGTCTTTCATCTGGAGCCCTGAAGATGCCCACGATTCATGAAAAGGCTTTCAATCAGTTGCTTGGGATTTGCACAACAAGGATGGCGCAATGAACGTATTGATTACCGGCGCGGCCGGATTCCTGGGGCAGCGTCTTGCCAGGCAGCTGCTCGCGCAGGGCCACCTGATGGATCAGGCGGGCCGGGTTTGCGAAATCGAACGCATGACCCTGGTCGATATCGCACCCGCACCCGATCCGGGCGATTCCCGGGTGCATATCGTCAGGGGCGATCTGGGCGACGACGCATTCTTGCGTACCCTCATCGACACCCGGACACAGTCGATCTTTCACCTGGCTGCCGTGGTCAGCGGTCAGGCCGAGGCCGAGTTCGATCTCGGCATGCGGGTCAACCTGGATGCCACGCGCGCCCTGCTCGAGACCTGCAGAGGCCTGGGGCATGCGCCCAAGGTCGTGCTGACCAGTTCGGTAGCCGTCTATGGCGGCGACCTTCCGGATCTGGTGCTTGATTCCACGGCCCTCAATCCACAGTCCTCCTATGGTACCCAGAAGGCCATCTGCGAACTGCTTCTGAACGACTACAGTCGTCGAGGGTTTGTGGACGGGCGGGCCTTGCGACTGCCCACGATTTCCATCCGGCCTGGCAAGCCGAACCTGGCGGCTTCGTCCTTTGCCAGCAGCATCCTGCGCGAGCCGCTCAATGGACAGCCGGCCATCTGTCCGGTGGCAGCGCACCTGAGGGTATGGCTGTCTTCGCCACGACAGGCCATTCAGTCCCTGATCGCAGGCCATGATCTGGCGGCAGAGGCGCTGGGCAGACATCGGGTCATCAATCTGCCAGGGCTGTCGGTGACGGTCCAAGAAATGCTTGCGGCGCTCGAGCGGCAAGCCGGCCCCGAAGCCGTCCGGCTGGTTCAGTTCCAACCCGATCCCGTCGTGGAGAATATCGTGGCCGGCTGGCCGGGCGCCTGGGATGCCGGGCGGGCGAAAGCGCTGGGCCTGTCCGGGGATGCGGATATCGATTCTGTCATCCGCGCTTACATCGAAGACGATCTTCCCATGGCGAACGGCGGTGCTGCAACGCCCTGAATCAACCGGCCGGGACGGGTGGGGGCACTCGAGATGCTGGTCAATCATGAGGTCGGGCAGTGGCAACCGGCGATGCATCGACGGGGCGGCCCAGGTGCGCGACAGACACCCCGCAAATCATTTGCTTCCCTCCGGCCCCCGTACCCGCTATCGTTGACCCTACCGGTTTCGGCGGCCTGGTCCCGAAACCACCATCAAAAAGGGAAAAACATTGAAAAACGATGCCAAGAAGTGCCCGGCCACCCACCTGACGACCGATTTCGGTGCACCGGTCCCGACGAACCGAGACAGCCTCACGGCCGGTCCGCGCGGCCCTTTGCTGGCACAGGACACCTGGCTGCATGAGAAGCTGGCCAACTTCGTGCGCGAAGTCATCCCGGAGCGACGCATGCACGCCAAGGGCTCGGGTGCCTTTGGCACCTTCACGGTGACGAACGACATCACCCGCTACACGTGCGCGAAGATCTTCAGCGAGGTCGGCAAGCAGACCGAAATGTTCGCCCGCTTCACGACCGTGGCAGGCGAGCGCGGCGCGGCCGACGCCGAGCGCGACATCCGCGGTTTCGCCCTCAAGTTCTACACGCAGGAGGGCAACTGGGACATGGTCGGCAACAACACGCCCGTTTTCTTCATTCGCGACCCGCGCCAGTTCCCCGACCTGAACAAGGCGGTCAAGCGCGACCCGCGCACCAACCTGCGCGATGCGACCAACAACTGGGACTGGTGGACCCTGGTGCCCGAGGCGCTGCACCAGATCACCGTGCTGATGAGCGATCGCGGCATCCCGGCCAGCTACCGCCACATGCACGGCTTCAGCTCACACACCTACAGCTTCTGGAACAAGGACGGTGAGCGCTTCTGGGTCAAAATGCACTTTCGCACCCGGCAAGGCATCCAGAACCTGACCGACGCCGAGGCCGCCGAACTCGTCGGCCAGGACCGCGAAAGCCACCAGCGCGACCTGTACGAGGCGATCGAGCACGGCGACTTCCCGAAATGGACGATGTACGTCCAGGTGATGCCGGAGACCGACGCCGACAAGTACCGGCTGCACCCGTTCGACCTGACCAAGGTCTGGTACAAGAGCGACTACCCGTTGATCGAGGTGGGCGAATTCCAGCTGGACCGCAACCCGGAAAATTTCTTCGCCGACGTCGAACAGGTTGCCTTCGCACCCGGCAACCTGGTGCCCGGCATCGGCGTCAGCCCTGACCGGATGCTGCAGGCACGCTTGTTCAACTACGCCGACGCGCAGCGCTATCGCCTGGGCGCCAATTACCACCAGATCCCGGTCAACCAGGCACGCTGCCCGGTGCACAGCAACCACCGCGATGGCACCAGTCGCGTGGACGGGAACTATGGCGGTCTGCCGCACTACGAGCCCAACAGCTTCGGCCAGTGGCAGGCGCAGCCCGACTTCGCCGAGCCACCGCTGAGAATCACGGGCGACGCCAGGCACTGGAGTTTCCACGAGGACGACGACAACTACTTCGAGCAGCCGCGCAAGCTGTTCAACCTGATGACGCCCGATGAACAGCAGCGGCTCTACGAGAACACGGCGCGCGCGATGGGCGATGCGCCCCAGTTCGTCAAATTCCGCCATATCCGCAACTGCTACGCAAGCGATCCCGCCTACGGCACCGGCGTGGCAAAGGCGCTGGGCCTGGACCTCAAGAACGCGCTGGCGTCGCAGAAGGACGATCCGATGTATGGCAACCCCCTGGTGGCGCTGCCCGCCTGAGCTCGGGCGCTTGATCCGCCGGTACCGTGGAATGCGCAACGGGAGTGCGTCGGGTTTCGTGGCGAATTGCAAGATCGCCTTCGCGGTGGAACCTGGCGCAGAAAGTCCGGCGGTGGTCATTGGGATTCTGTTGGCCATGCGCCCTCCTTGTGTCCGTCACAGCAGCGCCGATTCCAGCCGCTGCTTGCGTTGTTCCCTGAATCGGCCCGGGTTTTCTAGACGGTCCCGGTTCCTCGTCGTCGCCCGAGCTTCTGCCATCGCTGCCTGAGTCTGTGCGTTGGGTGTTTTCTTGTTCAATGCATCACTCTGTGGCGCTGGCGAAAGACCGCAGCCAGGGATCGAGATGGGCAATGTCAAACATGCCCGACTCGAACGTCTGCATCATCTCCGCATGAATTTGCGTCGGCGCACGCAGTAAGCGCCAGCCGTTGATGCGCAGGAACACGTCGGCAGCCGCAAAGGCGATGCGCTTATTCCCGTCCACGAACGGGTGGTTGATCGCCAGGCTTTCCATCAGGGCAGCCGCCTCGGCCACGATGTCATCGTAGTAGCCCGTCTGCGGGCGAAATAGTGCGGCCTCCAGCGCCCCGGGATCGCGCACGCCCGGCGCACCGCCGTAACGCTGCATAAGCACCGTGTGCATGCCGAGCACGTCGGCCAGGGTCAGGTAATCGTGAGCCACCCTTTACTTGGCCAGTTCGCGGTAGAGGCTGTCGAACTCATCCAGGCTCGACGCGAACGACGCCATGACGTGGTGGCGGGGACGCTCTTTCTGCTGCCGGTCGATGTAGTCGCGCAGGGCTTCGTCAAGCACCGCCTGGAACTGGCGACCTTGGCTTTCTGCAATCCGGCGCAGTTCGGCCAACACATCGGGTGCGGCTTGGGAGGAAAACTTTTCGCGGACGGCAGTCGTCATGGCCATCTCCATCATGATTTATCTTGACGTTTCATGATAAGGCAAGATGAGGTCGCTTGCCACCGTCTGGATGGCGTTCGATGCCTGACCGGCCAGCTTGGCTGACGCTGAACCGGTGCGCGTAATCGATTGATTTTTCCAGACCACCATCTGCGTCTACCCGCAGGCCAAACGCAGAACACAGACGGCTCTGGACGGGAAAGTGGCGGATTCCGGTCGTTTCGGCCAGTGGCCACCCGCAGCAGGTCGCCACCCTTGCTGGTGCCGCTGAAATTGGTGACCGTTGTTTCGTGACGGCACCGACCGCACCAGACGTTGGACAGGAGCTGCTGCTGGCGGATGTCGGCAGGTGGCGGCACGCGGCATTCTGAGTGCGGTGAATCCGCCGTCCAATCTCCGTAAAATCTGCAACGAATGGTCGACGTCTATACATCACTTGGCTCACCCACCACGTCATCGTGGCAGCAGACATAGGTCTGCGCGCTGTTGGCCTTCTGGTTGACAAGCGCGTAGCGCTGCAGGAACTGGTTCAGCGCGGCCTGGCCGCAGTCGAACGCATCGACCTGATCCGTTGCAGCCAGCTTGCGAACGGGTGCGTAGCCATTGCTCAACCGAGCACCCCGGGTTCGCGCAGCAACTTCTTCAGGCGCGGCTTGCTTTGCACCTGAATCGCCCCGACCAAAAGCACGCCCATTTACACCCATTACGGGGCAAGGCAGCCCTCCATGCGGCGAATGGCGCCCCTATTCACCGCACCGTATGCGGGGAAAGACTTGCGTGTGCGGAGAATGCGCCTCATAATCTCCGCATGAATAGCGGCGATTACAAATACATCTGGCAGTCCAAAGACTGGCCGAACTGGCACTTCGACCTGGCAGCACTGGCTGGGCCAATGGCTGAGGTCAGCCGCGCCCAAGGGCTGTTGATGGGCCGTCTGGCCGACGTGGGCATGGCGCTGCGCGATCAGGCGAGCCTGGCGGCACTGACCGAGGACGTGGTCAAGACCAGCGAGATCGAGGGTGAGCAGCTCAACGTCGAATCTGTGCGCTCTTCCATCGCCCGCAGGCTGGGCGTGGACATCGGCGCGCTTGCGCCGGTCGATCGGCACGTCGAGGGCGTGGTCGAGATGGTGCTGGATGCCACGGCCAACTGCCAGGCACCGGTAACGCGGGAGCGTCTCTTCGGCTGGCATGCCGCGCTGTTTCCCACCGGCTACTCCGGTCTTGCCAAGATCAAGGTCGGCGGCTGGCGCGATGACGCCAGTGGCCCCATGCAAGTGGTGTCCGGCCCCATCGGCCGCCAGCGGGTGCATTTCGAAGCGCCGCCGGCCGAGCGTCTTGAGGCG
>JACDJC010001197.1_pt1 | contig 23857 bp, 20 predicted proteins | sample 7454191 | NCBI WGS metagenome assembly JACDJC01 (sample SAMN14253291, study PRJNA609438) | sludge metagenome | isolation source: sludge after 25d culture with pyrite and EDTA | collected 2018-12-20 | reverse complement strand
GCCGCTCCTACGGATACGATTGGCCGGCGGGGTGGTTTCACCTGTAGGAGGTCCGCCCCGGGCCGAATTCGCGGCGGGGCGCCGCTCCTACCGGAAGATTCACCCTTCGCGGCTGAAGCCGCTCCTACGGATACGATTGGCCGACGGGGTCGGTTTGACCTGTTGGAGGTTTGCCCCGGGCCGAATTCGCGGCGGGGGCGCCGCTCCTACGGATACGATTGGCCGGCGGGGTCGGTTTGACCTGTAGGAGGTTTGCCCCGGGCCGAATTCGCGGCGGGGGCGCCGCTCCTACCGGGCGAATCCGCTCTTTGCCCAAGCACTGATCAAGATCGCCAGACGCTTCAAAAGCTATACAACTCTGCAGATTTGTAGCCCTATCATTTTTTAGATAATTCAGCAATATCAACCGGTTATAAAACAAGGCCGCAAAAAATGGACTAAAACTGGATAAGCAACTGAATATGTTCAATTTAACAGTGGGGCCGCCAATCATATCAAGTTATAATTTGTCTTTGTCGCAGGCTTATCTAACGGCTCACTGCGACAACAAGCCAGGCGATCACAACAGCAGCATACATGAAAACCAATTTAACCCACCTCTCTTTCAACAAAATGGAGCTACCACCTCCGGAGCGGGTCTTTAACTGGGCCGAGGAGGCGATGCAAAAAAAACAGTGGCTTGCAGCAACCCAGCGTTGGGCGGTATTACGTCGCGCCTACCCTGATCATCCAGCCCCCTGGTTTCAAGGAATCAATGCCCATATCGAGGCGGGTCAACTGGATGAAGCCGGACAACTCCTGGCTTATGCCCAACAGAAATTCCCTAACCATCCAAATATGTTAATTGTCTCAGCCACTCTTGCTATTCAACTGGAGGAGTGGGATCGTGCCAAGGCACTATTGTCGAGCGCCCGCAGCCAACATCCCAACCAGATATTAACCTGGATGAAATCTGCAGAATTGGCGAAAAAGCTTGGCGATTTAACGCAAGCAGCTGCTTATTACCAGAGCGCCACCCGATGTGCACCCGGCTACCCAGCCCCCTGGATCGAGTATGCAGAACTGGCAATGCAGACTGAAGAGTGGGAGGAGGCACTTAAACGGTGGGCCCGCGTGCGCGAACTTTTCCCCGGCCTCCATGCCGGATATCACCGGGCAGCAGAGGCGGCCCGTCAGATGGCTCGACCGCAGGAGTCAAGGAGACTCACCCTTGCACATGAGTACGGCGCCGATCTCGTGGCGGACAACACCGATTCGCAATCTCCGCCACGGCATCGCGGTAATCACTCGGACGCGATTCATCTACTCGAATTAATCTGGACCAAGGCAGTTTTTAATTTGCGCTCAGAGGTACAACGCAATTACCTGAGCTACGGCTGGTGGCTGCTGGAGCCGCTACTGCATATGGCCGTGTACTATGTCGTTTTCGGCCTCCTGCTGAACCGGGGAGGCGAAGACTTCCCGGTGTTTCTACTGACTGGCCTAATACCCTGGATGTGGTTCATGAAGGCCGTCAGCAGCAGCAGCGGCAGCATCCTGCAGGGTCAGAATCTACTTTTACAGGTCGGCCTCCCCTCCATTGTTCTCCCGCTAATAAATACTCTTCAGGTCACACTCAAGCAGATACCTGTCTTTCTCTTGTTGTTCGGCTTTGTCTGGCTTCAGGGCTACTCCCCTGGCAGCCATTGGTGGGGACTACTGGTGGTTATTGGTATACAACTACTACTCACAACCGTTTTTTCCTGTGCCGTGGCGGCAATAATCCCCTTTATCCGCGATCTCGCCTACCTGGTGCCGACCGGATTGACGTTCTTAATGTTCCTCTCCGGCATTTTCTATGACTACCGGATAATTTCACCAGAGCTGCAGGAGCTGTTTCTCATGAATCCGGTGGCATTCCTGATCACCAGCTACCGTGAAATAATTATGAATGGCGTATTGCCGGATCTCGCAACGCTGATGTGGTGGGGGCTTGGAAGTGGCATATCATTACTACTACTGGTACTTGCATTTCAACGACTGCGCTATATCTATCCACGGATAGTATTGGAATAGACCGTGATGCAGCCATTGATTTCACTTCGCAGCGTAGGAGTTCAGTACAAACGGAGCGGAAACGTATTTCGGCGACGCAGTTATTTTGATGCACTTAAATCAATCGATCTTGACATTTTCCCAGGTGAAACTTTAGGCATTTTAGGCCAGAATGGCGCTGGAAAATCAACTCTACTGCGGATCCTTTCCGGCGTCATCCGACCGAATAGTGGCACTATTATCAATCGAGGCGCTTCAGTATCCATGCTCGCACTGCAAGCCGGGTTTGACCCGAATCTCAGCGGCCGGGATAACGCAATTCTCAGCGGAATCCTGCAGGGCCACTTTCGTAAAGATGTAGAACGGCGGTTAGACGAGATACAAGAGTACTCTGAACTGGGTGATTTTTTTCTGGAGCCGGTAAGAACTTACTCCACCGGCATGCGGGCACGCCTGGGCTTCTCTATCACCACTATCATCAGTCCAGATGTACTGTTGGTCGATGAGGTGTTGAGTGTCGGCGATAAGCATTTCCGAGAGAAAGCAGAGCGCACCATGGTAGCGAAGATCCAGTCACAACAGACAGTGGTACTCGTCTCGCACTCCCACCAGCAGATCGCACGACTATGTGATCGGGTTATATTGATTGAAGACGGCCGAAGCTATGCAACCGGTGAACCAGATGCGGTACTGAAATTATATGAGGAGCAGTTAGCGGCAGGCTCCTAGACTGAGGCATCGTGGCTACCCATTCTGCCACGCAGACCATGCCATATACCTAGGGACATCATTTTGAAATGATGGCGTCGTGGGTGGGCAAACAGCGTATAGAAGAGATACTTTACCAGCAACCGCCAACCATCAACCACCTTCCATTGCGCAGGCACCCAACCCTGTCTATACATCCAAACCGCATTGCGAAACATATAGTAGTGGCGCAGTGGGGGGCGGCACGGAAACCGATGCCCTAACAGCTCAATTGGGGTATTACCCAAAACATGCCGCATGCCGGCCCCGCAAACACCAAAACAACGAAAACCACCCCGCTTTGCCCGCAACCCCCATTCAATATCAATGTAATCAATGAAGAGTTGCTCCTCCATAGCGCCAACGTTGTCATATGCCTCCAACGGGATCAAACATCCCGACGAAACCAAATAGTCAACCTCGACCACGGCATCTGCAGACTCACAGGGTTGCCTGTTCAAGCGCATTTTTCTAGTCTGAATAAAAGGTGGAGGATTATTGTGACGAACGTCATAATAACGGGGGCCCACCGCAGCGACAGGTATTCCGATACTCTTTTTTTCTTCGGCAACTAATAACAAGCGCGAAACCATCTCAGGTTCCGGCTGGCTATCCTGGTCAAACAGCACTACATAATCAGCCTGCACCTCCTTGGCAAATATAATTCCCCGGTTCTGCGCCACGGCAACCCCTGCATTCTCATTAAGCCGTATCAGCGAAACAAGACCTGAGGCACACCCCTCAATCTGATGAATGGATTTTTCATCCGATCCATTGTCCACCACCACGATTTCATCGACCTGCCCAACCAATGAAGTAACCAGTTCGTGCAACATCCCGTGCGCAGGGTAATAAGTGACAATAACAGCGACAATCTTCATAATAGCGTGCGGAGGGGTGAGTAAATCAAAATGGTATCATCCAATTTCAGGCGGCTATTCCATAGACCAGGATCAACGACCTCGCAGAATGGAACCGACGGACCTCTCTATTTTCTGCATATTGAGAAAACTGCCGGCACCTCTTTTGCCTCAGTCTTGAAGCAACTCTGCGGCCCTGGCGAAGGTCACAAGAGTCTCGATCTCGATCACATATCGGCCACCCAATCGCTGGCCAACCCGACAATACGGTATAGCCTTATTCGTGGACATCTCAGGTATGAGGCGGTTAAACACCTCTTGCCAGCCGGCACCCGGAGAGTCACGATGCTGAGAGAGCCAGTCGCACGAACGATCTCACATCTACTACATATTCAACGCCATCCGGAACAAAATCGCTTCCTGGAGCAGTTTGCGCCTATAAGCAAAATGTCCCTTAAAGAACTCCTGGAGCACAACATTGTACGCGCATACCTGACTAATTTTCAGGCCAAAAAGCTGGCACTACCCTATACACCGGGCCGACAGGGGGCCGAACACGCCATAAACGCGATGCTCTCGCTGACCAGCGCCATGGATAAAGGTCTACTGGAGCACGCGCTACTGAACTTATCAAAATTTGATTTCGTGGGTATCAGCGAAAGATTTGAGGAATCAAGCGCACGCTTGTGCCGCACTCTCGGATATGAAACAGTGACAACGACGCCCATGCTAAATCAAGCACCTAAAGTACAAATAAACCAAATGATTGACAATGAATCCGCCATCAAAAGCACCATTATGGAGATGACCCAGTTGGATTACACCCTTTACACACGCGCCAACGAGCAAATCTAGCCAGGTCGCCCCGTGCCGACCACTCAAACCAGTCAACGATTTTCAGCCCTTAGGCTCAATTTTACTCAACTTATTTCCTGCTTAGCCGAAGCCATCACGAGACGAATTTCACGCCAATCAGACAGCGCCTTGGCATACCGCTGTAGAAAAGACTTTAGCATGGTCACCTGCTTATTCAGGTCTCCCGCAAATGAGAGATCGGTAAGAAAATGATCATCGAGTGATGAGAGATATTTAATATTTGCATCCCGTCTTTTCTGCACATCCACCTTCCAATATTCAGGCGCATCAGTGAAATCAGTTAATGCCTTGCCAGAATCTCTAATAACGGATGTAGCCAGTGCTGCCATTTCGTTGCGCACGATCTTCACTAAGGTTCTATTATCGGCGGCGCCAAGATCACTAATGATCGCGATCAGGGCATCAAAGCGATCCCCCTCCGATTCGCCATACCAATTCCCGGCTTGTCTATCGACATACATTCCAAGAAAGAGCGAAAAACCCATCTTTTCTGGCTTATATATATTCCCATGATCCCAGCGTCGCTTATCAAGTGGCAGATGAGGAACGAACCAGGGCTGATCCAAAACCACCGCCCGCGGATAGAGAAACTGGACCATTTTGCCAAACAGAAAGTCCTCATTACGCAACTGAGGAAAATAGGGAGGCATTAATAGCCGATTATGCACGCCAGTCACAGCTGACATCACAATAAAATCACTTCTGAAGGCATACGCTGACTGCGCCAATATCATGCTGCGACTCTGCTTCAAGCAATCATATCTTGCTGCGTCTCTCAGTAGTTGAGTTTTCTCTTCCCCGCCCAGCTCTAATAACCAACGGTTGGAAGTCATGCCAGGATCACCGCCAACACCCGAAGTGGTCAATACAATCCGGGAGGCGCCAGATATTCCACGCAACTCCTCACGCCGCTGACCAACCAGCATGGACTCATCAATAACCGACTCTCCGGTGAGCCCCAGCGCCTGGTGCAGACTCCTTCCTAGAAACCGCCCGTGTTCTGTTAGTGGGTCTGCTTTAGAGCGAGTAACGTAGTCGCGCCAGTCAAATCCATGCTCTAAAAAGGTTACACTGCGCTTGCTTTCACCAACAGAGGGAGCGGCGCCAGGCTCTCCAGTCCCACACCGCTGCAGCAGGATATCATCGTCCAGCATGATGAGATCTCTGTCAGCTGCGAGCAAAAGCGCACGATTGCGGGCGGCTCCATAGGTACCGATAGGATGGTCATTCAGCCCCCGGGTCAGGAAGCTTACCGAGCCTGAAAGCTCTGGGTTGGTTGATCTCAACCAGCGCGAAAGCCTCTCCAACTCATCTGGCCCATGATACTGGAGACCAAACAGTGATAATTGCCGGGTTTCTACTATCTTTCGATTCTGCTCGATATTCTCTTGCTGCCGCGAATCATCCACGACTGTGAGCTTCCACTCTCCGCTCGCGAGGGCATTTCTCGCTGCCTCCGCTGAACATAACAATCGTTCCAGTGCTTGCGGTCGATCGCAAGTGGTGATAAAAGCCTCATTTACCGGCTTGGTATCAGGCAACGGCGGATGTGGATGGTTAAGAGAGTCCACAACCTCCGATGCCATAGTGATCACACCACTATCTTTCAAAGCATCAATCACCTCCTGCAGCTGGGAGGCCTTTCCTTTCAACCAGCTGTTTAGCGCAAGCATGTTTGCTAAATGAACACTATTTCGATTGAAAACCGTGCATTGGGAAAGTGCTTGATAGGCGAGGGAAGCGATTAAAGTGTCGCGGCCATGGGTACGCCCTCTTACCAATAGTTGGTCATCGGTGAGGGGAAAAATATCACACGTATCTATGGCCCAAACAGGGTCTGCCGACCTTTTTATCTTGGAAGGGATCTCGAAACTGGCTGACCAAGAGTAGTCCATTATTGGCTCGTACAGGCGACTGAGTCTGCTTCATGACTGATGCCAACCCCTTCAGAGAAATTCCGGATTACATCAATAATGGCAAAGCAGATTGTTGGAATTAGCTGTTATCAGATGCAGGAACAGACAACAATACCGGGGCACCGAACATTACAATTCACTTGTTGGCAAATTTAGCGCGCACCGCATCAAGGAGATCGCCGTTGATTTCTGGTGATGTCATCTGCATGATCCCTTGGAGATACTCGTTTAATCTAGCCAATTTGTACTTCTGCGTCTCCTTTTCAATCAGCTTGGATTTTACCTCAGCAAAACTCTGTTGATGCTCCGGCTCCACCTCGTTCAATAGGACCAGGTGATAGCCAAATTGGGTCTCCACCACGTCGCTAAGCGCCCCCGGCTTGTCCAGTGCGAACAACGCCTCTTCGAAAGGCTTGACCGTCTTACCGCGATCTATCCAGCCAAGACTCCCACCTTTTGCGGCCGAACTATCTTCCGAAAACTCTTTGGCGAGTGCAGCAAAGTCCTCTCCGTTTATAATTCGTTCACGGAGCTGGACCATCTCCGCTTTCCGCTTCTCCTTATCCGCTGGTGTCCCCACTCGAAACAGAATATGGCTCGCCTTTCTGCGCTCTTTTACCAGGAACTCTTCGGGATGGGCGGTATAGTATTCCAAGGCCATTTTGGTGGCATCTTTTTCCGGCAGAGAAGCGACGTAATCTCTCTTCAGTTCCATGATCAGGATATCATCTATCTCCCGTTCAATACGTGCCGCCACATCCGGCTTCTCGCGCAGTGCCTTCTTCTCCGCCTCTTTAAGCAGTTTCGCCCTCTTGAGCAATGAACCGAGCAAACTCCTTATCGAATCGTCCGATTCAAGTAGCTCTTTGCGATATTCGGCGGGAGCCTGACGGATAATCGACTCCAGTTGACTCTGCATGACAACAGCGCCATCGGTGTCTGAGATAATGGCATTATCTGCAAAAACAGGCGTAACCAAAAGAATGCTCAGAATAGATAATACCGCAGCCTTATGAAAGCGCATGAATGGCCTCTCTTCCGGGAAAAAATATAACAGGAGTACACTCCGTGGCAGGAGTCAAATCTGCATATTTTGCGCGAGTTTCACGCTGAAAGCAATGTCAGATTTGACTCCATGCCCCGAATGTTAAGCCAGAACTAATCTAGTCCAATGGGATTGGCGGTCTTTAAACATTTGGTGGTGACTCCGCACCCTGAATTTACAGGATCATCTGAAAGTTTAACATTTACGTAGTAGGTCCCTTTGCTAGGGTCCAAGTTACAATCAGCTGCGGTCCCCCACTTATCGTAGACATAAACTACTTGCGAACTGACATGCGAATATTGGCATCCAGCCCCCGAGCCCACCTCATCTTCTTTCCCCGGTGTATAGGAGAGGAAAACATCCACATTGGCATCAACATAGCCCGCGCGGTTTGTCGCCTCGAACTGCAATTGTATGGTGTGGTCAAATGTGACGTTGGCAAACTCCATGGCATATACAGTGCCTTGAAGCATACCGTCTAGCGGTGTAAAAATCAGCGTTGGGGCAATTGGAATAAACTCCTGAGGCGTCAAGACACGTACGTTACCTGAGGTGCTTACAGTGAAGTTCCAGCCTGTACTAGTTGAAATGCCGCCATAGCTGTTACCTGATTCATCATCAATCGCTGTAGCCGCGATCTGGACATAGTAGCTGGAGTCATCAAGCAGGTCCGCACCAGGATTGATCACCAGGGTGTTGGCTGAAACAGTGACCGATCCACCCGCAGAACCTGTACCAGTTGCAATATTGAAACTTTCCACCTCCGATCCACCTGATTGGTAAAGCACCACATTACCGCTTCCTGCGACGATGTTCTCACTAAATGTCGCGATCAAATTGGTGCCCAGATTTGTCGTGCTTCCATTGTCAGTCGGGCTAAGCGTGACTAGTGTAGGTGGCGTGGTATCCGGTGGCAGGGTATTGATACAGCCGGGGTCACTTAGGGTCACGGTCACTGATTCGGATGACACGTGCAGTGCATCGAGTGTACAGTTATTTCCAATGTCACCCGTTGATGGGCCTTTTATAATAACATTAACTGCCCGGGCGCTAGAACTGCCGATGACGAGCAACAGAAACAGCCCCTTAATAATCAAAATAGTAGATTTGTTCATCTTAAAGCCTTTGCGCCAATAGCCAATGTTTTTGGCAATTATAAGGGATATTTGGCGGTTGAACCGCTATTCAACCAGCATATTTACTATCTGTGAAGCAAATCACGTACCTGACCGGCTTTCCCTCGCGACGACCGGTCAAAACCGACAGCCTCCAGGGCCTTTAGATTGACCCCCGGCAGTGCCTGGCATCATAATATGAGCCGCACAACCTGTTTCGACGGCGGATCGCACATCAGAACGCATCACGCAAGCCCTGCATCCGATCGCGGAAGTCCTGAGTGATCTTTCGCGCATCACGGCTATTCTCGATGACACTTGGGGTTAATACAACAACCAATTCAGTGCGGCGTGAAGTGTTCGTGGTTTCGCCAAATAGCGCACCGATTACCGGCAACTTATACAACCCCGGGATGCCACTCTGCCCATTGGAGCCCTCATCACGAATCAGGCCACCCAATACAATAGACTCGCCACCGTTTATCGCAACCGTGCTGGATATTTTGCGGGTCTGTATGGTGGGCGAATCGAGATTCGACGAGTCGGTCTTGGAGACGGAACTCACCTCCTGGTTAATCTCCATGGTCACCAGCCCCCCCGGATTGACTCTTGGCTTGACCGTGAGCATCACGCCCGTGTCACGGTACTGAATGGAGTTTATGACCGTGCTTGTGACATCGGTACTTTGCTGCTGCTGGGTCGCCACCGGTACCTGGTCACCCACCTGAATCGTCGCCTCGTGGTTATCCAGCACCATGACCGAGGGGGCAGAGAGGACATTGACCGAGGTATCCCCGGCAAACACGCTCAGCACCGCCCTGACTTTGTCGGCACTGTCGATGATGGACCAGTTAAAGCCTGGGAAAAAAGTCCCCAGCCCGGATGACGTGGCGCTGTCGAGAGAGCCGTCGAGACTACCAATGCCGCGTTTCGAGCCGTGATGGGTCTTGAAAAACCACTGCAGGCCATATTTCAGGTCGCCGGTCAGGGTCACCTCGACAATGGTCGCCTCGACATGTACCTGCAGGGGGACGATATCGAGACTCTTAAGCAGTGACTCCAGCGTGGCGTAATCCTTTGCCGTGGCCATGATCAGGAGGGAATTTTTTTCGGTGTCAGCGACAATGCGTACATCGCCAGCCAGCTGCGAAAACCCCGAGGGGCCACCGTCGGATGACGATGCCGCCGGCCGAACCAGCGGATTGGCATCAGCCTTGGCACCGGCGTTGGCGGTGGCGGCCTGCTTGGCGGTCAGCCCGGGCGCTATACTAGCTGCCTTTGTCTGCTTTTTGTTGTCCGCTTTCAGCAGTTCATTTAACAGCTCAGCCAGGTTTTCGGCGTCGCCGTTTCGCACCCGATACACATAGAGGCGTTGATCGGTGCCATTCTGCGCACTGAGCTGGTCGAGTCGAGCGACCCATTTTTCCACCTCCTTGAGATAGTGGGCGCGCGGCGTCACCACCAAGAGCCCATTGGCGCTGGCAACCGGGAGAATCTTTACCAGACCATCCAGCATCGCACCCGTTTCACCTTCAAGGATACTATTCAGATCACCCATCACATCCGCAATTTCGGTGTATTTCAACGCCAGGAATCCGACAGAGAGCCCAGCCAACCAATCCACGTCAAAGGTTTCGATAGTCTCCAGCAAATAACTCAACTCCCGACTATCACCGGCAAGCAACAGCAGGTTCCGCCGCGGATCAACCCGGATGATACTCCCTTGAGTGGCGATCGGTTCAAGAATTTTGGCCATCTCGGCCACCGCGATATAACGCAAGGGCACCACCTGGATGCTGTAACCCCTCGGCAACGCGGCAACGGCACCGGTTAATTGCGGGGTCACCATCCCCCTGGCAGCCTTTGCCTGGGGCACGATATGATGCAGACCGGCGTCATCGATCACCAGTGTGGCGCCATTCATGCGCAACAGCGTCTCCAGCGTAGGCAATAACAGCTCCCGGGAGAGCGGCCGGCCGGTCTGCATGCTGACCCCGCCACGCACGGCCGGATCGATCAGATAGTTAACCTTGAGGAGGTCGCCAAGGATAATATTAACCACTTCACGGAGGTCGGTGTTCTCGAAATTGAGGGTGACATCACCTTGTTCGGATGGCTGTTGTGACTTGCGTTTCGTTGGCGTTTTGACGAATCGATCCGTCCCTGGATAGATGGCACTTTCGCTTTTCGGGGATTCCCCTGCATCCTCACTTTGGTCGATATCGGGGCGCGCTACGGCAGGTTCGACAGGCTTCACCGCCTGGGGGGCAGCCCCGGCTTCCACCAGCACGGAACTGTTGGCCGAAGGGACTTCGCCTTTACCCAGCGGAAAGGTGCCGCAGGCGGTCAGCAATAGCAGTGCGGCAAGCAGAACGGCTGCTCTTTTTACCTGACCACTTAGCCGGTGCGGCTGGGCATCTAATAAATGGTTGAATCGCATAACTTGGTTAAATTCCAGTCTATTTTTTATGGGGCTGAGTCGCTTCACTGTTGGTATTATTAGCCTCTTTGGGTTGGCCATTTTGCGCGGGCGCCTTGTCCAGTATTATCGGTAGTGGGATCTTCTTGTACTCTCTTAAGAGAAAAACCTCTTCTTTCCCACCCTGTGCAAGCGTGACCTGTTTGGATTGAATTTCCGCGACTATCCAACCTTCAATCTCTTCCCCAAGATTCAACTTCTGGAATTCATCTTTTTTCCCCGCGGTCCGAAATACCGCCTGTTTTTGATTATCAATGATCAGTGTCGCGGTCAGGTCAACCATGGGGCGTACCGCGGACCTTACCGGTGGCTTTGGCGCATCTTCAGCGGCGCTCTCCACTTCCGGGGGAGGTCTTCTGCCTTCAGTGAACAGCGGTCTCAGCACCACTTCATCAAAACTGGCTAAAGGCGCCAAACCGATTGCCGGCACCGCACCTTCATCGCTCGCGGCAGGCGCCGCGGTATCATTCGAGACAAGACCTGCCACTCCCACAGCCTCCTCGGGCGCTCGCCATTGATACACCAGTATCGAGGCAGAAAAAAGGATCAGAAACAGCAGTACTCGATTCATTGATCCCGCAGCCGCAAAAAACCGATGAGGTCGAAGTTGATGTCAATGATATTCTGGGTCTTATTTTGCCTGTTGCGTCTCATCGATACCCGTTTGCTGCGCATGGATAGATTCTGGATAATGGTTACCGGCGGCTGGCTTTCCAGCTCATACAGTATTTTCGACAGGTCATCCATATCCCCTGACAGCCTTACTCTCACGGCGATTTTTCTCGGACCCGCCTCTTTACTGACACCCAGGTTCTGCGTGCTGATCAGCTTGGCATCGGTCGAATCAACCAACGAACTGATCCTGCGCTGCAACTCGGCGCCGGCCAGTTCCGCCGTTGCCGATCTGAAATAGAGATCACTGCTGTTAAGACGGGCAGTAGCAACCGATAAGCGCTCTTCCAACTGAGGCTTTTGACGGAGCATCTTGTTGTAGGTTACCAGCCTTTCCGCCAGTATCTGCTGCTGCTCAGCATAATATACCAACTTACTCCACCACGGGGTAAATATCATTAAGATAAGCACTAACGCCGTTATCAGTGTCAGCATAAGCGCTTGTGCACAATGTTTTTTTGTTACCGCCACGCTGCCTACTCCGCCCCGGAAACCATGAGCCTGGCGGCCATATGGTAACGTGAGCTGTCACGCGCCTGAACCACCGGTGAGAGGAAGGCGGCGTCTGTAAAGCTGGGGGAGTCTTCAAACAGCTTGATCAGACGGGTCGCTTGCCGGGATACCCCCCTTATCTCAACCAGATCCTGCTTAAGCTCCAGTTGTTGCACCCAGGTATCATCTGGCAGCAACCGCGTCACCAGATCCAGCACCTCGATTACCGGTACTTTCTTTTTTCTCTGTTCAATCACATAATTCAGCGCGGATTCAGTCTCCTCGATTTGCGTCTTGAGGCCCAAAACAACCTCTGCCTTACGTTTGGCCTGCTCCACGCTATGCATCAATTTTATTGTCGCCGACCGCTTCTGCCAGAGCGGCGTTGCGAATACGGCCACGACCAGAACCGCGGCACAAGCCGCCAGCGCCAGGCGAAAATAACTCCTACTGCTTTTTTGCCTGGCCGTGATGCGATCTATCAAGCGAGCAAAATTGAGTCCATCCCAAACCCCATCGGTGGTAATCGATAATGGACGAATATTTACCCGCAGCACCCCGTCAATCCATTTATCAATCAGGAAACGCTGAATAACCGCAAGTCGAACTTCAATCTGCCCCTCTCCGCCAGCTCCAGGATTCAATACATAATCAAAATAGACATCATTCGGCGGAAACGGCGTCAACCTATCCAATTCATAGGTCAACACTTGCTGTATATTTCGCAGTGCGGCCGCTGGCAGAATAACCGGTTTATGCAGCACCCATGCCTCGGGGACACGAATTGTCAGTCGCCTGGCATTCGTCCCCATTAGCCCGATCAGTTTATCTATCTCTTCAGGTCCCGAAAGGGCCAGACGCTGAACGACATTACCCTCACTTGACAGGCATTCGAGCGTTGCGCCGGCATCATCGATAGCGAGAATCCATCTGGTCTGCGCACCCATCACCCGGACGTTCAACCAGCGAGGGACACAGGCCACCAGACCTATTTTCCACCAATGGAAAAAACGGGTGGCGCGGCCGGCCAAGCCTCGACGCATGTCTGATAGAGTGTGTTCTGCCATAATAAAAGGTCGTTAATTGTCCGGTTCTGGCTCGGCGGCAACGCCCGAAACCGGCGCATTATAACTCACCCGCAGTATTCGATAGCGTTTTCTTCCTCTGGGCCGTAAATCGACCGTCATTTCGCCGCGCAATTTAAGTCCGCCAGGCAACTCAACTTCGGAGATTAGTCGGTAAACCTGACTGGCAGTGGATGCGGTATAACGCCTGTCCGCACCCGAAAAGACGGCTGGAGAGCCCATCTCGGCCTCACTGTCCCGGGCCTGGATAAACTCATCCACCTGATCCTCAGACACACCCGGAATCGCCAACAGAACCGCACGATCTGCATACCTGGGGTTTACTGTTTTTGCGCCTGAATTGACGGTAAAAAGCGGAACAATACGGTCATAGAGCGTTTTGTCTACCCCGTAAATCAGGCCCAGTTCAGTCACCGATTCAAACTTGCCATTCTTAGCGCCATAGGGGTAGCCCGCGCGCTCATATTCAGGATCCTCCGCACCCGCAAGCCGGTGGAGATCATCCTCATCCCGCCAGTCGGCGATAGCATCACCAATCGCCTCTGCCTGTTCCGCTTCCAGACCAGCGGACAGCAGAGCATTTTTTATGAACTCATCATCCGCCAGATTGAGATCAATTTTTGCATCTTCGCCGGTCAGACCTACCCGTAATTTGTGTCCATCGAAGATCCATTCCCGCAAACGCCCATCATCCGGCAGCATTGTCTCCACTTCAGAACGGTTGGCACCCAGGTAATTCGCCAGTACATAGGTAAAGCCCGCATCCAGCAAACCTCTGCCCTGGACTTCATCCAGCAGATTCCTGGTCATCGACAATTCGGTACGCACCGTTGTCGTCAGTGAACCCGCTATTACCGTCAGAAGCACAAGCGTCCATAGCACCAGAATGAGGGCTATTCCTCTTTGTCCGCGATATCCGTGCAACCTATTCAGCGGTGTCATACGCAACTAAACACTGTTAATAGGCGCAAATAACAACTCAGGCCAGTCAGTATCATCCTGTTTGATTTTGATCTTGATCAGCGTCGGCGCTTTTATCTTTTCCCTCCATTCACCCTGCCACGCCGCGTCTTCTGTAATGTCTGTCGCCCCCCAGTACTCGATGGAGAGTGTATCTACCTTTTCGAGCAGAACCGCTTCACTGTAAATCACGTTTACGCCCTCATGATCGAGCCGGGGCGCCGCACCATCCTCTGTCAAGGCTTTCCACTCGGGCACATCCTCCCCCCCCTCAAGGACCGAAGGCTGATAGAGCCACTGCCTTAATGCTAGCCGGCTTCCATCGGCACCGGGGATCAGTTGCAACCTGATGATGTAATAACCCCCGTATCCATTCTGGTAAGATGAGCTGGACACAAACTCGATGGCATCCCCCACCCCGGAGAACATAATCTGTCGCCCATTAATGGAATCATGGTAAATCGGCTGAAAATCCCGAATACGGTTATCGATAAATCCCCACACGAGGCGCATTTCAGCTAAATCAACAGATTTTTTTTCCACCGCGCTCCACGCACGATCACCCATTCTAAGCCCGGCAAATAGCACCCCAACCAGCAGCGTCAGTACCGTTAATGCAATCAACAGCTCAATGAGCGTAAAACCGCGGCAATGAAGTCTCTGGCCCATCCGAGCGTTCATTGAGCAGCCATTTTCAGTGTCGAAACGGTGTAAGAGAACCTCTCCTCACCCGGCTTCGTCACCTCGACGTCAACTTTAAAAACCTCTACGCCCGAAAGCCCTGTGTCAGACAACAGATAAGGTGATAATCGAACCTCCCAGCGAAAACCCTCTATCGACTCACCTGAGTGGCCCCCCTCGGTGATTTCTATTTCTGTCCCAATCCTGGCCAGCTGACTTGCTGCAATGATGGCAGCCTTGCTGCTTAACTCGCTCCTGGACGCACCCATCAAACCTGTTGAATAGATTTGAAAAATGACCCCCAAGGAGATGCTTAGAATGGCAAAAGCCACCAGAATTTCGAGCAGTGAAAACCCTGCCTGGCAAGATACCCGGGGCTGTCGTCTAGTCGAAAATGCGGACACGGCCAGTCAACCAATCAACATCGACTTTATATTCACGATCACCCCTATTCAGGGTAATTCGCCCCCCTGTGGAACCACCAGAAGGAAAAAAAGTATACACGCTCTGATCGCTGGCAAAACCGGTCGCCTCAGCAGAGAGTAGGGAGAGCTCGATTTCATCGGGGATTTCCCGGCTTTTGCCAATGCCGGCGATAAAGTATTTTCGATTTTCAGAATCCACGATCAGACTCCGCTCCTGCCGCTCAGCAACCGCTCGATTTCGGGTATAGCGCAATGCTGCCGCAATATTCTGGGCAGTTGCCTTCATCTCCACGCCCGGTAGCGCACGCGCAATCAAAGGTGGAGCCACCGCAATGATCAGTCCGGCAATAACCATTACCACAATAAGCTCCAACAGCGTGAAGCCACTATTTGCCTTTGCACCCGGCATCATAACCCCTAGTGTATCGTTGTAAAAGGCACTGCTCCTTAGCTGTTGCATGAGAAACGGTGCTTTTTGCAGGAGCAGTATAAGCCCCTCCCTGGGCAAATTTCCAAGCTGACCGCAATCCGCAGATAACGGTGACCCTTTTGACTGTCATTGCGAGCGTAGCGAAGCAATCTGATGTGCAGTGGTATATGAGATTGCCGCGTCGCTTAGGCTCCTCACAATGACAGAGAAAAAAGGGCACTCTTCGCAATGACAGGGGAAAAGGGCGCTCCTCGCACTGATAGCGGAAAAGAGAGCGCCTCGCAATGGCAGAGAGAAAAAAGGCCCTCGCATTGACAGAGAAAAAGTAGACAACAGGTTCCACTCTTTCATTGTCGCTCACTACTTTTGGGCGCTGCCCCAGTTAGCTGTTACATGAGAGAAGGCACTTTTGCAGGAGCGGATCCCACGCCTGAAGAAGGGATTTTGGGTTAGCCACCTCACTCCCAGCTTTTTACATCCTGGTCTTGGCCATCCCCCCCCTCCGCATTATCCCCACCAAGAGAATAAAGATCATAAGGGCCATTTTCACCCGGCGCACGGTAGATATAGTCATAACCCCATGGATCTTGTGCTACCTGGTTCTTCTTGAGGTAAGGGCCGTTCCATTTTGGAGCGCCATCGGTTTTTTTGATTAGCGCCTCCAGACCCTCATCTGTGTTGGGATAACGCCCTACGTCCAACCGATATAAATCGAGCGCTGCGCCAAAATCTTCAATCTGCAGTCGTGCCGTCTTAGTCTTCGAATCACCCAGTGATTTCATCACTTGGGGACCAACAATACCGGCCAAAAGTGCTAAAATTGCCAACACAACCAATAGCTCGATAAGCGTGAAACCACCTGTCTTTCTATGCATCACAAAACCCTTGAATATTAAAAAGCCAATTCATTAGCGCTTAAGATCGCCATCAATATAGAAATGATAATTCCGGCAACAATAATACCCAGACCGATAATCAATACCGGCTCCAGCATTGTTAAAGCCCGCTTTATCGCTGTTCTTACCTCGCCATCATAGACATTGGCAACTTTTTTAAGCATGGCTTCGAGTGAGCCCGATTCCTCGCCAACCTTGATCATCTGCAATGCCAGCGACGGAAATACTCGATACTCAATCAGTGGTCCGGACAATCCACCGCCCCGTTCGAGCTGCTCTGTCGCCCCTTTCATGCCGGACGACATCTCCCGGTTTCGGATCACTTCACGGGCCAACAGCAAGGCCTTTTGCAGAGGTAGGCCATTTTCCAGCAACGTGGCCAAGGTCCGAGTGAAGCGTGCGGTTTCAATTTTTGAAAACAGCTCACCAAGCAAGGGCAGCGCCAGCATTTTTCTATCCCACCGGGACCGAACGCCAGGATCTTCCAGTGCTCTTTTGAACACCGCAATCAGGACGAATACCGCAGCTACAATAAGCCACCAATAGCCGCGCAAAAGCTCACCAATACCAATTATAATCTGGGTAGAGAGTGGCAATGCCCGGCCCATGTCGTCAAACATCTGCTGAAACTGTGGGACGACAAACATCAGCAGAACGGCAACAGAAATACCTGCTACCGTTAACAGAAGCAGAGGATAAATCAATGCAGATCGGACACTCTCGCGCAGCTCTTCGCTGCGTTCCAGATAATCAGCCAGGCTTACCAGGACATCCTGCATGGCACCGCCAGCCTCTCCCGCCTTGATCATACTGATATAAAGCGACGGAAATACGCCCTCGCCCTGTTCCTTGAGTGCCTCTGAAAAAGTGGATCCCGAGTGAACCGCATCGCGAACCTGATCTATCAACCGTGTAAGCACCTCATCATCGGACAGCTCGATCAGCATCTGCAAGGACCTGTCGAGTGTCATGCCGGCATCCAACAAGGTTGCCAACTCACGCGTAAAATAGATCAGCTTCTTGTGTGAAAATCCGTGTTTGCCCGATCTGGAAAACAGATTGATGTCGAACAGTGAGCGCTTAATCTCACCCTCGACAATCTCCAACGGTATCAATCCCTGGCTTTGGAGTTTGCGCACGGCACTCGATTCATCACCCACATCCAATGCCCCAGATACGGTCTCGCCAGATGCATTGATTGCCTTGTAGGAGAAGTATGGCATGGTAATTAGACTTCTTCGGTGACCCTGATCACCTCTTCCAATGTCGTTACCCCCGCCATGACTTTGCGAAGACCGTTCTTATACATGGTCTCCATCCCATGCTGTATGGCAATTTTCTTTATTTCAGCCGCATTGGCATGCTGCATGATAGAACGCCTGATATCGTCATTCATAACCAATAATTCTGTCAAACACAATCGTCCGCGATACCCCGTGCCGGCACACTCTTTACAGCCAACAGCCTTATAGAGGCTTTGTGCGGTATCCGGGCTAGGTTGCGAAAGCCCTATATCTCTGGCCATTTCCGGTAATATGGTATGCGGCTCCTTACAATGCGGGCAAAGCTTGCGGACCAAGCGCTGCCCGAGAATACCGTTAACCGTGGAGGTAATCAGGTAGTCTTCGATCCCCATGTCCATCATGCGGGCGATGCCACCGGGCGCATCGTTGGTATGCAGGGTTGACATCACGAGATGCCCCGTCAACGCCGACTGAACAGCGATACGCGCGGTTTCCAGGTCACGCATTTCGCCGATCATTATGATGTCGGGATCCTGACGCACAATGGCCCGCAAGGCATTGGCGAATGTCAGGTCAATCTGCGGTTTTACCTGGATCTGATTAATCCCGTTTAGCTGATATTCCACCGGGTCTTCGACGGTAATTATTTTCCTGTCCGGTGAATTGAGACGGCTTAATGCGGTGTAGAGTGTAGTACTCTTGCCGCTTCCCGTGGGACCGGTTACCAGGATGATACCGTGTGGCATCTTGAGAACAGATTCGAGGGTCGATATGGACTCAGCATCAAAACCGAGAGCCCCAAAATCGAGCGTGACACTCTCCTTGTCCAAGAGACGAATAACTACGCTTTCACCAAACAGAGTCGGAACGGTTGAGACACGCAAATCGAGCTCCTTACCCTGAATCCGCATTTTAATACGGCCATCCTGCGGTAAGCGGCGCTCCGCTATATTGAGCTTCGACATGATTTTGATACGAGAGATAACCGCTGCCATTGAACCGGCTGGCGGAGATTCGACATCAACGAGTACGCCGTCGATCCTGTAGCGAACCTTCAAACGCCCGTCGAAAGGTTCCACATGAATATCCGAGGCCCGCGACTCCACTGCGCGCTGTATGACCGAATTCACCAACCGGATAACCGGTGCCTCACTCGCCATATCTTTGAGGTGTTCTATATCATCAAGATCATTATCTGCTGAAATTATTCCCTCTGCCGCCCCATCATCCTCTTTGGTGGAAACATAGATTTTCGCAAAGGCGGCGTCCAATTCGGACGGAACGCCAACCCTCACCTCAACCGAACATTGGCAAGCCGCCTGAATAGATTGTATTGAGAACTGATCGGTGGGGTCTGCCATTGCCAATACCAGTTTTTCGCTCTGATACTGGATAGGAAGAATTTTGTTTTCCTTTAAAAAACGGACAGACAAATTTTCATCTTCCAGAACCGGCAGAGCCGGATACTCGTCCATCGTCACCATTTGAAATCCCAGGACGACAGAATAAGCATTCGCCAGATCCCGCTCAGAAATCAAACCGATGTTTCGGGCAGTCTTCCAGATGGACTCTCCACCCTCTTGGGACAGCCGGACGGCGGCAGAGAAATCACGCTGGGTCAGCTTTCCCTGGGCATCCAGATACCGCGCCATCTCCTTATCGGCAGCGCCTCGCAAGGAAACAGCATCTGACCAATGTTTGGAAGTAGCAACATCAACGGTTCGAGTAGAAGACATACATTTTTCGTTTGGGGATATCAACAAGCCGTCTTAATGGTGGACTGACAAAAACTTACAGTCGACGCAGATGGCATTTTGTCGCCGGAGGTCGATTATGCTCCCCTAAAATACAGAAAACCACATTCCTATTTGTTTAATGTAAAGCTGACAACCTCGCCTTTTAGCTCCTGTTCGACACGCTTTGGCTGGTTTCGTTCCGGCACAAACCAGTTGAGCACCTCGCTGAGGCGCTCTACATCATACTCATTGGACGCAATCTGCAACTCTTTGAGCTTTTTCAGGAGAAGTTCCCACCCCAGTTCACGGTACTGCGCCTGCAGAATCTGCGCGTGATCCGTGGCCATGAGTTTTTCACGCTCATGAAACAGTTCTTCGTAGAGCTTCTCACCGGGCCTTAATCCGGTGTATTCGATACGGATATCGCGCCCAGGAACCTTTCCGGACAGAAGGATCATCTGCTCAGCCAAGTAGTTGATTTTTACCTGTTTTCCCATATCCAGTACGAATATTTCTCCGCCACTGCCAAGAACCCCCGCCTGCATGATCAACTGACAGGCCTCGCGGACGGTCATGAAATAGCGCTCCATCTCCGGGTGTGTTACCGTAACCGGCCCACCCATTTTGATCTGCTTATGAAATAGCGGCACCACGCTGCCTGCCGATCCCAGCACATTGCCGAAACGCACCGTAATAAAACTGGTACGGGAGTATGCATCCAGGTTTTGGCAGTAGATCTCGGCCACCCGCTTTGTCGCACCCATCACACTGGCCGGGTTGACCGCCTTGTCGGTGGAAATCAGCACGAACACCGCGCAACCGTTCTTGTCTGCCGCATTGGCGACTACCTGAGTTCCTATGACATTATTACGCACCGCCTCGCGCACCTGAGTCTCCAGCATTGGCACATGCTTGTAGGCAGCAGCGTGGAATATCATTTGAGGACAATATTTTCCCACGACCCGCTCAGTCGCCACCTTGTCGGTGATATCGCCGAGATGGGCGTGCAGGGAGAGTCCCGGAAAGCGCTCGCGCAGATTCAACTCCACAGAGTAGAGATTGAACTCGCTATTCTCAAACAGAATCAATGCTGCGGGTTCCAGGTCAGCGATCTGCTGACACAACTCCGAACCAATCGACCCGCCGGCGCCTGTCACCAGGATCACCTTGCCCGTCAGCCCGTTACGAATCCTGGGCCAATCAAGGTAAACCGGGGCACGCCCCAGAAGATCCTCAATATGCACCCGCCTGAGCTCTTCGATACTCACATGGCCGGTAATCAGGTCATCCATGCGTGGAATCGTTCGAAATGGCACGCGACAGTTTTCCGCCAATTCAACGATGCGCCTGATTTCGGCCGGTTGCGCCGATGGCAACGCCAGCATCACCAGATCTATACCCAGCTCATCAACCACCTTCGGCATCAGATCACAACTCCCCGCTACCCGGATACCCTGGATCTCTTTGCCCCATTTCTGGCGATCATCATCCACAAAGATCACCGGCTGGTAGGCTTGTCTGCGGGTCCGCAACAGATCACGCGCCAGCATCTCACCGGCTTGTCCCGCCCCGACGATCAGCACACGCCTGGCCGTGCGGAAATGATAACGATGGTCTTTCACCCAACGATAAATGAACCGAGGCAGTGTCAGAAAGCCAGTCAGCAAAACACCGTACATTACGGGCACAGACCGGGGGACTCCATCCAGCTGAAAAACAGCAAATATAGTGAGCATCGAGAGCAGCAAACCGACGATTACCGACTTACTGATGCGAACAAGATCGGGCAACGAGGCAAAACGCCAAACGCCGCGATAGAGACCAAATACCCAGAAAACCGACGCCTGTATCGGCATAACCAGCACAAGATCCCGTATCACCAGTGACAAGGCGTCAACCGGGAACGTCCCGAGGTTAAAGTTCAGCCAATAGGCGGCAAACCAAGCCAGGGGAATAATCAGCAGGTCATGCAAAAAAGCCATGCTTCTGCTGAATATCTTATTCAGTATTTCGTCCAATGATACTCCCCATCCACGCTCACACCCCTGCCCGTTATTGAATAATTTAAGAGGCGGCAAAAATCAGCCCCTCGACCACTCGAATTATTTATAATAAACAGCCGAATGCGACTGATTATACCGCCTTTTTCTCAGATTCCAGAAGAGCCTTGAGAAAAAGTTATCCACAGACCCAATACGGCCAATTCCAACCGCAAAAACAGACGTAACGATGGTTTCAAAGACACAACCCGACGGCGACTATCACCGCTCAGTCTGTATACCGAATTTTCTTATCTTTATAAAGGTCACAAAACCTCTGACAACCTCATGAACTTGTATCTTGCGCACGGAATGGGTTGTCTTTGCGAGTGAAGCGAAGCAATCTGAGCACGGTGGGATGAGATTGCCGCGTCGCTTAGGCTCCTCGCAGTGATGGAAAAAAAGGGAAACCTCCTGCAATAACAGAAGAAAAAAACAATGAAGTCAGGTCATTCAGTATGCCGCACCAGCCTTTCAAGACTCCCTGGATAATCGCAGGTCAAAATACCCCGCTTTTCATGACAAGCTGAGCTTATCGATTCGCGGATTCAACCCTAAGGGGTATTTTGGTTAATTGACTTGTGCCATCAGGTGAATTTGCCTCAAAAAGCGTTCGCAAATATCCTCGGAACTCCTCCCCCAGCGCCTCATGCTCAAGGGCATACTCTACCGTCGCCTGTAAGTAACCGAGCTTGCTACCACAATCAAACCGCTTGCCTTCAAATTCATATGCCATTACATCCTGCTCCTTGAGTAACATGGCAATGGCGTCTGTGAGCTGGATCTCACCACCTGCCCCCTGGACAGTCTTTTCAAGGAATTTAAAGATATCTGGCGTCAGGAGATAGCGCCCAACCACAGCGAGATTAGAAGGGGCAACCTTGGGGTGCGGCTTTTCAATAATGTCAGTAATTTTGTTCAGGCGCTCTACACTGCCAGCGGTCTTAACAATCCCGTACTGATTGGTCATGGCCGGATCAACCCGCTCCACTCCCAGTACACTCACCTGCCTATCATTGAAAACATCCATCATTTGGCCCAGACACGTTTTTTTTCCGCCATTGATCAGATCATCTGCCAAAATAACCGCAAACGGATCACTTCCTACTACTGGTCTGGCGCATAAGACGGCATGCCCTAACCCCAGTGCTTCCGACTGTCGCACATAAACGCAGGATACCCCCGCAGGCACGATACCTCGGATAATATCGAGCAATTTTTGGTCGCCACGCTTATCCAGCTCATTTTCCATTTCATAATTCTTATCGAAATGGTCTTCAATGGCGCGCTTACTGCTGCTAGTGACAAAAATCAGCTCATTGATCCCTGCTGCAATGGCTTCCTCCGCGGCATACTGAATTAAAGGCTTGTCAACAATAGGAAGCATCTCCTTTGGATTGGCCTTGGTGGCGGGCAAAAATCGGGTTCCCATACCCGCAACAGGAAATACAGCCTTTTTAACCTTCATTAACTCGCTCCTTAGTACTCTCATTTGTCTTACTCGGGCAAGACATAGAGAATTAAAATCTCCATCAGACTTCGAGATACGTAATATTTTAATGCGTAAGTGGAATCAGCGACAGCGTGATTCGACAATCAATCGATGCCCGATATACCGGGAACTACGGTTGCCTGTTTGCCGTGGCATGAGATTGCCGCGTCGCTTAGGCTCCTCGCAATGACTGGGGAAAAATAGAGCTCCTCTCAATGGCCGGGAAAAGGGGGGTTCCTCGCAATGAGGGGAGAAACGTCGATAGTTTGTCGCCTGGCAGTGCCACCTAACCCGTCTGTTGTCGTGCTGAAAAGACGTATTCCATAAAGAACAGAATTAACAGCCTTCAGCGGGGGGGGCTGAGGAAAACAGATCCGCTTCACGAAATGAATGCCCCCTCCTATCCTTTAACGATACGGTGATTTCATTCTCATTTGGCCATTCAATGGCGATGGTTGGATCATCCCAGTTAATACAGCGCTCATATTCTGGATCGTAATAATCCGTTGTTTTGTATAGAAATTCAGCCGTCTCAGAAAGGGTGATAAAGCCATGTGCAAAGCCCTCCGGTATCCAGAGTTGCCTCTTGTTTTCTGCAGATAGAATCTCTCCCACCCACTGACCGAATGAAGG